>OAOU01000024.1_pt1 | contig 65228 bp, 57 predicted proteins | sample 1470821 | NCBI WGS metagenome assembly OAOU01 (sample SAMEA3275579, study PRJEB22092) | marine metagenome | biome: ENVO:00000447 MARINE BIOME; feature: ENVO:00002042 SURFACE WATER; material: ENVO:00002010 SEAWATER | collected 2014-06-20T12:30:00+00 | depth 0 m
TTTACATCGTCCAAATCAGTAAACCACTTCCCTTTCGACTGGGTGGCATTATACGGAGTTTTAGATAGAAAACAAGAAGAGTTTTCAAAAACATCTTAACTTGATAAACTGAATTGATTGAGCCTACTATTAAAGACAATAGTAGGCTCAAATATTTCCTTATTTCTTAGATCTACATATTAGTCGAAAGTATAGCTTACGCCAACATTTCCACCATTTTGGCTGCCACTACCACCAAAAGCACTACTGATAGAAAACTGTCCGTCAGATGTGGTGTAACCGACACCAAATGCGTACCCTGTCTCACCTTCCCATGTACCACCGCCCAAACCAACACTTACTTTACCTGGCGTGTTGGGATAACGTAGAGCACCGAAAGCAAGCGCGCCCGCTACTGCTGAGTGAGTCTCACCTTCTAAATCATTTATTCTTCTATCTGTATAACCAAAGGCTTCTGCACGATTTTGGTTAAGCTGAGAAACGTTAACTGCATCATTTGAATTAATACCTGCGGCAACATTGGTAATTCGGCGCTGGTTGTTTGCACTGCCTACCGATACGGTATTATCTGCCGTTGATTGTGAGTTTGCTCCTAATGCTACCGCATTGCTATGAGTCGCACTGCTATTAGCACCGATAGATACTGCATTAGCTGCTTGGACGTTCACCGACTCACCGATAGCAACAGAGTTTGAGGCGTTAGTCTCGTTAGCAAAGGTTGGTGCACTATTAGCACCAATTGTAGCCGCTGTAGCACCAACTGTCGCATTACTACCTAATACTACTGAATTACTAGTAGTATCACCGATAATGTTGTCGTTGCCAACTGCATAATTAGCGCTGCCGCCGATAATATTCGGGTCTCCAAATGCGCCTGAACGGTCACCTGAAACGATGTTGCCATTACCCACGCTGGTAGATTGATCGCCAGTCACCGTATTGTTAGTGCCCATAGCGATGCTGTCCTTACCTTTAGATTGAGCATTAACCCCAATTGCTATTGCACCGTCAGCAGTAGCGCCATTGCTGTTATAATTGCCTGCATCTTCACTGTCACTAGAGCCATTAACGCTAAAGAAGCGAGCTTGGCTGTCTTCGATTTTACTTTCTAATTCAGTGTTAGCTGCTTCGCTAATACCTGAGTCGCCTTTATCACCTTTAGCACCGTCGATACCATCCTGACCTGCGGGACCTTGTTCACCCTGAGGACCTTGCGCGCCATCTTGACCATTGATGCCGTCAGATCCTGCTGGACCTTGCGGACCGATTGGACCCTGTAAACCATCAGTACCATTTAAACCGTCAACACCGTTTTGACCCGCTGGTCCTTGTTCACCCTGAAGACCTTGCGCGCCATCTTGACCATTGATGCCGTCAGATCCTGCTGGACCTTGCGGACCGATTGCTCCTGTATCACCTTGTTCGCCTTTAGGTCCGGGTGTTAGCTCAATCGTATTTATCTGTGTTTGCAAATCTGTCAGCTTGCTATCAACTGCAGTAAATGCAGCACCCACGTTATTGTAGTTCGCATTGCTTATTTTATATGTGGGTGCTTGGAATACACCTGTATTACTGAACTGTGCACCCCCACCTAAAGTGGTTGCTACATTACTGAAATAAGAAATACCTGTTGTTTCTAACTTTTTTAACTGAGCAATATTCACTGCATCAGTATCGGATGTACCTGCTGCAACACCCGTAATTTGGCGAGTTTTCCAATTATTTGAGTCAACACTAGACGTATCGCCAACACTAAGTGCTGCCAAAGTAGATTGCCACGTTGAACCAGTATTACCGTCAGCTGAATAACCTGCTACACCTGCGTCAACTGATGTTTTGCTTTGTGTGCCTAGAGCAATACTGTTACGAATATTAGCCGTTGATTCCGTACCCATCGCTACGCTGTCACGACCACTCGCCACTGATGTATTACCGATAGCGGTTGCTCGGATGCCGCTTGCTGTTGCGCCATTACCTAGAGCTTCATAGTCACTGTCCGCAAACTCAAAGATCTGACCACCATTACCATCATCTTTAAAACGTCGACCATCATTATCAGTCTGAACAGGGGTAACAGCGGCAGTAAAGTCCGCTTGTTCAGTAGCCCCCTCGATAGCAACCACTACAAACTCAAAGCCACTACCTATAGCAGTAGACCCGCTAGCCGTCGCTCTACTAAAACCACCTAGTGCGGAACTAACGTTACCTGAAGCTTCGTTACCAGCACCTACTGATGAGCTAGCGATACCTGAAGCCGTGTTACTTAAACCCATTGCTGAGCTAGCGACACCTGAAGCTGTGTTATAGCTACCTATTGCTAAACTAACTTCAGCTTGGGCAGCGTTATAACTTCCCATAGCAGTACTATTTTGAGCTGATGCTTCGTTATAAGCGCCGATCGCTGAGCTATCACCTCCTGAAACAGTATTATCGTAACCCAGTGCTGAACTACGTTCGCCACTTGCTTCATTGGTATGACCAACCGCAGCGCTTGCAATACCTGATGCGATGTTAGTAAAACCCAATGCTGAACTATTAAGACCTGTAGCAGAGTTGGCACGGCCCATCGCTGAGCTGTCACTGCCTAAAGCTCTATTTCCCGTACCCAACGCTGAGCTATTGTTAGATGAAGATTGATTAGCAACACCTATCGCTGTGCTAGCAATACCAGAAGCTGTGTTACTACGGCCGAAAGCTGAGCTGTCTACTCCGGTTGATCTATTATTAGAGCCTACTGCTGAACTATCGTTACTTGATGCAGTATTACCATACCCCACTGCTGAGCTACGTTCTCCCGAAGCAGTATTATTAGAACCTAGCGCTGAACTACGCAACTTAGAAGCTACGTTTAGACTACCGACTGCGGTACTACGCTCCTCAGCGGTTGAGTTGTCGCTACCTATTGCCAAGCTACGAACTCCGGAGGCTGTATTTTCGTTACCTATTGCGGAGCTGGCTTGACCAATTGCCTTATTACTAAAACCTACAGCAGTACCAACATAGCCTTCAACCTGATTAAGGCGACCTGCTGCCAATCCAAAACCTTCTGTTATTCTATTTTCGTTACCAAATGCTGAGCTTCTAAAACCTACAACATAATTTTCTGAACCTATAGCTGAACTGGAATTCCCTAATGCTCTATTGTAAGCACCTATCGCTGAGCTACTTTCACCAGAGGCAGTATTAGTGTTGCCTACCGCTGAGCTATATAGACTTGATGCTTCATTTCTATGGCCCATTGCTGAGCTAAAAGGACCTGAAGCAACATTGTCATAACCTATTGCTGTTGCATTAGTATTCAAAGCTCTATTTTGGAAACCTACTGCTGAGCTAGAAGGAGCTGAAGCAACATTGACATAACCTATTGCTGTTGAATTGGTATTCAAAGCTTGGTTTTGAAATCCACAAGCTATAGATGTATTTTGTGGGGCGGTACTGCCATTTGTTCCACTGGGTTGCGTTATACACACTTCCGCTTGGCTACTCATTGCCGTCAATCCTAGCACGCCAGCAATAGCAACCCCTATAGCACTCCGGCGTAGTGAGTTGCCTAGTTTCGCAGCTGGCACTGTGCCCACTTGACCTGATCTATTATTAGACTTTCCACCCGACTTGCTGATTTCACTAACGGCGGTATAGCAACCCGTAGAACGATTAAAAACAACGCGGTAAACATGGTTTAACATGAGAGTATCCTGTATATATAAAGTCGCTATTAAAGCAACTATATGATGGCTATATAAATAGACTGATAGTTAAGCTATCGCTATTAGACATAGACGTTAGTGTTGATAAATAGTTAAACAAGGAAGCTATTGGTTGAGTGTTTCTATGAACAGCCTGTCCACTAGAAAATTGAAATATTATTCTTAAAGTTTTGAGAGCTAAAACTCTCATCTCTAGAAATATTTCTGTGTAATTTTGATATAAAAGAGAACACTACAGATACATAATGAAATATTATATGTTAATTGTAAAGTTCTTGTTTTGAATTTGTAACTTAGAAATATATTCTTTAAAGAATATATTATGAGGCTGGAACAGAAAATACTGGCTGATATATGTGTTTGACGAGTATTAGTTTGATGGAGTTATCTATCACATGTAAATGAGATTACTCATTAACCTATGTATGACAGTATGCAAGTCATTAAGAGAATAATGATTTTTTATCAGACACAAAAAAGCCGCTTATCAATAGATAAGCGGCTCTTGTAAGATATACTTAGAGTTAGTTTAGTATTAACTAACTTAAATGGTTAAAATTTGAAAATAACTCATAGCAATCTAAAATAGCATATGGAAGACATTAAATTTAGTGTTTAAAATTTGCTTTTATCGTAGTCACGATACCTGATAACGCATAGATAATGCCGATGGCTAAGATACCAACAGGAATATCATAGAGCACGATGCTCATGACTAGCACCCCAATGATAAGCACTACAAAAGGTACTTTCTTTTTATCAAATTCTTTAAAGCTATAGTATTTGACATTGCTGACCATCAGTAGACCGCAAGTCACGACCCAAGCTGCAAACAGTAGCATGACGGCTGTATCGTATTGACCAATCCACTCGTTATGATCGACTGCAACCATCACAGCAGATGTCACCAATATAGCAGCAAGCGGACTGGCCAAGCCAACAAAGTACTTTTTATCGACGATGCCAACCTGAACATTAAAGCGTGCAAGACGAAAAGCAGCACAAGCGGTAAAGACAAACGCACAGCCAATGCCGATACGACCCAAAGCTTCTAAAGCGAAACTATAAATCAAAATAGCAGGGGCAACACCAAACGCTAACATATCTGCTAAAGAGTCGTACTGCTCACCAAATGGACTTTGCGCATTGAGCATACGTGCGACACGTCCATCTGCGCCATCAAGAATAGCGGATAAAAAGATAGCCAAAGCTGCTTTATAGAACTCGCCTTGCGTACTCGCCAAAATCGAGTAAAAGCCTGACAGTAGCGATAAGGTAGTGATCAGATTGGGTGCCAAATAGACACCGCGACTAACCACTCGCTTACCTTCGGCTACTTCAGCTTCAATCACCTCAAATGTCAAACCATCATAGCTGTCGTTATCCGCTAGGCGGATATTAAACTCGTGCTCATCAATAAACGGCGGCTGAGTCGCTGCATTATCTTGCAGCGAGCCGTCGTTTAAGGACGCATTGTTCAAAGGTGCATTATTCGGCTGGCCGATAGGTGGCTGAGTCGTCATCTTAATATCCTTATTGGCCGTTATTGCTATTCGCCGACGAGCCAGCGCACATTGGTCGCACTATCAGGCGTCAAGTTTGGCGCGTCTTCTACTTTTAGTACTGGTTGTAAGAAACGTAATATCTCACGCGCATGATTATCAAACTGCCATGGCGGATTGATAACCAGTAGACCTGTGCCGTTCAGACCAACCGCAACATCATTAGGATAAATGTTTAGCTCACAAACTAGCTGACGTCTCATTTCAGTACGTTTGAGCTTTTTATAGAAGAGCTCTACGGCTTCGATATTTTTGATTGGGAACCAAAGCGCATAAGTTCCTTGTGGCCATTTGGTATAAGCCGCGACTAATAAATCGATCAGGCGCGTAAAATCTTTGTGCTCTTGCTCATAAGGAGGATCAAGGAAAATCAAACCGCGCTTTTCTTTTGGTGGAATAACAGCGGTGATACCTTCAAAAGCATCACGATGCTGAATACCAATTGGCAACTTATGTAGCTGATAGTTCAACGCATCGTATTCAGTCGCTTTGGCTTCAAAAGCCTCAGCACGCACGCCAGCATCAGGCTTTTTGGCGGCGGTTTTTTCGACGTGATGGGCTACCCACCATGGCGAACCAGGGTAGACTTTATTGTCGTAAGTGAATTTGGCTTGCTTAATGCCTTCCATATAATCTTTGACAGCAGCTGGCGCCTTTTCGGTATCTGCTTTTAGAAAAGCTTGAATACCGCCTTTGGCCTCACCTGTTTTGCGCGCTTCTTCACTGCTTAGTGAATACAGTCCACGACCGCCATAAGCGTCAAGCACATAAAAAGGTTTGTTTTTCTGCCCCAGTTGATTAAGCAGTTGTACCAATAAAATGTGTTTAACCACATCAGCAAAGTTACCAGCGTGGTAGGCGTGTTTATAGTTCATAATCTCAAAAGTTTAAATAAGAAAAATTGCATCTATGGTAGCATAGGCAGAGTAAAAGATAATGTGGTTTTAGTAAGTGCTTTCAATAAAAACGTATTGAATGACGGTATATTGACAGCTGATTGATAATAATGAGATGAAATGACGCAGATTATTAGCAACCTTAACAAGACAGCGTTGGTCATTGATCATCCGATAGGTCAGGATAATCCACCATTACTGCTGCCAGATACTCATAATGATAGCCAAGAAATTCCTACTCAGCACGTATTGCAGATGTCTGACTTTGCAGTGAACTGGGAAGATAAGCTGACGGATAAACAGCTTGATACCTTTGTCACTGACGGCTGGCTCATCATTGATGACGTATTCAATAGTACTGCCTTATTAGCACTACAAGCAGAAAGCGGTTTTATTGACTATCGTGATGCAGAGCTGACCGCTGGTGTTCGCATCAGTGATATTCGCGGTGATAGAATACGCTGGATTACCGAAGACTTTTTTGCAGGCTATTACTATCTACAAAGCATCAATGCTTTGGCTTCTATATTCAATCGTAGTTTATTTGCTGGTATTCGCCATAGCGAAGCGCATTATGCGTGCTATCCGACTGGCTTTGGCTATCAATGGCACAGTGACAACCCTGCTGGACGTAATGAACGTGTTATCTCGGCAGTGTTTTATCTTAATGATGATTGGGAAGCAGCCGATGGCGGTGCACTAGAGGTCGTTGACAAACATGGCACGCACCATGAAGTGATGCCAGTCGCCAATAGACTGATTATTTTCGATAGCGATTTACGTCATCAAGTACAAACTGCGCATCGCCAACGCTACTCTATCGCCACTTGGCTAAGACGTGATGATGCTGTAGTTTTGTTTGCTGCGCCCTGAGTATATCTATCATTTGCCACGGCTCTAAGTAAGCTTTGTTAATTAAGGACAATAATAATGCGTAAGAATCTATTCAGATATTCTATTTTAGTTATTATGTTACCTTTGCTTGCAAGCTGCACGGCTATTAATCATCAAGCCTCAACTCAACAAATCAGTGAGCCTTTCTTTACCTATCACCTACCAAAATCCACCTCTGAAAAATCTGTGATAGTTACACCAACTGCTATCACGACTGAGTTCAAGTATGAGAACGGGTGTCTGCTTGCATTTGATAGAACAAGATGGATGACGCCAGTATTTCCAGAAGGACATGCCACTTTCGATATTAGTAATAAAACTTTAAAATTATTAGGAACAAGTTATCAAATGGGCGAAGTTGTTTTTGCTGGTGGCAATATCAGTAATTATGACAGAGACAAAGCTAAAACTTATAGCAATACTCTAGCCGAAAAATGTATTACAGAGTATTTAGCAAAATTTTATGGTGATTATGAAAAAATTTACTTAGACAGAGACTAAGATTTTTTTAACTATAGCAATTGATTAACCTTTATATATTTGCAACGCATAAATAATTAGTACCAAATAGACCTGATAAAAAATAAGCTATCTTTTATAGCAAAAAACATTAACTCAACTTACCTAGGACTGTCATGAGTTCAGAAAATAATAGCAAAACCCACCAGCAAGAAACCTTAGATTTAAGTATTGCACTGTTAGAGCGCCCTTCAGTGACGCCCGATGACGATGGTTGCCAAGATATATTGTCAGCACGGTTAGAACAAGCAGGCTTTGATTGCGAGTTTATGTATTTTGGTGATAGAAAACAAAGCGGCGAACATGCCGAAGTCAAAAACTTATGGGCACGCCGCGGTACTACCGATCCAGTGATTTGCTTTGCCGGTCATACCGATGTAGTACCAACAGGTGATGAAAAAAACTGGACCTACCCTCCGTTTACTCCAACTATCGCTGATGGGTATTTATGGGCACGCGGTGCCGCCGATATGAAAACGGGTATTGCAGCTTTTACTGTTGCAGCCGAACGTTTCGTCGCCACTCATCCTGAGCACAACGGCTCAATTGCTTTTTTAATCACTTCAGATGAAGAAGGCCCGTCAATTAATGGTACGGTCAAAGTGATCGAGACTTTAGAAGCTCGTCAAGAAAAAATCACCTACTGTCTCGTTGGCGAGCCGTCAAGTACCGATACGTTAGGTGATATCATCAAAAACGGTCGTCGTGGCTCGCTAGGTGCAGAGCTTACCGTTACAGGTAAACAAGGCCATGTCGCCTATCCACATCTCGCATCTAATCCAATTCATGCGGCGATGTCTGCCCTTGCTGAATTGACGTCTACCGCATGGGACAATGGCAATGACTATTTCCCAGCCACATCATTGCAAATATCAAATATCAACGGTGGCACTGGCGCAACCAATGTCATTCCTGAAACGCTAAACGTGGTCTTTAACTTCCGTTTCTCAACTGAAACGACTGAAGATGAGCTAAAGGCAAAGACGCATGCTATCTTTGATAAATACTTTGCCAACAGTAAAGCGAGCTACGATATTCATTGGAAATTATCGGGTCAACCATTCTTGACCCCTGAAGGAAAACTGGTCTCATCATGTCAAAATGCCATCAAAAAAGTGACCGATGTCGACACCACCCTATCTACATCTGGTGGTACGTCCGATGGACGTTTCATCGCGCCAACTGGTGCCCAAGTCGTCGAACTGGGTGTGCGTAATGCAACGATTCATCAAGTAGATGAAAAAGTAGAAGTCGATGATCTAGGAAAGCTTGCCCAAATTTACGAAGGCATTTTGGAAAATTTATTGTTGGATTAATTATAAGATTAATTACGCCTGACTAATTGATTATATCTATCCAAAGAAAAAGCGCTACCTAATTTAGGTTAGCGCTTTTTTTGTCATTGTTTTATCGACAATGAATTGAGTGGCTTAAATTACTTAAGCCACTTACTAGATCTACTCGATACCAATATAGACATCAACTTGACCGTATTCTAAGTTACCACCGATATAATGCTCAAAGTCTACATTAAACGTTCGGGTATGCTCGCAATCTGCCGCATTGAAATACTCCCAAGCACTTTCCCATGCATTCATCACAGTGTTGGGCATATAACCTTCTTCAGAAAATACCAAGTACTTTCCTGCAGGAATATCAACCGTCACTACGTTACTAGCACTGGCTACACTGTCGCTTTCTGACTGAGCATCTTGCTCGCTGGCTACTTTCCAACTGGCCACAACGTCAAATGCTCCTGCCAGATCATCGCTCTCGTAGTTGTGATAGACACCATAAATGTCTTCACCTTCAGGGAGTTCACCCGCGTGATTTTGATAAAACTTCTGCCATAATCTACCAAGTTTGGCAGTGTCATGGCTTACCTCAGCGTTATTAGTGGTACGAACGCTGATACCGCGACAAGCGATCGCTTCTGGTAGCTCTTTGATTTGTGATGTCATGATGCGGCCTTTTCTATCTGTTTATTTAGTTTTCTGTTTATAGTAATGCTGGCAGACTGAATCGATTAATCTGCTTCATCAATCCAGTTCATTTGAATGGCTTCTAGGATGCCTTCATTTGATTTTTGTGGATCATCATCAAAGCCTTCAAGCTCAGTTACCCAGCGGTGCAAATCAGTAAAGCGAATGTACTGTGGGTCTGTTTCTGGAAATTTCTCATAAAGCTCAATCGCGATATCTAAGCTGTCTGTCCATTTTAATTTTTGTGGTGTCATAGTGGTACCTTATTTTTAGTCGTTTTGAGAAACATCATCTTAAAAAACGATGCCATCGTCCTAATACTGACGACTTGATGGGCTCTATCCTACCAAAATTCAGCGAATGATTATAGCCAAGTTACTTTACGATGTTGTTTTCCAATACTGGGTTTCAAGACTGTTTTGCGATATGGCTTAGGCTGATTTAGTCGATTTTACTGCGACTTGGTGCTGATTCCATGTGTTAATGGTATCCGTCAAATGCTCGCCCATCATATCTAATACTTCTGGTGTGCGCATACCTTTACTATCTGTAAAAACAAACTTAGTCATACCAACGCCCATCAGCTGATTTTTGACAAAAAACCGATGCTCAAAATACACATATTTATGATCCCATCCTGCGACTGCACTGCTAAGCGTCATTTTATCCAAAAATTTAATTTGCTTCAGATAAATCATCTCTTGCATGGCAATCACCCAATTGAGCGACTTGATGCCTTTTTCGTGACAGCACGCCTTTACCCAGCGTGTCACGTTTAGCTCAATAAATGATAAATAACGATAATTGGGTAAATGATCGCGAAATCCCATATCGTGGGGCAAAATTCGATAATGACGGACGGTCGGTGCAGTCAATGTCTCTAGACTGATATTCTCACTCGTCGATTGATGCTTGAGCTGTTGTTTAAGTAAACTAACCATAATAAAAAAACGCAGTAGCATATTCATAAATCTTTCTCTTATTTCATCGTATTTATAATTGTTAATCGTCTATCGTTAAAGCCGTTCAGATGGGTTAAAAGGTTAATCAGGCGCATACCGTATAGTGAGTACATAAAGCGCAGCTAATATTGTGATCATTAAAAACTGACCATAATTGGAAATAACCTCAGTCCATAGTCGGCTTATAAATGTCGCCCACTTTAACGCAAAAAAAGCCACCTCAGTGACTTTCGTTATCTAAAAACTTATCTGCAAATAATCATGGTTAAAAACATAGCTTAGAGATTAATGACCGCCGCCATTGATAGTACGTACCATCTCTTCTACCATTTTCTTAGCATCACCAAAGATCATCATCGTTTTGTCCATGTAGAACAAGCTGTTATCCAAACCTGCATAACCGGTACTCATTGAACGCTTGATAACCATAACCGTCTGGGCTTTGCTGACTTCTAGAATCGGCATACCGAAGATTGGAGAAGTAGGATCATCTTTCGCAGATGGATTCACGACGTCATTTGCACCGATAACCAAGACCACATCTGTACTTGCGAAATCTGAGTTAATCTCGTCCATTTCTAAAATATCATCATAAGGTACATCAGCTTCAGCCAATAGGACGTTCATATGACCTGGCATACGACCAGCAACTGGATGAATGGCAAAGCGAACGTTAACGCCTTCTTCTTTTAATAGCTCATATAGCTCTTTTACCGCATTCTGTGCACGGCCTTGTGCCATACCATAACCTGGTACAATGACCACGCTGCTAGCATTAGACATGAGGAACCCTGCGTCTTCTGCTGAGCCCGCTTTGTAGTTCTTCGGTGCACCATCATCGCCGCCTGCGGCAACAGCTGACGTACCCATGCCACCGAACAATACATTAAGTAGTGAGCGGTTCATGGCTTTACACATGATGTAAGACAAGATCGCACCTGATGAACCGACCAGCGAACCCGCGATAATCAGCATTGAGTTGCCAAGCGTAAAACCAATGCCTGCTGCCGCCCAACCTGAGAATGAGTTCAGTAGTGATACAACTACTGGCATGTCACCGCCACCGATTGGCGCAATCCACATCCAACCAAAGATAACGGCAATCACTGCCATCGCATAAAATGCGGGTAATGAATCAGTGACGAAATACACCCCACCGAAACCAATCATCGCAATGAATAGTAGCGCTTGAACCGGTTTTACCCAGCCGCCAACCAATGTTTTCGCCCAGCTTTTCGCTGCCAATTTACCAAAGGCAAAGACTGAGGCTGAGAACGTAATCGCACCGATGAAGCAACCGATAAATAGCTCGATGCGAGCAACGGCACCATGCTGCTGTTCAGTGTGTAATACCGTCGCAAGTGCAATCGCAACCGCTGCCAAACCGACGAATGAATGCATCAAAGCAACCGTTTCTGGCATTTGCGTCATCGCGACCGTTTTTGCCTTCCACATACCAACAAGAGCACCCAATACCATCGCACCGATGATCAACCAAAGCACAGGGCCTTCTGCTAAGAAGAACGTCGTGACGACAGCAATTGCCATCGCTGCCATACCAAAACGGTTACCGCGAATCGCTGTCTTTGGGCTAGACAAACCACGTAACGTTAAGACAAAGAGGATAGCGCCGACTAGATAGAACCAATCTGCATTTGCCGCAATCATTGCTGAGAAATCGTTCATGCGTCACCTCCGGCATCAGTGGTTGCTACTGGTGCTTTTTTCACTTTCGGTTTAAACATCGCAAGCATACGCTCAGTCACAGCAAAGCCACCGAAAATATTGATACTGGCTAAAAATACCGCAAAGGCACCAAGCAAACTGGTCGGTGTAAACATTGAACCATCAATCGTGACAGTCTGTAGCATCGCACCCACGATGACGATACTTGATAGAGCGTTGGTTACCGCCATCAATGGCGTATGTAATGCAGGCGTCACGCCCCAAACCACGTAGTATCCGACAAAAATAGCGAGCACAAATACAGTGAAAATCGCTACAAATGGTGTGCTACTCATGGCCGCACCGGCTGGCGCTGCAGCTAAAATAGTGGCAATCATCTAATCCTCCTAAAAATTTATTCATTACTGGCAAATGTGTAGTGACAAAATATGTGGTGATAGACTATTCAAACTAGCGTTTGGCCAGTCGTACCTGACCGTCATGCGTCACTGCCAGTGCGCCCTGAATCTCGTCTTCCATGTCTAAGTTAAGTGCTAAGCTAGCTGATGCTTCATCGCCAGCAGGTGCAATCAATGTCGTAATAAAGTTAACAAGGTTATTGGCATACAAATCTGAAGACTGTGCGGCTAGCATAGATGGGATATTGGCGGCGCCAACGATACGTACGCCGTTGTCTGTGGTGATGGTTTCGTTAGGCACACTGCCTTCGACGTTACCACCGGTACCAGCCGCCATATCGATCAGTACAGAACCTGCCTTCATTTTGGCAAGCGTTGCGCCATGTACCAAGCGCGGAGCGTTACGACCAGGAATCTGCGCCGTAGTAATAACGATGTCAGCGTTGCTCAATGCTTTGTCCACGACAGCCGCTTGATCTTTGACATATTGCTCTGATGGCGTCCATGCATAACCACCGGTAGACTTAGCTGTTTCAGCCTCCTCTGCGCTCATCGGCACATCAAGCCATTTACCACCGAGTGACTCTACTTGCTCGCGAGCGGTTGGACGTAGGTCACTGGCTTCTACCACTGCACCCAAACGCTTTGCTGTCGCAATCGCCTGTAAACCTGCAACACCAACACCTAGGATAACGACTTTGGCTGGCTTAACCGTACCTGCCGACGTCATAAACATCGGGAAAGGACGTGAATACTCATTGGCCGCGAGCAATACGGCTTTATAACCAGCAAGGTTGGCTTGTGATGACAATACATCCATATTTTGTGCACGTGACAGTGTACGAGGCAATAACTCCATCGCAAAGACTGTCGCGCCTTTGGCTGCATAAGTGTCAAGCTGAGTGTTGCGATACGGGTCAAGCATGCCAATGACGATCTGACCAGACGATAAGCTTTCAGTGGCTTCCGCTGGTAGGTCATTGACGGTGGTAATAATCTTAGACTGGGTGATCACCTCGGTGAGACTACTGGCAATGTCGGCACCCGCAGCCTGATACAACTCATCAGCATAGTATGCTGCTTGGCCTGCACCTGACTGAATGACGACTTCAAACCCAAGTTTACGCAATTTTTTGACTGCGTCTGGGGTTATGGCTACACGGCTCTCGCTCGTGATATCTGCACTGATTACACCGATTTTCATACCGTCTCCTTACTTACGTCCAATGACTATATTTACGTCTCACGACTACCTTTAATACCCTCAACGCACATCTAAAAAGCACAGGGGACAAAACCCATTGATCATGATTAATCCATTACAGCGATCAAAGGTTATCAATTTAATAAATGACAGCTACTTTACCATCATGCCTTTTTATTATAGAGATATCGTTCGTCAAGTTTCATTGTCTAATGATGACCCACAAGTAAAATAAAAATTTAGGTATTTACACCATTGGCATACTTTTTGTTGGTATATTAAAGCCTTTTATTTTTCTAAAAAACGCTTAACCCTTATAGATAAAGGCCTAACTCCATTTATTTCCTAATGTTAAATCCGTTCTTTTATTAAACAAATAACGTCAATAAACACAAAATAAGCAAGGTTAAGTCAAGTTCCACCCATGCATACCGTATAATAAGAATACTTGACACTCGAAAAAACCCGTCATCGATTCATTATAATAAGGAATAACTATGTATTTTTTGCTCTCCCCTGCCAAATCCTTGAACGAAACAGACGCTATACCACTAAATTTAGGTAATTATTATAGTCAACCCGAGCTAATCGAACGCTCACAAGAACTGATGAAAGTACTGAAGTCAAAAGAGCCTGTTGACCTACAAGAGCTGATGAGCATATCTGACGATTTGGCTCAGCTTAATGCCACGCGCAATCAACAATGGCATTGGAGCGAAGAGCAGCCATTTACTAACGATGCCTCTGATAACGCCGCCAAACCTGCAGGCTATTTATTCGATGGTGATGTCTATACTGGACTTGATATGTATCATATGGACAAAGATACTGCTACTTATGTAAATGAGCACTTAGGCATTTTGTCTGGACTGTATGGAGTACTAAAGCCACTCGATCTTATCCAGCCATATCGCTTAGAGATGGGTACCAAGCTAAAAAATGAGCGGGGTGACAATCTTTATGAGTTTTGGGACGAGGAAGTGACTAACGTTATCAATGCACGTATGGCTGACAGCGATGACAAAACATTGGTTAATTTAGCTTCCAATGAATACTTTAAGGCGGTAAAGAAAAAAGCACTAAAGGCAGACATTATCACGCCACGATTTGAAGACCAGAAAAATGGTCGATATAAAGTGATTAGCTTTTATGCCAAAAAAGCCCGTGGACTGATGGTGAAATATGCTGCTGATAATAAGCTGACCAATGCTGAACAGCTAAAGCAGTTTGATTTGGCAGGATATTACTATTGTGAAGAAGCGTCCGATAATAAGACGTGGACGTTTAGACGAGATGCGGTGGATCAGTAGATTGATATAATACGAGTCACAATTATAAAAAACCCATCATAAGCCGAAACTTATGATGGGTTTTTTATTCTCCAACCACTAAATGTTTTAGTACCTATACTCTAAAACGCAACTTATCTCTTGATACATCAAGTACCACTGTTTCATTATAAACGTTATAGGTATGGAGACGATCAATGTCAGTCTCCCAATTCGGTTCAATATAACGTACGAAGGTTTCTTTATAAGAGGTCGGTGTTAGCTCTTCTACTAGGTACAAAGCAATCCTACGTCCGTATCTAATGGTTCCATCTTGAGCAGTACGAAATAATTGACCATTTCTCCGAAATAGTGCTCCCGCTAGTCGTGAGCCACGCACATCAATTTTAAAAGGTGCACAAGGATGAATGACCCAGTTATCTGATTCTAAGCTATCAGAAGTATAGATATGCAGCTCTAAATCTATTGTCATATTTGAAACTGAACCATGCGTTGTAAAAAGATACCATAATCCATTGTGCTCTATGACTGCACTATCTGCTGCCTGAATGCCCGAAACCAACTCATTAACTTTCTTCCACTTTCGGGGAAAATCTACTGCCTTCAATAAGTTGATACACTGAGTATCTGCAGCTTCTGGAATCATATATACCGCACCTTTATGCTCAAACACATTGGGAAAGCTTAAATGCGTGCTAATACCTAAATCTGCGGGGCCAGTGTCAATAATTTGACGGTTTTTATTTAGTTCTATCCACTCTATTCGACCAATATTCTCTTTATAGTTCAGACTCTCAAAAAATATGTAACGTCTTGAGTCGTGTTCAATATAAAAAGGATCAGCCCAAAAGCAGCCTTTCGCAGGCAGTATCTCTGTGTATGTGTGTATTGGTTGATCAACAGATCCAATAAAGAGGCTCCACTGATTGAGATAAAAGCTTTTATAAAAAGTTTTGACAGTATAATATTTTAAGAATCTAGGTAAGTGTTTGATGGTCATTGATAAGTCGGGTTTGCGATGAACCGTGTGTTCGTCAGTTGTCTTAATAGACTTTCCGGTATTAACTCCAACTCTATTCCTGTGGAAGTACCAATATAATATCGATGCTGCTATCCCATTTGACTTACGCTTAGTTAAGTTATAATCCCAATAAAATAGCGTGCCATAACCTTCCCCTACTACTTTATCTACATTAAGATATTCATTTAATAATTGCAAAGTAACGACACTACTTTCCCATTGTTCAGCAAACTGCCAATATAACGTAGGCTTATCATGTTGTATTGCATTGTTGCCATAATGAAAAAAAAGCACACCGTTTCTTGTAATACTTAAGATTTTTCCTGTCAGCGCTCTGAAACCAATATTAAGCAGGTAATCTAAATCCGCAGCTTCGATTTTCTCAATCACTGAATCTTCAATTTCTTCAGTGTACTCACCCTGCTTCGGTATAGACATGATAGTAGGCATTGAGCCATGTTTTGATAAGTTGTGGATAGAATAATGTTTAGCATTACTCTTAGTTCTAGAAAGAGAAGAGAATATTTTTTGATTAATTAGGGGAATTGACTTTAGTACACTGCGTTTCTGTTTTATATTTCGTTGAATAGCGATACAAACCTCGACAACTCCTTCATCCACTAATGACTTAAGTGGTTCAAAGTTGTACCACGCCAAGGTCTTATCTTCTACAAGGATTCCAAGCCTAATCTTCTTCATCGTGATCACATTAAATGGCACACGATATTTTGCGCATTCTGACCCGCAATACGTGTCCAAACTCCTTTTAAGTAAAGTGTCATTCCATTATATATTTAAATATTAACATATATAATAGTACATGTTAAAAGAAACTCACCATAAATTAGACACAAAAAAGCCCTGCTATCTTTCGATAAAGAGCTTTTAGTAGTCAAATAGGTTTTATGACAAAATCATACTTTTAGCGAAACACGATTCATCGAGAAAGGTCAGAAAATGGTCAATATCAAATGAAGTGCTGAACAGCTAAAGCAGTTTGATTTGGCAGGATATTATTACTGTGAAGATGCGTCCGATAATAAGATGTGGACGTTTAGACGAGATGCGGCGGATCAGTAGCTTGATATAAAATACATTCACTACAATCGCTAGAAGCCACTAGAAACATTGCATTCAGTGCTCCTAGCCCAGTCATCAGAATCCTTTAGTTAAACATATAAACAGATTACAACAATCCTTCTTGTGCCATCATTTCTTGTACCGAGGCGCGGTTTAGCATGGATTGATAGTGTGCATTTAGGTGTGTCCAGTCTTGTGCTCGACTCGCATATCGCTGACTCCAGTGAGCAATCATAAATAAATGAAAATCAGCCCCACTTAATTTATCGCCTAACAACCATGGACCATGACTCGCCAATCCCTTTTCAACAATATCCCAGCAGTGGGTTAGCACATCATTCGCTTTATTTTTCACTTGCTGCAAATTGTGCTCGTCACTGATGTACTGCTCGGGATGCGCCCAGCGATTAGCAGTTTCTTGCAGTGTAGAAGACATCCAAAACAAATACTGGTAATAGACACCGCGCCTAGAGCATCCTATATCAGGTGCTAGCCCAGACTCTGGGTGTTGATCTAACACATACATTAAAATTGCAGCAGACTCATAAATAACCTGTCCCTGATGCACCAACGTAGGTACTTTGCCATTTGGATTAATGGCTAGATACTCAGCTGATTTTTGCATGTTTTTAGACAGGTCTATTTCTATCATTTCATAAGACGCGCCTAGCTCTTCAAAGACAGCATGGGTAGCCATATTGGCGCCACCCTTATCCCAATATAAAGTATAAATAGTCGTGTCCTTCTTGCTGTTGCGATTGATGGCTAGAACCATTACCTTGAGCGATAAGAATTATTCTTTAACGTGAAATAATCGACATGATAGCATCAGCCAGTTGAGGGATTTCCGTCATTTTCAAACCGGCAATATTGATTCTGCCATTTGCCATACCATAAATCGCGAACTCATCTTGCAACATGAGCATTTGACTCTCTGTTAGCGGTAATAGAGAAAACATGCCTTTTTGATGCGAAATATCCAAAAACTCTGCAGGTGCACCTCTATCTTTTAATGCTGCGCCCAATGCTTGGCGAATAGTATCTACCCTACTACGGTAGCTTGCCAGCTCGACTAGCCAATCGTCTGGTTTGTCTAGTAAATAAGAAGCCACTGTGGCACCGTGATTGGGCGGCATAGAGTAGTTGGCACGTGTGATGGTTTCTAAAAGTGTCTGTATATCTGCGTGACGCTCATGGTTCGTCGTTACCACCGTGGCAATACCCGTCCGCTCATTGTATAGTCCCATGTTTTTTGAACAGCTGGCGGCGATAAATGCAAAATCAGCGTCTTCAATGATTAGACGAAGCCCTGCAGCATCTGTATCAGGATCATCTCCAAAACCTTGATACGCCATATCAATAAATGGGACAATATTTTTCTGTTTACACCTATCAGAAAACAGTTGCCACTGCTCTAAAGAAGGATCTATACCGGTAGGATTATGGCAGCACGCATGTAATAACAGCACGTCTCCTTCTTTTGCTTTTTCTAGCGCAGCAAAACACGCATCAATATCTAACTGACCATTTTTATTTTGCCATGGATACGTATTAATCGTTAACCCAGCACCTTCCATCAGCGGACGATGATTGATATAGCCAGGGTTACTGATCCAAACGGTTGAATCTGGAGAGAGCGTGGCGATCAAATCAGCAATGAGTCGTAACGCCCCTGACGCTCCAACCGTTTGAATCGTGCATTGGTTGTTTAGACTTGGACTGTTACCCAGTACAAATTTTGCCATTTGCTGGTTAAAATTAGCGTTACCCGATAACATGCCATAAGCCTTCGAATGAGCTTGATGAGCAAGATGTATTTCTGCGTCTTGCACGGTTTTCATCACAGGTGTATGGCCATGCTCATCTCGATAGACACCAACCAATAGGTCTATTTTATGTTTACGCTGGTCAGCGCGAAACCTACCTAACAATGCCCATAGTGGATCACCATTGATAACAGGCATATTATCTAACATCATGATACTTCCTTAATTAGTTTATTTCGCTCGATTGGACAAAATGACACCAATGGTACTTAGTACGATGCCGCATATCATAATAACTGATAGAGACTCATTGAGTATCAGCGTAGCCAGTATAGCGGTTAATCCTGGGGATAAAGATCCAAGTAATAAGGTACGAATGGAGCCCAGTTGTTTGACTGCATAAGAAAACGCAATGGTTGATACCACCCCTACACCAAGTCCTTGTACTAGGATAAATGGAAGCGCTTCATCAAAAGATACAGAACCTATATTGGTCTCTACAACTCCAGAAAGAACCATCATCAATGTCAGAAAAAACGAGGTATATGAGAGTACGATAGCGATAGCTATTGGACTCAATTTGGTGCTTTTTAACCCTAAGGTATAACCCGCCCAAATCAGGCTTGCCATCAACAATAACCCCACACCGTACAGAAGACTATTAGGTATTGACTGCGTGTGCCCGCCAATCATCGTAGCGACACCAAAGAGAATAAGGATTAATGCGACAAATTTTCTTAATGATATTCGTTGACGATAAAAAACAAAAGACAATATTGCGGCAAAGAAAACTGGCGTGCCTGTCAAAATAGTACCAACATAAGCTGCTGGTACCGTACTTGCGCCAAAAGCAGCCAATAAAAGAAAAGGCACGCCACCAAGTAAAACAAACATGATATCTGGCAGTCTTATGTTTTTGACTTCATGCCAACTAGAGAGTACCCAAGGAGTCAATAAGACCAGCGGTACACTGAAGCGAATGAGCATGACATCCGCAATACTTAGCGACGATGCTCCAACCGCTCGCACAGTCAACGCAAAGCCTGACCAAATCAATAAGACAACGCTCATCGCCACATAGCCTTTGGTTAGTGGCGACATTACAAACAAAGGATTTTTGCGCGATGAGGGGTGGAATATCGTATTCATAGTCGTGTCTTATGCTGGTATACAAAGACCAATTATCAATTAAAATACGCGCTTTTATCTCTATTTATTCATTGCAATTTTGCAAATATTTGGTGGATAATGCTAATTAAATCAAAATTATTGGCTTAAGAAGCCAAAAGGTAAATTATGGACAAAATCGATCGCCATATCTTGGAAGTGCTCCAGAAAGAAGCGCGCTTATCTACGGCGGAACTGTCCGAACGTATAGGGCTGTCGCCGTCTCCTTGCGCGCGACGCCTAAAGCGTTTGGAGGACGAAGGTTATATAGAAAACTATCAAGCGAACGTCAACAAAGCCAAAGCGGGTATTGCGATGAGTTTCTTTGTGGAAGTCAGTCTCAACAGCCACCAAGAAGAATCTATTGCAGCCTTCGAACGCGCTCTGTCCAACATGGACGAAGTGATTAATGGACATGTGGTATCGGGTTCTTATGATTATTTGTTAGAAGTGGTGAGCCCCAATCTCGATGGTTATGAGCGGTTCACACGTAAGCTGCACAAGCTTGCTAGCGTAAAAGACATACACACTCATTTATCGGTGAGAAAGGTAATCAATAAGACGACTCTACCTATTTTTGTGTGAGATTTTTTTATACCGACTAGCAGTACAATGTCTCGCTCGATCATTCGTGAGTAGCAAGACCCATAATAAGTTCATTTGAACTTGATAGAATCTTGCTATGATAAAGAAGTGTCTGATGATAAGACTTGGACGTTTAGACGGGATGCGGCGGATCAATAGGTAGTTTTTATTATTTACAAATGAATTTATAAATAAAGAAGTATTCAGCTTTATGTTATTAAACTGAATACTTATGGAAGGCTTTAAATTATTATAATGTCAGTCCTGCACCATTCTTTCTTAACCACTCTTTACGCTCTTGGTAATCTGGCATTACTTTATCAACTTCATTCCAAAATGCTTCCGAGTGGTTACGACAGTGCATGTGGCATAGCTCATGGACGATTATGTAGTCGATAATTTTTGCTGGTGCCATCATGCACTTCCAATGAAAGTTAAGTGCACCTGAGACACTACAACTGGCCCAACGAAAACCCATGTCTCTTACTTTGACTGAAGAGGCTTGTACGCCAGTCTTAGGAGCATAGTAATTTACTCGCTCGGATATACGCTGTAAGCCTTTCTCTACATAATAAGCTTCGAATGCTTTTTTGGCGGCATCTGCTCCGCCTCCATCGATTATTTTTCGATTTAAGCAAAAACGACCTTCTTTAAGCTTTAATGACTCAGTTTGCTGATTTACTAGTGATAAACGGTAAGAGCGACCCAAGTATAAAAATGTCTCACCATTAACCCATTCACGAATAACAGATGTCGCATTTAGATCACGCCATTCTGCAAGGTTGCGATAAATCCATAGGCGTTTGCTTTCGACAATCGCATCGACTTGCTCAGGGCTATAATTGAGCGGAGGACGAACCACAATAATGCCATTGCGCTCAATCACGATATCTGTGGTTTTTCTATCTGCTCCAGGTAGTAACTGATAATCTATATCTCGGACTCTTCTAGCATTCACTATTCATCTCCTCCTTGATACTATTGACTAAAGAATCATGTCTATTTTTAGCCAGCTTCATGATTTCGATGGTAAGGCGTTCTCGGTTTTCTTTTAGTTCTTGGATACCCGTTAGTGTTAATGCCGTTTTGATTTTGCTACGAGTTTTTTTTTGTTTATTGGGATTATTCCAATAATCGATACTACCGACACTCGATTGTAAGGTTTCCACAATAGCTTCCATCACTACTCTCATTTTAGCCTTGTCATCATTGGGGACCTCACCATCTATAAAAGCTTGATTGGCAACATGCTCATAAAAAGTAGTCGCCTCTCGACTCATACCCTCTTCGCCTTGCTTGCGCCCCTGTATTGTTTCTGTACGCAGTTTTTCAAGCTCTTCAGCGAGCTTTTCCCAATGCTCTTGATATTGATCAATTAAGCGCTCGACCTTTTCAGATAAGCTTTTATAAAAACTAGGATCTTCATCGTGGTGCACGGTGCAATGCTTACGAATAGCATGCTCCATCTCACTGGCTTTAGCTTCAGCATTATCACCTGCATTTTTGTTAAGCTTTTCAATAAAATCATCTGCAAATAACTCAACAGGAGCCACTTTGGGGTTGATACCTAGATTCACTAGATGCTCGTTAATCAAATCTTTTACTTTGGCACCAGCATCACCCAAGCTTAGACTAGTATCTTTATAGCGCTCCTTGGTGACATTCAATATATACCCTAAACGCTTGGCAGGTACGCGGTATTTATGAGCCGATTTATGAGGCAAAATAATATCTAAGCTCAGCAAAAACTTCTTTAAATACACTTCAAAGTCAGCACGAATTTTTTCGTCTTTTAATAATTTGACTGCCTCATGTACTACTGCAGCATCTGTTTGTACATCTGGTAACTCACCTTCAATAAACTCACGAATTCTTTTTACTTTATACTGCTCAAACAACTGTAAAAGTCGTAGATAACGCTCTTCTAATATAGGCATCTCAGAGGTAATACTTTTTAAGCCATTAGTCAGTTCTTGTTCCTCGCCAGCTGCTGCATACAAAGTTAAGGCATCTGTTAGATTTTCTGTCAGACCAATATAGTCAACAATATAACCTCTACTTTTCCCTTTTTTCACGCGGTTAGTACGAGCGATAGCCTGTAATAAAGTATGCTCTCTAAGCTTTTTATCGATATACATGACTTGCTCAATCGGGGCATCAAATCCAGTCAGTAGCATGTCACAGACAATCAAGAAGGCAATACCTGAATTGGCTTTATCAGGATCTTCCATATCAAATGGTTTACAGAAGTTTTCAACGGCATTCATTACGCGCGCTTGTTTGCGCGCTTTGGTGATATAAGAGGCTTCATTGGTACCATCACCTGAAATAACTACTGCTGCTTTTAAAAACTCAACTCGTTTAACCTGCTCAAAATCGGGCTCCTCTTTCGCTTTCAACATTTCTACATGGGCTTTGAGTGCGGCATGAATAGCCTCTTGATAACGCACGGCGGCAAGCTTTGAGGAACAGACGACCTGCGCTTTGAATTGGTTAGGGTAAATATGCTCAAGATAATGTTTCACCATGTCTTTAGCAATGGCATTGATACGATTTTCAGCCTCTAGTATATCGCCTGTTGCGCCATATTTCTTCTTAATGGCGAGCAGCTCCTCGTCAGTACGGTCTTTGAATAGGTTCTCAAAGCTAGTCTCAAACCCATGCTTATCGTTGAGCGCATCATCAGAAGTTCGACCTTCATAGAGTATCTGTAATGTAGTGCCATCTCTGACAGCATCCATGAGTTTGTATTGATCTATGTAACTACCAAAACGCTTATGAGTTTTTTTGGCACCATGTCGGTCTGTGATTAGCGGCGTTCCAGTAAAGGCAATACGAGCCGCATTGGGAAATGCTTCAAATACATTGTCGCCTAGATCTGAGCCTTGGGTACGATGAGCCTCATCTATCATCAATAAAATACGTGATGAGTCATTGACGACGCCAAAGGTTTGACTGGTCGGGATCGCTTGATAGGTGCTTAGCGCCTCTGATACACAGTTAGGCATTGCGGTATCACGTAACTGAAACTTATGTACCATCACCATATTGATATCGGAGCTGTCCGTCGCTAATTGTTCTCGCAATGCTTTGTTGTTTTCTATAGTGTTTACTCGACCACCGATGATGGTCGCTGTGACGGCAAGCTGATCTTCAAGGTCGACACGATCATTGATTAAAAGTATTTTGTAATCGTTTAAATCACGCGAAGCTCTGAGCATGCGCGCTACAAAAACCATAGTCAGACTCTTACCTGAGCCCTGAGTGTGCCAAACCACGCCACTTTTATCTTCAGCCGTTTCTCCATCGCGCAGGCGCGCAATAATCTTGTTAGCAGCACGGAACTGCTGATAACGACTGACGACTTTGATACGCGGTCCAGCATCGGTATCCATAAACACCGAACAGTTACGCAGCATTGCCAGTAAGTTCGTTTTATTGAGCATACCATTGATCAGTTGCTGCTGTTGATTCCAACCTTGGGCGACTTTATCGGGTTGCGGCCATTGGGTTTTCCAAGGGTAAAAATGCTCCTCCCCTGAGGTAATGGTGCCATAGTCAGCTTCAATACCGCAGCTACGAATGAGCAGCATTGAAGTGTGAAACAGTCGCGGTTCGCCTTCTTTAAGTCCGTGATCCTTTGTCGCTTTGCGTTTATTCATATAGCGTTGTAGCTGTACAAAGGCTTCAGCCATAGGATTGGCGCAGGTCGGTCCACCCTTTTTACATTCGATGACGATTAGCGGAATACCATTAACGAATAGCACAATATCAGGGACGATAAACTGCTTCACACAGCCTGGAGTATCGATACGAAACTGATTGATAGCATGAAAGGTATTATTCTCTGGATAAGCAAAATCAATGAGCTTAACGATTGGGTCTTGCTCACCCGTTATCTCGTTGACATCGACTTGTGATTTGAACAATAGCTTTTGAATGGCTTCATTGGCCTCAAGCAAGGTGCGATTGGGCTGGCGCAATATCTGATCTTGCAAGTCTTGCAACTGCTTATCCGTGAGCCAAGGCTGCCCGTCAGCAGTGGTATTGATAGCGGCTACGCTTTTAGCAAAGACCTCAGGCAATAACCACTCACGAAAGTTATAACGCAAACTCTTGCTAGGGTCTCGCGGGATGCCTTCGCCTTGGTCGATACTTAACCAACCTAATTCCGTCAATTGCTCAAGAAAAGGCTGTTCCACTTCGCTATATTCCGACATGATCAGCCTCGACTTCGTCAACTGTTACTCGTTTTTTACCGGTCAGTAGATCGTGCATTAGGCCTTGCTTTTGTTTATTCAACTTTTTGTTTTCTGCGTTTAGCGTATCAATTCTACTATTAGCTGCTTTTATTCTAGTTTCTATTTCTAGTTGTTCATCGATTGAAGGAACTCCTATCGGGTAAGCTTTTAACTGAGTAGAATTTATAGAGGCAAGATTAGTAGATTGTTTTGAGCTTAATATAAAATACTTTTTACCAAAATTAGATTCAGACCAAAATGCCAAAAAATAAGGTCGTAAAACATCTCTATCAACACGTACTCTGAACACATGGTTTTGATGTATGCAGCAGTCAATTTCTCCTTGCCAAACGGTTCCTCGACCAAGTTTATCAAAGTCGCCACCTTCATTCATAAGCACGTCACCAGAAATCAGCATTAATTTAGATATTGCTGTTTGACTCACTGTCACTTCTTTTACTTCTGTTAAGTCTAGATAACCATCTTGTACATTGGCAACACGTAAATATGGCACAACAATATTTTGATCTGGAGATAACTTTGAATTAAGCGTTATGCCCGACGCTATATCTGAGATATCACCTAGGTTTATAACATCCCATTCCTTAGGAATCCAACCAATCTGAGTTTCCTGATAAAGCTCAGGCGCTTGGTCACGAGTAGGACGCAGTTTGCCATCAGCTCCAATACCACGAGTAAACAAATCCTGCATTAGCCCTGCTTTAATAAGCTGATACTTGGCAATCAAAGCTTCAGTTTTTTCGATGTTTTTATCTATAGATTGTAAAATTGTGGCAATCTTTTTTTGTTCTGGTAACTTATGAAATTTAAAAGCAAACCTCCCAAACTCAGATTTGTTTAATATCGGGATTGTTGTTTGTGGTGCTAGATTTTTGAATTTCTCTATATTGTTCAAAATTAAGTAGTAAATGTACTTAAATTCAAAGTTTTCAAATGGCACTAATGAATTAATTTGCTGGTTGGTTAAACCTGACTTTTCACTAATAGACATTTTCCCTATAGAACCAATGCAAGTTACCATTATCGAGTTCTTAGGAATAAGCCTTCCGTATATTAAAGCTTCTTCAGAAACAGTTCTTTCAGTATTTTCACAATATACACTTCCATTGAAATCAGCTGGTGAGTAAAAAGGAATTTCTCCAATCCAGAATGCATTATTTTTTGTACTCGGTGTATTGCCTGTAACTATAGAACCTACTTGAGATAAGGTGTATGTATTCCAATCACTCATAACCCAACTCCATCAAAAACGCTTGCAGTTGCTCAGACGCGGCATCTCGCTCTTGCTCGATAGTCTTTGCCGTCGTTGCGTACTTTGACCATAAGTTCTCAATCGCTTTGACACAGGCGCGTTGATCTGCTTTTAGATAAGCCTGATAGGTATTCATCAAGGTCCGACGTAAGCGCTCGATAATCACTATCCGCGCCTCATCCGCTAATATCTTGGCTTTGGCACTGTTGACCAGCTCATCACGGTTAGACTCTATACCTTTGATACTCGCTCTAATCTCACGTACCTCATCTTCTAGCGCTTTATGACGCTCAAGGCTGTTTGTCATCTGCTGACTGCGCTCATAAGCAAACTGACCTTGATTCATAGCTTCGGTCAGTAGTGGCGCATACTCTGAGACATGACCGACCTCTGCCGCCAAATCCAGAATCCGCTGACCATTCGCGAATACCGGAACCGTTTGGGTCATGCCTTCGCTACTGTAGTAGCTCTTTTTACTACCTTTAGGGATTAAATCAGCGACTTTTAATTCATTGTATATATTACCCGCCAGCGCTTTTAGCTCCTTTAGATACGCTTTCCATTGCGCATTGATGTCCTTTAGCTCCTCTTTTTTCTGCTTCACCTCATCTGAAGGCAATACACCGCTATCGTCGGTATCCTCAAAATCCTCCTCATCAGCCGCCACAAACAGCGCTTGTAGCTCTGCTAGTCGAGATTGCGAAGTTTCTAACTCTGCTAGCACCTCAGGGAATTGGCTTTGCAAAATCTCTTGATCGGGAATCAGCTCAGCGCTCCAACCACTAGCAGCGATAGACTTAAAGTCCGCTTTTAACTCGTCGACATACTTAGCAAAGGCACCGCGTACTTGGAATGTGGTCAATAAATCTTGATTGGCTAATTCTTGTTCGATGCTCTCTAATAACTGACTACGCATGACATAGACATTATTACCTTGGACGTCATGTTGGTTCTCAGGATCAGGAGCTAGTGCTTCGACTACTGGCAAATTAACGTGCCACCATACTTCTAGTTGAGCCATAAACTGAGCGTGTTTAGCAGTGACACTCTGATGACTAGTAATGACATCAGCTATCTCACGTTTGTCAGCTATTACTGGCGCTAGATCAATATAAACATCATCTCGCGGGATAAAAATATCATCGCGGAGCTGCGTATAGTTGGACCAATAGTGCTGTAAGCTGTCTACCTCAGTTATCGGCACGCCGCCATGTAGATGTGCGCGCACATCGTGAGGCTCAGGAGCTGGTGCGTTATCGACATAACGACGAATGTTGCAGTTATAATCCTCCGCTGCGATTTCTGTATGAGGTACTAATCGCGCATAAGCAGGAATGTCATCACCTGAACGATAAGCGTGAATGATCTTATCGATATCTTCAGGGCGTAGATGATTCTGTGCCTTACCTTCACGATACTCACGATCTGCATTAATAAATAACACATGATCCCGATCTACAGCACCTGCTTTGTTTATCACCAAAATACAGGCGGGAATACCGGTACCATAGAACAAATTGCTTGGCAAACCGATGACCGCTTCTAAATAACCATTATTAATAAAGTGCTTACGAGCTTCACGTTCTTCAGCGCCTCTAAACAATACGCCATGTGGCATAACCGTCGCCACTCGGCCATCATGCTTTAGAACAGCTATCATATGCTGAACAAACATTAAGTCTGCTTTTTTACCTTTTTCAGGCAACATCACAGGAAAACGACCAGGAAACTTAAGGTTCTTTTTAATGTAGTTTTGACTAAATGGAGGATTGGCAACCACCCGATCAAAGCGTTTTAGCTCATTGTCTTCGCCTAAATGCTGTGGTTCACGCAACGTATCCTCTTGACGAATATCAGCATGAGAAATCCCATGTAACAGCATATTCATCTTACAGATTGACCATGTAGTACCAATCTTTTCTTGGCCATTCAAAGCTATTTCATCGGCGCTGCCACCATTTTCACGCAAGTAATCGCGCATTTGAATCAGCATGCCACCAGAACCTACCGTCGGATCGTAGACACTCATGCCTTCTTTAGGATCACATATCTCCACACAAAGTCGCACTACTTCAGCTGGAGTATAGAATTCACCTGCCTTTTTTCCAGCCGAATCAGCGAAGTATTTGATCAGCCACTCATAGGCAGCTCCTAATAAATCAGGAAACTCAAAATCTTCGTCTTTTAACGGAATCGCTTCAAAGTTCTGTACGAAGTCAGCTAGAGTATCGTCGTCTAGTGTTCGTGAACCGATCTTGCGGTTAAAGTTAATACTTTTTAACACGTCTTGTAACGCTTCAGGATTGGCATCTTCAATCGATTCTAAGGCTTTGTTTAAGGTAGTACCGACATTCTCTTTTACGTGCTTTAAGGCAGGATGTTGAATGGTTACTTTTTTCGGATGACCGTCTATGTCTAAAAGAATATTACCCTCTCGATCCTTTCGAATTGTCTCTTCAATCCAGCCTTCATTCCAACGCGCGCGTGGCGGCACAAAAAAATACTTGCCCGCGTAATTATCTGGATCATTGAGCTCAATCTCAATGTCTTCATCAGACATGCCTTGCGTTTTATATACTGCTCTGAGTTCAACTCTACGTTGATCAAACAAATCACTAGCCCGCTTCAAAAACAGCATACCAAAGATATATTCTTTATATTCACTAGCATCCATGCTTCCACGTAAATCATCACAGGCGGTAAGTAACAGATATTCAAGGCGCGATAAGGTAAGTTTCTGTGTCATTTGATAGTCTCTAGTTATTGCTTTCTTTAAGTTAAATCTAAAAATTAAAATATTCCAATTTGCATGATAAAACTCTAATATCTTAAAATTGGTTCGCTTTTTTAGTAGCTGTACTATAGGCTTTTTCCTCGACCAATTTCAACCATCGTTCTACTTATTTGGAGATTAGATCGATTAATAATAGAACAATAAAAAAGCCCCGACTCAATGAGTTGGGACTTTTTTATACTTCATCACCTACAACCATCATAGATGGTTTTAAGCTAATGGGACTATCTTAGTAAGTGCAGCTTACATCATGCCGCCCATTCCACCCATACCGCCCATTCCAGCACCGCCGCCCATAGCAGCCATACCGTCATCACCTTGCGGTAAATCAGTGATCATAACTTCAGTCGTTAGCATTAGGCCTGCAACAGATGCGGCATTTTCTAGTGCTGAGCGAGCAACTTTAGCTGGATCAAGGATACCCATCTCTAGCATATCGCCATATTCGCCAGTCGCTGCGTTGTAACCGTAGTTACCACTGCCACTCTTCACTTCGTTAACCACAACTGAAGCTTCTTCGCCAGCGTTAGTTACGATTTGACGTAGTGGTGCTTCCATCGCGCGACGTAGGATGTTCATACCCGCGTTTTGATCATCGTTATCACCGCGTAGTTCAGACAATGCATTCATCGCACGAACTAAGGCAACACCGCCACCAGGGACAACGCCTTCTTCAACCGCTGCACGAGTTGCATGTAGCGCATCGTCAACACGGTCTTTCTTCTCTTTCATTTCAGTTTCAGTTGCTGCGCCGACTTTGATAACTGCTACGCCGCCTGCTAGTTTAGCAACACGTTCTTGTAGCTTTTCTTTATCATAGTCAGAAGTAGACTCTTCGATTTGACGGTTGATAGACTCAACACGGTTTTCGATGTCAGCTTTGTTGCCAGCGCCATCAACGATAACGGTGTTTTCTTTACCGACAGTCACTTTCTTAGCAGTACCAAGTTGCTCTAGAGTAGCAGTCTCTAAGCTTAGGCCAATCTCTTCAGAGATTACAGTACCGCCAGTTAGTGTTGCGATGTCTTCTAGCATTGCTTTACGACGATCGCCGAAACCTGGTGCTTTAACAGCACAAGTTTTCAAGCCGCCACGCATGTTGTTCACAACTAGTGTTGCTAGTGCTTCGTTTTCTACATCTTCAGCGATGATTAGCAACGGCTTGCTCTGCTGCATTACTTGCTCAAGTAATGGCACGATCTCACGGATGTTGCTGATTTTTTTGTCAACGAGCAAGATATATGGGTTTTCAAATTCAGCAGTTAGGCTGTCTTGCTTGTTAGCGAAGTACGGGCTGATATAACCACGGTCAAACTGCATACCTTCTACAACTTCTAGGGTATCTTCGAAGCTTGAACCTTCTTCAACAGTGATAACGCCTTGCTTGCCTACTTTTTCCATCGCTTGTGAGATCAGCTCACCGATTTTGGTGTCTGAGTTTGCAGAGATAGAACCAACTTGAGCGATTGCTTTGTGATCGTCAGCTGGCGTTGATAGTTTATGGATTTCTTTAACCGCTTCACGTACCGCTTTGTCGATACCGCGCTTAAGATCCATTGGGTTCATGCCGGCAGCAACTGACTTCATGCCTTCTTGTAGGATTGACTGAGCCAATACAGTCGCAGTGGTTGTACCATCACCAGCGACATCATTAGTGCGACTAGCTACTTCACGTACCAGTTGTGCACCCATGTTTTCAAATTTGTTTTCTAGCTCGATTTCTTTGGCAACCGATACACCATCTTTAGTGATGGTAGGTGCGCCAAATGATTTGTCGATAACAACGTTACGACCTTTAGGGCCTAATGTTACACGTACTGCGTTTGCTAGAACGTTTACGCCGTCCATCATTTGTTTACGGGCATCAATGCCGAATTTTACGTCTTTTGCCATGTTAAATTACTCCACTATTATAAGTATGAGAATACAATTGATTGATTTGATAGTTGCTTATCAAAAGCGATTATTAGAAACTGCTATCAAAATGTGCTGAGTATAAAATAATACTCAAAAGGACTAGCCTTCTAGCACACCCAATACATCAGACTCTTTCATAATCAATAGTTCTTCACCGTCAACCTTTACGGTTTGACCAGCATATTGACCGAACAAAACTTTGTCGCCAGCTTTTACATCTAACGCACGAGTTTCACCGTTGTCACGAACTTGACCATTACCAACTGCAAGCACTTCACCTTGTGAAGGTTTTTCTTGTGCTGAACCAGGAAGCAAGATACCACCAGCTGTCTTTGTTTCTTCTTCTATGCGGCGGACGACAATACGGTCATGTAAAGGACGAATGTTCATCGATATGACTCCAAAAGTTGGTTAATAAAATTAAGGGTTTATTTGAATTAATGGTCTCAATACCAGTATCTATAAGGAACACTGCCAAAAACAACGCTTTATAGATAAGCCTTGAGCTTGTAACAAAAAGTGGGGGCAAGGTGAGTTCGGTTCAAGTGTAAAGCCCAAAAATTTACAAGATTATTTTACAAAAATTTATCAACCAACATCTCATATCGATGCTTTACGTTTAGTAAGGCCAATATGCTAATCAAATAAGGACAAGAAGTAGGAATATCTAAAGATATTGACGAGCTGAATTTATATTTTGACCAATACCAAATCAACTATAGAAACATTTGCTACAAGCACTACACGAAGCGGTATGACACCACGCTTGAAAATGTAACAGCGTATGACCATTATAGGTCTGGTAAACATAATAAGAACGAACGAAAAAAATTGCTATATCGGCAATAAATTAATGAAGGGGTATCTATGAGTTTTTCATCAATGCACAAAAAGTCATCAAGCGACAATGTTGATAATGCTAATAACGCAAAACGCAGTCCATCTAAATTTTTATCTGCCTTAGTAACAGGCATCAGTATCTCTACCGTTGGAGCTTTGAGTATGACCGCACCTACCCTTGCCAGCGCAAAAACCGTCCAACCATCAACTGCCGATTATAGTTTTACCGTTGAGGACAAATACAAAGGCACAGCAACTCGTACGCTAAGCAAATCTGGTAATACGTGGAAATATAATGTCAAGGCTCGCGTCGCCGGTGTGGCTAGTGCCTCGCAAAACAGTACTTTTACGCTTAATGGTAATAATGTCAGTCCCACGCAGGCAAGCACTACGTACAAACTACTTGGCATGGGTCGCACACATAAACTAGACTTTAACCCAAGCAGCAAAAAAGTCACCAGTAACTATAAGGGCAAGTCGACGACTATGAACATGTCGCAACAAGCCTTTGATGATTTGAGCCTTGAGGTACAGATTCGTCAGGATTTATTAAACGGTAAGTTCTCTGGTAATTACTACATGGCAAAAAAAGACAAAATCGAGAAGACGCCATTTAAAAAGTCAGGCAGCACTAAAATTACCGTACCAGCGGGTACCTTTGATACGGTACGTGTTGACCGCGTCCACGATGACGATAGCCGCTCTACCAGCTTTTGGTTAGCCCCAAGCTTGGACTATATGCCAGTTAAAGTTAGCCAAATTAACGATGGTAAGAAAATGGATTTAGAATTAACTAAGATTAATTAATCTACTTATCTTGAAAGTTATAAACAAAAAAGCGGCGCTCCAGATGGGGCGCCGCTTTTTTATGGTTTTAGATTAATGGATATAATTTATTAGGCTTCAGGTAAGTTTAATTATTGACGAGGTTTCTTCACAACATTGTTCATCGAAGGCAGGCGTTTAAGCAGAATAAATAGCCAAATATTGATAGCAAGCAATAGTAAGAAATCCGCTAAGTACACAGCGATTTCTGCCCCGCTACTGCCATATATACGAGTAAACAGCACCACGCCACTCGCACCCAAATATACCAAGGTAAACATACTACTTATCAACAATGCATAAGGTGAACGACCACGCAATATCCATGGCGTCAGAATCAACGCGGGCACTAGCCATAAAGCCTGCCAAGCAATACCGCCAACGATATCAGGGCTACTAGGATTAAAAATACTAATAAAGATAGGCAATCCGAGCAGTCTATAAACGAGCCAAATTAACCACGTAACCTTCAAGCGCTGTGCAATAGGTGCGATAGGCTTAACCGTTTTAAGAGGCTTTGTATTAGAGCGGGTTGTGGCCATTAGATATTTTGATTTCCTAAATGAATAATATACTGCTGAAGATGAATAAGTAGCTCTTTGTTATAACCACTTGCTTATAACCAAGTGATTATAGCCATTCAATCATAAACTTTGAGACTCAGACGCTTCTAAACAGCAGGTTTATAACAGTTGCTTATCGGCCCCAATTAGCCTGTGCTAATGCAGCCGCCGTAATCGCTAAACGGCGACCCTGCGCAATACCCAAATCTCGCTCGTCAGCAGATATAGGCTGATCATGCGATGCACCGCTGACATGGCTAGCACCATAAGGTGTACCGCCGCGATGCGTACGGTTCAGTGCTGGCTCTGCATAGGGCACACCTACGATGACCATACCGTGATGCATCAGTGGCAACATCATCGTCAACAACGTCGTTTCTTGGCCACCATGCATGGAACCTGTCGCCGTAAATACTGAGGCTGGTTTGTTTTGTAGGTTCCCTGCAAGCCATAAGGTCACGGTATTATCCCAAAAATACTTCATGGGTGCGGCCATATTACCAAAGTGCGTTGGGCTACCAAGCGCAAGACCGCTACAGTCTTTTAGATCATCCATCGTACAGTACAAGTCACCCTCATCAGGTATCGCAGGCTTACTCGAGGTGGTTTCAGGTGCCACTGTCGGTACCGTACGGATACGCGCGGTCATGCCAGCATCTTCAATACCTTGAGCGATAGCATATGCTAATGTCTTAGTTGTACCGTAATTAGAATAATAAAGCACCAAAACATAAGGGTCGGTCTGACTCATTAGCAAAGCTTCCTCATAAAATCGTTAGGCATACTAGCCACCAAAAATGCGGTGAAATATATGACTAACTGGCATTGTAGAATATGTGCACATTATGCCCGAGTCATTCACTGTCATGCAAATAACCATGATTGATAACCTGACTTATATTGTATCTGATGTGCTACGTGGTGCATTTTGACACAATTAAACCGCAGATGATAACCGTTCATCTTTGTTACACTATTGTCACTCTTACTTTTGCTTAATGGTCGACATGGAAAAATTATCTCAAAAACTCCCGTTTTTACAGCAGCGCTGGTTTCAGTTTTTACGGTTTTTGACTCGGCATTTTTTTGAAGATAATTGCCAGCAAAAGGCAGCTTCGCTGACATACACCACTATGCTGTCGATTGTGCCTGTATTAACGGTATTACTGATGATTTTATCATCCGTACCAGCTCTCGCATCGGTTAGAGCTCAGATATATGACGTCATCTATAGCAATCTGTTACCGCAATCGAGCATGCAAGTTAGTGAGTATATTAATAGCTTCGCCGAAAAGTCATCCAATCTAACCATCATCGGTGCCATGATTTTATTCTTTACGACTATCATGACCTTGACCACCATTGAACGCGCGTTTAACCAGATTTGGCGAGTAGAAGATCGCTCTGGTGGTATCAAAAGCATGCTGCGTTATTGGACTATTGTTACCCTAGGACCATTAGTATTGGGCACCGCTTTTATCGCTTCAAGTACTGTACAGAGTCTGAGCTTTCTCAATCGTCAAATTGCAGGCTACGGTATCGACTGGAGCTTTTGGGTACAAATGGCATCGATTGGTATTACGATGGCAGGCTTTATCGGTATGTACTGGTTTATTCCAAAGGCGCGCGTACCAGCAAAAAACGCAGCCATCGCTGGCGTGTTCGTGGCCATTGTCTTTGAATTGATGAAGCACCTGTTTGGTACAGTGATGGCTAACTTTACCAGCTACGAAGCGATTTACGGCGCTTTTGCCGCATTGCCTATCTTTCTACTATGGATTTATCTGTCGTGGAATTTGATTTTATTAGGCGTTGAGATCAGCTATACCTTGACCATCTTTGAGACAGAAGAAGTCTACCCTCGTCACCCGTTACTCAGCTTGCTAGATATGTTGAACTTGGTCTATACCCACCACTTAAAAGGTGAAGCTGTTAGCGAACAAGCACTGCGCAATGTCTTAGGTCGCAAAGAGCTGCCGAAATGGTATACCTATATCAACTACCTACAAGACAGTAATCTTATCACCATGACAGATGATGATGACTATGTGCTCAAAAGAGACCTGAGTAGGATGACGTTATGGGACTTTTATCGTACCTTGCCCTACCCACTTCCTATCAAGGACGAGTTGGATGAGATGAAATTGGAAGGTCAAAAGCCTTGGCTAAGTTTGCTAGTAAAACGTTTTGAGAATACTGAAGCGTATGCCAAACAGCAACTGCATCTGCCGCTAAATGCTATCTTTGCCAATAGTGAACCTCGTAAACAATCTACTAGCAAGCATGGCGATGACCGTAAACTATTTAGAAAAACCTCTGCCGCCACTGAAAACGTACAACGACATGATAATCTAGATGGATATAGCCAGAGTGCTTACAACGGTAATGATCCGAATCTTGAAGCCTCACCGCACCTAGAACCGATGGCTTATGACAAAGACAGCGCTATTGAATATGACGATCACGACAACGAAGCCATCATACCTCTAGGGACCAGTGATAGTCATGCTGAAACAGATATGACCAAACGTGCGCATAAAAACGCTATTATTACAGAAGCAGATAACCCTAAGGCTCATCACAGTGAATAAAAATGATGGAGACAGCATCTGGACACGTGCGATCAATGCAGGTCAAAACAGGCTTAAGCAGTTCACTAAATTGTGGTCAATACAAACGCTGACCGACTTGCCTGATCGCTTAAATAATTTGTGGCAGTGGCTGATTGGCTCCTACTGGTTTATCCCAACCGCTTGTGTCATCGTGGGTATTTTGCTTGCTCCTTTACTAGTCGCGATTGATCAGCATTTTGATCGTGAAACGGTAAAAGAGATCTCCTTTGCTTTTACTGGTGATGACGAGGCGGCGCGCGCGATTATGACAGCCATCGCTGGTGCGGTACTGGGCGTGGCCGGTACGACATTTTCGATTACGATCGCCGTCCTGTCGATGGCATCCTCACAGTTTGGCCCAAGACTGCTACGTAACTTTTTGACTGATACCCCAAACCAGTTTGTCCTTGGCGCTTTTATCGGTACATTTAGCTATAGCTTACTGGTACTAAAGTCGATCCATAAGTCTGACGTAGCTTTTGGTGTACCGCAATTGGCAGTGACTTTTGCCATTATTATGGCGATTATCTGTGCGCTGCTCTTGGTTTATTTTGTACAGCATATGGTGCATGCTATTCAGGCGTCACATGTCATTCAAAATGCTAGCAACGATGCGATTGCAAACATTTACTATTGGTATAACGATCGTTGTGATATCCAACATCAACGCGATGCTGAGCACCATGATATCGAGCAGTTCCAAAACTGGCCTGCTATGCCGATTTATTCACCAAATTCCGGTTATCTACAGCAGATTTATCTTGAGTCATTGATTGCGCTGTCACAAGACTATGGGGGCGTGGTACAAATGCATGTCAACCTCGGTAATTACGTCACTGACAAAAACGTCATTGGCTACTTTTATCAGCGACCTGCATCTCATCCAAATAATCGCCAAAGGACAGCAACACCGCATCTAGCAGTAATACCTAGAGCACCTGATGGACTGTTTTGGCAACGTCTTGCAGGTTGCCTACGACTTGAGCAACGATTGGCGCACTCTAACGACATTGCCTATAGCTTAGGTCAAATGACGGAGATTGCTGTACGCGCGTTATCCCCTGGTATCAATGATCCAAAGACTGCGGTCAATTGCGTCCAGTCTTTAACCAGCTGTCTGAGTATCATGATGCGTCGTCAGCCACCGAGCCCTTATCATTTTCACATACCGCAATCAGACACTAACGATAGCTCTGAAAATACTGTCAAACAGAAGCGACTGGCCATATTGGCACTAGTCACTCATATCCCCAAAATTTCCGACTTTATCAATGTATCACTCGGTGAGATACGTCGTTATGCAGCTGCTGACCTAATGGTCTTAAAAGCATTGTGTCAGGCAATGGTCAATTTGAACTATGCACGGGTAAACAGCGCACAGCAGCAAACGCTATTACATGAATTGCATCTGATTCAGCGCGCCGGAGAAGAGAATTTAAATTATCAGGAGCTGGTCGATGACTTGGTCGCTATGTGCGAACAAGCCAAGCAATTTATCCTTGATAACGATGCGCAGCACAAGCATTTTAATTATGTCAGTGAGTTTGAAGCGGATATTCGTCAAGCATTACAGACACAGTCTAGTTAATGACATGACCAGTTAACTGTTTAAACAAATGGCAATATCAGCCCTTATAAGCACTTTACTTATAAGCACAACACCTATAGCTAGCAACACTTATAACGTCCCTATAAGCCCTGCGCTTTAGATACTTTTATATTTATATGAGACCTACTTTTTATGGCATCTGCAACCAGCCTCACCATTCTAGAAATCAGCGCCATATTTTTGTCGATTACTGCTTCATTAACTTATATCAATCACCGCTTTATTGGTCTGCCGACCACTATCGGTGTCATGGTCATCTCTATCTTACTGTCAATCGGTGCGATATTTTTAGGCTTCTTAGGGTTTGATCAGCTGATCGATTACGAAGTCAGTTTATTGGAGCAGCTTGATTTTACCGAAGTACTTTTAGACGGTATGCTATCGATGTTGCTATTTGCAGGCGCATTACACGTCAATATTGGTGACTTAAGACGCTATAAATTACCTATCGGCATCCTTGCTGGACTTGGTACAATCATATCGGCGATGCTCATTGCGACCGCGATTTACTTTATGTTGCCGCTCTTCGGTTTCGGCCTGCCATTTCTCTGGTGCCTTTTATTTGGGGCGCTTATCTCCCCTACCGATCCTATTGCCGTCATGGGCATCCTGTCGTCAGCAGGTGCTCCAAAGAGCATCGAGACCGTCATCGCTGGCGAGTCATTGTTCAATGATGGTATCGGCGTGGTTATCTTCGTCTTACTGCTGGGGATTTTATCTAGCGGTGATATCCCTACTGCCAACTACGTCGCACATACTTTGGCGGTTGAAGCTGGTGGCGGCGTTGTATTCGGACTGGTACTTGGTGCGATTTTGTACTACTTGCTCAAGAGCATTGATAGCTATCAAGAAGAAGTACTATTAACATTAGCGGGCGTCATCGGTGGCTATGCGTTGGCCAGTCATTGGCATTTATCAGGGCCACTCGCCATGGTCATGATGGGTCTGATGGTTGGTAATCGTGGTCGAGAGCTAGCCATGAGTGATAAGACACGGCACTATATTGACTTGTTCTGGGAATTGATTGACGAGATTTTAAACGCCATTCTATTTGTGCTCATCGGTCTAGAAGTTGTGATGATTGCTTATTCAGGCAATTTATTTATTGCTAGTGGTTTGACCATTTTGATTGCGCTGATTGCTCGATTTATCGTGGTAGGTATGACGACCAAGACTTTTCATCGTCAGCTTGATTTGCCTACGGGCGCATGGAAAGTTCTGACATGGGGCGGCTTACGCGGTGGTATCTCGGTCGCGTTAGTATTACAGCTACCGATCGGGGCTGAACGAGAGATTTTATTGGCACTCACTTATGCGGTGGTGATTTTCTCCATCTTGGTACAAGGTCTAAGCGTTGGTAAAGTCGCTAAAAGCATTCGTACGGATGAAAAAACAGTAGACGTATAAGCTAAAAATATATTAGGCACAAAAAATCCAGCATCAGATACTTGTCTTATGCTGGATTTTTTAACTTAAATTTAAATGCTATATCAAGCCCTTTCGTTTCATATTACGATAAACCACAACAATGATGAGCAGATTAGAAACCAGTATCCCAAGCTTAAACCAGTCAAACGGGCTAACGATCAGATAGTAGATTTCTATAGGAATAAATACCCCGTAGCCTAGCACCCCAAACCAATACGCCCATGTTTTGTCATGCCATAAGCCATAGGCTTCGAGGAAGCGCAAACTGGCATAAGCGAATATCAATAATAAAAACATCGGCCAGTTTTTGCTTGCTTGCTGAGCAATACGTACGGCACTATCTATTTGCGGGGCAAGCATATGGCCGAAGCTGCGCTGCCAAGTAACCGTTGCTGTCGTCAGCCAATGCTCAAGATTGGTATGCCACCACCATAATGCCCCTGCTCCTAGTAACGCACCAACACCTTTCACTACCTCATAAATGGCCACTGCTTTAATAGACTCGCTCGCTGTACCGCGCGATTTTTCTTGCTGACCATTCATAGTAACCCCTTTATCCTTCAAGGATGGCGGCAGACGGTCATCCTGTCGGGGCAAATTAGCCAAAGAATGTCTCCACAACACGTCCTTGCAACTGCTGATTGAAAAACGGCGTGTTTTTACCACTCGATAGCATAGATTGCGCGGTTACTTGCCACTCAAGATTAGGATCGACCAATACTGCACCGCCGATAGCTTCATACTGCTCACTAATACCTGCGATTTTTGCAGGATTTAGGCAGATTTTGTCTACCAGTTGCGAGAGTGTTAGTACCTCATCATTTACCAGCTGGCAAGCCAACGCCATAAACGTATCGAAGTTTGAGATACCTGGCGTACTCTCAGCGAATGGTGCTTTTTTGGCCGTACTATTCAGTGGTTCGTGATGACTACAGATGGCATCGATAGTGCCATCCTTTAATCCACGGCGGATTGCCTGCTGATCAGTGTTACTACGTAGCGGTGGTAACACATATGCCTGAGCATTAAAGCCTTCAAGGTTATCATCAGTTAAGTAAAGCTGATGCATTGCAACGTCGCAAGTCACTGGCAAGCCTTTATCTTTTGCCCAGCGCATGAGCTCGATAGAGGACTTACAGGATAGTTGACTAAAATGAGCAGCGATTCCAGTCTCTTCCACCATCAGTAGCTGCGTAGACAACGCAACAGTTTCTGCAATCCAAGGAATCCCCTGCAGTCCATGATAAGAAGCAATATAGCCCTCATGTGCCACCCCATCTCCAGACAGACTTGGCTCATCAGGATAAAAGAATACTTTCATACCAAAGGTTGCTGCGTATTCTAGTGTGCGTAGCAATACTAAGTCATTGCGAAAAGGTCTACGCGCATTGGATACTGCGATACAGCCGCCCTTTTTAAGCCCTGCAATATTAGACGGTCGTTCGCCCTCTAATCCTGTGGTCAATGCACCCAAAATATGCAAATAAATCCCGCCATCACTCAAGGCGCGCTCACGTAAGCCTTTTAAGAGTGAGCCATTTTCTAAAATAGGATTGGTATCAGGCGGCGTCACCACATGCAAAAAGCCATTACCACGAGCAGCACTGCCTTCTGATTTTAGCGTACCATGTTGCTGCTGGCCTGGCTCACGCAGGCGCGCGCATAGATCTACTAGTGGTGGTAATAACCACATCTCACGGTCAGAATCGAGTGTAGATAGTTTTTCTGTTGCAGTTTGCGGCAATGCATCTTTAAATGCTTTTGGTAAATGGTCAAGAATGGGTGCATCAGTATTAAGCATGGTAGACATAACGTTATTACCGTATCAATAAAATGAAATAAATGAGAATAAGTCGCGCGGCAGGCTGTTACTTGCCAGCCGCTTGATGAGCACGCTGACCTTCCATCGCAAGCGATAAGACCGCCATACGAATGGCAATGCCGTTATTTACCTGCTTTAAGATAACGGATTGTGCGCCATCAGCCACACTAGAGGCAATCTCAACACCACGATTCATCGGCCCTGGATGCATCACCAATGCATCAGGTTTAGCGAGAGCTACCCGCTCTGGCGTGATCCCATAATGCTTGTAATATTCACTTGATGATGCCAATAGCGGCGAACCGATACGCTCATTTTGGATTCTTAATCCCATGATCACATCACAATCAGTGACACAATCATCCATATTTTCGTACACCTGCACACCAAAACGCTCAATGCCTTTAGGCAGTAGAGTACGCGGCGCACAAACACGAATATCTGTCACACCTAGTGTTTGCAGTGCACTGATATCAGAGCGTGCTACACGTGAGTGTTTAATATCACCAACGATTGCGATAGACAGCTTTTCGAATGGGCGCGGAGCTTCACGGTGAATGGTCAACATATCAAGCATTCCTTGAGTAGGATGCGCATGCCAGCCATCACCACCGTTAATGATAGCGATATCAGGCGTCACTTCTGTCGCCATAAAATGCGCGGCACCTGATGCTGAATGGCGTACCACAAAAATATCCGCGGTCATTGCCTGTAGATTCCACAATGTATCACGCAGACTCTCGCCTTTTTTGGTACTAGAACGTTCGATATCGATATTGAGTACATTGGCACCCAAGCGTTTTTCTGCCACCTCGAATGTCGTTCGTGTACGAGTCGATGGTTCGAAGAACAAATTCATGACCGTATAGCCGTCTAACTCAGGACGATTGATTAGCTGTCCATTATCATCAAAGAATGTCTCTGCTTTTGCGATAATAGCTTTGAGCTGTGCTTTATTAAGACCTTCAACACCTAAGAAATGTCTGATGCTGCCATCGGTGTTGAGCTGCGGACGACTCAATGACGTATTGAGCCTTTGATGAATCGTACTGGGATCAAATTTTGCATAATCAGTCGGTGAGACTGGTTGTGTAGCGCTACTATCGATAGAATTTGACATAATGGCGAGTCTTTATTGTGGGTTTATATGAGTCTATAGTAATCACTTATTCATCTTTGTTCGATCATTTATCACTGATAGGCATAGATACAAAGGACATTTTGACGCTTATTTGCTACAATTTACCGTAATCAAATTCGACCGAAAAATAGCCTCAGCAGACAATCAGAAAGCGTGAGTAGGCATGCTGTATTCTCATAGAGAATAATTCTGACAAAACTATAAATGAATAACAATAGATATAGTGTAGCCGATTTTGTGGTCGGGACAAAGATGCCGTATTAGCTATTTAAGAATTTACCTATTTCAGGTGTGCGAAACGCCACCTACTTCTTTACTTTGACACCTATCCGTTCTTTTACTTTCCATACCATTTATTAGGAAGCCTTATGACGACCTTAGCAGACTATCTAAACCAACATGCCACTAGCCCTGCACTTAACGACGTGATTACCACTGTCACTGATGTCGGTAAGACAATTTCACAACTGCTTAGAAAAGGCGCTTTAGCAGACATTTTGGGCGAAGCAGGTAACCAAAACGTTCAAGGCGAAGATCAGAAAAAGCTCGACGTACTGGCCAATGACTTATTGCTAGATGCATTGGCAAAAAACACGCACTGTGCAGGCGTTGCTTCAGAAGAGCTCGATGATGCCACCCCTGCTAATGATGACGGTAGTTTATTGGTTTTATTTGACCCACTAGATGGCTCATCAAATATCGATATCAATATGGCAGTAGGTACGATTTTTTCTGTTTTACCGTATGAGCGTCAAGGTCAAACCAGTGAAAACAGCGACTATTTGCAAGCAGGTAACAAACAGCTAGCAGCCGGTTATCTGCTATATGGTACGTCTACCGTACTGGCGCTGACTATCGCAGACAAGGTCGTGATGTTTAGCCTAGATCCAGAAGCTTCTGACTATGTGCTGATAGAAGACAATGTTCAAATCGATACCGATACGAGCGAGTATGCTATCAATAGCTCAAACTATCGCTACTGGCGCGCCCCGATGCAACAGTACATTGATGAGTTAATCGCTGGCGAGACAGGTGTACGTGGACGCGATTTTAATACACGCTGGGTAGCCGCCATGGTTGGTGACGTCCATCGTATCTTATGCCGAGGTGGTCTGTTCACTTATCCGTTTGATACCAAATACGCTCATAAAGCTGGCAAACTGCGTTTGATGTATGAAGCCAACCCAATGAGCTTATTGATTGAGCGCGCAGGTGGCGGTGCGACAGACGCCGTCAATCGTATCTTAGATATCGAACCGACTGATATCCATCAGCGTGTTCCTGTGGTACTCGGTAGCAAAAACGAAGTCAATTACGTGAAAGACTTACACGTAAATTATTCTGAAAAATAATTGATTGACGCACTTGTTAAGAATAGCCAGCAGAATGCTAAATTAATAATAGGCATTGTGTTGGTTATCTAAACGACTCCTTTACTCTTCTCTAAGCGATCCACTATGGTATTAAATCCCACCGAGCTGATTACCTCAGATAAGAACACAACCGTGAAGCTTGTAAAAGCACTGTTGTCCCAAGCACGCCAGCGTAAAAAGAACGGTCAGACAGTCATAGAAGGCGTCCATTTAATAGATGCCGCGCTGCGTAGTGACTATCCTTTCGCTCAGATATTACTGTCTGAGTCAGCGCGTAGCCATCCTGAAGTTCAGCAGATATTGACTCGCCTGCCCACTTATACGCCTATTCTTACTTTATCAGACGCACTCTATGAGAGTATTCGTAGCTTGGGTACTGGTATCGATATTATGGCAATGATTAAAGTACCAACGCCTAGTCTATCGATGATCGATGAAGACTGCTTAATCTTGAACGACGTGCAGGACAGTGGGAATGTTGGTACCCTACTACGCACAGCAGCAGCCGTTGGTATCCGCAACATCCTATGCACCAGTGCGACCGCTCAAGCTTGGTCTCCCAAAACGCTACGAGCAGGTATGGGGGCACAGTTTGCACTGACTATTTATGAAGGCTTGAGTACGCAAGATATTTTGGATCACGTACAAGTGCCGCTTTTGGCGACTAGCTCACATACAGATACTATCATCTACGAGCACGATTTATCTGCGCCTGTAGCATGGATTATGGGTCATGAAGGCCAAGGCGTTAGCGACGATTTAATGCAATGTGCCACGCCGATAGCATTACCACAGCCAAACGGGCAAGAGAGCTTAAATGTAGCGATTGCAGGGTCTTTATGTCTGTATGAGACCTTACGCCAAAGACAGTACTCTTAGCGTCCATTTATAATTGCTATGAAAACCCTATATATCCAGCATAAAAAAACCCACTACCAATTGATAGTGGGTTTTTTATTATACGTCTACTACTGATATAGTCAAAGAAGTCTAAAACGGATACAAGGCAGCCGACTGCAGATTATACAAGTAGTACATCTAAGGAGGGTAACGCCGTAGCCGCTTAGTAGTTCTGTGACTATATATTAAACCTTGCTAGTCAGCTCAGGTAATGCTTCGAATAGATCGGCTTCCAAGAAGTAATCAGCAACGCTAGCGATAGGTGCTTCTGGGTCATTGTTGATAGCAACGATGACTTTAGAATCTTTCATACCAGCCAAATGCTGAATCGCGCCTGAGATGCCAGCTGCGATATATAGCTGCGGTGCAACGATTTTACCCGTTTGACCGACCTGCATATCGTTTGGTACATATCCTGCGTCAACAGCAGCACGTGATGCACCAACAGCAGCGCCTAGCTTATCGGCCAATGGCTCAATATACTTGGTGAAGTTTTCACCATTTGCCAAGGCACGACCACCAGAAACAACAATACCAGCTGACGTCAATTCTGGACGATCAGACTTAGCCATTTCTTCGTTAACGAAACTAGCTTTGCCAGTTTCTTGTACATTGTCGATAGTTTCAACAGTAGCTGAACCGCCTTCGCTCGCCACTGGGTCAAACGCAGTAGTACGTACTGTTAGTACCACTTTATCTTCTGTAGTTTTTACTGTCGCTGTCGCATTACCTGCATAGATAGGACGCTCAAACGTTTGCGCATCTACTACACCTGAGATTTCAGACAACATGCTGACGTCAAGTAACGCAGCAACGCGTGGCATAAAGTTTTTACCAGTCGTGGTCGCAGCCGCTAGGATATGGCTGTAATCACCAGCGATATCAGCAACCAATAGTGCCACGTTACCTGCCAATTGATGCTCATAAGCAGCATTGTCAGCCAATAGTACTTTAGTCACGCCTTCTGCTTTTGCCGCTTCATCAGCAACAGCTTGGCTACCACTACCAGCAACCAATACATGGATATCATCACCCATTTGTTTAGCAGCAGCGATCGTGTTTAAAGTTGCCTTTTTTAGACTGGCATTGTCATGTTCTGCATATACCAAAATTGCCATGGTTTTAGTCCTTTATATATTCGTATTATCTATTCATGCGGTTGTTTGTGTACAAAGCTATTTGAGCAACTATCATTTAATATAAGATAAAGCAGTCAAATTCACAGCCTTGTACAGGATATGCCGTAGCGAAGTATCCAATCATTAAAAAATTAAATGACTTTTGCTTCGTTTCTTAGCTTATCGACCAACTCATCAACTGACCCTACTGTAATACCAGCTTTACGGTCAGCAGGTGGCACGACTTTAATAATTTCTTGCTTAGATGTCATATCAACGCCGAAATCTGCTGGCGTTTTCTCATCAAGTGGCTTCTTCTTCGCTTTCATGATGTTAGGCAATTTAGCATAACGTGGCTCATTCAAACGTAAATCAGTCGTGATAACCGCTGGTAAATCAAGAGCAACAGTTTGTAGGCCGCCATCGATTTCACGCGTTACGTTTACTTTGTCGCCTTCAACTTTCACTTCTGATGCAAACGTACCCTGACCGATACCCATCAATGCCGCTAACATCTGACCAGTTTGGTTGTTGTCATCATCAATCGCTTGCTTACCTAATAAGATAATATCAGTGCTCTCAGCTTCAGCGATACTTTTTAGAATCTTAGCAACTTGTAGTGGATATGGTTTTTCGTCACTTACGACTAACACACCACGGTCAGCACCTAGCGCTAGGGCTGCACGAATCTGCTCTTGTGACTCTTTTGGACCGATTGAAGCAACAATGATCTCATCAATGACGCCAGCTTCTTTTAGACGAACCGCTTCTTCTACTGCGATTTCATCAAAAGGGTTGATTGACATTTTAGTGTTTGATAAGTCAACGCCAGAGTTGTCGGCTTTTACACGAACTTTTACGTTATAATCAATGACACGCTTGACCGCTACTAATGCTTTCATACGTTCCTCGTTTATTAATGTTATGAGTTAAAAATTGTCAGTTAAGAACCAAAGGTTCGTTGTGGTTCAAATTGTCGTTCAAAATACTGCTCAAGGTTATTACTACATCAACAGAATATAGTTAACTAAGAAAGATGAGCCAATATCTAAGAGCATATTAGCATTGTATCTCTTACTAATGAAATCTGCTAAAGCTAAGCCAACCGTTATTATCAGACCTATGTATCTTGCGTCAGCAGGCAGATAAGGTCAAGACAACGCCGTGAATAATGCGTCATAAATTTGTCAACACTCTATAATAAATAGTCTATAAGCGCATCATTTCATGATTTGCGTTGTTCAACAGCTCAAAATGCTTGTACCTTTATAGCATTCTAAACCTTAGGTTTACTTAATATTTTGTTATTATTTATCTCTTCAAAGTTAACGGATAAGAATAGTTAATCGAGTCAGACCTGCGACTTACCATTCTTACTAGCACCAAGCAATAATTCACTATCACGTATATCGTCAAATAAAGACCAATCAGGTTCAACATCATTACTTTTGATGACACTCATATCACCTGTCGTCTCCATAATCACTGCAAACACTTCTGTTTTCGCTTTGATACCATTTTTACGCAGCACTTCTTGGACATCGCTGGTACTAAGGTTGGCCTCTTTTAAGTTATCTTCTAAATATTCACCATGAGCCATTAGGATAATAGCTTGATTATCTATCAAAGCTTTTAGCGGTTTTATTTTGCGTCTGATAACTGAAATAATGCCCTGAATTAAGAATAGCACTGCGACAGCAAATAACCCTTGAAGTAGAGAGGGCTTATCTGACAACACAGTTGACGCCAATATACTACCGATACCCACCGTCATGGCAAAATCATGGCTTGATAACTTGGAAAAACTGCGTAAACCCATCAATCGAGTAAAAAACATCAGCCCTACATAAAAGCCTATAGCAGATAAAGAAATCCCAAGCACTTGTTGCCAGTCAATTGAAAGCCAGTTTTCCCACTTCATAACACAACCTTATCTATTACATCTTTATTAAATTATTGTTCGCTATTACCTGATGATGTTAACCGTCAAAATCAATAGCACTTTACATTAGCAACACTTTGTCATACCAAAAAAGTCCCATAAAAAAAGCAACCTGATAAGAGGTTGCTTCTTTTTAAAGTCGATACAGTATTTTTATTGTTTTAACAAACAAAGTAATCAATGCATATTGATAATCTTATTGTCATTAAGTTTACTGACAAGCAGTTAACCTAATAATAAATGAGATTAGATAGCTTCGATTTGCTCAGCTTGTGGGCCTTTTTTGCCATCACCTAAGATGAAAGACACTTTTTGGCCTTCGGCTAGAGTTTTGAAACCGTTACCTTGGATAGCGCTGTAGTGAGCGAATACGTCTTGTCCGCCATTGTCTTGAGCGATAAAACCAAAACCTTTAGCTTCATTAAACCACTTTACAGTGCCTTCAACTTTATCTGACATAAATTTTCCTGACTCTTTAACTGTTGGCGAGACTTGTGTCATCACCGATTAATTGATATATACCCTAATATTTTTTGCTAAATGCGGCGGCCAAAAATGCTAAATAATCTTAAAGAAAATCTGGATCTTTTGCCTCAAATATTTTGAGTACAGTCTGATTATAACAGTTTTCCATGGTAGGAACAGTCTAAATTGCTGATTTTTGTAAATAAATACTAACCATTGTTGCAAGCTAACATTGATAGCAACCAGTTCCATATCTTATTGATATAAAATAGTTTTTATTTATAGATATAATACAACTTCATCAGTAAACCCCTAATGAAATAAGTCGACATAGATGATAGTAGGTTAGAATATTAGTTACTGCAATGGTGATGTCGGTAGCCATGCTGAACTCAATACGAGCAAACATAACGCAAAAAACACCAATGAAAATGACTGACTGTAGGCAATATATTTTGCTGGAATCACCAAATCTTTAGGAGAGTCAGGGATGCCTTTACGCTTCAGTAGCTTGGTACCATATATCCAGCCAAAGGTCGTGTATATGCCATATGCAGCAGGCACTGCGATAGCTAACGGGGTCAAATCAATAACGTATAAAATCACCACTGATATGAAGAACCATAGAGTATCTAACAATGAACTGACTTTGAAGAACTTAGATTGAGGCAGTTTACCATCGGTCTGTTTGAGCATCTCCCCTTCTATCCAAATTAAAACTGCTACCACAGCGCTAAGAGTAATATATACGAATTGCGGCGTTAGCCAGTCTGAATAAGATATTTGCACAGCATACAACCTATTATCTATAGAAAGTGAGAATGAAGCATCCGCCCGCTTCGAATACTTAGAAACGGGTAAGAACAATGATGAATGTTAATCGCAAAGGCGCTTTGGCCAATGTTAAGGTGCCTGCTTATATTGGGCAGCAATTAATGGTTTTCAACCGATAACCCAGATTCAAATCAAAGCAAAAAGTATCTATCAAATACTTTGCATAAAAAAACCCATGCTATCAAGTGATAACATGGGCTATTTAATCTAAATCAGATTATTATCTGAATAAGACTTTTATCTGTATAAAACTTAGTTTTTGTCTTTATCGATGATTTTGTTACCACCGATCCATGGCATCATGCCACGTAGCTTAGCACCAGTGATTTCGATTTGATGATCAGCGTTGTTACGACGACGCGCAGTCATTGATGGGTAGTTGGTTGCACCTTCAGAGATGAACATCTTCGCGTATTCACCAGACTGGATACGTTTTAATGCATTACGCATGGCTTCACGTGACTGCTCATTAATAACTTCAGGTCCAGTAACATATTCGCCGTATTCAGCGTTGTTACTGATTGAGTAGTTCATGTCAGCGATGCCGCCTTCATACATCAAGTCAACGATAAGCTTTAGCTCATGTAGACATTCGAAATAAGCCATTTCTGGTGCATAGCCCGCTTCTGTTAGCGTCTCAAAGCCCATTTTAACTAACTCTACTGCACCACCACAAAGTACAGCTTGCTCACCGAATAGATCCGTTTCCGTCTCATCTTTGAACGTTGTTTCGATGATGCCTGAACGACCACCACCAACGCCAGCAGCATACGATAATGCTAACTGTTTGGCTTGACCAGAAGCGTCTTGATAGATAGCGATAAGATCAGGGATACCACCGCCTTTAGCGAACTCTGAACGTACAGTATGACCTGGTGCTTTTGGTGCAACCATGATGACATCAAGATCGCCACGTGGTACCACTTGGTTGTAATGGATTGCAAAACCGTGAGCAAAAGCTAGTGTAGCGCCTTCTTTGATGTTTGGCTCGATCACATCATTATAAAGCTCTTTTTGGAACTCATCAGGCGTCAAAATCATGATAACGTCAGCAGCTTTTACCGCTTCTTCTACTTCAGCAACTTTTAGGCCAGCATTTTCAGCTTTTTTCCATGAGCTTGAATTTGCACGTAGACCAACAGTTACATCGACGTCTGAATCTTGTAGGTTAAGCGCGTGTGCATGGCCTTGTGAACCGTAACCGATAATGGCAACTTTTTTACCTTGGATAATAGATAGGTCACAATCTTTGTCATAATAAACGTTCATAAATAGAGTCCTTGTTCTCAATCATGGCTTGCCATGGATAGTAAACGCTTATGCTGTAGTCAATATAATAACTAAGATAAGCGCTTTGTTGATTAGATAAATAAATATTGGTTGAAACTGGTTTTGATAAATATTTAGATGCTGAGGGTTTTTTCACCGCGGGCAATACCGATAACACCTGAGCGAACTACTTCCATAATGCGCTCACGGCCAATTACATCGATAAAACCATCAAGTTTGGCTTTGTCGCCCACGATTTGAATCGTATATAAGTTCGAATTTACATCGACGATTTGTGCGCGGAAAATATCTGCGCTACGTTTAATCTCTTCACGCACACCGCCTGTTGCACGGACTTTAATAAGCATCAATTCACGCTCAACGTGTACATTCTCTGTCAGATTAAGCACTTTAACCACTTCAATCAATTTATGCAATTGTTTGGTGATTTGCTCAATTCTTTCAGGTGACGTAATGGTCGTAACCGTTAGACGTGAGATACTTGGGTCATCAGTAGGTGCGACGTTCAAAGTTTCGATATTATAACCACGTTGTGAGAACAAGCCGACTAACCGCGACAACGAACCCGCTTCGTTTTCCATCAATACCGAAATCAGATGTTGTTGTTGCATTAGGTACGCTCCCCTTTTGTTAACCACATATCACGCATGGCCTGTCCAGCGATTTGCATTGGATATACATGCTCATTACGATCGACGTAAACATCGATAAATACCAGTTTGTCTTTCATCGCCATTGCTTCAGCCAATTGTGCTTCCATGGTCGCAGGGTCAGTAATTTTGATACCGACGTGACCATAGCTTTCAGCCAATTTGACAAAATCTGGTAAGGAGTTCATATAAGACTGGGCATGACGACCTTCATACAGCATATCTTGCCACTGCTTCACCATACCAAGCTGCGCATTGTTAATGTTCAGAATTTTAACTGGTAAGTTATATTGCAAACAGGTCGATAGCTCTTGGATATTCATCTGAATAGAGCCTTCACCAGTAATACAAACCACATCACGCTCAGGATTGGCAAGTTTGGCAGCCATTGCATACGGCAGACCAACACCCATGGTACCAAGGCCACCTGAATTCAGCCATTGACGTGGCTCATTGTAAGTATAGTAAAGTGCCGCAAACATTTGATGCTGACCGACGTCACTTGTGATAATAGCGTTACTATTAGTCACTTTATCTAGAGCTTGTACAACACTTTGTGGCTTAATGCCATTATCTGTGCTGGTGTCATAACGTAAGCCATGACGCTTACGCCACTCATTAATTTGTGACCACCAATCGAGCAATGCGTGCTGCTCTAACTGCTTGTCTTGACCAACAATCTCTAGCATGTCCGTTAAGACAGATTTCACATCACCTACGATAGGAATGTGCGCAAGAATCGTTTTTGAAATTGACGCAGGATCGATGTCGATATGAATGATAGTTGCGTTAGGGCAGAATTTTTTAACGTTATTGGTCACACGATCATCGAAACGCGCGCCGACAGCCAAAATCACATCAGCATGGTGCATACTCATATTGGCTTCGTAAGTACCGTGCATGCCAAGCATACCTAAGAACTGACGATCAGAGCCAGGGAATGTACCAAGACCCATCAAAGTATTAGTCACTGGTAAATTCAGACGATGTGCAAGATCTGTTAACTCTTCGTGCGCATTGCTCCAAATCACACCGCCGCCTGCATATACAACAGGACGCTGCGCTGCTAATAGCGTTTCAATGGCTTTTTTGATTTGACCGCTGTGACCTTTGAGTGACGGCTGATACGAGCGTATAAATACTTCTTCTGGATATTCGTAAGCAAATTTTTCGCTAGGCGCCGTCATGTCTTTTGGCACATCAATGACGACAGGACCTGGGCGACCAGTCTGGGCAATATAAAACGCCTTTTTTACAATCATTGGAATTTCGCTAGCATGGCGTACTTGGAAGCTATGCTTAACGATAGGACGAGATACGCCTACCATATCTGTTTCTTGGAAAGCATCTTCACCAATTAGGCTGCTTGGCACCTGACCTGCGATCACAACCATTGGTACAGAATCCATAAAAGCAGTAGCAATAGCTGTCACGGTATTGGTCGCACCAGGGCCTGATGTGGCCAACACGACGCCAGTATGACCAGTCACTCGCGAATAAGCATCGGCCATGTGGCCTGCTGCTTGCTCGTGACGTACTAAGATATGCTCAATATTTTCTTGCTGAAACAGCGCATCATAAATGTGTAAGACCGCGCCACCTGGATAGCCAAAGATGTATTCGACACCTTCGTCAGTCAGTGCTTGCACCAGCATTTCAGCGCCCGATAGCATCACAGGCTGTGCACTACCTTCTGCAAGACGTTGTTGCTTTTGTTCAAAATTTTTGGCGGCATTACCCGTTTGGGTATGTCCCGTCATGTTCGGACTTTGCGTGGTTTGCGTCACTGTCATCACCTTTTTTTGCGGCGAGAATTTGCGGGATTCTACGAGTAAAAATAATTACTTACCGTCGTTATTTTTACTTATTGAATGATCGCTAATTCTTGTCCATATCAAGAATATCTGCCTAATAGGTTTAATTAAAACTGTCTCATAGGACAATACTAATCAAACATAGCAGTGTATTTTAGGTCAGCTTTGTGATGGATGTTTATCGATATACAGTGACAAGATGCGAGTGCATCTATAAAAGAGAGGCTTATTATTGAGGTTCGATACTAGCAAGTACCTATTGTAACTTTATTTGTGTGACTTTATTTGTACAGATGCATCGATATACACAAGTAAAAAAACTTCATAGCCAATGCTAAATTATAAGATCTTTAGAACTTACAATAGGCTTTGGTGAAACCTCTTAACGGCATACTATATCGCGTTTGATACAACTGCTAAAAACACATTTAGCACATTTCAAATAATAAGTTTATCTTAGTCATTGTAGACAGATAAGTCCGGAGACAATGTATCGCTATCAACAGTGGTCGTTATGCCACCATACTTGCTATATCATTATCACAAAGGAAATAAAACTGCGTAAGCTACTGATAAGTAACTCGTAGTTCTCATTCTCAAGTGCCACGGCAACATCGTAAAAGCCGCTCACTGACCAATCAACTGCTATTATATTCGATGGTTTACGAGTTATTGTCAAGAAAAACTTCTAAAGCCTATCCCAAACTATTAGTTATTAAATAATATACATTAATAAGTATTATTTGCTAGAATCAGAAGTAGATACATTATTACTACTAATTAAACGCTCAAGTGTTATATTTACACCTATATACATTTGATTTTTACTACATAAGAGGATTGCTATTATGGCATATGCGTCTAAGATAAATACCGCAGCCAAATTACTAACCAGTACCGCGTGTATGCTAATGTTGTCTATGAACGCCAGTCAGGCTATTCAGGTTTATAAGTCTATCGGAGCGCATGGCGAAGTTAAATATAGTCAACATGCCCCTCAGACCGGTAAAAATATCGAACTGATTGAATTTCGTAGTGACGGTAGACAAAGTAACGCAGGCCAAATGGCAGGAAAAACAGATCCCAACCAGAGTAATAACGCCCAAACTGCAGAAGAGCAAAGAATTGCACAATTGGAAGCACGTATTAAAGAGCAAGATGCAAAAGAAAATGCTCAGCGCTGCCAATCACTACGTAACAATTTAACTAACCTCAATGTCGGCGGCCGTATCTATGAAATGGATGCCAACGGTAAGCGTCAATATCTAGATGGTCGTGAAATTGAGCTTAAGCGCGAGCGTGTACAGCAGGCGATTGATCAATACTGTGCTAACTCTTCTACTTAACTCTCTATCTCAAGCAATACATCAAACTATCATAAGCTGCATTACATGACGAATGGCTGCTAGCATATCTTGAGCTTGTAGCCCTCGTTGCCCCACTAGCAATGTATTGGTGTCGCTATAATGATTGTTCCTTTGATTTACTAATACATCTCCTGCAAACCCATGTATAAGAACCGCTTGATGTAAGCTACGCGCCTCTGCTGATAAATCTTGCTGTGCCAATAATCCAGCAGTCACCCCAGATAGCACATCACCCATGCCAGCGGTTGCCATGCCAGCATTCCCTACATCACATACGTATACGTTTTCTCTTCCCTTTTCTTGCTCTAGCACCAATGATCCTGCCCCCTTTAATACCCAGTCACCACCATATGTTGCGGCACACTGTTTTATAGCTTGCAGTCTATTGGACTCAATCTTACTTACTTTTTGCTCAAGCAATCTAGCTGCTTCACCACTATGCGGCGTCAAGCAAACCCGATGATTCGTACTGTATTTTCGTAGCTCTGTTATTAGCTCATTATTACCCATGTGCAGTGATGCCAAGTGATAAAGACCATCAGCATCGATCACGATTGATTTTTCATTCTCTATAGCAGCCTGTACATAATTAATAAATAATGCTTTAGCTTTTTCGTCACGGCCAAGCCCCATCCCAATTGCAACGATACTAGCCTGCTTAATCAGACCTTTCACGCCGCTTATGTCATGTAAATTAATAGTCATCGCATCTGGTAATGAGGTCAATAGTGACCCGTGAAAAGCCTCATGACAGGCAACTGTTATTTTACCAGCACCTGTCGCCATCGTACTGGCCGCAGACAATATGGCAGCACCGCCCATACCTTGTGAGCCATCAACACGATTTCCGCCAATGACTAGCACATGACCATAGCTGCCTTTGTAGCTGTTTTGGCGACGCGGCTGCATACTATGTGCAGCCGTCAGCAGCGTGGCAACTGGCTCAAATGCTTGAATAGTATTTTTCTCAGGTATCGTGTGATTGCTAGCTGTTTGGTGAAGCGTCATTTGATAAGGTATCAACGGTATATCGATTATGTCTCCGCTATAGTCTGTACCGTCTTTAGTGTGTAGACCAAACTTACGCGCAATCAAACATAGAGTCACGTCAGCTTGTATTGCTATGCGCTCAAACACCTCACCGGTAGAGGCCACTAACCCACTCGGAACATCAACTGCAATTGTTAGTGCGTTATTTTGCTGAGCAAGACTATTGAAGGTATTGATAGCTAATTCATAAATACCTTCTGGTGCACGATCTAAGCCAATACCAAATAATGCATCGATATAAACATCAGCTGGCAAGCTTATTTTATCCGCATCATCGTGACTAATAATGCCCTCAAATCGTTGATAGTTACAGTTGCTCGCTAAAGCTATCTGTAATGCCTTTGTCGCGTCAGTAATATTGCTACTATCGCTATCTTTATCGCTAGGAGTTTTAGAAGTTACTAATTGATCATGGAGATCAAAATCATCTTTAATAAAACCAACCGTTATTACTTCTACTTGCCAGCCAGCTTGCTGTAAATAATGAGCGATGAGCCAGCCATCACCACCATTGTTACCTTTCCCTACCCAGATACTTGCTCGACGTGGATGAGCACTACGGTGATAAACGTTAGTATTGGCAGAATGGCTGGCACTGACGGTTTTTCGCTCATAAATCTGCTCTATTTGCTGTGTCATTTGCCAAGCGGCTTGTTTCATCAAACCAAAACTATCGTATCCCTCTGCAAACCAAGCCTGTTCCATCGCATAAACCTGCTCACTACTATATAGCGCGATAGGTTTTGTATTTTTTATAGGTAATAAATTGGTATTATTTCTCATAACTTATCCTTAGTGTTTCTACTCATTTTTTATTTTATTTAAATTTGGTTGCTCATTTCTCATATCAGCTTAGCAAAAGCTTACCTCGACTTATGTATCAATATGAATGTGAGTTTATTTTCTTTTATACTTGCACTCATTGCTCACTGGCTTATCATAGCGGTATTTACATTATCTCTGGTTGTCAGATATGAATAATCTGATTAAAACAAACGAGAAAACATCTAATAAGCACCTACTCTCATGCCTACTGATAAAAACAGAATTGCCATTACGAATCCAACTGTGTTTGCAACTACAGCAGATGTTAAGCAGTGGATTACAGCACAAGCACAGGCACTAGGATTTGCTGATTGTGGGTTTTTATCTGTGCATCATCCTTTGTTTACTAAGCAGATTGAACAGCTAAAAAAGTGGCTAGATAAGGGTTATGAGGGTCAACTGCAGTTTATGCACAACAACCATGATCTGCGCGCTCATCCTGATCAGCTAGTCGAAGGCGCAAAGACCATCATCAGCGTACGTATGGACTATCTAACTCAAGCACCCACACCGCGTGCTGTCACTGATAACGATCATCCTAATAAAGGCATCATTGCGCGTTATGCAAGAGGGCGCGACTACCATAAGACAATGCGTAGCCGTTTAAAGCAATTGGCTTTAAAGATAGAAACAATGCTCCCTGAATGGCAACATTTGGATATCGGTTCAGAAAAAGAATTTGTGTTTAGACCTTTTAGCGATTCGGCACCTATCTTTGAGCGTCCGATTGCAGATGCAGCAGGTCTCGGTTGGACAGGTAAACATACATTACTTATAAATAAACAAGCTGGCTCATTTTTTGTGCTCGGTGAGCTATTTTTGAGTCTTGAGCTGCCCGATGACAAACCGGTCAAGGAGCATTGCGGTAGTTGTAGCGCTTGTATCGACATATGCCCTACTCAAGCAATTGTAGCGCCCCATGAGCTCAACGCCTCTGCTTGTATCTCCTATTTGACTATCGAGCATGATGGCGTCATCGATACCAAATATCGACGCGCAATTGGCAATCGGGTCTTTGGCTGTGATGATTGTCAGTTAATCTGTCCATGGAATCGTTATGCCAACCTTACTACTGTTGATGACTTCGCACCAAGGCATGGATTGGATAATAGTAGCTTGCTTGAACTATGGCAGTGGCAAGAAGCCGACTTTATGAAGAACACTCAAGGTAGCCCACTAAGACGCACCGGCTATGTGAATTTTTTACGTAATATCGCTATCGGACTTGGCAACGCTAATGCCAGCTTAGAAGTGGTCGAACAGTTAAAATCTAAATTGACCTTACATAATGACATGCTAGATGAGCATATCGAATGGGCTCTAGCTGAGCAGCACAATAAGCTAGACTCGACTAATTAACCAATCACTCTATGACTATCAAATATTCCTGAGATAAAATGGTTATTTGAAGTGTACAACATCAAAAAAGCCTCTTAATAATAAGAGGCTTTTTTTATTAGAATATCATATTTAAAGTATTATTTTTCTATACGCTTCTTCTAGAATTATGGCTTAGGAATGCGTAGTACTTGACCTGGATAGATTTTATCTGGATCAGATAACATTGGCTTGTTCGCTTCAAATATCTTCATGTAATCGCCAGATGAACCATAAACTTCTTTAGCAATCTTAGATAAGCTGTCACCAGATTTTACCGTATACATCGTAGATTCAGGCGCATCTTCTTCGATATCAATGTTATCAATAACTTTTGCAACGTTTTGCACATTACCGATAGCGATAATGGCTTTTTCACGATCAGCTTGAGTTTTAGCATTACCGCTAATTTCTGCAGTATCTGTAGATCCATTATATTTAATTTTTAGATTACTGATATTGAGGTTCTGCTGCTGAATACGGCGCAACAAAATATTAGCCACTGATTGTGCACTCGGCTCACTGCTTTGTACTGGTGTATTAGCATCTGCTTTCGATTCTGTCTTAGCATCATGCTTTTCGTCATCACGGTTAAAAATCTTATCACCAATATCTTTTGCAAAGCTAAACATACCCATATATCTACTCCTTGAAATATTATTATTTGTCATTCTTTTAGTAAAACACGCAATCAAACAATATTTTAAATGTCTAACTGGCATCTTTTTCTACGACTTACTATTATGAGTATAGATAAAGTGAGTCGATGTAGATAGTAATAGTATGTTGAATAATGTTGAATTGACGTAGTCAATGTTAAATTCGATTGCTGTATTTAAAGATATCAGTCACGCACACATAAAAAAACCGCCTATCTAATCAGATAAGCGGCATTATAAATCTGCTAAATAAGTAGCAGATTATAGTTGGGCTTGTACGTAATCGATTGCTTTTTGAACAGTAGTCAATTCTGCAGAATCTTCATCAGGAATAGTGATACCAAAATCACTTTCAAATGACATAACCAATTCAACTAGGTCTAAAGAATCTGCACCTAGGTCTTCCATGAATGAAGCATCGTTGTTGATGTCTTCAACATTCATACCTAGTTGCTCAGCTACTGCTGCTTTTACTCTTAGCTCGATATCATTACTCATGTAGATCACTCCGTTATCATCTATTATTTTTAATAAACTGCTATATCGCCTTATTTAACGCTATAGCATGGTATATAAAATGCGTTTGCCAGACCAGCAATGCTGTCTGAGTACTCTATGACATGTTATACAGTTTGTCTGATGTCTAATAAAGCCCTGTTATCATACAGGGCTTTGACCCAAAAGTATCCGTCATTATAGCACCCTTTATTATAGTTTACACTCGTTCACACAGTTTTTTATTATAACTATGTAACGCTCGTATATTGGCTACATATACATGCCACCATTGACAGGAATAACAGCGCCTGTGATATAGCTGGCCTCGTCGCTAGCCAAGAAATGTACCGCTGCAGCGATGTCTTCTGGCTGACCAAGACGGCTGATAGGTACAGCATCTAACATAGAGTTCAATAGGCGCTCATCAAGCTCATCTGTCATATCCGTTTCGATCAAGCCTGGTGCCACGCAGTTGATGGTCACTTGGCGTGAACCAATCTCACGTGCAAGCGTACGGCTAAACCCTTCTACGCCAGCTTTGGTCGCCGCATAGTTAGATTGACCTGCATTGCCCATTTGAGCGACGACAGAGGTAATGTTGATAATACGACCACGACGTGCTTTCATCATACCGCGTACAGCACGTTTGCTCATGCGATATACTGAGGTCAAATTGGTATCGATGACATTTTCCCAATCTTCATCTTTCATGCGCATCAGTAGACCATCTTGAGTGATACCTGCATTGTTAACCAATACTTGTACCGCGCCATAAACGCTTTCGATCTCTTCAAATAATTTGTCAATTTGAGCAGTATCACGTACGTCTAAAACGCGACCAATACCGCCAGTATCATGAAGGTAATCATCAATAAGCTCTGCGCCCTTTTCAGTGGTCGCAGTTCCAATAACAAAATGTCCTTCTTTAGCAAAACGCTTGGCCACTGCCTTGCCAATACCTCGGCTAGCGCCAGTCACTAATGTAATCGTACGGCTCATGATAACACCTCCAATAATTTTTCTAGACGGGCAGGCTTGTCAGTAGGATAGCTAGCGATTGGCTGCGCCTGACGCTTCGCCAAATTGCTCAGTACATTACCACTGCCGCATTCGATTAAGATATTAATTTGCTTATCAGCTAGCTCTTGCATAGTTTTTGACCACAATACTGGCTCACTCAGCTGTTCAGTCAATGCTTGCTTGATACCGACCGCACTGGTTTCAACGCGTGCATAGCGATTTTGTATAACAGGAATGGTTGCCTGATCAAACTTGATACCCGCTAGTATCTCAGCCAATGCATTGCTGGCAGGTTCCATAAGTGCGCAATGAGATGGCACACTCACTTTTAGAGGAACAGATTTTTTGCCCGTGTTTTTGACTTTATCAATAACAGCATTAACACCAGCAGCGTTACCCGAGATAACTACTTGTCCTGGACTATTAAAGTTGGCCGCACCAACTACCGCATCTTCGACATGTTCGGTTGCTTGTTCACACAGGTTTTCGACTCGGTTATCTTCTAGTCCTAATACTGCAGCCATAGCAGTATCGACACCTACAACGGCCTCTTGCATCAACTGACCGCGCTTATGTACTAAAGTGACTGCATCACCCAGCGATATCACATTGGCAGCACACAGGGCACTGTACTCGCCCAGAGAGTGACCAGCTAAATAACAAGGCGTCTCTTCTATTTTTTGTTGTAAGACACGCCAAATAGCAATACTAGCGGTCAAAAGCGCAGGCTGAGTATATTGGGTTTGATTGAGTTTTTCTTCGTCCTGACAGATTGCCCACAAATCCTCACCAAGCGCATCACTCGCTTCGGTAAATGTATCGCGTATCTCTGGATAGATTTCGGCAAGCTCGCTCGTCATCGCGACTGCTTGAGATCCTTGTCCAGGAAAAATGACCGCGATACGAGCGGGTTGCTTTTTTACCATATCGGGTACAGAAGCCATAACCAATATTCCTTATCTGATTAGAAATATCCCTAAAAACAATGGGGTGTATTATATTATTAGATGTTATACAAAGCCGCTACTTCAAGTATTTATGCAAGAAAACGGATTGTCAGTAAACTATACACTGACAGACACTATTATCATAGCGGATGCAAACCAAACAGCAAGAGTAACGCTGCCCAAATTAAAGGAGCAGATTATATCAGCACATTTTTAAATCTACTAAAAATAACAAGCGAATTAAACAACAAGCCTAGCTATAAATAACAAAAAGCCAAGTTATCCAGCCACATAATATATGATAGCGAAATAACTTGGCTTTTTTTAGCTCAAAGCTTATTGACTAATAATAGCTAGGCAAAAACGATAATAGTCACCAGTACTATTATCATCTTCGCCTAAGCTATCATAGAGCCAATATCTTAGGCGTCTTAGCTGACTTTGAACAGTTGACGACCACGGTAGAAACCATCTTTAGTCATGTGATGACGACGATGTTTTTCACCAGTAGTAGCGTCTACGCTTAGTTCAGCAATTTCCATACGGTGATGTGAACGGCGCATGTCACGACGAGAACGGCTTTTACGACTTTTTTGAACAGCCATGATATAGCTCCTATACTTAAAAGGGATAAGCTTGAAATTCAGCTTAAGTCGATACTGACAGAGGCTATATAATCATAACAACCTAAGTCTTAAGCATCATTAGTTAAATAGATTGCCACTCACATAAAGCACTGACCAAGGATGAATCTTATAAAAAATTTACTCAGTCAGTTTCTATCAGCAAGCAACAGGTTGCTCGAATGCAATAAACCGGACATTATACGCATGTTTATTAAATTAATAAAGCCCTGCCTCGCACTCTTCTGTACAAAGCTGATAAAAGGCTTTTTAAATGCATCAAGTAGATAGTTTTGGCGCTTATAGTTTGCCTTTTAGCGAGGCTAAAGCAGCGAAAGGATTTTCACCTTCCTCTTCTTCTGGTATTTCACCAAACTGCTCAACAGACATTTCACAATCGTCATGCTTTGGTGCCATTGGCGTTTTGAGCAAGATCTCGTCTTCTACCAACTTCTTAAATGGTAATAGACGCTCTGGCGACTGCTCGGTGACGATTTCATCCAGTAATAAATAATCTTGTTCATCTTTGACTAAACGAACCTGACTATCGTTTTCGAGTAGCGCGATGTCATAATCATCAGACAAGTCTATAGCGATTGGTTGTAAACAGCGCTGACAAGTTAGCCAAACGTCACCTGTTAAAGTAAATGCTAAATGTAAAACATTATTGCGACGATACAAGTTAGCGTTGAGCTGTATGTCTGACTGCTCATGTTCAGTGCTCAGAGTAGTAGCCAGACGATCAAACGAGCTTGGTTTGACCTCTCCTGACCATTCATAACCAGTGTCTGCCCACTTATCTAAAGAGATGTGCTCAGGCATGCCAGTAGATACAGGCGCTTTTTTATTGTCAGCGTGAGGTGCTGACGGTTTAGTTTCTGGAGTGCTTGACATGCGCGGCCTCATTCATAAAAACGGTGTATAATATTGCCTGCCATACTAACGGAAAGTGCCATATTCTGCTAGCGCTAGTATGTTAAGATTTTTTGATAGTAAATTTGTTTAAGCTCTTTTACTACTTACCTTTTTACCTAAAGTTTTTTGTCTTTAGTATTTATTAAGTCAATGTCTTCTCTATGAATCTATCCGATAATAAAATTAATTTTTCTGATTTACTTTCTCCTACTGAAGCAAGTTCGTTACTACAACAACTTATTCAACTAGGGAGTCATACTAAAAATGTTCCTAATAATAGACTGTGCCTCGATAAAGATGAGGATTTAAACGAATTAAGAAGTCAGTGGCAAAGGCTGTCTAGTAATCAATCTGACAATACCTATTCAGCAGAATCGATAGTTGATAGCGAACGATTAACTACCGATTGGCTCATACAATTATTTAATACTTTATTCGCTGATCAGCAAGTTGTATTGGTTCGTAGCAATGATGAGCCCGAGTATTTTCCTGCTCAAGATAATGAACCCGCTCGAATTGAATTTGCTCATGGCTTTTTTGCCAGTGCTCTACATGAAATCCACACATCTCCTTATAGGTTGACATGCTAGAAACCTCTTATTCTAATAGTGTACATCGCTATATTATTTGTAGGCATCTAAATTAAAACTATCACTTCGGTGATTATTACAACCTATCAGAACAAATCACTTTTACCTATCCAAAAGATAATGGTCGTTCTATCAATTAGGTATCATAACAATTAAGTTTTTCAGGTATCTTTCACATCTTCAGAAGCATTCTTTCTAATATCATCCTATCTAAGCTATAAACGCGGACATGATGCGCTTCGCTACGTCTATCTATTAATGGTTACTTTTGATCAATCGTACCATCCTCTAATCCAGTAGATTTTATCTATGTCAGATAGGTAGAAGTAAAAGTAGTTTTCTGCTATTCATGTTTATCATTAACGTCTTTGCACATAGTATTGTCAGTTGCAAGATATCGAATCATATGAACACGGATATAATGATGGTAATATTAAAGCACGCGAGTGTAGATAGAAGCAGACCCAAGGATGTAATTCACCACGGTGATATTAGGTCTTAATGCTTATCTATTCACTAAGCGAATAAGCTGACTAGCTATAGCATTATTATGTTTGTGGGCAGAATAGTTATTCTTTATTTCGGAGATGGCTGGACGAGAGTTAGTGATACTGGACTAGTAATCTTACATAGGTGAAATGATTTGATAAATATGATTGAATAGCACAATTAATTATGTTTCATCTTTCGATACTGGCTGTGAAAAGCAATACTATAATAGCTTAGCAACGTCGGGCTCAAACTATAAGAGCTAATTATCTTCGAGCGCTATCTTAGTATAGTGAGCATGTAGCAAAGCTTTTACTTCCTTGCTAGTTGCAATTTTACCTTCCTCAAAGTCTTGAAAGATGTGCTGAGTATCTGGGTTAATAGGAATATTATCGACTGCGAAGCTGCCCAAAGTATCAAAGTTAATGCGGCGGCGCTTTTCTATTTCTTGTTTGCTAACGAGGATAGGACGATCATCGGTAATCGATGCTTCAAATTTAGAATCTTCCATACTAGCTCCTATCAGTAGTAATAAAATTGTTCAGCAAGTCAGATAGTCTTCTATCTAGACAATCTTTCTCTCATTGCTATGTCTTATTCGGCTGATTTAATTGTATTAGTGATTTAGACATCGGTAAATCATGATTGTTTAATATCAAGAGCTATTGTGACTGAATAATTCGTACTTCTAGCATCTCCTAGAGTTGCGTAACTTACTTGCTCTAAAGTTTTTTGGGACCTATATGGGCTGAATAGCTCATCAAGAGTATGGTGAAAACCACCATCATCTACTGCAAATACATAATCAAAAAATATTTTGGCCATTGCAGACTGAGGGTGGCTAGCATCGCGAAAAGATTTATTGTGACTCCAACTACCACTGTATATTTTATTGAATACTCTCTCTATATTACCAGAAACAGAATTTGAAGCATGTTTTCGAGTAATACCTGGTTTTTGCACGTATGCAGCAGCATTTTCCACAGACTTCCAAATGATATAATGCATGGTTGATACAGAGCATTCAGCTAAACATGATCTGAGAATACTAATTAGCTTTTCGCCAATAGGCGGTGCTAGATAGTTCAATCTTGACCTAGTAATCAGGTAGCTTAAACACTCTCCTAGCTGTAACTTTTCACACCAGTTCTTAAATTGATCATTCGCTACTAGAGCACTGGTATTTTTCTGAGATTTAGCGTTTATCAAGATTTTAGTAAGATTCTCAATACTATAAGCAAACTCAAAGATCGCTTGATAGAAATCTATCTCTAGCTCTTTTTCTTCGTTGATAGTTACGTATTCGTAGCTATTTTCAGAAGCGAGTATGAGCAGATTTCGGTTAAAAAGATGCTGTAGTATCTCTTCATCTAATTTAGAGAACGGTGATAAAGGTAATGATAAATTGTCACGTAGAGAGACTGTATTCCTTATATTATCTGCCCCTAGGCTCTCTACAGTCGCTGCGAGTAGAAGTTTATCCACATCGTTAAGCTCAGTGACTGAAGGAATACTGCTTAATTGAATGCTTCGGCATTGATTGATGTACTCTAGAGCGGTCTGTCTCTTTTCTTCTGCTAAACGGTCTTGTTTAAGACGATACTCTAAGTACTCTTGATCCATTCTTTTTTCAAGCGCCGCCCTGCAATCATCACACCGCCATCTAATAAGATCCAATCGAGTTAGCTGTGAGCGAGTATAGCAAATCTTAGTTGTACCGCAGTCTATGCATTGGCAGTCTAGTACGACAAGATGAGCATTTATTTTAACGATACTAGGTATATCCTGATGCTTAACATCAAACTCTTGACCTATTTCTTTACAGGTATATATAAAACCACTTCGTTTATCGCCTTCTCTTAACCAGTACCTCTCACAGATCAGCTTATTAGTTTCTGTTATATCTGGCTGATACTCTAGTTTTGTTTTCATACTCACCTCATAATACCGACTATATCCCGTGGATATTATAGCCCACCACTGTGAGTATTGCTATTTTTAGCAGTGGTTGGTGAGATGAAGACAGATGAACGCATGATAGCCTTTGGAAAGCGTATCCGTGATGTGCGCAGAAGCAAAGGAATATCTCAAGAAGTGCTGGCAGAGATGGCAGATATTGATCGAAGTTATATGGGAAATATCGAGCGTGGAGAGAAGAATGTCACTCTCAAAAAGGCCTATGATATTTGCGATGCATTGGATATAGATATTAAGGATCTAGTCTAAATTGTTCGATTCATAATAATATGATAGTTAACTATAGTCAGTCTAGAATAAAAGAGATACAACCCATATCATGAAACAGCTTAGGTAGATTATTCTCCATCCAGCCTTGACGTAGAAATTTTGCCTGTGCCCACTTCTTTTCAATGGGATTTAGATCAGGGCTGTAGGGTGGCAACCAAAGAATACGAGAGACCATCCCAGATTCTGTGTAACTGACGTTTAGATTAAATACTTACACAAAATTTAGGAAGGTCTCTGAAAATTAACCACCTGACACAACTCGTCACCTACTAACAGATCTTGGCGGTCATAAAAGTTGCCCCAACGCTTATAATTATTATCCGTTCTCGACTCAGGGTTATAAGTAATGGCGATGTAGGTTTGAATTTTATTAGTGTCCTAAATTAGTTGACCACCACCAGATTCTTATCAAAGACTTCATCATCTATTATTCGCCAAACGGCAACTTGCTG
>OAOU01000030.1_pt1 | contig 42248 bp, 39 predicted proteins | sample 1470821 | NCBI WGS metagenome assembly OAOU01 (sample SAMEA3275579, study PRJEB22092) | marine metagenome | biome: ENVO:00000447 MARINE BIOME; feature: ENVO:00002042 SURFACE WATER; material: ENVO:00002010 SEAWATER | collected 2014-06-20T12:30:00+00 | depth 0 m
TATTTAGGAGAGATTTCATGTCAAAAGGACAAACTTTACAAGATCCGTTCTTGAATTCGCTGCGCAAAGATCGCATTCCTGTTTCTATTTTTTTGGTTAATGGTATCAAGCTGCAAGGTCAGATTGAGTCATTTGATCAGTATGTAGTCTTACTTAAAAACACAGTCAGCCAAATGGTGTACAAACATGCCATTTCCACTGTTGTGCCAGCGCGCAACCCCCGTAGTACGACAACAGGGACTGGCACTCAAACTCAGAGCGCCGCCCCAGCAGGCTATCAGGGTAGTGGTTTTGAGCGTGGTAGCAATCCAGCTGGTACAGGCGGTTTTGAAGATCGTGGTTTTGCCTCTAATCGTAGTGGCTTTAATCGTGGCGGCTTTGGTCAAGGTCAAGAGCGTGGTTTTGAGCGTGGTAGCTTCGGACAAAGTCAGGAACGTGGCTTTGAGCGTGGCGGCTTTGGTCAAGATCGTGGGTTTGAGTCGCCAGTAGAGAGCACTCGCTTTGAAGACAAATCAAGTGACGGCTCTAATGATAACAATGACAGATAATTGAACGCGTAATAGAGGTGCGTTGCATCGTTGAGACATAACTGATTCGATCAAGACCTGCTCTAGAGTAGGTTTTTTTTGTCTAAATGGCTGCAACCGCTCAGCAAGTAACATTTATATCAAGTAACCTTTACATATAATAATGATCTAATCTTAATCATTGGTCATCTGCTGTATCGCGTACGCAGATTATTATTAATATAAGACAGAGTATAGTAAAATGTTGTCTTGATTCATTATAAAAACAGAGCGAATTCATGAGTAATACCCAAATCAATGTAACCCATGAGCAGTTCATAAGTACCGCCATCGAAGCGATTAATACTGAGATAGCGGCGTTATCGTTATTGACCGAGCAGATAGACGATAGGTTTGCGCAAGCTTGCGATGTGATTTTGGCTTGTCAGGGACGCGTCGTAGTCACTGGTATGGGTAAGTCAGGCTTGATTGGGCGAAAAATAGCCGCGACGTTTGCTTCTACGGGCACGCCAGCTTTTTTTATGCATCCTGGCGAAGCAGGACATGGTGATTTGGGTATGTTGGTAAAGGGCGATGTTTTGCTTGCCATCTCTAACTCTGGTGAGTCAGATGAGATAAAAATGCTATTGCCTGTTGTTAAACGTTTAGATATTCCGCTGATTAGTATTAGCCGTGATAAGCGAGGCATGCTACCACACGCGGCTGACATCGTATTAACCCTTGGTAAATCACAAGAGGCTTGTCCGCTGAACCTTGCGCCAACGTCGAGTACGACGGCGACTTTAGCTCTTGGAGATGCATTAGCTGTGGCCTTGGTGCACGCACGCAACTTTACGTCAGAGGATTTTGCCTTATCGCATCCAGCAGGTGCATTAGGCCGCCAGCTACTGACACGAGTTGAGGATTTGATGCATACAAAATCTGAAGACTTACCTCTGATACATCAGCAAGCGCCCTTGCAAGAAGCACTCTTTACTATGTCTGCTGGACGTTTGGGTATGACCGTGGTGACCGATGACAATGAGAAAGTCGTCGGAGTATTTACAGATGGTGACTTACGTCGTGGTTTGGAAAAAGGTATCGACCTGCAAACACCGATGCGTGAAGTCATGGTGAGAAATCCGCGCCATGTTAGTAAGACCATGCGCGCCTCAGATGCCCTTAGTGTGATGAATGAAAGTGGGATCAGTCAGTTGTTGATTATTGATGACGAGGGTCGCTTAGAGGCGATTATTACCGTACATGATTTGCTAAAAGCTGGTGTGAAGTAACTATTATTTTAAAAAATAGCCTTTAATATAATAAGAGATAACTGATGCAAGACTTAATAAAAAAAGCGGGACGAGTAAAGCTATTGGTCATGGATGTTGATGGTATTTTATCGAATGGTCAAATTATTTATGACGGCAATGGTATCGAGACCAAAGCATTTTCTGTTCATGATGGCGTTGGGGTGAAATCTTTGGCGCGTTACGGTATCTTGACGGCGATTATTACGGGTCGTCGTAGTGCGATGGTGGATAAGCGCGCCGCAGAAATGGGTGTCGATTATGTGGTACAAGGTCGTGATGATAAGCTTATTGCTTTAAATGAGCTACTGTCTAGCCTTGATCCTGCGCTTAGTATTACGGCAGCTGATTGTGCGTATATGGGTGATGATCTGCCAGATATTAAAGCGATGCAAACAGTAGGATTTGCTGCGACAGTGCCCAATGCGCACGCCGAAGTGATCAAGCGCAGTGACATGGTGACTACCCGTACAGGGGGTACTGGTGCCGTACGTGAAATATGTGATCTGATTTTAAAGGGTCATGGCCATTATCAAGACTTTATCGCGCACCATACGCTTGATGAAGCAAAAATTCAGGATAACTTGTCGTGAATACTCGTGTGTTAATAGTCCTGGCTTTGATTATTGCTGGTATTGCTGGCTGGTTCTTTCAGCAGCAAGGAAAGATATCACCACCAGTAAGCATGGAGACGACGGATGTGGACTATGAAGCCACAGATATCAGTGCGGTACAGACTAACGAGAAAGGTGAGACTGAATATGAGCTGACCGCTGAATCGTTGACGCACAACCCAGAGACCAATTTGGATGAGATGTCAGGGATCACCATGAATTGGGAGCCATCAGCAGAGCAGCGCTATCGTATTGAAGCGGGTAGTGCGGCTATTAGTCAGCAGACGGGTGAGCTTAGCTTATCAGGTGGTTTTTCACTGGTCAGTGAAGGCAGTAAAAACACGCCAGATATTGAGCCGATAAAAGTGACTGGAAGTACTCTAAAAGGCAATACCAAATCAGGGCAGGTATATAGTGAAGAGCCTGTGAAGATTGAACAAGGGATGAATCGGTTTGAAGCCTCTAGTATGACCGCCAACCTTGAAACAGGGGAGTATGAGTTTGGTCAAGTGGCGGTTGCCTTTACCCCAGCTGACCGTCAAGATAAAGCATTGTTCTGAGCCTAAGTATTCTTACCAAGTCTGTACTTAAAAAACGTGCTAAAAACAACCGTTAGTATGACGTGTGCCAGCCCTACTACCTATTATAAAACGAGTAACTTTTATGAAATCTAAATTTTTGCTTACTTTGTGCCCATCATTGATACGCTCAAATCTAACATCGTGTCGCTTACCTCGATTGCACGCGCTGCCGATGGTTATGTTGTTAGCGTTGCCATTGTATAGCCATGCTCTACCGTCAGATGCCAATCAAGAGATTAAGCTGTTGGCGGATAAAGCCACTTATAGTGAGCGTACAGGTATTACCAGTTACTCAGGCAACGTCATTATTACTCAAGGTACGTTTAAGATGACCGCGGATAATATCACGGTCAATTTGTCGCCGCAGCGTAGTATTAATTCGGCCGTCGCGACAGGACGCCCAGCGACTATGCAGCAAGTCGTCACGCAAGAAAAAGGTTTAGCAAAAGGTCAGGCGAATAAGATTGACTATAATGCAGTGACTGGCATCGTGACTCTGACGGGGAATGCTAAGTTGGTGCAAAATGGCGCAAGTTTTGCAGGTAACGTTATTCGTTACAGTCTAAAAGCTGGCGATGTCGAAGCGACTGCTGGTGGTAATCAGCGTGTAGAGTTGGTCTTTCCACCCAGTAATAGTAATAGCCAAAAGAGCATACGTTAAAAACCTAGGTGGTTAGTGATTAATAGACAAATAAGACCGTATGAATGTGTCGGTGCTTGAATTTTGCAATAGTATGAGTAAGTTATGAGTGATAATAAAAATATAGACACCTTAGCAACCAGTAACAATACGGTGCCTACCGTCCGATTATCGATGCAAAATCTAGGCAAACGCTATGGTAAACGCTGGGTAGTTAAGGATGTTTCTTTCTCTGTTGAGCAAGGTCAAGTTGTTGGGCTGTTAGGGCCAAATGGTGCCGGTAAAACGACCAGCTTTTATATGGTGGTCGGGTTGGTTAATATGGATAAGGGGCGCGTGACCTTAGGGAAGATGGACTTGTCAAAATATGCGATGCATGAGCGTGCTCGTGCCGGTATTGGTTATTTGCCGCAAGAAGCCTCTATTTTTCGCAAGTTATCTATCGAAGACAATATTTTGGCTATTTTGGAGACTCGTCAAGAATTGAGTAAGAGCGAACAGCGGCAAGAGCTTGAAAAATTAATTGGTGAGTTCCATTTAGAGCATGTCAGAAAATCTCAGGGTATGAGTGTGTCAGGTGGTGAGCGTCGTCGTTGTGAGATTGCTCGTGCCTTGGCAGCTGACCCCAAGTTTATCTTATTAGACGAGCCTTTTGCGGGTGTTGATCCTATCTCTGTTGGCGATATCAAAGATGTTATTTTGACCCTTAAAAATCGTGGTATTGGTGTGCTGATTACGGATCATAATGTTCGTGATACGTTGGCTATTTGTGAGAAAGCTTATATTGTCTCAGAAGGCGCCATTATTGCTGAGGGAACTTCATCTGAAGTCTTAGAGAATGATCTGGTGAAGTCTGTCTATTTAGGTAAAGATTTTCAAGTATAAGATTGCACATCAGAACCGTTCTCACGCTTATATGTATGCTGATAGCTGACATGAGGTTTTAAATAACGTTAGCTACCATCGTTTTTCTTATGTTCCATGCTTCCCTTTCTATAGAATACAGCCTGTCACCCTGAAGGCTGGTTTATCATAAAAACACTTTCAAATTAACACCCATCAAAACATCACGATACTCTACTCATTATTCTTGATTGATGATCTGAATAAGGCTGATATGTTATGGCAAAAAATAAAAGCAGCTATGTCTGCCAACATTGCGGGGCTCATTTTGGTAAATGGGCAGGGCAGTGTACAGACTGCGGAGAATGGAACAGCTTAGTGGAAGCGCCAAATGTCAGTATGCCGCATCATAATAAAAGTACAGCCAAACCTAATGCCAGTCGTGCGACCACTCGTAGTGCTAGCACCCCTGCGGGTAACTATTCTGGTACGCACAGTGCCGTCATGCCGCTCAATGCGGTCAGTGTCACGCTCGACACACGCTTGCCAACGGGTATCAGTGAGTTTGATCGGGTACTTGGTGGTGGATTGGTTGCGGGTTCCGTGGTGCTAATAGGGGGTGATCCTGGTATTGGTAAGTCGACCATCTTGTTGCAGACAGCGACCAATATGGCACGTGCTGATTCATTGGCAGGTAGCGCGTTGTATGTGACGGGTGAAGAGTCACTTGCACAAGTTGCCATGCGTGCTAAGCGCTTAGATTTGCCTGCTGATAGGCTTCGAGTGCTGGCAGAAACCAATGTCGAGACTATTTGTGCCGCGCTGACTCAAGAGCAGCCCGCCATTGCTATTATTGACTCTATTCAGACTATTTATACGGATGCGATTAATTCGGCGCCAGGCGGTGTCAGTCAAATTCGAGAGTCGGCCGCGATTTTGACCCGCTATGCAAAGCAAACAGGCACAGCGCTGTTTTTAGTGGGTCATGTCACTAAAGAAGGCACGTTAGCAGGTCCTCGCGTGCTTGAACATATGGTCGATACAGTACTGTACTTTGAAGGTCAATCAGACTCTCGTTTTCGGATGATTCGTGCGGTCAAGAACCGGTTTGGGGCAGTTAACGAGCTAGGTATCTTTGGCATGACTGATATGGGGCTCAAAGAAGTCGCTAATCCATCGGCTATATTTTTAAGCCGCTATGATAAGCCGGTTGCAGGCTCTGTTGTTATGGTTAGCCGTGAAGGTACCAGGCCGTTACTGGTCGAGGTACAAGCGTTAGTTGATGATTCTCAAGGGCAACCAAGACGGATGGCGTTAGGATTAGACTTTCAGCGCTTATCCATGCTCTTGGCAGTGATGCATCGTCATGGCGGTATCCATACCAGTGGGCAGGATGTATACGTCAACGTGGTTGGCGGTGTTAAAGTCATTGAGACAGGGTCAGATTTAGCCGTATTACTGGCCTGTGCGTCAAGTATTAAAGAGAGGGCGTTACCGTCTTCATTGGCTGTATTCGGTGAAGTCGGGTTGTCAGGTGAGATTCGCCCAGTACCCAACGGTCAGGAGCGCTTAAAGGAAGCCATGAAGCATGGATTTAAACACGCTATTATCCCAAAGGCCAATGCGCCTGCTAAGGACTCGCCCCAGTTTAAAGGGATTAATGTGATTGCCGTTGAACGTCTTGATGATGCGATTGAAAGCGCGTTTGAATTATAAAGTGTACGGCTTCCATTCAGACTATGATTCGCTGTGTCAAAATGTCTAAGCCTACAGGTCTAATAAACGTTAAGTCCTAAAAAAGCGCCTAACTATTCAAAATAGTTAGGCGCTTTTTGTTTGATCTGACTAAACTACATCATGACTGGTTTAAAACTATGGACCTGACACACGCTCGATGGCAACGTTACCGACCCCTTTACTAGTAATGCCAAGACGTTTAGCAGCACCATAAGACAAATCTAACACACGGTTACCATGGAAGGGACCACGATCATTCACTTTTACCACAACGCTTTTGCCATTTGTTTTGTTGGTTACTTTAACATAGCAATTTAATGGTAGTGAGCGATGGGCCGCTGTTAACCCATTCATATCGAAAGTTTCGCCGCTGGCTGTTTTGCGACCATGAAACTTACGTCCATACCAAGAGGCGAGGCCAGTTTGCTTAAACTTACTGACTGAGTTAGAGGCGACGGCAGTCAGACGCTCTAAGACATCTTCATCATTTGTTACTTGTGCAGTATCACTGGCCAACAGCGGACTGCTAAGCGCCAATGAAGTAGGTTGACGTGCTGATTTAACTAAACTTGATGCACCATCATGCTGACGGCTAAGCTCGCCAAGCACACGATCGATATGGGAGGCGTTATCTTGTGAAATCATCGCAAGAGAGGTTTTTGCTTCTACAGCGTTTGCATTAGTAGCGACTGCAGAGCCAGCAAATAACACTGCTGACATAGTAAGTAAACCAGATAAACGCTTATTCATAGATACCTCTATAACTTATACATTAAAACCTAACTCTGATACTGTCAGATTGAGCGTGACATGGTTTAAATAATCTCACCACGTCGCAGCTTCTAAAACCTCACCATCAATTTGTTTTTCATATAGTAATTGAGGTCAAACCAAGGCTTTGATAGATTTTAATATATGGAAATTTTTCATTATCATAAGTAAGAACGGTAATATGACCGAGGAGACTTATGAAACGCTCAAATGATAGTTAACTATTTTAGTAAAGCACCTAATTTTCAATGGAAAATTGAGTACCCATCTCATTGCCTGTCATGTTTACAAGCTTTCTGATATTGCTAAATTAATAAAGGTTTTAGAGAGTATTCGGTGTTTCTATGTTATCAAACCGTTATTTAAGTAGTTTATTTGAAAGCTCAAAACCGACAAGCTGCTAACTATAAGACCAAGCTGCAACCACAATATAATTAAGTGCAAAGTTTCTTAGGAGCTATGTACGGGTTATGTATCATAACTACAATAAAACGAGGTTAACGCAATTATTTGTAAAAGACAAGGACTAAAACTTTTCAGTACGGGTTAATAATGACGGGGTTTTAAAAAACTGGCTACCGGTGTTTCTCGAGGTAAATTTGTTAAATACTAATAACTTATCCATTATTTACGACAATTAATGGGCCAGTTAATGGCCCATATTATTTAGCATCCGTTAAAAGTAACAAAATATTAATATGGATAAAAATAGTCTGAATAGCTAAATTTTTGTCGTTGGCTGGTGACGGCTTTTGAGGTGCTTATATCCTGTGATCGCTGCTAAATTTCAAGGGCTAAGGGTGCGGGGTATTAATATAAGCAATTGATTTGGTAGTAAAATAATGGGTTTTTTGCCGATGATGTCAGCTAGGTTTATGGGTGTGAATAGACATGAGCAGACCAAAACCCGCCATTAAGGTGACGATGGCGGTACCACCATAGCTAATAAAAGGTAAAGGAACCCCAACCACGGGTAAAAGTCCCCCAACCATGCCGACATTGACAAACACGTAGACAAAGAAAGACATAGCAATGGCCCCCGCTAATAGCCTGCTATAGACATCGGGGTGAGTAAAGGCAATGTATAAGGCGCGCATGAGTAAACAGGAGTAAATAAACATCAATAACATCACACCCAACAGACCGAACTCTTCTGAAAAAGCGGCGATAATAAAATCAGTGTGACCTTCTGGTAGGAAGTGTAGATGTGATTGAGTGCCTTCTAAATAGCCCTTTCCTGTGAGTCCTCCAGCACCAATAGCAGTCTTTGACTGAATGATGTTCCATCCAGCACCCTGTACATCCGCTTCAGGGTTAAGTAAGGTTAAGACGCGCGTACGCTGATAATCGTGTAACAGGAAATTCCAAGCAATGGCGATAAAAGGCACTGCTAAAATTGCTGCTGCTGAAATCAATCGCCAAGATAGGCCCGCTAAAAAAAGCACAAAAATACCGCTGGCTGCTACTAATAGCGATGTACCCAGATCAGGTTCTTTAGCAATTAATAGCACTGGTACAATGATTAACGCCAAGGTTATAGCGATACTAGACGCTGAGGGCGGCAGATCACGTTTGGATAAAAACCAAGCACACATCATTGGCATGCCAAGTTTCATAAACTCTGACGGCTGCACACTACCAAATCCTGGTAAGTTAATCCAGCGCTGAGCACCCATACGTACTTCACCAATGATATCAACCAACACCAGTAGGATTAACCCCAGCACATAAAATATGGGGGTAAAAGTGCGATAGAGGCTAGGCGGTATCTGTGCCATGATAAACATCACCGCAAAGGCCACACCATAGCTGACCATTTGGCGTAAAACCATAGCAACATCTTGGCTCGCTGCACTATACAAAATTGTCAAACCAATGCAGCAAACTGTTAATAAGAGAAGAGTCAGCCACGGATCTATATGCACACGTTGCCATAGCGTTGGTGCATGACCTTGACCTAAATGATGGCTCTGACGTGAAAAACGGTATTGCGGATTAGAGGACATAAGCAAAGGGTGTCTGACAATTGGTGTAAAGGAAAGTTTTTATCTAAAGTACGATCTTAGAAGCGCTGGTACGGTATCTGTGTTAGGAGCATCTTACCGATGCAGTAACATGTGAGTAATAAGGTCACGTAATTATAAAAATTATAAGGATAAGTGTTAATTACGAATATTACCCTTGTGATTAGAGGCGATAGTTTAGCCTGCTTGCTGAAAATTTGATAGTATCCATAAAACGTTTTTAGCGGTAGTTTCTTGCAATGATCAACACAAAAAAACATTCTTGTAGGCAGATCCATCAGCCTATTATTGCACTACTCATATGTGCCAGCAGTCTCCCTGTTCATGCTGCTATTATTAGCGACAACAGTGAGCGCCGTATCCAAATACGTCAGGGTAGTAGCGCTGACAGCAGTGTCTATATCAAACCTTCTACCAGTGCCTCGATCCACACTCCTGGCGTTACGATGCTAAGTGGCGAAAATGCGACAAACGGCGATAGTATGCAAGGATTGATTGCCCAAAAGCAGCGTGACTTTGCCCTCGCTGCCAGTTTGTCTATCGAAGAAAATAAACAGGTGAGTATCAACCGACGTGCGCCTGTGTATGATACAACTTACGGTAGTAACAGATACAGCACCGCGAATAATACTTATAATAGTGCTGCCAATGCCTTTACCAGTATGGATTTTAATGCATGGTTAAACAGTAATACTTACCGGGCCCGTCAAGTAGCAGATTATCAGCGCTATTTAAGCGCCAGAGTCGGCGCGCAAAATGTACCCCCATTGTCTCAGCTACTGACCACGGCTCGTAGTTGGAGCAAATGCGGCTATGAGCCTTATCAACTACCACCGCAGCATCTATGGGCAAATATTGTGCCGACGTTACGTCTGTATACGGAGCTCAAACACCAAGGTATTCTGCCAGCCAGTAGTGAGATACGCTCAGTATACCGCAGTCCCGGACTTAATGACTGTGCTGGCGGTGCTGATAGTAGTAAACACATGAATGCGAGCGCCATAGACATTTGGGTGCCAGAATATGAAGACAATTTATGGCGGCTTAGCACCATGCAAGATGGACTGTGTCAGTTTTGGCAATATCAGGGCGAGCCTCACAATTTTGGTCTAGGGCTATATGCTACGGGTGCCATTCATCTAGACACTGATGGTTATCGAAAATGGGGCTTTAATCATGCGAGTAGCAGCTCCTCATGCCGTTATTGAGTGGTATACTCCATTAATAATAGACCCATAAGTATGAATTGATAGTAATAAGATGAAATCAGTGGCGGTATAATAGTGTCTAGAGAATGAAATATCATGTGTCAAATGCCCTAAAATCAGAAGCTAGATGCGTAAATCATCAAAAGTTTCTGGCGGTGACAGCTGATATGTGAAAGATAATAAGTCTGTTATTCTCCTTCATGTCGTTTAATATATAAAGTAAAAACAGCACTTCTTATAAGTAGGATTTATGAAAAAGCGGTATTTAACAAGAGCGAAGGCGAATAAATCCCATCAATCTAAAAAAAGCTTTCTACAGTCCACTAATACGTATATGGCATTGTTTAGTTCAGTTTTTTTCGTTTTTTTGTTTATCAGCGCCTGTAGTTCAGAGAGTTCCTCTGAAAATAGCTTACTGATTACAGAACAGTCTGCGGCCAACCTTGATAGAAAATTACAAAACGCTGAAGATATCGAAGAAAACATCATAAACTCTTACGCCAGACTGGCCGCTAAGCGCTCTGATGTCTGTCCAAAACTGATCCAAGAAGCGTTGGGTAGTCAGGTTATTGAGCGCACCTCAGAAGTCATGGTCAATAAACACTGTGATTACTTTTTGTACCCGCGAGAGGGTCAGCGTATTTCGGTTAGCGTTAACGACAGTCAAATTGAAGCTCTGTTAATAGTGCCAGCATTGCATAACTTTGCTAATGGTGATTACAAAGTAGACTCCTACGACAAGCATGTGATTCGATTGAACTACAATGGTGCCACCTATAAGCCAAAAAATCTAGTTTATGACGTTGCAGTGACCGTCTCTAGTTGAGTCGCTCGTTTTTTGATGAGCCCGTTTGCTAGTGGTTTTTTGTGACTACTAAATGAGGAGGGAGGCTATCTGTACCGCGCCTCATTTGTGTCGTATTACTTTGGCAGTATTCCGTAGACACTCCCTACCTTTGGGGTAGTGGGTAGTGAATTTATACCGCTACTTTATAGTGTTTTTGTCCTGCCAGGGGTCATCCTGGCCCACAGTAACGATTAAGAAGTCTTCGGGCTTTAGCGTCTCGCGCATGGTCTGATTGATCTCTGAGAGTTTTACTTGATCAATACGTTTGACATAGTCGGTCAAATAGCTATTTGGTAATTGATAAAAATTCATCATACCTAGTAAGCCATTAATTCCTGCATTGCTCGCAAAGCCCATCGGAAAGCTGTTTTTTAGATTGTCCGTTGTCAGACGCATCTCAGAGCTGGTAATGCCTTGGTCTAACGTGTTATTGATAACCTCCAAACTGGCCTCAATGGCCGCGCGCGCTTTGTCATTACGTGTCGAAAAACCAATCTGATAGGGGCCACGTGCCAGCATCGGATTCATAGAACCTGATATTCCATAAGTGTAGCCAAGGTTTTGCCTAACCTCAGTCATTAATCGCGCATTAAAATCGCCACCTGCGAGTACCTCATTGCCGACAGCAAAATTGGTTTGCTGCTGCTGATCTTTTGGATTGGTAGCGCGTTTACTCCCTAATTGCCCCATTAAAATGGTGGTCTGAGTACTTGGAAACGGAATATGAATGTGCTTTGCTTGGTTAAGAGGTTTCGGCTCAGGTAGGTCTGCTGCGGACTGACCGGTAGGTAACCCATTGGTGATATCTTCAGCAAGTTTTTTCGCTTGGGGTAGCGTGAGATTGCCTGTCATGGCAATAGACGCATTGGCCGCGACCAAATACTGATTTTTAAACGCTATCAGCTGTTGTTTGTCGATGCTCGGTACACTGTCAAGGGTGCCGACTGATGGATGAGCATAAGGATGCTCCCCATATAATGCTTGGTTAAAAGCAATGCTGGCAAGACTATTGGGGTCTTGTTTTTGCTGTTGCAAGCCGACTAAAAGTCTTGCTTTATTGCGTGCTAGAATGTCCTCATCAAACGCAGGTTCGCTGAGCATTTGAGTCATTAGATCAATGGCAAGCAGTAAATGCTTGTCGTCAGATAAGCTACGTAGTGAGACAATAAACATGTCCTTGTAGGCACTGCTGTTTAGATGGATACCTAACGTTTCAACGGCTTGTGTAAATTCATCTTCGTCTAGTTTTTTAGAGCCTTGTGTCAACATGGTGGCAGTCATATTAGCAATGCCAAAACCTTCTTTACGAATGCTAGTATCACGCGCACTACCAGCATTAAAACGCAAATCGACATCGACAATCGGTAATGCTGTCGTTTGTACAAAGCGTACGGGCACCCCAGTTGTGGTTTTGAACTGTTGAATCGTTGGTACGGTAACTTTTAAAGGTTTGTCATCGTCAAGGCTGGTCAGTGTGGATAAGGCTGCAATAGGTGCACTGGTGTCAACTACAGCGGCAGAGCCTCGATATTCTTCGGACCCTGTTGTATCCGCATGTGCGGTGATGGTCAGTGTGGACAAACCCAGCCCCACACCAACGCTCAGGTAGGAGATTTTTTTAAGCGTAGCATTTGCTACTTGTGTCAAAATTAGGGCACTGTTCGCAGGCTTTTTTCTTTTTTGCACTAAATCACTGTTTTGAGTCATGGGTGTCTTCTTATAAATGAAATATGTGTGGTCGGTGGTTTCATTGCATAAATAAAACCTCACCATTATTTCTGGTTCTCTGCTTGCTCTTTAGGTGGGACGACGTGCATTACTGTCAAATTGTTCTTGACTAGATATTTTTTGCTCGCAGCTTGTATGTCAGCGATCGTCACGCTATCAAGCTTAGTAGGCAGCTCGGCAAGCAGTCTGTCATCAAGCCCAATAGATTGTAATGAGCCAATCATGAGTGCCTGTCCTTCCATGCTATCTTGCGCGTAAACGAGGCCCGTGACCGTATTGGTTTTGGCTCGGCTGATTTCATCGGGAGCTATTGGGTTGGTTTTTAGCTTTTCTATCTCGGCGGTGATGGCTTGCTGTGCTTGCTCTAAACTCACGCCTTCGCGCGGCGTTGCTTGAATCAAAAATAGGCCATCGCCGCGATCCAATAAGTCATAAGAGGTACCCACGGCGGTGAGCAGGCCTTGCTCACGTATCAGGCGACTCTCCAAACGTGCAGACAGCCCGCCGTCTAACACGTCTTGCGCAAGTGAGAGCGCGTAGGCTTGATTTTCATTGTTTGGATCTACAGACACCAGACTCGGTACGTTATAACCCATGAGTAGCACAGGGACTTGTACGGCTTGCTCAGAGTCGACTTGCTGATAACCCCGAAAAGCCTTTTGACTGACCGCGGGGCGTTTGGGTAAGTCGCTGGGTTTTAAATCTCCAAAGTAACGTTTGACTTGAGCCAATACTTCTGTTGGCTCCACATCCCCAACGATGACCAAGGTAGCGTTGTTTGGTGCATACCAAGTCTGGTACCAGTCTTTTAAGTCTGCGAGCGTAATTGACTCCAGCTCAGCCATCGGCCCGATGACGGATTCGCCTTTTGGACTATCGGGGAGCGCTAATAAGCGAAATGACTCGTAAGCTTTGGCAAGTGGATTGTCATCAGTGCGTTGACGACGCTCTTCCATAACCACTTGATGCTCTTTGGCAAACTCTTTATCATTGAACGTTAAGTTTTTCATTCGATCCGCTTCGAGCTCTAACGCTAACGGCATGCGATTGGCCGGGAACAGCTCGTAATAACCCGTGTAGTCATAACTGGTAAAAGCATTATTGACCCCGCCAAATTTGGCAATCAAACGCTCATAATCCTCACTTGACACATCGGTAGTGCCTTTGAACATCATGTGCTCAAGCAGATGAGAGATACCACCTTTATCAAGTGGCTCATCTGCTGAACCGACCCGATACCAAATTTGAGTCATCACGACTGGTGCGCGATGATCTTCTTTTACCACTATTTTTAGCCCATTCTCTAACTGGTATTCATGGCGACCGGACATGTCGATGGCTAACGCTGATGGCGTCTCTTGACTTTGACCTAAGGGGTTTTGAGTGACTGGATGTTGAACAGTCGATGGGGCGTCGGTATCCATTGCACTGGTTTGGCAAGCGGCAAGTGATGTCGCTAAGGCTAACGCACAGGCAACGCGTAGTGACGGAGTAGATAGTGGCAAAAACGAGGACATGGTAGGGTCTACTTATATAAAATGGCAACTTATAAACTGATGGGTACATATACCCGCTTTAACGATAGCAATAGAAGGCGTTATAAAGATTTATGCGCCCCAACCATCACACTGGCAGTTGGCTTAAAGTCTGGCGTGGTACTGCATCCTATCACTGATAGCACAAAGGTCGTTAGTAGTAAAGCGGCGCTGATGTGAGTTACTTTTTTATCACGCTTGTTATAACTATTGGATAGCGAAGCCATAGATCATTCCTAATATGAGGTTATAGAATAAGGAGCGGATTATCGAATAAGTTTTGATAGGGTAGGCGAAGTTAGGTGTGTAGAAGGTCAGAGTTTTGTGTCAAAACCTTAAGGCAAGCTTTCTTAAATCCCTGTATCGCCTTTTAAACTTATAAATTTTGATGATAGTCTATGATGGTAAGGGCTGAGCGCCACTCTAACTATGGTAAACTAAGCCAAAAATAAATGGTTATATAGATGGCAAGTACGTCACACTATATCAAACCATTGACAATAGACAAATAATTAACGAGTGATAACTTTTAGGGCACGCTTATGAATAACCCCAATAATAGCAATCGTGTGGTCATCAATCTTGACGATGGTCTTGATGACTTGGATGACGATGATATTACCTTACCCAGTCTGCCGGCGCAATCTGTGCCTATCATCGATGAGACTGAGAAGGTTGAATCAAAGCAGGTACCCCATACTGAGAGTGACAAGCCAAAAACAGACAGTACAGCAAATCCAAACAACGCAAACCATAAAGAAGAAAATGTCGCTTTGGCCACGCCAATTGTGATGACAGAAGAGCACCATGTTCCTAAAGGTGCTTCTGAAAGTTTTTCAACTGCCAAAGAAAAAGTGGCTGCCACTAAGACAAGTACCACGTCGACCGTCCCAACCATGCCATTGCAAGAGCAGTTGGGTGATAGCCCAAGTGTCAGTCCTGTTAGCAGCAGTGCGCCAAAAGTAAATCAGCAACAAGCAACCACCGAATTGCAAGAGACGCAAGGGAGCGAGAAAAAAGGCAGCTGGTTTAATCGTATGAAGACGGGACTGAGTAAGTCACGTAAGAATTTGGCCGAAGGTATGGTCAGTATCCTCATCGGTGGCAAAGAGATCGATGATGAGCTGTTAGAGGAAGTTGAAGATCAGTTGCTGGTTGCTGATATTGGTGTCAATGCAACCAACCGTATCATTAAGAGTCTGACCGAGCAGACCGCCCGTGGTGATTTGATTTATGCCCATTCATTGTACAAGGCTTTACAAAGTGAGCTGGTCGACATCTTAACGCCAAAAGTTGCGCCTCTGCTCATTGATACCAGTAAAAAGCCTTTTGTAATCTTGGTGGTGGGCGTCAATGGTGTGGGCAAAACCACAACGATTGGTAAGCTTGCTAAGCGTTTGCAGGGTGAGGGTAAGTCAGTCATGCTGGCGGCCGGTGATACGTTTCGAGCAGCAGCCACTGAGCAGCTACAGATTTGGGGTGAGCGCAATGACATTCCAGTGGTGGCACAAGGTCATGGTTCTGATAGTGCCTCTGTCATCTTTGATGCGATGCAATCGGCCAAAGCAAAAAATATCGATGTGCTCATAGCGGATACCGCTGGACGTTTGCAAAACAAGACTCATTTAATGGCTGAGCTGGAAAAAGTAGTACGCGTCATGCGTAAAGCAGACCCGAGCGCACCGCATGAAGGTATGATTGTGCTCGATGCTGGCACGGGGCAAAATGCCATTAACCAAGTAGAATTGTTTAATAAAGTGGTACCATTGACCGGTATTACTATCACTAAGCTAGATGGCACTGCTAAAGGTGGTGTGGTATTTAATATTGCCGAAACGACTGACGTGCCTATTCGCTATATTGGCGTTGGCGAGTCCATTGATGATTTGCGTGCCTTTAGTCCAAAACAGTTTGTAGCCGCCCTGTTTGAGACAGACGATAAAGAATAATTAAAAGCCTGTCAGCAACCAGACAGTGTGAAAGGACAGATAGCATGAAAGGGCAGATAGTATGAAAGGAATCAGCATATGATTATTACCAGTATTGAACTGTCCGATGTCGTTTATGATGACTTGTCATCTCCTAACGCTGCTTTGTTGCTGGCAAGCCACACGATAGGCAATACCACAAAGCTTGTTTGGTGTAATTGGTTGGAAGTAGACGAGCATTGGCAAGACAAAATTACACTGAATGCGCTAGCGAAGCATTATAAGTTTGATAGTAATCATGTGGCGTTTGTAGCGGCAGAGGCATTAGACGCTGGCAATAGTGAACAGCAATTACTGTTGACGTGTATCCATCAGATACAGCAGTATATACAAGGCCTGCGCTGTGATTTTGACTTGCCCATAGATATAAGTTTGGGAACGGACTTTCAGCGAAGAGTCTGGCACGCCCTACAAGGTATTGGTTTTGGCGAGACCATCAGTTATGCCACGCTTGCTCAGCGTGTTGATACTCCCAAAGGCTTTCGCGCTGTAGCACAGGCCAATAGTAAAAACCCCTTTAGCGTTATTATTCCTTGTCACCGGGTCATTAGTAGTGATGGGAAGCTTGGCGGCTATACCGGAGGACTGGACAAGAAAAAGTATTTGCTAGCGCTTGAAGGCGCAGAGTACAGACCCTAATCTAAAAGACAGTGAGTCTAAAGAGCGAGCAGGAAGCGCTTGGCGGATTATTGCTAAAGAGTTTGTCTGTGCTTGATATTGATATTGATGCGCTGGCATGTCTGGCGGCGCTAGCACATAAAAAAGACCAAACGCTGAAAACGTTTGGTCTTTTTCGATTAGGACAATTCAAAAAATTACTGTTCGAGCTGAGCCATCACGTCAGCCGAGAAGTTTACATTGCTATAAACCTCTTGTACATCGTCGATATCCTCTAGCATGTCAATCATTTTCATGACTTTTTCGGCATCATCAACGTTGTCTATTTCAGCCGTGGTTGATGGCGACATGGTCACTTCAGCATTGTCAGAAACAAGGCCTGCAGCGTTCAGAGCATCTTTGACTTGACCAAAATTTTCCCATTCAGTAATGACAAGTAAGCTTTCGCCATCGTTTTCGATATCAAGAGCGCCTGCATCTAGTGCCACCAACATGACGTCATCTTCTAGGCTCACATCGTTAAAGATGATTTCACCGCGCTTATTGAATAAATAAGCAACCGAGCCTGAGGTACCAAGGTTACCATCGTACTTTGTAAAGGCATGACGCACTTCGCTGACGGTGCGATTGACATTGTCGGTCATGGTTTCGACCAGTACGGCGACGCCTCCGATACCGTAGCCTTCGTAGCTGATCTCATCCATGTTTTCAGTATCGCCGCCACCTGTACCGCGATCGACTGCCCGATTGATCGTGTCTCGGGTCATATTGACTGACAATGCTTTTTCAATGACGGCACGTAAGCGTGGGTTTTTATCCGGATCAGGGTCACCTTGCTTGGCAGCAGAAACAATTTCACGAATAATCTTGGTAAATACTTTGCCTTTTACCGCATCTTGACGGGCTTTACGGTGTTTAATATTTGCCCATTTTGAATGGCCTGCCATATAACATCCTTAAGTTCTACGTACTATTTTTATGGGTAAAAAGAGTGATCAACAACAACCTTCGATATCTGATTGCCTAATTTTATACTATCATTACTTTGTCTATTTGAGGTAGTAGCGCTACTGGCACGTTAACGATTTGTATGTTGTTGAGAGTGCTTTTTTGCTACACTGTGGCAACTTATAGATTGTTTTTACTGTCATAAGTGAGCAATATTATAAACCAGTTTGGTGTATTTTAACTAACTTGTCCTTATCCATCACATTTTAAGTCATTGGATGCTATCAAGCCATTGATTTTATAAAGTTACCGACTCTATGAAGCAACCCAATACTGAAGCCATCACACACTTGCGTAACCGTATTCATATCATTATTGAAGGTACAGACACCCGTTTGGGTAAGCTCTTTGATATTGTGTTATTGATTGCGATTTTGACCAGCGTCGGTGTGGTCATGCTAGATAGCGTGTTGTTTGTGCGTTTGCAGTATGGAACGATATTTTTTTATGCAGAATGGTTTTTTACTATTTTGTTTACGCTTGAGTATTTGTTGAGGTTGTTTTCAGCGCCCAATCGCTTCCGTTATGTTTTTAGTTTTTTTGGTGTCGTAGATCTGCTGTCTATATTACCCAGTTATTTAAGCCTTATATTTGGCGGCGTGCAGTATCTTATTGTCATACGTATTCTGCGTCTCTTACGAGTGTTTCGAGTACTAAAGCTCAAGGCTTACATGCAGCAAGCCGGTTTTTTAGCGTCTGCCCTGAGAACCAGCCAGCAAAAGATAACCGTGTTTTTCTTATCGCTGGTACTTTTAGTGACTATTTATGGCTCAATCGTCTATGTGGTGGAGGGGCCTGAAAACGGCTTTACCAGTATTCCAATTTCTATTTATTGGGCGGTTGTGACTTTAACCACCGTAGGCTATGGAGATATTTCGCCAAAAACGCCGCTAGGGCAAGCCATTGCAACGATGGTCATGATTACAGGTTATGCAGTCATCGCGGTACCAACAGGAATTTTTACCTCAGAGTTGACGCGTAATATGCGCCCCCAGCTTAACCCAGTCACTTGTCCAAACTGTGGTAAGTTTGGTCATGCAGTGGGAGCGGAGTTTTGTGATCGCTGTGGACATGCCTTACACGTCTAATAGCATAGACAGCCACTTTTCTGCATAGCTGCCTATTTTTACACGTCAATATATTCATCAACCAGAGGAGATAGGTCAATCTCAACGCCCAGATTGACCAAATTCCAGTATTGTCCTGATATGGTGCGATCTAGCATCATGGTGGTTGCAGAAGGCTGAAACTGACCAAAATATTTTAAAGACGTGCGCATTTGTGCAATGACTTCATGATGTATTTGACTACGACCAAAATCAAAAGCACCGTCTTGATAAGGTTTAATAGACAGTGGTTTTAGACCAATGGATAGCCATTTTTCATAAAATTCCCCCGGTATATTTTTATCATCATCACGGCGAATATCTAGGGCAATTAGGTCTTGCTCAAGCGCGGTCACATCGCCTTTGATGGCGTGCTTTGCAAAACGACGAAACAATTGAACTTCGCTATCACTGTAACTACGTATACCACCGAAATCATAAGCGACTACGCTGCCATCCTTGCGAAAGGCAAAATTACCGGGATGGGGGTCACAGTGCATACGGTACAAGCCAAACAGCTGTCCTGCGGTAAAATGAAACAAGCGCTTGGCTATTTTTTGCTTGATATCATTGTCCCACGTCGCCGCAACTGACAGCGGCTCTCCCATCTCCTCTGTGAGTGTTAAAACCCGCTTAGAAGAGTGGCTGCTGACAACTTTTGGAATGACAAGCCCTTCGTCCTCTGCATGAAAAGCACCAAATACGCGTAAGTTGTGCGCCTCTTTAATGTAGTCGAGCTCATCATGTAAACTTTGGCGAATTTCGTTAAATAATTGCGCTTGCAACTGTTTGCTCATGTTAAGTACACCAGCGATTTTCAAAGCCATACGCACTTGTTTAAGGTCACTATCGCAGTTTTCATCGACATTGGGGTACTGGACTTTTACCACTACTTTTTGTCCAGTTAGCAACACAGCTTTATGCACTTGCCCAATAGAAGCGGCGGCAAATGGGGTTTCTTCAAACTCGCTGAACAACTCTGCCACAGGCGCTTTCAGCTCACGTTCGATTTGCGCACGTATCTGCGTGTATGGCATGGGCGGCGCATCTTTTTGTAGCTTTTCTAACGCCGTTGCGACTTCAGGTGGAAACACATCTTTATATTGCGAGGCAATTTGTCCCACTTTCATCACAGCGCCTTTCATCTCACCTAGTGTCTCGGCTATCTGAACACCCACATCTTGCATCAGCTCAGAGCGCGCTTGTAAGCGTTTTTCTTCATCACTTGAGAGATGCTTAAATGAGTTTTTAGCTGCTTTGCCGGCAATACTTGCTGTCATGCCAGCGAGTTTCATGAAGCGCTTTCCAGACGTTTTTGCCATTCATATCACCATATAAGGGGGAGGTTATTTGCTCAGCTAATTTTAGTATTTTATTCAAACGATTGCTGTTTAACTAATGTGCTGTTTTTATCTGCGACTCACTATAGTTTATGCCTTTTTCTATTGTTTCTCACTCGTGCTTAAAAATAATGTTCAAAACCATTAGCCAAAAAAGCACCGTCTAAGGTTAGCCCTCAAGCGTTATAGAGTAGAGATTGTCCAGCCAATACGTCAATGCCATTTGATACCCTAAGTGTCCCAAACCACAAATCACCCCGACAGCAACATCGCTTAAATAAGAGTGCTGGCGAAAAGACTCACGCGCATGAACATTGGATAAATGTACTTCTATAAAGGGTTTTTGTGTCGCCAAAAGGGCATCGCGTAGAGCAACCGAGGTATGAGTGAAAGCGGCAGGATTAATAATAATGGCATCTACTTGCGCTGCCTTATCCGCGAGCAGTCCATGATGTTGGATTTCATCAACCAGCTTGCCTTCATGATTTGACTGCACGCAGATCAACTCAATGCCATACTGCGCAGCTCGTGCTATTAGACGCTTTTCAATGTCTGCCAGTGTGGTATGACCATAGATGTCCGGCTCTCGTTTACCCAGTAAATTTAGATTGACGCCATTCACCAGCAACAGCTTGTGTGTGAGTGATTTATCAATGTTTTCATTGGCAGGTTTTACGGGTGATGGGGACGTCATAATGGTCTCTACGGTTATTAAACGATAGGGGTGGTTTATCATTTGTGGCAAGGGCGACGCGCTATAGAAAAAGTCACGGTACTATCTAACCGAGTTAACTATTTGAACTAACTGAGCTAACTACCTGAGCTGTCTCATCGAGCCATCTAATCGAATTTATCCCTTTATGATAACAGCTTGCGAGATAGGTTATAAAAAAATTACATGAAAAATCAACCTAAGGGCAAAAAACGATGTTAAAACTCTTTATGTTGCTAAAAACCCGTGCTATGATATTTTTTACGTAATAGTTATTACATGTTTGTTACTATTACTATGGCAAGCTAATAGAAAAGACACTGATTGATTTGTAAAAACAGTTCTCTACTATAAACGCGCTGTGTCAGTGATGGTTATTAAGGTAGTACTCTTAAGTTTTTGATTTCATAATCTTAGATCCCGTTTATATGCAATGTTGCAAAGGAATTTGGGACTAAGCGGACTTTTTTAGGAAGTAATATTATGTCAGCTCGTGAGCAAGGTATCGTTAAGTGGTTTAATGACTCAAAAGGTTTTGGTTTCATTCAACGTGATAGCGGAGAAGATATTTTCGTCCATTTCCGTGCGATTCAAGGTGATGGCTATCGCTCTTTAAAAGATGGCGAAAAAGTTGAGTTCAGCGTAGTAGAGGGCGATAAAGGCCTGCAAGCTGAAGAAGTCAGAAAAATAGAAGAGTAAGCTATCTAGGCATTAGAGCGGTTTAGCTACAATGTCTGTATACACTCCTGATATACTACTGAGTCAAGCCCGTCTTATCTTACCTATGTTGGATATAAACCAGCATGTTTGGTAGGATCAGATGTTAGGCTTGGCTTTTTTTATGCTCATGGATTTGCTAGCGGTATACAGATTTTATACCGCTACCGCTGTTCTAAGGCTGGCTTCTCAAACATCTATTCACGATTAATAACGATCAAACAGCTAATTTAAAAGGAAATTTTTTTGAGTAATTTTACGACGTTTACTGATTTGCCATTGTCAGAACCGACCTTACGGGGTGTAAATGATCTGGGTTTTACTGAATTGACCCCTATTCAAGCACAAATACTACCCCATACATTGGCAAATCAAGACGCTATCGGCCAAGCACAAACAGGTACTGGTAAGACAGCAACGTTTTTACTGACGATTATGGAAGCTTTACTTAAGCGTCCTTTTACCGCTGATGAAGCGCGGTATTTAGGTGAGCCACGTGCCGTGGTTATGGCCCCCACCCGTGAGCTTGCCCAACAGATCTTTGATGACTGTGTGGCACTGACCAAATATACCTCCTTACATAGCGTCTGTATCATGGGTGGTACCAATTATGAAACACAGCAGCATGAGCTTGAGCGCCAATATGTCGATATTTTGGTGGCGACACCAGGTCGTCTGATTGATCTTGCCAATAAAGGTATGGTCTATCTAGATCGAGTAGAAGTACTGGTGCTGGATGAAGCTGATCGCATGCTTGATATGGGTTTTATTCCAGACATCAAGCGCTTGGTAGGCCGAATGCCAGCCAATACCGATCGCCAAAGTCTCCTGTTTTCTGCCACTTTTAACCAAGATGTGATGAATCTGGCCTACCGCTGGTTACATGAGCCACAGTTTGTCGAAATTGAGCCTGAGCATAAAACCAGTGATTTGGTGGATCAACATTTTTACTTATTAACAGAAGACCAAAAACTAGCAGCCTTAGAGCGTATTATTAGTGATACCGCCGTGGAGAAAGTAATCGTCTTTGCCAATCGTAAGGATCAAGTAAAACGTCTTTATCACAAACTACGTCAAGCCCATAAGATTGTTATGCTATCAGGTGATGTTATTCAACAAAAACGTGAAAAATACTTACAGCGTTTTAAAGATGGTCATGCCTCTATCTTGGTGGCGACAGATGTAGCCGGTCGCGGCATTCATGTCGATGATATCAGTCATGTGGTTAATTACACCTTGCCTGATCAGCCAGATGATTACGTACACCGTATCGGCCGTACGGGCCGTGCTGGGCAGACTGGTATTAGCATCAGTTTCGTTAGTGAAGATGATGCTTTTAATGTGCCTGCGTTAGAGAAACATTTAGATACCAAGTTTACGCTTGAGCAGTGGCAGGAGTAGTTTCTGTAAACTGAATATTACTTTACAAAAAAGCGCTTCATATTCAAAACTGTATGAAGCGCTTTTTTTAACTTTGCCAGAAGAGAAAAGGCTTATGAAGAGCGTGCATAAAAGTTATTGGGAATGATGTATGGAGGCTGGGCTATCGTTCATATCATGCATACTATGATCCATCTCTGGTGTCATATTTTGACTCATCTGGCTCATATCATGAGAGGCTGCAGTATCTGCGTCAGACACCATAGCAGAATGGCTGCTATGATCCATCTGAGCATGGCCACCGCTGTGTCCGCCATGCATACTAGACATTGCTATGGGCACAAATACAACCGCCAAACCAGACAGTACCATCACCGAGCCGTTAAGCTGCCTGAGGCGAAAACGTCCAATCTTGTCCCGTAACCAGCCCACAGTTTCATGCGTGGCAACCAGCATCGGCACTGTGCCGAGGCCAAAGACAAACATGAGCGCCGCCCCACTTAATGGGTTATGAGCGACCACGGCGATAAGTAATGCGCCATAAACCAAACCACAAGGCAAAAATCCCCACAATAAGCCCGCCGTTAAGGCGCGTGGGAATGTGTTTAGTGGAAATACTTTTTGCCGAAGGGGACTAAGATATTGCCAAAAGCGCATACCAAAACGCTCAAGCTTATTTAAAAATGGTGCGCCAAGCATAGTCATGCCGACAAACACCAACACCAACCCCAACAAAATGCGCGGTGTGCTGTTGCCTTTCATTAACGGTTCTAGCACAGTGATGCCAATAAGCCCTGCGATTAAGCCCAAAAATGCGTAACTGGTCAAACGGCCTAAATGATAAGTCATAACAAGCGCACGGCGCTTGGCTGGACTGACGTCTTTCATCGACAAGCCAAATGCTGTCACAAGACCACCGCACATTCCTAAACAATGGGGCGAACCAAAAAAACCCATCAATAATGCCGCAACGAGTAAAGCTGTGGTCATAGGGCGCGTCTCCTAAAAAAGCGAACCTTGTTATATCGTTCACACTTCATAAAAAGTATTGTCAGAAAATTAAACCCAGTCAGTTAGCTCAAGGTTAGGTTTATGAGTTTTTATCTATATTAGAATGACTACCGGCTTCTGTGTCAGTATGGGTCACTGTCATATTAGATTTTTCATGTACAGATGTACGGTCAGTCTGTGGAGTGGGGCTGGATGGCTCATGAGCTTGCATGGTTTGCCGACGCTCTTGACGATCATCCAAAATAATACGCTGTGATGCATTGTCTAAATCTTCAAATTGGTTTGACTTTACCGCGTACCTTACTGCCCAAATGGCAACCACAAAGAGCATGAGACTCAATGGGATTAATAAAAATATACTGAGCATGGTCACTCTCTTAAATAGCAATTTCTTTTATTATTATACACCCATTGCAATTGTAATAACGGCTTGTAAGAAAAAAGTAAGCCAACAGAAAATGGTAAAACACCCTTAAAGTGACATTTAATCCTATTCGTCAGGTGTTTTTGGCGCATTACCTCTTGGAGTCAACAACTGCTGTGTCGTCATGTCTTTGGCATGACGACAGTCTACCTGCGGACGTATCACATCACGCAAATAGGCGGCGATTTCGTAAACGGCCCGTCGTGAATGACTTAAGTTTTGCGCCGGTTTCATCCAGTCACGGTTAACGGGTAGGGGGGCATTAAGCGGTGTGCTATTGATACCATTTAAGGCAAACTGTCTACGGGCACGCGCCATGTGGTAGCTATCGGTAATAAGATAAACGTGATGCAGCGGAATACGTTTGGCGGTAAAACGTGCATTTTCACAGGTATTCATGCTGGCATTTTCGCTGATTAGGCCATCGATACCATGCTCGATCAGCCATTGACCTAACCACGGCGCTTCGGCACCGCTCAGTACAATAGGCAATGGTAAGTCGTGATATGCGCTGGCAGCAGTACGAGCGCGATTGAGACTATAGGGATTGAGGATGGTTTGATTGTTACGGTCATTGGTGAGCCCCCCACCTAAGACCACGTAGGCGGTGGGCGGTGAATGCTTTGCTATAGCGGGCACTTTGGGTAAAGGCAGAAGGGTGAATACATAAACAACAACTTGAGAAAATAGCGGTGTGAATAAACTGATGAGTACTAAAATGACAGCCGTTGAGCCAAGCAAAAAAGTCACATTGATAATGCGAAATAGCTTCATCATACGCTCAGCTGACCGCAAATAGTAACGCCACAGCCGCTTAGAACGTGATTGTTTAGACCACATACTCATGATGTCCAATGGAGCCGTCAGAGTTTACCCAAACTGGCTCACGCGATAACTGAATGGCAAACTTTTCATAGACGACATTGACAATGTGTTGTTGAGCATTTGCAACGTCCTCTTGGGTGGCTTGATACGGAGTGTGATTGGTAAGTACCAGTGCTTGCTGCTGATGGGTAAGAATTGGCGCGATACCGTGCCCTTTTAAACCCGCTTGTTCAATGAGCCAGCCTGCGGCCACTTTTATCATGGCATTAGGCATGGGGTAGCCAACGATAGCAGGATACGTGGCTTGTAAAGTAGTAAATTGATCTTGAGGAATAATAGGGTTTTGAAAAAAACTGCCGCAATTTGCAAGTTGCTTAGGGTTAGGCAGTTTTTGTTGACGAATATCTATAATGGCTTGCATGACATCGTCAGGAATTGCCTGTTTGCGACCATGTTGCTCAGCATAACGCTCGGCCACTGTTTGTACATCCCCATAACTGGCTAATATTTTTTTTGCATTGGTATGTAGTCTAAAGCCCACACAGCTAATTAACCATGTATTAGGCGCACGTTTAAAGATACTGTCGCGATAGCCAAACTGGCAGTCTGCTGCTGTTAAATGATGCCATGTCTTAGTCGGCAAGTGATAGGCGCGTACATACTGTAAACAGTCTTCTAGCTGCACGCCATAAGCACCGATATTTTGTACAGGTGCAGCCCCAGTGAGACCTGGTATCAGTGCAAGATTTTCTAGACCGTACCAGCCTTGATTGACAGTGTATACAACCAAGTCATGCCAGTTTTCGCCCGCCATCACTTCAATATCGACGTAGCTATCTGTTTTGGTAACTAGGTTAATGCCACGCATTTTTGGCTGCAAGACAACTGCCTGTAACTGTGCTGGTAATAATACGTTGCTACCACCAGACAGTACAAATAATGGTTTCTTTTGCTTGGCACTGTCTGCATATTTTGCCATAAAAGTGTCAAGCTGCGCCTCAGTCGTTAATGTGACGACCGTATCGGCGACACAGGCTAAGGCCATGGTGTTATGACGTGACAAATCAATTGAATCATTGATTGATACACTGGCTGGAAAGTCAGCTGTTTGAGCAGATTGAGCACTCAGATCAAGGCGTAAGGTTGAGGTCATAACATAGCCTATATAGCAAATGATGCGGTGTTTATTATAAAGAATGCGATACACAAAAGTAGCAGAAATATAGACTGTATTGCTAACAAGCTTTCCAACTTTCAATCCAAGCTTGGGCGCTTGACTCAATACGCTCGATCACTTCTTCAAAATCATCGCTATCACCTTTATAAGGATCTGGCACATCGTCGCCACTATACGTTGGATCTTCTTCGCTGAATAAAGCGAGCTTGGCTAAATGGTCTTCATCTGCCAAGCTATCCTTGATGGCTTGTAAATCGGCTAAATTTTGAGCATCCATCGCCAATATCAAATCAAAATTACGAAAGTCATCCGTGCTTACTTGGCGAGCGACTAACTTATTAATCTTATAGCCGTGTGATTTTGCATGGCGCTGAGCACGTTCATCGGGCGCATGACCAATATGCCAGTCGCCTGTCCCTGCTGAGTCTACTTTAATAGATAAGCCAGCAATCGCTGCTTGCTGACGAAAAACCTCCTCAGCAGTGGGCGATCGGCAAATATTCCCTAAGCAAACCAATAATATAGAGGAGGGCGTACAGGTTTTCATTAGCATAATATAACCTTGTATAACAAAAAAACATGCCATAAAGAACCAGCACCATTATGCGGCTTTTATTAGCATGCCATTGATTCAATAAAACAGTCGCCAGCGTAACGGTTAATGCCTTGAATAACAAGGGCAGAGGCTGAACAATATGGTCATGCAAGAGACGCATTGTGACCACATTCAGAGCGCTGTCAAACTGTTACGTTTGATACAGATGTTTTAGCTTGTGGTTCGTAAACGTGACCATGGTGACAAAAATGATAGCCGCCGTACTGTGTGGTTTTTGCAGTATTATAACGATATATCATGAATAGAGCGATATAGTGCTTTTACTATTTTAGTCTTGTTTACTTTTAAAGCGTTGCAGATCACGGCGCTCTTTTTTATTGGGTTTGTTATCGGGCCGGGCAAGATTGGCAAGTTTACGCTGCTCAGCATAATAAGCGCGGCGCACTTCGCTCTCTTCGGTCTCTGAGTACAACACTTGGGCAGCAGCGGCATTACCGCGTTGTGCCGTTAGCGCTTCGACAATCACGGTCTTTTCAGTCATAGCAGTAGCTGAGCCTTGACGAATGGTCAACTCATCTCCGACTGAAATCTCTTTACTGGTTTTGACACGGCTACCGCCATAATGCACTCGGCCACTCTCGATCGCTTGTTTGGCAAGCGTACGCGTCCGGTAAAAACGTGCGGCCCACAGCCACTTATCAAGACGAATCTTAGCGAAGGCTTGGTTTTTATCATCAATATTATTTTTCATAACAGCAACTCTATACTAATTTCCATATTTATTTAAAACGAGATGGTCTTAATAAGATTAGGGCAAATTTAGTATTTGCAAATAGGTTTTTTGTTATTCGTTGCAGTGAGCATAGGTGATTTGAATTAATGATGGTGAGAAGCCGTAATTTTTACCGCCATTACTGTTGTAAATGGGAGGGGTAGACACCGCGTTCGCAGTGTCTGCCTGATGCAAAGTTAGTGACACCACTGTTGTTCACATGGCACGCCGTCATGATTACCATCCATCTTTGTATTAGGACAGTGATTACTAAAGTAAGTGGCTTCTGCGCACGAGGTCATTTGCGAGCAATGCTGTCTGCCATCACAAGAAAAGCTTTGTGCTGCTGACTTTGTACTCATTACTGGCTCTACTACCGAGGTTGATGCGGTTTCTATGTCAGTATCAATGTACGTGGGTGGTATGTCATCAAAGTCAGTAGATGTAGATGTTGCGACAGAAACAGGGGAGGTCTCAGTCGCAACATCAATTGTAGAACTGTTTGTGGGACTTTTAGGTTGAAGGGTTCTATAGCCTACCAACGCCAAAATCAGCAACATGACGATCATCAATGTGTTTTTCATAACTGCCCCATGCCAATGAATAAACGCTCATCGCTAACCGTCATTATCCATCCATCAGTGGCAGTTTTTTAATTGATTAAAAAGCTGCTATGATCGACGATCCTTGATACGAATTCTACCTACTTCAAAAACAGCTGATAGCCGATGTTGTCATTGAGCATGGTGCAGTCATAGCCAATGTCGAGTAGTGCGTCTTGTAATTGACGAGAATTGCCTTCAGAGGCTTGCAAGCCAACTAACACGCGACCTTCAGCAGCGCCATGATTGCGATAATGGAACAAGGTGATATTAAAATCGTCGCCCAATTTTTCTAAGAAGGTGAGCAGGGCGCCTGGACGCTCTGGGAACACCACTTTTAATAACTGCTCGTTTTCGATATGAGCATGCCCGCCAATCAAATGACGAATATGCGATTTTGCGATGTCATCATCCGTTAAATCATGGGCCTCATAGCCATCGGCTGCCAATTGAGTGCTAATCGTTTGGCGCTCTTTTTCGCCTTCTTTTAAGGCAATACCGACAAAGATTGCTGCGGGCTCCATAGAGTCAGGTGATTTTTTACTATCAGCACGATAGTTAAATTCTGTGATGTTACGTCCATGTAGGCTGCGGCAGAAGTTTAAGAAAGCGCCAGTCTGTTCAGGAATAGTCACACCAAAGATGGCTTCTTTTTTCTCACCAATTTCGGTACGCTCTGCGATATAACGCAAACGGTCAAAGTTCATATTGGCACCGCAGACGATGCCAACACAGTTTTTGCCTTGCAGATTATGCGCTTTGATGTATTTTTTCATGCCAGCTACTGATAATGCACCGGCAGGTTCAACGATACTACGATTTTCTTCAAAGATATCTTTGACGGCAGCACAAACTTCATCATTGGTACAAGTGACGACTTCAGGTTCGACCACAGGGCCTGATTTGTCGCTTTTTTGCGTACGCACCACGTCAAAAGGCAATTCACCAATCTGAGCCACTGCCACACCATCTACGAACAATCCAACTTGCTCGAGTTTGACCCGCTCACCAGTCTCAAGCGCTGCCTTTAAACAGGCGGATTGGTCAGCTTCTACGGCAATGACTTTGACATGGGGGGCAACTTCTCCCAAGAACGCCGCGACACCTGAGATCAGGCCACCACCGCCAACCGCAACGAAAACATAGTCCATGCTGCGCCACTGCTGGGTGAGCTCCAGTCCAATAGTGCCTTGTCCGGCAATGACCAATTCATCATCATACGGCGGGATAAAGGTGAGTCCCTCGCGTTCAGCACGGTCAATCGCGTAACGGTTGGCTTGATCAAAGCTATCACCGTACAAATCGACGTTACCACCTAGTGCTCTAACTGCATCTACTTTGATGTCAGGTGTGGTGGTTGGCATGACAATGATATTGTTGAGTGATAACTGGCGGGCAGAGTAGGCAACACCTTGCGCGTGATTGCCAGCTGACGCGCAAATCACCCCACGCGCTTTTTGCTCATCGCTCAGTTGGCTAATACGGTTATAAGCACCGCGCAATTTAAAGGATTTGACGGGCTGTAAGTCTTCCCGTTTGAAGCGAATGTCATTGGCAAAACGTTGGGTCAGCTTGGGTGCCGCTTCAAGTGGTGTTTGAATAGCAACGTCATAGACGGTGGCTTGCAGTATGGCTCGTACCCAGTGTGACAGCATAGTAATTCCTAAACAAAACGTAGATGAATGTAAAAAGTATAAGTGAATATAAATAATGAAATAGATTAGCCTATGCTGATTTTGATTGTCTTGCAAGACACAATTGCAGTTTTTGCAGCAATTTGATGGCTTGACGTCTATTAATTGAGGCCACGAAGGGCTGACACAGCTTTTTTTACCTAAAAAACTTGAATCATATTAATATGTCTGTATTATTGGACATATGGAAATAACTACTGCTATCGCAAGCTTTGCTGCGCTCTCTCAAGACACTCGTTTACAAGCTTTCAGGCTACTTGTCAGTCAAGAACCTGAGGGGCTGCCTGCGGGTGAAATAGCTCGGCAGCTATCCGTGCCGCACAATACGATGTCAGCGCACCTGTCGGTGTTGGCAAGAGCAGGATGGGTGGTCTCAAAAAGGCACAGTCGTCAGATAATCTATCGTGCTTCGTTGTCACACATGGAGGCGGTTGTTCAGTTTTTACTACAAGATTGCTGTGCAGGACACCCAGAATTGTGTGCGTCGCTTCTGGATAGTTTGAGTGGATGCGAGGCAGTTAAAGCAGAGAGCCAAAATAATGATGAGTACATACCCTAACAAACGTAACGGTCAAATAGATGAGAGTGCCATGAAAACATTGAACCCATTAATTTTTCACAATCCTAATTGCGGTACGTCCCGTAATACTTTGGCTATTATGAAAGCGTCAGGTGAAGAGCCAGAAGTGGTGGAATATCTTAACACCCCACCAACACGTGACTACTTGGTTGAGCTATTGGCAAAAATGAAAATCTCTCCAAGAGAGCTTCTAAGAAGCAAAGAGCCGATCAATAATGAGCTGGGTCTGGACAATTCCAATGTCTCTGATGATGACATTATCGATGCAATGATTGCCCATCCTATTTTAATCAATCGTCCTATTGTCGTCACCGATAAGGGAGCAGCATTATGCCGACCTTCAGAGCGAGTGTTTGCGTTGCTAGAAAATCCAGTGAGTAGTTTTACGAAAGAGGACGGTGAGGTGGTTTATCATGACAAAGGCTAATACAGGGCAGGTGAGCCTAGATGACTTGCCCAATATTGACCCAAACAACATACAACCCATTGATATTGAGTCTTTAATTGGTATGGACGATCCACGCCATCCGCCCAAAATACTAGTGTTGTATGGATCTCTACGCACACGCTCTTTTTCTAAATTGGCAGCCGAAGAGGCGAGTCGTTTACTGCGCTGGTATGGCTGTGAGGTCAAAATGTTTGACCCATCAGGCTTGCCGCTACCTGATTCAGTAGATGCAGAGCATCCCAAAGTACAAGAGCTGCGAGAGCTGGCACAGTGGTCAGAAGGCATGCTTTGGGTAAGTCCAGAACGCCACGGTAGTATGACCAGTATCATGAAAGCGCAAATTGATTGGATTCCGCTGTCACTTGGTGGCGTGCGCCCGACCCAAGGTAAAACGCTTGCTGTGATGCAAGTGAGTGGTGGCAGTCAAAGCTTTAACACGGTTAATCAGCTACGTATTCTTGGTCGTTGGATGCGCATGATTACCATACCGAACCAATCCTCTATCCCAAAAGCCTTTTTAGAGTTTACCGAGGACAACCGTATGGATATGTCCCCGTTATATCTGCGTCTTGTTGATGTTTGCGAGGAGTTAGTGAAGTTTACTTGGCTTACGCGTGGACGCTCAGCCTATCTAACGGACCGCTATTCAGAACGTGTAGAAAGTGCTGAGGCAGTCTCGCAGCGGGTGAATCAAAAGTCACTTTAATCTCATTACTACCTTCGTTGTACTCACCTGAATCTGCTTAATAAGGCGGTTTAATGCTCGCATTCACTATTTTTATTGTCACGTTGGTTTTAGTGATCTGGCAGCCTAAAGGATTGGGCATTGGCTGGAGTGCACTTGGCGGGGCATTGGTCGCCTTGGCTTTTGGTGTCGTGCAGCTGTCTGATGTAGGGATCGTTTGGGATATTGTCTGGGACGCAACTTTTACCTTTGTAGCGCTGATCATTATCTCGCTTATCTTAGATAAGGCGGGTTTTTTTGGTTGGGCAGCATTGCATGTAGCAAGGCTTGGCAATGGACAAGGGCGCTTGCTATTTCCTATGATTGTGATTTTAGGCGCATTTATATCGGCATTTTTTGCCAATGATGGGGCAGCGTTACTACTAACGCCTATTGTTATTGCCATTTTGCTGCGACTGAAGTTTTCGCCGCCCTCTGCTTTGGCTTTTATTATAGCGACGGGCTTTATTGCCGATACCGCAAGCCTGCCGTTAGTGACATCTAATTTGGTCAATATCGTTAGTGCCAACTATTTCGATATTGGCTTTGGGCGTTATGCAGCGGTTATGGTGCCAGTTAATATCGTGTCTGTGATAGCAACGCTAGCGGTGCTGTGGGTGGTCTATTCTCGTCATATTCCAACACATTACTCCATCACCAATCTGAGCGCGCCTGCTTCTGCTATCGAAGATCCCTTAGTATTTAAGGCCGCTTTTCCACTGCTCGCACTGTTGCTGATCGCTTACTTTGCGACTGAGTCGTTAGGTCTGCCTATTTCTCTAGTCACAGGCGCCGCCGCGTTGTTACTCCTAGCAATTGCAAGTCGCTTTTGGCAAGGCGGTCGCGGGGCAGTTGTTTCTGTACGCAATGTCGTCCGTAACGCGCCTTGGCAAATCGTACTGTTTTCCATCGGTATGTATTTGGTTGTTTATGGCTTGGGCAATGCAGGACTAACCAGTTATGGCGCCCAAATTTTGACTTGGTTGGGGCAGCAGGGCGCGGTTACAGCAACACTAGGCACAGGATTTTTATCCGCTATTGTGGCTTCTGTCATGAATAACATGCCAGCAACGTTAGTAGGTGCACTGGCTATTGATAGCGCGCAAGTGCCTGCGGCAACTCGAGAGCTGATGATTTATGCCAATGTGATTGGTAATGATTTGGGACCAAAATTCACACCCATTGGTAGTCTGGCGACGTTATTGTGGTTACATGTATTGGCAGAAAAAGACTATAAAATTAGCTGGGGCCAGTATATGAAAATTGGGCTGCTTATCACGCCGCCAGTATTATTTGCAACGCTGTTGGCTTTGGTGTTTTGGTTGCCTTATCTGTCTAGTATCTAAAATAGGTTTTAAACTAATTTTTCTTGCTTGCGGTTCGCAGGCGTGACAGAGGCTGCGAAAACCTTATCTCATGAGCATTCTGTGTTGGTGTTAAACAGAATAGATAATATTAGAAAAGGGATTCGCTGACATTCAGTAAAGTCATCGGTTATAATAGCCGCGCATTTTACCGCTTTTAGCCTTTTATTTTTAAAACAGTACGTTTATTTTACCAAGGATTTATGATGAGTGATCAGCAAGCACAAAAGCAAGCCGCCGCCAAAGCTGCTTTAAGCTATATCGAAGATGACATGATACTTGGCGTAGGAACGGGCAGTACGGTCAACTGTTTGATAGAGCTGTTGCCGACACTAAAGCTTGCTGGAGCCGTTGCAAGCTCGCAGGTGACGGAAGATAGATTACGTGCACTTGGTATCGAGATAGTAGATTTGAACTTTGCCGGTACGCTTGATGTTTATATTGACGGCGCTGATGAAGTCAACGCGAATCTGCAACTGATAAAGGGCGGCGGCGGCGCGCTCACTCGTGAAAAAATCGTGGCCGCGGCATCCAATAAGTTTGTGTGCATGGTGGATGCCAGTAAAAGCGTTGAGACATTAGGACGCGCGTTCCCAGTACCGATAGAAGTACTACCGCAGGCGCGTTCTTACGTAGCACGCCAGTTGGCTAGTTTGGGCGGTGAACCAGTGTACCGTGAAGACTTTGTCACTGATTATGGTAATGTGATTCTTGATACTTATGACTTGGATGTTAGTGATCCGGTAGCGCTTGAAAAAACCCTTAATAATATCGTCGGCGTCGTCTGTAATGGTATTTTTGCGGCCAATCAAGCAGATGTACTGCTCAAGGCCAGCAGTAACGGGGTAGAGACATTCACCCGTTAATTAGTCATTAATGGTTGTACAAAAAGTAAAAAGGCAGATCACGATAAATGTGGTTTGCCTTTTTTCTGTTTTTCTGTTTTTCTGTATTGTGATTGAGAAATGGCTTTTAACGCTAGCTATTGGTTTAGGTAGACAGCTTAATTTTGTCTTTTAGTAAAAACTCCATCAGGGCTTTTTGTGCGTGTAAGCGGTTTTCGGCTTCATCCCACACCACTGACCGTGGATCATCTAGCATATCGTGAGAGATTTCCTCGCCCCGATGTGCAGGCAGACAGTGCATAAACACCACTTCAGGGTCGGCTTTGTCCAGCAATGATGGTGTTACTTGATAAGGCGCAAAACGGCGTGCGCGGGTATTCTGCTCAGATTCTTGCCCCATACTGGCCCATACATCAGTGACGATTAAGTTAGAGTCTTTTGCTGCATCTTGTACGTTTTCGACCAGGCTTACGCAATGAGAGAAGCGTTCCATCAGTTTTGGGTCGGGCTCAAAGCCATAAGGCGCGGCCACCCGTAGCTCAAAGCCAAATTGATTGGCCGCCTGCATAAAGGATGAGCACATATTGTTGCCGTCACCGACCCACGTTACGATCTTGTTTTCGATACTACCGCGATGCTCATAGTAAGTCTGCATGTCAGCAAGCAGCTGGCAAGGATGAAATTCATCCGTCAGGGCGTTAATAATGGGGACACTGGAGTATTCTGCAAAGGTTTCCACTTTTTCATGGCCAAAGGTGCGAATCATGATGATATCGACCATGCTTGAGATCACGCGTGCTGAATCTTCTAATGGCTCGCCGCGTCCAAGCTGGGTATCATTTGGCGATAAAAAGATCGCACTACCGCCAAATTGTCCCATACCCGTTTCAAAAGAAATACGCGTGCGGGTAGAAGATTTTTCAAAAATCATACCAAGCGTACGACCAACAAAGGGCTGATATATCTCGCCCGCGTGTTGCATCTTACGTAATTCGCTGGCACGTTTGATAAGGGTTTCTAGTTCTTGTTTGGTTAAATCAGATAGGGTCAAAAAATGGCGCAAACTCATAGTAATCCTAGCAGTCGATCGCAGTCAATGAAACGTTATCAGTCTTCAATAGCATCGCGTCAGTGCGTATACTGGGGTGACAACAAACTTTTAGTATAGCGCAATTACTTCCAATGTAAACGTCCAATTTGCTATGAGTGATAAGCCACTTAAGCGAACAGTAAGTTCATCGTTGTCTGATGATGATTATGCTTGTACACGCTTTGGTCGCATGCTTAGGCGGCACAGCAGCTCATAACTGATAGTATGGGCATGTGCTGCAACCTCATCGACGTGCGGGGCGTCGCCCCAAAGGATGACCTTACTATCTAACAAGGATGTGTTGTCTGGTACTGCGCTGACATCAATGACAATCATATCCATCGCCACACGCCCAAGCACAGCGCACGGGTAGCTTCGGTTATTGGTATTATCAATAACAGACACATAAGCATCCTCACTAACCACACGAGGATAGCCGTCTCCATAGCCAATACTCACTAAGGCTGTTTCGGTGTCTTTTTGTGCGATCCAGCGACTACCATAGCCGATAGCGTCGTTCGCACTGACCGTTTGTAGAGCAATAATCTGTGCGCTAAAACTCATGGCTGGTTGCAAGTCTAATTCCTGCGCGCTTTTATCAATGACAGGGGCGCTACCATACAAAATAATACCGGGACGTACCCAGTCATAATGATGCTCTGAGAAGTTCACCACGCCAGCTGAGTTGCACAAAGAACCCTTAACGTCGTTGCTAACGGTTTCTTTTAACGTCGCTAACATATCCTTAAAACGCTGAATTTGTACTGCATTTAGTGGGTGAGTGCGGTCATCAGCGTTGGCAAAATGGGTGGTTAAAATCAGCTGGTAGCCTGCCGCATGCAGGTGTTTAGCCGCGGCAATCACGCCTTCGGCATTGAAACCTAAGCGGTTCATACCAGTATTGTATTTTAGCCAAACCACACGGGTTGCGCTTGCAGCTGGTGGAACGTTGTCCAGTGCCCACTCCAATTGTGGCACATGGTGAATCACGCAACTCACCTCATGATCAATGGCCTGCTGCCACTCATCAGCCGTAAATGCCCCTTCTACCAAACCAATCGTTTTGTTCCAACCCAACTGTCTGGCTTCTAATGCTTCTATCAAAGTAGCGACACCGATACCATCTGCTTGCGTTAACGCTGGTAGTACGGCTGCCACCCCGTGACCATAAGCATTGGACTTCACCATAGCAAGAACTTTGGAGTGTGGCGCCCGTTTTTTAACTTGATTGAGGTTGTGAGTGATGGCTGTTGGCTTGATAGTAATGGTACGCATAATTGGCTTCTTTATTAGCAAAATTATAGATGAAGGTATAAAGCCAGTGACGCATCAATCAGGCTGAGGCATCACTGGCTATTGTTATTAATCACTGTTTAGGGGTGTTAGTGGCTCATGGTTGAGCGTTTCTTTTTATTTGGACAGTTACTCATCATTCTCGAAACTAACCCCTTGATAATACTCTGGCGTTAAATTGATAAAGCGGGTAAATTGTCCTTCAAAGCCCAATCGTATGGTGCCAATAGGGCCGTTACGCTGTTTACCAATAATGATTTCAGCCACACCTTTATGGTCTGAGTTTTCATTGTAAACCTCATCGCGATAGATGAACATAATCAAATCGGCGTCCTGCTCAATGGCCCCAGATTCACGTAAATCTGACATAATAGGTCGCTTATTGGGACGGTTTTCTAGACTACGGTTAAGCTGGGATAGAGCAATCACTGGACATTCAAGCTCACGTGCCAGCGCTTTTAAGCTACGAGAAATCTCAGAAATTTCGCCAACACGGTTGCCATCTAGGCTTGGTACTTTCATTAATTGGAGGTAATCGACTACGATAGCACCCAAACGCCCGTCGTGGTTTTTGGCAATACGGCGACAGCGTGAACGCATCTCAGACGGTGGCAGTGCCGTGCTGTCATCAATGTATAAATGCTTAGATTGCAAATGCTGAATGGCATTCATCATTTTTGCCCATTCATCTTCGTTCATTTGCCCAGAGCGTAGGTGTGTTTGGTTAATCGCGCCCCACGACGATAGTAAACGCATGACGATAGACTCAGCGGGCATTTCCATCGAAAACACCACGACTGGCAAGTCTTCATTAAATAAGATACCTTCTGCCAAGTTCATCGCAAAAGTGGTTTTACCCATAGAAGGACGGGCCGCCACAATAATTAAATCACCCGCTTGTAGACCTTGTGTCTTGTTATTTAGCTCAGCGAAGGGCGTTTGCAAACCAATCATACCGTCAGGATTAGACTTTAACTCTTGGATTTTGTCGATGACATTGGTCAAGACTGAAGTGATTCCAACAGGCCCACGCTGCTCAGCTCGTTTATTATGTTGCTCATTAATGCTAAATATCTTACCCTCGACATTGTCTAAAATGTCGCTGACGGTCTGGTCTTTCGGATTATAGGCGAGCGACAACATCTCGTTCCCAGTGGTAATCAGCTGGCGCAGAGTCGATAGTTCACGGACACGCTGGGCATAAGCGGTGAGGTTGAATAATGTCGCAGGGCTTTGGCTCAAAATATCCGCCAAATAACTGTCACCGCCTGCGCTTTTAAGCAACTTTTGTGCTTCTAACCAATCGTGAACCATGACCGTATCATAAGGCTCATTGACCGCGGCTAGATGCGCAATAGCATCAAAAATATATTGGTGCCGCCCCGCATAAAAGTCATCTTTGGTGACGATGTCTGCAATCTTATCGTATGCCTCTTCGATACTCATCAAAGACGCGAGCAATGCCTTTTCGATATCGATATTGTGCGGCGGTGTTTGATTGAGTAAGTCGTCGGTTTTTTCGGTGTCTGCCATGAGTGCCCAATGTTTGAAAAGTCGATATAAAAAATTATTTGTTATACGAATGTATTTTGGTGATGATACAGCACAATAACCGCGTCAGACTGCTACGATAGAAGTATCAAAGCATGGTCTTAATGTTTGCGAGTAAATGCTACAATCAGAAGCGAAATTCTACCACACTATGACTGTTCTGATGATTATGATGACAAAATTATCTGGTGCTAAAGTCGTTAGACAATGGCTCAAAACGATAGCTTTGGTAAGAATATTATGACTAAAAACGCAATAAAATCGGTGCCTTAGATGAAAAAAAACGAGATTTCTATACAAGAAAAACAGCCGTTGCTACTGACCACGGGTGAACCTGCGGGCATTGGTATGGATGTTGTGCTGCTACTGGCGGCGGAGAATAAGTTACAAGATTTTCAGCGTCCAATTTGGGTAACGGCAGATGCTACCGCCATGCAAACACGCGCAGATGAGCTTATGGCGACAGGTGTCCTCAAACGCTGCCCCACTTGGCAAACCATTAATATAGATACTGATGATGTAAACACTGAGCATTTAACGAAGCAGGTATCACAACAAAATGCGGATGCCGATCCTGCTTTTATTCTACTGAACATTCCTTGTGCAGCGCCCGTATCTTGTGGTCAAATCAACATCAGTAACTCAGCGATGGTAGCAAAACAGCTAGAGATTGCTCATACACTAGCCACCAACAAGACAGCGGCAGCTATCGTCACAGGTCCATTGCAAAAATCAGCATTGATAGAAGCCGGTATTAAGCTGCTAGATGGCACGATGTTCAGTGGTCATACCGAGTTTTTTATGCAACAAAGTGGCTGTGAAAAAGTGGTGATGATGCTTGCCAATCAAGCCATGAAAGTGGCACTAGTGACCACTCATTTGCCACTCAAAGACATACCTGCGGCCATCACTGCTGACAATGTGCGACAAACGGTACAAATCGTCGTTGATGATATGCGTGAAAAGTTTGGCTTAATGCAGCCGCGTATTTTGGTCTGTGGTCTCAATCCGCATGCGGGCGAGGGCGGCCATCTTGGCGTCGAGGAAATTGATATTATCAACCCAGTACTCAAAGAGTTTATCAAGGCTGGCGTAGATATTTCAGAGGCGATGCCTGCTGACACTTTGTTTACTCCCAGACATTTGGCAAATTGCGATGCTGTCATCGCCATGTATCACGATCAGGGGCTACCCGTACTAAAGTCGCATGGTTTTGGCGATACAGTTAATTTAACGTTGGGGCTACCTTATATTCGCACGTCAGTCGATCACGGTACTGCCCTTGACTTGGCAGGACGGGGCGGCGCAAGTGCCACCAGCTTGTACCAAGCACTCGTGATGGCAAATGAGATGGCAGACAGATCCACTGTCAGTAGACCTCTTGCATAAGGCGGTGGCTTAGTGAGATTTGTTCCGCAGTATTAGATAGCTCTAATATCAGTAATGCCTATTCACAAATTATCAAACGTTACCTAATATAAGCGGTTTCATTATAGAGGTCTATTTTGAGTAGTCTATTAATAGGTTTGGAGGGTGAAATGGTTGTTTCCTTTGGGGTATACCCTAAAATCACTAATCTAAAATAAGCTAAGTTAATCATGAATGAGATATAACTATGCTATTACATACACATCATATAGTCTAAAAATTTGATCCAAAAGGAAAGTTAACTCATCATGAACGCACGTCAACACAAGGCTCATTTTTTTAGGGTAATCATTACTTTTTTATGTCTCACGCTGTCATTAAATGCTAATGCAACAAACTCAATACTCGAAGCGGTTACCAATGCTGAAACTGAATTGGGCGCTAGAATCGGTCTAGCTGTGCATGACTTGGAAACGGGAAAACGCTGGGAATATAAATCTAATGAACGTTTTCCTCTAAGTAGTACCTTTAAAACACTTGCCTGTGCAAACGTTCTTCAAAGAGTTGATTTGGGTAAGGAAAGAATGGATAGAGTTGTGAGATTCTCTGAGAGCAATCTTGTGACATACTCCCCTGTGACAGAAAAACACGTAGGCAGAAAAGGGATGTCCCTTGCCGCGCTGTGTCAGGCTACACTGTCAACCAGTGATAATTCAGCTGCCAATTTTATTCTACAAGCCATTGGAGGACCTAAGGCGCTAACGAGATTTTTGCGTTCCATTGGTGATGATACGACGCGCCTTGATCGCTGGGAAACAGAACTCAACGAAGCGGTGCCTGGAGATAAACGAGACACGACAACACCAATTGCAATGGTGACGACACTTGAAAAGTTACTAGTTGGCGAAACGCTATCTATCAAATCTCGTCAACAACTAGTAGCTTGGCTTAAAGGTAATGAGGTTGGCGATGCACTGTTTCGTAAAGGCGTTCCAAATGACTGGATAGTCGCAGATAGAACAGGCGCTGGTGGTTATGGGACGCGTGCTATTACTGCGGTGATGTGGCCTCCAAATCGCAAGTCTATCGTAGCCGCTCTATACATTACAGAGACAGACGCCTCGTTTGAAGAAAGAAACGCTGTCATTGCGAAAATTGGTGAGCAAATAGCGAAGACAGTATTAATGGAGAATAGTCGTCACTGACTGATAGTTCCATACCTGTATAGCGAACCGATAATATGCAATGCAAAGTAGTGTGATTGCCTGTTCTTATAACCTCAAGCCTACCTTTATTTATATTACTTTAATAGGACAAAAGTTAGATAAGAATATATTGAAATAAGTAATTATTAACAATAACCTAAAATGGTAACTTTATTTAGCAATCTACTTATCATACTAAGCCATGGGGCTTTGTCAGTTAAATAATAAATACAGTCAATTAACTCTAAAAAGAGTATAGGTGAGCTGAAAATAGTTTACATAGCCTTTGTAAAGACTTACAGATAGCAAATAATTTTTCCTTAGTTATGTATGTTCATCTGTTTTATTTAGGACTAAATATATCTATGGTATTAAATATTCCGAAATGAAAATTAAGGAAATTATCATGAATAACTTTAAAGAACTAAGACAGCAAATGATAAATGATCAACTTGTGGCTCGCGGCATTCGTGATCAAACTGTGCTCAATGCGCTGAATGCGGTACCACGTGAAGCTTTCATACCTGCCGATCTCGTCGAATTTGCTTATAAAGATGCACCCTTATCTATTGAGGAAAATCAGACCATTTCACAGCCTTATATTGTTGCATTGATGACGGCCGCACTTGAGTTGCAATCAGATGACCGAGTACTTGAAGTTGGGACAGGATCTGGATATGCCGCCGCCGTGCTCGGGGAGATCTGTGAGCAGGTCTATACGATTGAGCGCCACAAAGTTTTAGCCGATACCGCCCAAGCCAAGCTTAAAGAGCTGGGATATACAGATGTTCAGGTCAGGCATGGCGATGGCACGCTTGGATGGCCTGAAAATGCGCCTTTTAATGCCATTATCGTTGCTGCAGGAGGACCAGAAGTACCTCAAACGCTCAAAGAGCAGTTAGCCATTGGCGGGCGTATGGTCATTCCCGTTGGCACCTCCTTAAAGTCACAAAAACTGGTTCGTATTCAGCGCATCAGTAACAACGAATATAAAACAGAAGAATTGGAAGACGTTCGTTTTGTGCCGCTGATTGGCGCTGCAGGTTGGAAAGAGAAAAGTGATGACACCTCAAGGGCTAGGACTTTGCCTGAATTGATTGGTCAATCAAGTGAGTCTTTTACCAGTATTGATAACGTTAATCTGGATAATCTCTTAGAGCGTATCGGTGACAGCCGTGTTGTATTGCTTGGGGAGGCGTCACATGGTACTGCTGAATTTTATGACATGCGTGCCCGTATAACCAAGGAGCTCATAGAAAAGAAGGGCTTTACTATCGTCACCGCTGAAGCTGACTGGCCAGATGCCGCGCATATCAATCGTTATATTCAAGGACAACAACAGAAATCGGCGCTTCAAAATAAACCTTTTTCTAGATTTCCTACTTGGATGTGGGCCAATCAATCTATGCTCGAATTTACCCATTGGCTTCATGACTATAACAATAAAACCAAATCTTCAGAACAAAAAGTAGGGTTCTATGGTCTGGATTTATACAGCTTATATGG
>OAOU01000032.1_pt1 | contig 40012 bp, 35 predicted proteins | sample 1470821 | NCBI WGS metagenome assembly OAOU01 (sample SAMEA3275579, study PRJEB22092) | marine metagenome | biome: ENVO:00000447 MARINE BIOME; feature: ENVO:00002042 SURFACE WATER; material: ENVO:00002010 SEAWATER | collected 2014-06-20T12:30:00+00 | depth 0 m
CTTTACCGATTTTAAGCTCGATATTGTGAATCACAGTACCCAATGGGATGTTTTTTAGCGGTAAGCAGTTACCTGGACGAATTGGAGAAGTCTCGCCTGACATTACTGTATCACCAACTACTTGTTTCTTAGCAGCGATAATGTAACGACGTTCGCCATCAGCATACTTAAGTAGAGCAATATGAGCAGTACGGTTAGGATCGTATTCGATACGCTCTACCGTTGCTGGGATATTGTCTTTAGTACGTTTGAAATCGATAATGCGATAATGTTGCTTATGACCACCGCCAATGTGACGAGTAGTAATGCGGCCATTATTGTTACGACCACCTGACTTGCTTTTTGATTCTAGAAGTGCTGCAAACGGACGACCTTTGTACAGGTGTGGATGCACTACTTTTTCAACAAAACGACGGCCTGGTGATGTTGGCTTTGCTCTTACGATAGGCATGAGTGTAATCCTTATTCGTTATTCGCTGTTTCACTAGTAGAATCAGTAGTATTCGCTACTTCTTCACCAGCATCAGCCATTTGTACATCTTGACCAGCTTTTAAGGTAACATAGGCTTTTTTGTAGTCGTTACGACGGCCGATGCTTTTACCAAAACGCTTTGTCTTACCTTTAACATTCAAAGTGTTTACTTTAGTGACTTCAACACCTTCAAACATCAACTCAACTGCTTTCTTGACTTCAAGCTTAGTAGCATTAGAATCAATTTTAAATACCTGCACACCAAGTGAGTCGCCAAGCATTTGAGATTTTTCTGAGAATACAGGCCCTCTTAAGACCTGATAAAGTCTTGCGTTATTCATGCTAGTGCTTCCTCAAATTGTTTCGCAGCTTCAACTGACATGATCACTTTATCAAATGCGATCAAGCTCACTGGGTCCACTTCATTTGTACCAAGTACATTGACGTGTGGAATGTTGCGAGCAGCTAAGTATAAGTTTTCGTCAACTTCTTTAGTAACGATTAGTGCACGAGGTGCATTCAGATCGTTTAACTTAGCAATCAGTTCTTTGGTTTTCGGCCCAGAAACGCTCAACTCTTCTACCAAAATCAGACGCTCTTGACGAATCAATTCTGCTAGGATGCACTGCATCGCACCGCGATACATTTTACGGTTTACTTTCTGTGACCAATCTTGTGGTTTTGCAGCGAATGCACGACCACCTGAACGCCAGATTGGGCTACGAATAGAACCCGCACGAGCGCGACCAGTACCTTTTTGGCGCCATGGCTTAATACCACCGCCAGAAACTTCGGCACGTGTTTTTTGTGCGCGTGTACCTTGGCGAGCACCAGCTAAATAAGCGGTGACGACTTGATGCACTAGTGCTTCGTTGAATTCACGACCAAATGCCGTATCAGAAAGCTCAACCGCCGCACCTGTAACTGTTTTTAAATCCACGTTAATCCCCTTGCTTAGGCTTTGACTGACGGACGTACGATAACATCGCCACCGGTGGCACCTGGGATAGCACCCTTGATGACAAGTAACCCTTTTTCGGCATCAACCGAAATCACTTCTAGGCCCTGAACGGTAACACGTTTGTTACCCATCTGACCCGCCATCTTCTTGCCTTTGAATACTTTACCTGGTGACTGGTTTTGACCAGTTGAACCATGCGCACGATGAGACACTGAGTTACCATGAGTAGCATCTTGCATACTAAAGTTGTGACGCTTAACAGGGCCTTGGAAACCTTTACCTTTGCTCTGTCCTGTCACATCAACCATCTGACCTTGTTCGAACAAGTCAGCTAGAATCTCGCCACCAATCTCACGACCTTCAAGATCGCTTTCGTTGGCACGGAATTCCCAAACACCACGGCCAGCTTTAACACCAGCTTTAGCGAAGTGACCCTTTTGTGCAGCTGTTACGCGGCTGTCACGACGAGTACCTGTGGTAATTTGGATGGCTTGATAACCATCTACATCAGTATTTTTTACTTGAGTAATGCGGTTTGCATCGACCTCAACAACTGTTACAGGGATAGATGCGCCTGTTTCAGTGAAGACACGGGTCATGCCGCACTTTTTACCGACTAAACCGATCGCCATTTTAGACCTCTTTATATCTTATATTAATGGGTTGGGTGTTTAATGTGCATTAACCCAAAGCAATTTGAACGTCAACACCCGCCGCTAAATCTAATTTCATTAGCGCATCCACAGTTTTGTCAGTTGGCTGAACGATATCAACCATACGCTTATGAGTACGGATTTCGTACTGGTCACGAGCGTCTTTGTTAACGTGTGGTGAGGTTAGAACGTTGAAGCGCTCAATGCGAGTCGGCAACGGTACAGGACCACAAACTTGCGCACCGGTGCGCTTTGCAGTATCAACAATCTCTTGTGCAGATTGATCAATCAGACGATGATCAAAAGACTTAAGACGGATACGGATTCTCTGGTTAGCCATGCCAGCAAGCTCCTAATATGTGCCTTTGTCATTCTTGCGTCGCAAGACCATGATCAAAAGCAGTTTGGTTAAATATTCACTTAAAGCGGCCTTCTGTTCTTAACCAGAATGAGTTCTTTATCCGAACTTATAGCGTGCCAAAAGCAAAATAGTTTAAAGCCCCGCCAACCCTCCTATTAAATGGAAAGTAGCAAAGGCATAATGAAATAGTGCTAGAAACGATGCTCTAGCTGTCATAGCGCCAGCTTTTTTTATTCAGCTGCGCATATATAATTCAGTGGTGTATATTATACATAGTATTTTAGGTATTGCAAGAGCAATCTCTAGTATGATTAGAGATGCTCTTTCTTATACTGGTTACTAAACACACAAATATTTTCATCTGAAATTATTATTTGTTTTGAATAATATTAATCTAAAACAATATCATACTGCTCTTGAGTGTATAGATTCTCTACATCAAAAGTAATGACCCTGCCCAATAGATACTCTAAATCAGCCACTGTGTCTGACTCTGTTGTAAGTAGTAAATCAATGACTGCTGCATGAGCCACTACTGTGAATTTCTTAGGAGAGTTATAAGTGCGTGCGCAGCGCATGATCTCACGGAAAATCTCAAAGCAAACGGTCTCTGCGGTTTTGACAAACCCTCGTCCTTGACAAGTTGAGCACGGCTCACAAAGCTGCTGACCCAATGATTCACGCGTGCGTTTGCGTGTCATCTCTACTAAGCCAAGCTCACTGACCTGCGTAATCTTGGTTTTTGCATAATCTTGGGTAAGCTGCGCCTGTAAGCTCTCAAGCACGTCATCTTTATGTTGTTGCTCAAGCATATCGATAAAATCTAGAATAATGATGCCGCCTAGATTACGTAAGCGCAACTGTCGAGCGATAGCATGTGTGGCTTCTAGATTAGTCTTATAAACCGTATCCTCTAATGAGCGACCGCCTACAAAAGAACCTGTATTGACATCAATCGTGGTCATAGCTTCTGTCTGGTCGATGATCAGATAGCCACCAGACTTTAGATCGACACGGCGCTTTAGTGCATCACGTAAGTCGTCTTCGACACGGTGTACATCAAACAACGACTGCTCAGCGGTGTAATGCACGATACGATCATAGACAAATGGAACAAACTCTTTGGCAAAATATCTGACTTGCTCATAAATCTGCGTATTATCAATAATGACTTTTTCAGTATCAGCGTGAACCAAGTCACGGATAGAACGTAATGGTAATGACAGTTCTTGATAGATCAGCTCTGAGCTCTGATGATGATTAATCTCTTGGCGACGAGCACAGATAGTACGCCACAGCTGCAATAGATAATAGATGTCCTCTTCTAGCTTATCGACAGGCACACGCTCAGCAGCGGTGCGGGCAATCAGTCCACCCTTTAGATTGACCGTTTGCATTAGGCTACTAAGCTCAGTCTTTAATCGGCTACGCTCTTCTTCGCCATCAATACGCTGCGATATGCCAATATGATCACTCGATGGCAAATATACTAGATAACGTGATGGCAGCGAGATATTGGTCGTTAAACGAGCACCTTTACTTCCTAACTGGTCTTTGGTTACCTGTACCAAAATACGCTGACTTTCATGCAGACGATGCTGAATCAATGTTTTAGACGCTGGTACGATCTCTGTGCTTTGCACGCTGACAATAGGTGGTGTCACAGCCAAGCTATCAGCAGAAGCGTTGGCAGTAGCATCGTCCTCATTTATCTCGTGCTTCGTGGCCTTAGCCGCTTTGTTTTTTTCTGCAACCGGGCGCGGTTCACGCTGCATATCGTTTACATGTAGAAATGCGGTCCGTGATTGACCAATATCTACGAAGGCTGCCTGCATACCAGGAAGGACACGTACGACCGTCCCCAGATAGATATTGCCGACCAACCCCAGTTTGTGATGTCGTTCAATATAAATCTCGCCCAAAATACCATTGTCTAAAACCGCAACACGGGATTCCATTGGACTAATATTAATCAGCAGCTCTTCGGACATAGTTTTTTCTCTTATCTCTCAGCTTTCTTATTAGACGGTCATCGCCTATTAGATTGACAGTGTAACAAATGCGACTTGCTCTTGCCCATTACCCTACCGTGTCATTATGTGCATATCCCATTATAACGGGTTGACTGTGTCCATATTGCCTTCTGTCATTTCTTTGATTAGTGCCAGTGTTTGTGCCAGTGGCAGACCAACGACATTGGTGTAGCTACCGTTGATACGACTGACCCACGCCGCACCCAGTCCTTGAATGCCGTACCCACCTGCTTTATCAGCAGGTTCGCCACTATCCCAGTAGTCGCTCATCATTTGTGTCGTCAGTGGTATAAAAGTTACTTCCGTATGCTCAGTGATTCGCTGCTGATTAATAATTTGCAAGCACTGTGTAGGTTCTGAGGGGTTTCGTTCTGCTTTAGGCAATAACTGTACTTGAGTCGCTTGCACAGCAGTCCATACTTCGTGGACGTTATCAGACATACGCTGCCACATACTATATGCATGCTCACGATCGACAGGTTTGACCAAGACTGTCTTACCATCTGACAGCACACCGATGGTGTCAGAGGTCAGAATAATAAACGGTGAGGTAAGGCTATCGTGATCCGCTTGAGATGTGTCGCACAATTTTTGTATCGCGGCATCGGCTTTGGTTGCGACCATGCGTTCGATATAGTCTGTCGGCGACTCATTATCTAACGGCGTCTCATCAATATCTACACTTAAGATAGTAAAGTCTAGTTGCGCTCTTTCTAGTAGCTCACGACGACGCGGAGAGCCAGATGCCAAAACGATATCCATCGATATTCTCTTCATTTATAAATTTATGATGTGTGTGGTTATATAGTATTGCATACAGAGCAAGCTAAGCTGTTAATCAGAGTAACAGCTATAACTAGTGACTCATTAACGCGAAAACTTGCGTAAAGCAAACAACACGAGTGGCCAGCTGATGATACTCATAAACAGTGACAAAGCAGACTGAGCGACAAAGACGTTTTGAATAAACATCTGTAGTATCCATAGATTTAACTGAAAGACAATCAGCCCTAGACTAGCAATCAGCCACGCACTAACGGTATTCAACTGTCTGACGTAGATACTGGTAATTTTGATAACCAGTGCAACCACAACAGCGGCAAAAGCTTGCTGACCTAAATGGGTATCCATCAATAAATCAGCAATCAGCCCAACCGAAAATGCGGTAAAAATGCCAACATAGCGCGGCTGAAACAGCAGCCAATAGATCAGTACCATAATCATGACCATGGGACGCAATGTGGCCATGCTTGGGCTTAATGGATAGACATTGAGTGATGATGCAGCGATGAAACTTAGAACAATCACAACTATCAATAGTACCGTGGCATTCTCAGAATCAGGATACGACATGGGTACTTACCTTAGCGAGTGTTTGATGGTTGCGGTTATATTGTTGATTGGATATTGGCAAGGTGAATACCATAAGTGAACAGCTTTAAAACGTTACTACTGTGACTTACGTCGTTATCTACGGAGCAATAGCAGCAGCATTGTTCTCATTTAACAGCTTGTCTTGAAGTATTAAGACATAGGCATTATCGATAAAGTTGGCTGCTGGAGTAACTTCGATCGTTCTAAAGTTATCGGTTTGCTCGTCTTTGACATGCGCGATACGCCCTACTCGATAACCTGCCGGAATACGACCGCCCAGTCCTGAAGACACTAGTTCATCACCTACTCGCACATCTGACGTCTTAAAGACGTAATTGAGACTCAATGAAGATGGGATGCCTTGGCCTGTAACGATGGCGCGCTGACCAGTACGCTTAACAGTAACCGCAACTGACTGCTGCTCATCTGTAATCAACAACAGACGGCTAGTATTCGGATAGACATTGATAATCTGTCCTAATACACCGTCTTCATCGATGACCGTTTGCCCAACTTGTACGCCGTCCTGCTCACCTTTATTAAGCACGACAATCTGTCTAAGCAAATTGGTATCTGTACCAATGACTTGCGCCAAATTAAGATCGAACTGCTCAGGCTTGGTGGTAGATAAAATACCTTGCAGGCGTGCGTTCTGCGCCAAAATATAATCTTGCTGTTGTAGTTTGGCATGCGCATGTATCAATTGCGACTTTAGCTGCATGTTTTCGCGGCGCAATGCTTCTTTTGACTGCAGGCTGCCACCAGCCCAATGCTTTGCATAGCTTGGCAATAGAGACAGCTCATAGATTGGCTGCATGGCGGCATGACTGGTGCTACGTACAGGCTTGAACCAATCAGAGTTTTTGCTATCAAACCACATCAAAATTAAGGCTGCTATCAATACGATAACAGTCTTACGAAGTGATAACGGCTGGCGAGCAAAAATACTTGGAGTCATAAGTCGTCTGATTTAAGGATTCTAAAATAAACAATAGCACTTATTTACAGCATGAGTGTTTATCGAGGATATTGGGTTCTAGCACAAATGAATGCAATTAAAGGTAGCACAATCGGCTACCTTTAATTTTATATATAGTCAATTTTCTATAAATTAGATACGGTGTCAGTCGCGCTCAGCCTAATACTTGTAGTACTTTCGCTCGGCTTTCCTGTATCCAAATTATATTGAACCGACTATATTTATAGTTTCATCATTCACATAAATCATCATATATTGCCAAGACTATATAGCAATTAAGGATAAAGATGACTTAAACAAAAATCATGTTTAAACTTTTGTTATTGATGAAATCAAGCGCGATACCACCGCCACGACTAACGCAGGTTAATGGATCTTCTGCTACCGTCACTGGCAAACCGGTCTCTTGTGAGATAAGTTTGTCTAAGTCACGTAATAGCGCGCCGCCACCTGTCAATACAATGCCACGCTCAGCGATATCTGATGATAACTCTGGAGGAGTCTGCTCAAGCGCTACTTTTACAGCGCTAACAATACCGCTCAATGGATCAGTCAACGCTTTTTGCACTTCTTCTGAATTGACAGTAAAGGTCTTTGGCACACCTTCTGCCATGCTACGACCACGAACTTCTACTTCTAGTTGGCTGTCTTCATTCAATGCAGAACCGACTTCTTTTTTGATGCGCTCAGCAGTCGTCTCACCGATGACACAACCATGCGTGCGGCGTACATGAGTAATGATCGCTTCATCAAACATATCGCCACCGATACGAATCGACTCAGCATATACACAACCAGACAGTGCGATAACAGCAATCTCAGTCGTACCACCACCGATGTCCACCACCATAGAACCACTGGCTTCATGAACTGGCATACCAGCACCGATAGCCGCAGCCATCGGCTCTTCTAGCAATAGTACTTTGCTCGCACCTGCTGATGATACTGCCTCACGAATCGCCTTGCGCTCAACTAGAGTAGACTTGCATGGTACACAAACCACAACGTTAGGCTGTGCCATAAAACGCTTGGCTTTTACTTTAGCGATAAAGTGCTTAAGCATTTTTTGCGTCACTTCAAAATCAGCAATCACACCGTCTTTTAACGGGCGAATTGCTGTGATGTTCGCAGGCGTACGACCTAGCATCTGCTTGGCATCGATACCAACAGCGGCGACGGTCGGGTTCTGAGTACGATTGCTTCGTAACGCGACCACCGTTGGCTCGTCAAGCACGACGCCTTTATTAGGAATAAAAATTAGGGTGTTCGCAGTACCGAGGTCGATAGCGATATTATTTGATAAAAATCCAAACAGGTTCATGACTAATATATCCAGCGTCTTACGAATGAGGCGAATGAGATTGACTGAGGTGTTACTCGTCAGTATTGAGCAGGTCGTCGTTAAACATTACTTGTGGCAACAGTTAATCATCCCAACAAGTCAAAATCCAAACAATAATGATGAAATGAAAAAACTGAGCTAAATTATACCGATTTAGCTCAAAAAAAACATAGATATTTGCATCAGTAAGTAAGGATTTTTGTCTTAGACGCCAAAAGTTGTTACAAAGTTTGAAATAGTAGTGAATATCATTCAACTCAATGAAACATCATTTAATCTGATAACTAACAAGGCTCTACAGGCAGATGAATGCTTTGCTTAATAGCAGATGCATACTGTAACGTATTTTAGAAGCTAATTGGAGAGCAATTGAAGAACAATGATGAATTAGGGGGTCAGTTTTGCAATTCTCTGTAAATCATTGTGTCTTAATTGGCATTACGGCTCGGCTAGCACCATATCTTATTTAATATTACGTCTTTATCAATTCAGTCTCTTGGTTGAGATTGTGCATCAATCAAGCGTCATGCTCTGTAAACTTGAGTCAGATGCTTTATAATAAGCCCACTGATTATTTATATCTATTTTAGTTGTTTCTATTTTAGCGCTTACGTATTTTCGTTTTCGTAATCAACTACTCTAACAAAAACTGTCCTTAACTGGAGAAACTATGTCTCAGCAGCCAGCAACGTCTGACAGCAACGTCAGCCGTGAAGAAATCCTAGAAGTTGCCAACCTTGCCCGCTTAGGTGTCGATGAAAGTACAGCCGATAGCTATGCTGATGATATCAGTAAAGTATTAAAACTGATGAATACGCTATCTAACGTTGATACGACAGACATCAAGCCCCTAGCCAATATCCATGAAGCTTGCCAAGAGCTGCGTGCTGATGTAGCAAAACACGATATCAATCGTGAGCGTAATCAGTCAGTCGCGCCTGCCGTAGAAGAAGGCTTATATCTAGTGCCTCAGGTGATTGAATAATAATGGCTGAGTAATACAATCACGCATTTGCCATTATCTCATTTTATTTTATGCTATTAACATTTTGACGGACGACACCTTATGTCTGAACTTCATTTATTAAGTACCGAGCAACTCATTACTGGTTTGCAAAACAAACAATTTAGCAGCGCAGAATTAACTGAACACTACATCAAGCGTATCGATGCGCTAGACAGCAAGATTAACAGCTTTATCACTCATACCTCTGAGACAGCACGCGCACAAGCTAAAGCGGCAGACGAGATGCGTGCACAAGGCGATCAGCGTCCATTACTTGGCGTACCGATGGCGCACAAAGACATCTTTTGTACCCAAGGCGTACTGACCACTTGTGGCTCAAAGATGCTACATAACTTTATCTCTCCATATGATGCGACTATCGTCTCTAACATCGACAAAGCAGGCATGATTAGCTTAGGTAAACTCAATATGGATGAGTTTGCGATGGGCTCAGACAACAGTAGCTCATACTACGGTACGGTACAGAACCCTTGGAACCTAGAGCGCGTCCCTGGTGGCTCTTCAGGTGGTAGTGCTGCTGCCGTTGCCGCTGGTTTTGTCCCTGTTGCTACCGGTAGTGACACTGGTGGCTCTATTCGTCAGCCTGCCTCATTCTGTGGTCTAACGGGTATCAAACCTACTTATGGCCGTGTGTCACGCTTTGGTATGATTGCCTACGCTTCAAGTTTGGATCAAGCGGGTAGCATGGGACGTAGCGCGAAAGATTGCGCCTATCTGCTTCAACCAATGATTGGTCATGATCCACGCGATGCAACTTCTATCAAGTACGAGATGCCTGACTACGTACAAGACATCAATGATGCAGAAGCTGCTGCTGGTGATAAGCCATTTTCTGGCTTGCGTATTGGTGTAGCAAAAGAATACTTCGGTACAGGGCTTGATAGCGAAGTCGAGCAAGCAGCACGTGCCGCGCTCAAGAAATACGAAGAGCTAGGCGCAACGATTGTAGAAGTAAACATCACTGATCCTGAGATCACACTTGCCACTTACTACATGCTAGCACCTGCTGAAGCATCATCGAACCTATCACGCTTCGATGGCGTACGCTTTGGCTATCGCTGTGAGAATCCAACGGATCTTATCGATCTATACACACGCTCACGCTCTGAAGGCTTTGGCCCTGAAGTACAGCGCCGTATCTTGACAGGAACGTATGCGCTATCGGCTGGCTACTTTGATGCTTACTATACTAAAGCACAGAAGATTCGCCGCTTAATCGTTAAAGACTTCGATGAAGCATTTGCTAGCTGTGATGTGATTGCTAGCCCAACTGCACCGACTGCGGCTTATAAGCTTAGTGAAGACCTAGATCCTGCAACGATGTACTTAGGCGACGTCTATACCATCGCGGTCAACCTAGCGGGTCTACCTGCCCTCAGTCAGCCAGTTGGTTTGACGACGGAAGGTCTACCTATTGGCTTGCAATTGATCGGTAAGCACTGGCAAGAGAGTCAACTGCTCACGACTGCGCACCTGTTCCAGCAGCATACTGATCATCACCTACAACACTCTACCATCGCAAAGGAGACGGTATAATGAGTACAGCTACTACTGATAACAATGCCGTCCGTGAACACGCCGTGCGTAAAGAGCTATTTGTCGATGGCTATGAAGTGGTCATCGGTATCGAGATTCACTGCCAGCTAAATACGGAAAGTAAGATTTTCTCAAGTGCACCGACTGACTTTGGTCATGAGCCAAACAGCCAAGCAAGTATCGTCGATTTGGGTTTGCCTGGCGTATTGCCAGTGCTAAATGCTGGCGTGGTCGATCGTGCGCTAAAATTCGGCATTGGTGTCAATGCTGAGTTGGGTCTATTTAATACGTTTGACCGTAAAAACTACTTCTACCCTGACTTGCCTAAAGGCTATCAAATCACTCAGATGGCCAATCCTATCGTAGGCGTTGGCTATATCGATGTCGTGGTCAATGAAGGCGAAAAGAACGAATATCCGAAACGTATGGGTATCACTCGCGCACATCTAGAAGAAGATGCAGGTAAATCTGTCCATGATGCCGTCGATGGTATGACGGGTGTGGATCTTAACCGTGCTGGTACGCCGCTAATTGAAATCGTCTCTGAGCCAGACATGCGCTCAGCCCACGAAGCACTTGCCTACATCAAAGCCATCCATCAGCTAGTCACTTGGCTAGGTATCTCAGACGCAGTGATGGCCGAAGGCTCATTCCGCTGTGACTGTAACGTCTCTGTGCGCAAGCCTGGTGATGATCTTGGTACACGTACTGAGCTAAAGAACCTAAACTCATTCCGCTTCATCGAGCGTGCTATCAATCGTGAAATCGAACGTCAAATCGATATCCTAGAAGATGGCGGCAAAGTCGTTCAAGCGACGATGCTATATGATCCAGATCGTGATGAAACGCGTACCATGCGTACCAAAGAAGACGCCAACGACTATCGCTACTTCCCTGATCCTGACTTGCTACCTGTCCGTATCGAGCAGCATACGGTTGATGCGATCAAAGCAGCGATGCCAGAGCTACCAGTCGCTCGTCGCGCACGCTTTGAAGAAGCACTTGGTCTGTCAGAATATGATGCACGTATCTTAACTGGTAGTCGTCAAATTGCTGATTACTTCGAAGATGTGGTAGCTGAAATCGGTCAGCAAGATGCCAAAATGGCTGGCAACTGGGTCATGGGTGACTTGCTCGGCGCCCTGAACAAAGATGACACCGATATCATCGACTCCCCTATCAGCGCCAAGCAATTGGCTGGCATGCTCAAACGTATCAAAGATGACACGTTATCTGGCAAACTGGCTAAGAAAGTCTTTAGTGCTCTATACGAGAGCGAAGGCGGCGATGGCGATGATGCAGCAGATAAAATCATCAAAGACAAAGGCCTTAAGCAAGAAACCGATACTGGCGCTATCAAAGCGATGGTCGAAGAAGTCATCGCAAAAAATGAAGCGATGGTCGAAGAATATCGCGGTGGTAAGGAAAAAGCCTTTAACGGTCTGGTCGGTCAAGTCATGAAAGCCAGTCGCGGTAGTGCTAACCCACAGCAAGTGAACCAAATTCTAAAAGAATTATTGGGTTAATATTAGCTGCTAAGCGATTATACTGACTATGCTATGCAGAATAATATTGTAGAGTTTGGCTGCTATAAATAGCCCTTGCAATATACATAATTTTGCGTAAAATAGTCAGTCACTCGGGGCGTAGCGCAGTCTGGTAGCGCACTACACTGGGGGTGTAGTGGTCGCAGGTTCAAATCCTGCCGTTCCGACCAAACATAGCAGTAAAGAGAAAAGCCAATCATTGTTTTCAATGGTTGGCTTTTTTTTGTGCTAAATTTGGTGGGTGATTTTTTGATTAAGAAAATAATAATGATTATAAAAATTCTGTAAGGCTAGGACTGATTACTTGAAAGCCAGCTACTCACAAACCTTTGGATTGGCTTGTCTTACATTTAACTTTAATTTAAAGGTAGAAAGGTGCGAACGTGAGTTTAAAAACAGCTAAGGATTATTTAGAGAACTATAAAAAAGATATGGCTATTCAATATATAAATGTCTGTACCTTCCTTGAGCTGCTTATCGATTTTGAGCAGACAAATCTAGAAGAGATTATAATTTATCTAAATATAAACTCATTCCCTTCTACTACTACTCTGTATAGAAAAAACAAAGGTTATATTAGCCCTAAAGGGGATAACGAAAATGACTGTCAAAGCACTTGTAACTTTTTTTATGAGATTGATAAAGTAACGAGCTTCTCAGTAATTACAGGGTTTGCTTATGAAGAACAGGAGAAGTATGCAGACTTATATTTTTCATTGCTAGAGCTGTTTAAGTCTAACGCTTTGAAGCAGGTTAGCTTTATAAAAAAATATGCTGCTCATGAAGCTATGAGCAGAGGGTTTGGTTATTTAAGTAGAGATGCAACAGGTAGCTTATTTAGTTCTAATGAACTTGTAACGGGACTATCACAGAAAAAAATAGATGAACTAACCGCTGCAGAACATATTGTTAAGGTAGAGATTGATCATAGTACAGATTTAAAAGAAGCCACTGATATTCAAAAGATAGTAATAGCAAGGATTAATGAATATATGAATGCTCAGATGGAATCATACAATGCAAGCCCTACTCATCGCGATGAGATATCAAAACTTCTTACTGATAAGTCTAGTGATAGTAAAAAAACAATAAAAAGTGACAAAGAGTTGATAGCAGAACTTCAAGCAAAAGTAGCAGCTCTTGAAAGCCAATTAGCAGAAGCTAAAAAAATCTAAACGACTCAGAGCAAGTTATTTCTGGCAAAGATAAGTCTATGCACCCTAGAACTGCGAATAATGCAAGCAAGATAATAGCAGCTCTCACTAGTGAACTTCTGAAGATGGATATAACACAGCCTTTCGCCAAAAATAGTAATGGGCAAATAATGACAGCTATTGAAAAACAGGGGAATACAGTTAGCAAAGATGTTATTGCACACTGGCTAAAGCTTGCCCATGAAAACAGTATTTAACTCTAACTAGAACCTCTGTTTTTCTAATTAGAACTATCGAATAACCTTACTTCATAAACTAGCAACCATAAGCCGCAGCAATCAAGTTACGGTAAATTATGGAGCTAGATACATGAAACAGAAAATTCACATTCCAACTAAGCCAAAACAAAAACCATCTCGATATCAGCCTAAATGGCAACTCTCTCTACTTAAAGCAGTAGTTAGCATTTTATTACCCTACCTGCTATTGTCGCCTGATATCAGCTTTCATATCCATCACATCAACATCCTATTTTAACGTAAGAAAGCTTATACTGCCCTAGTGGATACCTGTCATCTATAGACTTTTATAGAGCGAGCCGTTAGGGTAAATGCTACACCTTCACACTGGTTTATCCTATGTCCGAGCTTGTCAATCAGCCCACATTTAATCGCCTCATAGATAACGCTCCTTGGGAGCGTTACCGCCGACCCTATGTGCGTGATTTGGCTTATGTGTTGGCATGCCCTAATGTTCTGACGCAGTGGCTAGACTTTGTACCGCATCAGAACACACATACCGTTGTCGTGCATAGCGCACAATTTTGGCAGACGCAGTTTGAGGCGTATAAGCAACAATTAGTAGAGCTAGACACCACTGCTGCCTATCAAGAGCTGACTCGTTATTTACTCAAACGCCCAAGTCCCAATCGATTAGGATTTCATTTTGAAGGGTTGCTGTCATTTTGGTTAGAGGATGGGTTCGCACGCAAGCTGCATCCGTATGAAACACTGGCTAGCAATGTGCAGCTCTATAATGGTAAGCAGACAACTGGCGAGCTTGATTTGATTTTGTATAACCATACAGAACAGCTGGTTGAACATTGGGAGCTAGCCATTAAGTTTTTTATGGGGTCAGCACCTTTTGAACCTGTGAACTGGGTCGGGATTAACTCCAATGATAATCTACAACGCAAGATGACGCACATGCAAACCAAGCAGTTTCGAGCGGTGTGGGTAGATACAGAAAATCATGGACAGGTAAAAATCGATAAACGTTATGGCGTGATTAAAGGCCGATTCTTTTTACCGATTAACACAACTGGTTGCGGTGATGATGACTGGCCATATTGGCTAACGCCGAGCTTTCCGATGCATGAGTGGTGTGATAAGAGAGACATGGCAAGTCTTGGGACGATTGACACTACAGATTTGCGAGCCGCGCATTATATTGAATGGTTCACCAAGCGCGACTTTTATGATGGGCGAACTGCTTATGATGGTTGGCAGCAGCCGATAGTTTGGTCAGATAGCGAACTACCTAAAGCAGGTTTATATTTTGAAGGTAATCGACCAATCGTTATTTACCCAAGGCAATCAGACCAAATCGATGAATAAATTTAGCTAACCTACACTTTTAAAATGATGCTGCTTAGATAATGTTTTAGCCTTAACAATCGGACAGCTTTCACAGAATGCTTAATAACTCTCAATCACTTGCATTAGCTCATATCTAAGCATATCGGCACTCGGCATACGCTCAGCGTGGAAGCGCACCATCGCAATACCTGCACTGGCAAGCGCCTTATCTTTTTTGTCATCTGCTTTTTGACGCGCTTTGCTACTATGCGTCCAGTCATCAAGCTCGATAGCGACCAATGTAGTCTGAGCATCGACATCCACAATCACATAGTCAACGCTCTGACGGCAAATACGATTGAACCAAAAGCTACGCTCTGATGTCTCGCTACTATTGGCTTCAATGATCCGTGACAGCTGTACTTGGACAAATATGTGATACTCCGGCAGCGCATTTTTTAATTTATTAAAAAATATCACTTCCGTATCGGTCATGATTGGCATCGGCGCAAATGGCCAAATAGCCAACTCATCACCGCGCACAGGTTTTGGATCAGGCTCAACGACAGGGCGCTTCGTCAGTAGTGTTGGTAGCAGCTTCGGTAACGTAATCAGCCCCAAAAACCCAACGGCCAATATTAAAAATATAACACCAAACGACATGGTTCTACCTTATACAGTATGAGAGTGATGGGCTAATTGTCATTATTGATAGCAATTAATAATACGCCGACCACGACAAGGCAACCTATATAGGCTGACAGGTTATACAACAACGGATTATAAAAATGGCGCTCATCTTAACTAAGGCTGCGCTAATCAGCAATCTATAAAACAAAAAACACGACAGTATTTGTCGTGTTTTCATATAAAGTAGATAAAAATCGAATCGAGACCGTTAGAAACGCTCTAGCTTAACGCCAATAAAGCACCCAAGCACTGGTCGTATTAACTTTAGGGTCACTATTGATTTTATCTTTTAGTGCCAATGCTGCGACTTTACCACGTTCAGGCCCAACCACGACACGCACTCCACGACTGGTCGCACTGGTCTTGACTTGATAACCTGCTGCTCGGAATTTTTTCGCTAACTCATCGGCTTTGGCTTGGTCATTTGCTAGAGCCACTTGCACCCCAAAGCTACCCTTAGCGTCTGTTTCTTTGACTTCTTTACGCGCTTCGCTCAGCTTTTGCTGCGCTTCACGTTTTGCATCGGCAGATTTCTTCGCCAGCGCTTCTTCTTGCTGACGCTTCTTCTCACGCGCTTGTTCAGCTGCCGCCGCTTCACGCTCTAAGCGTTGTACCTGTTTGCTTGATGGGATGGTGATGCTCTGACCCAGTTGTAGCGCTGCTGATGGCGATAGGTTGTTGGCTTGAGCCAATACTTCTACAGGCATATTGTATTGTCTTGCCAGTTTGATAAGTCCGTCACCTTTCTTGATTTGGTATTCAGAAGGCGATTTTGGTGGCTCTTTTTTTGCCGCTTCAGCTGCTTCTCTTTTTCTCTCAGCCGCTGCTTGGGCTTCCGCCTGCTTTTTTGCTTCGGCTAGTTTCTCTGCCTCCGCTTGTTTTTTGCTCTCAGCAAGTTTTTTGGCGGCCGCTTGCTCTTTGATAGCCGCTTGCCTTTGAGCTTCTTGTTGCTCTTGAACCGCTTTTTGCTTTTCGGCTTCGCTAGACTTTGTAGTATCAGTAGCAGACTGACTCTCAGTACGAGGCTGAACAGTTAGATCTGTAGTAACGTCTTTTGTAGACTCGGTACTGCTAGTTTCATCAGTAGCTGGCGCACTATTATCGACATATTGCTGGCTCTCAGCACGTGCCTTGGCCAACGCTTCTGCTTCAGCAACTTCCTGCTCTGTCAAAAATTCTTTTGCACGTTTTTCTTGCTCTGCAACGCGAGCTGCACGCTCTTTTTGCTTTTGCGCAAGGATACGTTTTTCTGTTTCGATATCAGTCGTAAGCGGCTGCGGAGATTCTTGCTCCGAGCTTAGTTTGTCGACCATCGCTGACATCGGCTCTGGTTGGTCGCTATCGCCAATCTGTTGCACCATGGCGTATAGCATCACGCTACCGCCGATAATCATCCCAATGCCCAATAAGGCTTGTCTCGAAAAGTTCATCCGTTTACGTCTCTTAGTTGGTAATAAGGTTGATTGAGCGGCGTAGCGACTATCTCAAAGCAGTATATCAAATCGCTTTAATTATGATCTCTTACCGCCAATTACTGTCAGTTAATGCCATCAGAGTTCAAAATTTGTGCCGACCGTCTTATACTGGTCTGGCAAATCATTTTGATTATAAAGCATATTTTTCATGCTGTCTGCTATCAGGCTACGACTAAGATTAACATTAAACAGGCACTACTTTAACTTAAATTATCATACGCTAAGTGCACTTAACGCTTCCCCAATCGTATGAAACGAACCACATACGACGATAAGGTCTTGCGGCTGGCTCGCCTCTATCACTGCATGGGTCGCTGTATGCAAACCATCGAACTCATATATATTGGTGCTATCGATATATTTAACCAAAACAGCTTGCAGCTGCTCAGTAGTCGCGGCACGAGGATAATCAATCTCAGCGATAAACCAGCCACTAATCGGTAAGCCTGCTTCAGTCAAACGCTGCACAACCTTATCGATATCTTTGTCACCTAACATAGAAAATAACATTTTTATCTTTGGTGTAGGGATATCTGTTGAGCTATCTTGATTACTTTGCTTGGCTACATGCTGCTGCCAAAACGGTAATAGCTGCGCTAGTAAGAACTCAACACCTTGCTCATTATGCGCCACATCAAACAACCAATGGCGGCTATGGCTCTCACGATAATCGAATCGACCTGCCAGTTTGACAGTTTGTAGTGCTTGCTCAATGGCATTGATATCAATATCTAATGGACTTGCCAATACTGCTGATAGTGCATTGGCCGTGTTAGTTAACGATAGCGCAGGACGTGGTAACTGCAAGGTAACTGCTGCATTACTGTATTGCCAAGTCGTTGAATCAATATCGCGGTAGCTAAAATCTTGTCCAATCTGATAACAAGTTGCCTGCTGGGTATCGATAGATTGTTGCACGCTGGATGGCATCTCAGTAGCACCATAAATCAGAGGAATGCCGTTGCGCAAGATACCTGCTTTTTCACGACCAATATCCTCGACATTGTCACCCAACCAGTCAACGTGATCGATACCGATATTGGTAATAACTGCCATGTCAGGATCAATAATATTGACCACATCTAGGCGGCCGCCTAACCCTACTTCTAATACCCACACGTCACAGTCTGCTTCAGCGAATATCAATAGCGCTGCTAGTGTGGTCATCTCAAAGAACGACAACGTCAACTCGCACTGTAAGCGTGCTGCTTCTACTTTGCTAAAAGCCTCAATCAGCGTCTGATCGCTGACCATCTCGCCATTGATACGTACACGCTCATTGAAGGCGCTAAGATGTGGCGACTGATATAGTGCCGTCTTATAACCTGCGGCTTTACACATTTCGGTGATGACAGCGGTTGTCGAGCCTTTGCCATTGGTACCTGCCACAGTAAACACATAAGCATCATCTTTCGCTGACTGCACCACGCCTAACGCTTCTGCGACAGGTAACACACGTGACAATCCCATATCAATTGCAGACACATGAATCTGCTGCATATAATCGAGCCATTCAGTTAGGCTAGCACTTTCATTAGGACTATGGGTGTTGGGGCTGTGAAGGTCAGAGGCTAAAAGGTCAGACATGAATAGAACCTATATAAAATTTAATAAGAGATAGAAATATATGTGCTAGCTAAAACCAAAAATAGCACTTACCGTGCAATGACGATAAATGCTATTAGGGGTCTTGCATATGTAGTAGATGTTAGCACGCAGCTAAGTCATTATGCACTCAATAAATGATTCATTATACTGAGTCATTTACCTTATCGAGCATCTCATTTTACTGAGCATCTACATTTGGTACGCGGCATAGTTTTGCAAGTAGACGATAGATCGTATCAATCAACTGATGACGATGTACCACTTCATCCACCACACCATGCTCTAATAAGAACTCAGCGCGCTGGAATGGCTCTTCTAACGTCTCACGTACAGTCTGCTCAATTACACGCTTACCAGCAAAGCCAATCATCGCTTTTGGTTCTGCTAGATGAATATCACCCAGCATCGCCAGTGATGCAGTTACGCCGCCGTACACAGGATTGGTCAATACCACAATATAAGGAATCCCAGCGATTCTTAGACGCTCAATCGCTGCTGCCGTGCGTGCCATTTGCATCAATGACAATAAGCCTTCTTGCATACGTGCGCCGCCAGAAGCAGCAAAGCAAACCAAAGGTACTTTTTGCTCTAGCGCTTTTTCAGCTGCTTGCACGAAACGATCACCAACGACCGAGCCCATTGACCCGCCCATAAAACGGAAGTCAAAAGCACAGGCGACGATATCAAGGTTACGCAGTTTGCCATACATCGCAACCAACGCCTCAGACTCACCTGTTTTTTCTTGTGCTTCACTCATACGCGCAGGATATGGCTTACTATCCACAAAGCTCAATGGATCTTTTGCCGTAAACTCTTGTCCTGTCTCGCCGTCTACTTGATCAAGTAACCAGTTCAGGCGCTCACGAGCACTCATCGGTAAATGATGATCGCAATGCGGGCACACATAACAGTTAAAAATCAGCGCTGTGTTGGTAATCATCGAATGACAATTACTACACTTGGTTGACGGTTCAGTCTCTACCGCAGACAGTGGCGCAGTCAAATGCTGCTTGATACCTGGAATAGAACGGTTAAACCATGACTGCCTATCCGTATTGCTGTTTGGCGCGGCTTTAGCAGTATTATTGTCGGGTTTTGTTATTGTATCAGTCATATTATTTGCCATCATAAAAGGCTTATTGACAAGTTTACTCATTCGCTTGTCATTGAGAGTTTAATGGTTGTCTAAACAAAGCGTCTAATACAGTCATAACATGAGCAGTCATGCGACATACTGATAAATAAATCTCGTATGTCGGTAATTTGATTATGCGCTTGTTGATAGATAATGTATTTGCCAATCAAAATGACGAATAAATTACTGCTATCAGACACCATATAATAGTGATGTTAGTTTACACTCGTAAACTAATTTTAGCAAAGTCATTTAGTATTGTCTTCACGTAAAGCATTTGAGTAAAGTCTTTAGGTAAACAATAGCTTCGATTTGACTTTGCCGTTTCAAATAACTACTTCTTCAAATAACTATCTCTTCAAGTAACCACAATATGAAAGCAATAGCTATTAAGCGCTTAAGCTATCTAACGCTTCACGTAGCTCATCCATTTTTGCCATGATATTTTGCTGTGCATTTACAACCGCAGCAGTATCGTTGGCATCAATATCGGCAAAGTTCTGTACCAAGGCACTACCGACGATAACGCCATCTGCATGAGTACCGATCGCTTTTGCAGAAGCACCATCACGGATACCAAAGCCGACGCATACTGGCAGGTCTGTTTCTGCTTTGATTGCTTTAACTTGAGTTGCTACATCGTCAGTATCCAGTGTGGCTGAACCAGTCACACCTTTTAGTGATACATAATAAATATAGCCACCACAATGAGTCAATACTTGCTCACGGCGCTCAGGCAACGTCGTTGGCGATAGCAAGAAAATCTCATTCATCGAATGATCAGTCAAATGCTGAGTGAAGCTACCCGCCTCTGCTGGTGGCAAATCTACCATCAATAAACCATCAACACCTGACTGCTCACATAGCGCCACAAAGTTGTCATAACCGATGATTTCAACAGGATTGAGATAACCCATTAGGATAATTGGCGTTTGCGTATCTGTTTGACGGAACTCTGCAACCATCTTTAATGCATCACGAGTACTCGTACCTGCTGCTAATGCACGCTCGCCAGCCAAGGCTACAGTTGGGCCATCGGCCATTGGGTCAGAGAATGGTAGACCGACTTCGATCATATCGGCGCCGTGTTTGACCAAGTCGTGCAATAGACCGACAGTGGTTGCAGGATTAGGATCGCCTGCCATCACATAAGGAATCAGGGCTTTTTTGTTTTGTGATTTTAAAGTTTCAAAAGTGCTTTCAATTCGGGTCATAGTGATCTCTTATAATTTTGTTAAATAAATTTTTAGCTTATATAAGTGTATTCTTACCAGCCAATATCCATTAAATTATCATGGTTATCTTGCGACAAATATTTAATATCATCAGTTCTTTGCTTATGAAAAGTATTCATAATATTTAGAATTTCACGCTGCTCTATGTAGTATAGACCGTTTAAAACATTGTACCTCTCGCACAGTGGAATATTTTTACTAAATATTAGACCTTGCACCCTGTTCCCTCGGTTTTTCATCTTTCTACTATATATTTCTGTGTAATCTATCCAAAAACCAATAGTGCTTCCTTGAATTCGGTTAAGATAAAATGCTTTAACGTCATCATAATTTATGACTTTATCGTGCTGAAAATTTTTATTAGCTATATAAAACTGAGACGTCAATTGGATATTGTCTTTATCGATTATAAGTATGGGGATATGCTTCCAAGTCCATTTTTTAGCAATCCATGGATTTGGCACAGCGGAATTCTTAGTGATCCTATATATCCAGTAAGATAGTAAAAACAAACCTAAACAACACATTATCCATACAACCTTAATGTCTTGTATTGATTCATATAGACTCATTGTCTCAAAACTAGCCCACCAACTCATAAAAAATAAAATAATAGTAACTTGTATTATTACAAACATCATTAAGTAGAGAATATAGCTCTGCCAAAAACTGACACTTTCAGTAGGCACACCCACACTTATTGTGACTGGCGCTGTTAGTACTGCTTGGTCTGGATACTTGCCCAACTGGCTAGGCTTACTAGGTATTAAGCGGTTCAAATTCATGAAGGCATACTATCGATAATTAAAAAATAGTTATCAATTAGCGTATTGAGATTTATGATACCTAATCGAGTTAATACGCTGCTAAACTTTCTTATACAACCATCTAAACCACTCTATTCTTACTACATCTCAATCCCTTCTGCTTTCATCACTGAATGCAGATCTTTGTCACCGCGACCTGACATATTAACGACGATCGTCTGGTCAGGTGTCATGGTTTTCGCCAGTTTCAATGCATAAGCGACGGCATGAGCAGTCTCAAGCGCAGGGATGATGCCTTCTTTACGAGTTGCCTCATGGAAGCCTTCCAACGCTTCTTTATCCGTACAACCGACATACTCAACACGCTTCATATCTTTTAAGAAGCTATGCTCCGGACCGACACCAGGATAATCAAGACCCGCTGAGATAGAATGCGTCTCTTGAATTTGGCCATCATCATCTGCCATGAGGTAAGTACGGTTGCCATGTAGCACACCGATACGGCCAGCAGCCAATGGTGCTGAATGACGACCTGACTCGATACCATCGCCTGTTGCCTCGACGCCATACATTTTTACTTCAGTATCGTTTAGGAAGTCAAAGAACAAACCAATAGCATTTGAACCACCACCAACACAAGCGACCAATGCATCAGGAAGCTTGCCTGTTTTCTCTAAATGCTGAATGCGCGCTTCTTTCCCAATAATCGCTTGGAAATCACGAACCAATAGCGGATAAGGGTGCGGCCCTGCAACCGTACCAATAATATAATACGTGCTATCAACATTGGTCACCCAGTCACGCATGGCTTCGTTCATCGCGTCTTTGAGCGTACGTGAGCCAGAAGTAACCGGCACGACTGTCGCCCCAAGCAAGCGCATACGATAGACGTTCATCTTTTGACGTTCAACATCGTCAGCACCCATATAGACGATACATTCTAGCCCCAAGCGCGCAGCAATCGTTGCGGTCGCGACACCATGCTGTCCTGCGCCAGTTTCGGCGATGATACGTTTTTTGCCACACATCTTGGCAAGCAATGCCTGACCAATGGTGTTGTTTACTTTGTGCGCGCCAGTATGGTTCAGGTCTTCACGCTTAAAGTAAATTTGCGCGCCGCCGATCTCATCACTCAAGCGTTTGGCATGATATAGCGGCGTTGGACGACCGACATAATTGACCAAATCGTTATGATACTCTTCCCAAAACGCTGGATCTGCTTTGACTTTGGTATAAAGCGTCTCAAGCTCTTCTAATGCGGCCATCAGCGTCTCAGAGACAAAGCGTCCACCATGTACACCGAAATGGCCGCGTGCATCAGGATACTGGTTAAAGTCCTGTACGTTTTCAGGATTGGTAAAGGTGTTTACAGATTGTGCTGTAGTAGATAAATCTTTGTTCTCGACATGACTCATGATAATTCCTACTGTAATAAGTGGTATTTTTTAGATAATTTTAGATAAATAGAGAGAAAATAATAAAAAGGATAACAATCTAATCAGATTTAAGCAGAAAAATCGGAATAACGATCAACTAAGCAGATTACGTATCGCAAATAGCTTGATACAAACCCATTTAGATGGCGCCAGTGACCGTAGCGTTTTGCCATCGATCGCGCTTGACCGCTTTCATAAAGGCACGCATTTTGGCAGCGTCTTTTTTACCTTTATCAACCTCAATACCACCACTCACATCGACGCCATAAATCGGCAAATCTAATGTAGCGGCAACATTATCGGCATCGAGTCCACCAGCCAAAACGATCGGTAGTGCGCTGTCATGTGGAATGAGACTCCAGTCAAAACGCTGCCCTGTACCGCCGTATGCATCTTGATGATAAGCATCCAGCAAAATACTACTGGCACCTGCAGTCGCAAATCTATTAATTTGGGCGCGAACGCTATCGAGACTGTCTTGCTCTGTATTGATACGCAATGCTTTGATCCAACGTTTATTGACCATACCTGCCAGCTGTTGGCACTGTTCAGGCGTTTCATCACCATGGAACTGGATAATATCAAAAGAGACGTTGTTTACTAACTTAATCAGCTCATCTTTGGGCATATTGACTACCAATGCCACCACACTGACAAAAGCAGGTACGGCAGCGCTTAGGGTTTGCGCCTGCTCTATCGTGACCGCACGCGGACTTGGTGGATAAAACACCAAACCCACTGCATCTGCACCTAACTGTGCTGCAGTCTGTATATCACTAAGCTGAGTAAACCCGCAAAACTTAACGTGCATTTTGTGACCTTGCGTTTCATGGTACTGAATATGACACCGATTATAGCGGCATCAGATAGGTTCAAGCCAAAGATAAATCGTTAGATGTGATGAGGTTTTGTTAACCAAACGGCAAAGCCATTGCATCCAAAAACTTATCCTAGCATACTTTTATCCTTAGTTTTGTTTATGATTGCGATTGATTAATATAGGGATACTTTGATGTCTAAGACTGCACAGACAGCCGCTACTGATACTGACGACAATGCTACTAGCAAAAATCCACCGCATTATTTGATGTGGTTTCGCCGTGACCTACGCATTCATGACAATACCGCTCTAGCAGCGCTTTGTGAACGTGCAAAGGAAGACAACGCTTCAGTGTCTGCCGTATTCTTTTTGACGCCTGAGCAGTGGCAAGCGCACGATACGTCCCTTGTACAAGTTGATCATATTGCTCGCACGCTACCTATTCTAGCAAAGGGCTTGCAATCGCAACTGAACATCACTTTAACAGTACAGCTCTGTCCAAGCTTTACTGACTGTATAGAGGCGCTCACGACTTTATGCAATGACAATGAAATCAGCTGCGTCATGGCCAATCACGAGTACGAAGGCAATGAGATTGATCGTGATGAGCAATTAAACAAAAAACTTGCAAAAGAAGATATCAAGTTTGTCCGCTGGCATGACCAATGCATTTTGCCACCGCAAAGCATCACGACCAATGATGGCGATAGTATGTATAAGGTCTTCACCCCATTTTATAAAAAATGGCGACATATGTTGGACGTCAGCACTATTCAAATGCATGAAGCACCCGCAGTGGTTAGCGATTATAAAATCAAACTACAATCATCGCAAACATTTGCCAACACAATCGACGATATCGAAGCACTAAGTGAGAAGATGCTCAGTGACTACCAGCAGACATTAGAAAAGAACGAGTCATTGCAACATATCGATATGACAGCTCAGCTTAACCAAGCAAGAGACGCCTATCCTGCAGGTGAGTCTGCCGCTTGCCAGCGTCTAGAAGTATTCGTCGATGATGATATCAATGATTACGATGTAAGCCGTGATGTCCCCCACTTGCACGCAACCAGTCAGCTATCGGCTTACCTCACCATAGGCTCTATCAGTCCTAGATTCTGCTATCTACAGGCGAGCAAAGCACAGGAAAAGCTACACGGCAATGACGGTGATAATGAAGACATCAATCGCTGGATAAGTGAGCTTGCGTGGCGAGACTTTTATCGCCATGTACTGGTCGAAAAACCAAATCTGATTCGTCATAAGGCTTATAAAGAAGATACTGACACTAAGATCAATTGGTCATATGACAATGATGACTTTAAGACATGGTGCACTGGCAAAACAGGCGTGCCGCTCGTAGATGCAGCAATGCGTTGCCTAAATGCGACAGGGTTTATGCATAATCGCCTGCGAATGGTCACCGCGATGTTTTTGACGAAGGATTTATTGATTGATTGGCGCTTGGGTGAGCGTTACTTTATGCAGCAGCTGATAGATGGCGATTTTGCGTCCAATAATGGTGGCTGGCAATGGAGCGCGTCGACAGGTACGGACTCAGCGCCCTACTTCCGTATTATGAACCCCTTTAGCCAAGCCAATACGCATGATCCTAAAGCTCTGTTTATTAAAACTTGGCTACCGGAGTTAAAAGATATTCCTAACAGTATCTTGCACAACGAAGACAAGATGCGTAAGGAATTGGCAAAAGGTGGTAAGTTTGCCGATGTTGACTACCCTGCACCGATGATCGAGCATAAATCAGTACGCAAGCTAGCTATTGCTGAGTTTAAAAAAGAAGCTTAATTTTAGAAAATAACTAGTAGACTAGCCATTGGTAGTGACTGGCAATTGACATGCACCTGCACCCTGAGTGGTAACCGTCACTACCGCTCCCGTGAGTGCAAATAGCTGCTGCAATTGGGTTTGCGCATTTTGAAGTGCCATATTCATGACATCACCTCGACAGGCACGCTCAAGCACTTCTTTTTTTGCCATGGTCTGTGCTTGTGCCAATATATTAGGATCGACTTGCATCATGCCAAAAGCCCCTGTCTGCCAGTCATAAATCTCGATATCATCCAAATATACTAAAAATATCTCTGTAGGCGGCAAAGTAATATTGATTTGCGGCATAGTGGCAGCTGGTGAGTTGGCATCAGCTACTTGCTCTTCGTCTGCATTAGCTTGAGCAGGTTGCACTACTTGTACCATCTCAGGTGTCAGTGCACTCAGATCAACGCCTGCCTCTACGCGACCATGAGCGATAAACAAGGCCTTTTGCTCATCCTGCCACAGCTTCATCCAGCTCCCAGGTCGCTCGCTCGTAATCACTGTATCAACGCTGAATGCGACGGTATGTAAGCGATTTAACTGCTGAATTTGCGTAACCACCCCTTCGCGAGTAATGGTTTCTATCGGCGCTTCTTCTGGTTTGTTTTGCGCGCTATAAATAGCAAAAACAATCGCTGCTAGACCGATAAGTAATATCACCCACGACATTGTCGCAATAGGACGTTTCTCAGGCTTTTGAGTGGCTTTAGCGTTATTCATATCAGGATTATCCATAGAAGCTACCTTTATAATGTTGCATTGTTTTTATAAGGCTAACTGTATTATCAAAACTCTGTAATACCTGACCTATAAATGCGACTATTGTGCAGTAACTTCAAGTATTGGCTACCATTCCTCTACATAACTTTATCCATAAACCTCTACGCACTCATGTTAATAAACTGTCTCTCAAGTAATCAGTGCTTTCGCTATAAAATCATACGAATAGCTCAATTATTTATCCCTTATTGAACCCTTTGCGTCACGTTCGGTCTGAAAAGACAAAAAGTCATTGCGTCTTAGGCGAACTTTACCTAACATAGTCAGATTGTATGAATAAAATGTCAGTCTTAAAGCATTTATCAGGGTTTTGACCTGAATATATTGCATTTTTGGCATATTGATACATCAAATCAAATTTGCCTCTCTTTTATGAGAGTGGTTTTTACTGATGTGCTTTGTATATAAGCAGGTTGGTAACTAGGAAATACCCTAGATTATTGCTAAGTGATAAAGGTAAGCTTGCGGCGGCAATGAAACGATTAGCCATACGCTCAACATCCTACTATTTCTTATTTTTTTATCGTTGATAAGGTTACGCTTTATTTATGAAAGCCAGTCAATTTTTATTTGCCACACTAAAAGAAACCCCAAGTGACGCCGACATCGCCTCAAGCCAATTGATGGTGCGTGCTGGTCTTATCCGCAAGATTGCTTCTGGATTGTATATTTGGTTGCCTATGGGTCTGCGCGTCTTACAAAAGGTCGAACGTATTGTTCGTGAAGAGATGCAAAACGTCGGCGCACAAGAAGTGCTAATGCCGATGACTCAGCCTGCTGAGCTTTGGCAGACGACCGGACGTTTCGATGATTATGGTCCTGAGCTATTGCGCTTCAAAGACCGTCATGATCGCGATTTTGTACTTGGTCCAACGCACGAAGAAGTCATCACCAATCTAGCACAAGGCGAGCTACGTAGTTATAAACAACTACCGATTACTTTCTTTCAGATTCAAGGTAAATTCCGTGACGAGATTCGTCCACGCTTCGGTGTGATGCGCGCCCGTGAATTCACCATGAAAGATGCTTACTCTTTCCATGTGGATCAAGCCTCATTGGCCAAGACTTACCATGATATGTATGACGCTTATACACGCATCTTTACCCGCTTGGGCTTAGATTTCCGTGCGGTACAAGCAGATACGGGCTCTATCGGTGGTTTTGCCTCACATGAGTTCCATGTCTTGGCAGATAGCGGCGAAGACGATATTGCGTTTTCGGACTCATCTGACTATGCAGCCAACGTAGAGCTAGCAGAATCTGTCAGCACCGCTGAGCGTCAACCGCCAAAAATGGAGCGTGAAGACGTTCTAACTGAAGGCATGACCAGCTGCAAAATGGTTGCTGAACACTTGGACATCCCGTTAGAAACGACGGTTAAAACCTTGATCGTTCATGGTCATACCGAGAATGATGAGCCACAACTGATTGCTATCGTGTTGCGCGGCGACCACCAGCTCAACACTATTAAAGCTGAGAAAATCGAAGAAGCCAACGTACCATTGACATTAGCATCTGACGAAGAGCTAAAAGCGGCAGGTCTGCATAAAGGCTATATCGGCGTTAATTTAGATATGCCTGTATTCGTTGATCGTTCAGCAGCTGCGCTTTCAGATTTTGTCTGCGGTGCCAATGAAGTGAACAAACATACTATCGGTATGAACTGGGCACGTGATACTCGCATTACTCGCATCGTTGATGTGCGCAATGTACAAGAAGGCGACCCGTCTCCTGATGGTAAAGGCAGCCTAAAAATCAAACGCGGTATCGAAGTCGGTCATATCTTCCAGTTGGGTGATAAATACTCACAAGCGATGAACTGTACAGTTTCTGGCGAAGATGGCAAACCTGTCACCTTGATGATGGGCTGTTATGGTATTGGCGTTAGCCGTATTATTGCCGCTGCTATCGAGCAGAACAATGATGAAAACGGTATTATGTGGCCAAAAACACCAACGGTTGATGATTCAATCGCTCCTTTTGAAGTCGCCATCATCCCGATGAAATCTAAAGAAGAGACGGTCATGCAGACGGCAACCGCCCTGTATGAAGAGTTAAAATCTCAAGGCATCAACGTACTACTGGACGATCGTAACGAGCGCCCAGGCGTTAAGTTTGCTGATCTTGAGTTGATTGGTATACCACATCGTATCGTCGTGTCTGATCGCAACTTGGCTGAAGACAAGTATGAGTACGTCAATCGCCGTGAAGCCGAAAAGCAAATGCTGAGCCGTGAAGAAGTCATGGCAAAAGTAAGCGGTAAATAGTCTTGTAATTAAAGACTATATAACAAAAAGCGCCTATCTCATCACGTGAGATAGGCGCTTTTTTATTGGCTTAAAAACTATTTAACATTGTATTTTTATGAACATTGTATTTTTAGCAAGAACTTACTGGCGGATTAAACGGCTTGGCGTAGGCAATAGACTGATATCACTAACACGGCAAGGATTGATATCGATACCACCGCGGCGCGTATACCACGCCCGTACCATTAGCTCGCTTGGCTGATAGTATTGGCTCAAATCAGCAAATATCTGCTCGACACACTGCTCATGGAAACCATTGTGCTGACGGAAGCTCAATATATAACGCAGCATGTTTGCATTATTAAAAGGCTTATCAGTCGTTATCGAAACGGCCAGAGTTCCCCAATCTGGTTGATTGGTCACTGGGCAATTACTACGCAGTAGATTGGAATAAAAGGTATACGGCTGCGTACCATCACTTGCCACGCTTTCATCGCTAGCCCCTACTTCTTTTTCACTCAGCAACGACGCATCAGGATGTTCCGTTAACGCAACTTTATCCGTGCTATCTGCCAATGCCTCATCAATGCAAATACCCTCAGGCTGAGCAATCAATAACGCTGTTTCGTTACCATCTAGATCATCGTTTAAACCGAATAACGCTACCTGTACGTCTGTTTGCAAACAAGCTGACAAGTCTTTCGCAATCAACGCTTGTACGTCATTCCAACTGGCGAATTCGGTAAAGTTAATACTATTCAAATATAACTTAAGCGATTTTGACTCCACGATAAACGGTGAGCTAGCAGGAATACTAAAGCGTGCAATCGCTACTTGCGAGATACCTTGCGGATTTAACCAAGATATCTCAAAAGCCTGCCACCAATCGACACCGACGGCTAGCTTGTCGTCATGCCAACCAATCGCATCACGTCCCATGCTGCGCGCAATCGGATATAGCGTCTCTGGGCTATACTCAGTTGGATAGTCTGTGGTTTGCTCACCTAAGATACCGTGAATACTCATCTGTCTTCCTAATATTAAACCGTTTAAAATTTACTCTAAATAATATGCTTAGCGAATAATACGCACTACAAACGTACACGTGAACCATTACTTAGCAAGCGATAAGCGATGGTATAAAATATCGCACAGAATACAAAAATAGCCGCCATTGAATACCAAACATTGACATCAGAGTAGCCAAGAATACCGTAACGGAATGAGTTGACCATATAGACGATAGGGTTCAGTAGCGAGATATTTTGCCAAAATGGCGATAAATTCTCCATCGAATAGAACACACCGCCAAGATAGGTCAACGGGGTCAATACGAAGCTCGGGATAATAGAGATATCATCGAATGAGCGTGCAAATACCGCATTGATAAAGCCGCCTAACGAAAATAGGATAGACGTGCCAAGTACCGTAAATACAGTCACAAATAAATGCTCGATACCAAGATCAGTAAAGAACAGCGCCACTATCGAGACAATCACACCGATGGCCAGACCACGGAAGATACCACCACTGATATAACCCATCAAAATAGCATGCTTAGATACGGGCGAGACCAAAAGCTCTTCGATACTAGACGTGAACTTGGCACTAAAAAAGCTTGAGACGACGTTAGAGTAACTGTTGGTAATGATCGACATCATGATCAAACCAGGCACGATAAACTGCATGTAAGGTACGCCGCCCATCTCACCCACACGCGAACCAATCATCTTACCAAAGATGACAAAATACAAACTCATCGTGATAACTGGCGGTAGCAACGTCTGCGGCCAGATACGTAAAATACGGCGCACTTCTTTGAACCAAATAGTACGAAACGCAATCCACTTCTTACTCAATGACATTGTTTTATTATGATCGATTAGTTCCTGACTCATAACCCCGCCTCCTTCATGCTATCTGCACTTTGAATGTTTTTGTCTACCAAGCGCATAAATAACTCTTCTAGTCGGTTAGCTTTATTGCGCATACTCGCCACACTGATACCCTTATCAGACAACTGATTAAAGACACCGTTTAGTGACTCACCTTCTGTCAAGGTAACTTCTAGCGTCTGCTCGTCTGGTTGCGAGACCCCTGTGACTCCTGTCAGAGCCAACTGCTCAGTGAGCGGCGTATCCAAATCAAACACAAACGTCTCTACCGACAACTGCGCCAGTAGCTCTTTCATTTCCGTATTAATACGAATCTCGCCGTGATCCAAGATCGCAATGCGTTTACACAATTGCTCAGCTTCTTCGAGATAATGAGTCGTCAGAATAATAGTGGTATTTTCTTCAATATTAATCTGCTGCATGAATTCCCACATCGAGCGGCGAAGCTCGATATCGACACCCGCAGTTGGCTCATCTAGAATCAATAGTTTTGGTTTGTGAATCAAAGCACGGGCAATCATCAAACGGCGTTTCATACCACCAGATAGCTCACGTGATTTGCTGTCGCGCTTATCCCATAATCCTAGCGCTGTTAACAGTCTCTTTGCGCGTGGTTTGGCTTCTTTTGCCGGAATACCAAAATAACCCGCTTGCGTAATCAGGATATCTTCGACTTTTTCGAACATATTAAAGTTAAATTCTTGCGGTACAACGCCAAGGTATTGCTTGGCAATCGAAGGGTTCTCTAATAGGTCTGTGCCGAAAATATGGACGCTACCGGTGGTTGGCTTAAACAATGAGCTAATAATGCCAATCATGGTAGATTTGCCTGCGCCGTTTGGCCCAAGTAACGCAAAGAAACCACCTTGTGGTACCGTTAAATCAACCCCTTTTAATGCCGAAAACCCATTGTCATAGGTTTTGGATAGGTTTTTTATGGAGAGTGCTGGTGCATCAGACATGAAGACCTCTTTATTTGTTATCAATTTATATAAAATGCGATTTTAGAATAATAGGCCGTGTTGAACATTCGACTATCATTATCATATAGGCAAAAGCCGTATAAGAATGTTCAACACACTCTACTATCTAAAGGTAACAATGTAATGTACGGTAATGAATGAACTAATCTCATAAAATGAGGCTACTCATGGCGAATTTCAACTGCCTTGTATTCGAAGTACCATATTAATAATACTCATCATGAAAAAGCGCCTATCTCATCACTGAAATAGGCGCTTTATAGATAACTATCGTAAAAGCTTGGAAGGTAATCAACAAAGATTAGCTTGCTTCTGCAACCATATAATCTACAGCATTTTGAACTTCTTCATCAGGAATATCCGCGCCACCTTTGGCAGGCATCGCATTGAAACCATTGATAGCATGGGTATATAGCGTATCTTTACCTTTTGCGATACGTGGGCCCCAAGCGCCAGCATCACCAAAGATAGGAGAGCCTAGCAAGCCTGCTGTATGACAAGTATGACATACAGCATTATATACCGCTTTACCGTCACGAGGACCGTCGCCAGCAGCTGGGCCAGATGAGCGTGCCGTTACATCACAAGCTTCACCATCTTCAAAACAGATATTGGCAACAGGTTGGATACGCGCAATCAGATTAGGATACAAAGCAATTAGCTTCTGTACTTGCGGCGTATCTTGTGGAATTGGCTCTTCATCAGCGGCAGGCGCTGCAGCGGCAGTTTCTTCACCTTCTGCTAGAGCGGCTTCGTCAATAGGCGCAGCAGCACCATCTGTCGTATCTGCAGCAGCTTGGGTATCGTCACCTAGCGTTTCAGGAGCAGCTTCTACGACCTCTTGGCCTTCTGCTACGTCTGACGCAGTTACAGGAGTGTCTACAACATCTTCAGCTTGGCTCACCGCGATACTAGCGATTCCTAGAATGGCAGCTGCCGATAACATAACTACTTTTCTCATTCGTCACGTTCTCTTATTACGTATACAAGGACTAGCACGGCTCGGACATTCTGTCTGTCCTCCTTTGACGACTTCTAAGTCTTCAATAGCAGACAGCCATCCCGCGTGCCAACGCACTTGTAATCGGTGATTATAAATATGAATTCTCCCCAACATTATAAGGGAAAAGGCAGGTAAATTGCCATGCTTGTTTAATGACTTGGCTGTTTTTTCTTAAAAAACCTCAATCGCGACTGTCATTTATTGGCTTTATGCTTTTTATTTGTTAGACTAAGCGGTCTTTATTTCTAGACACCTTATGCTAATTATCACGCGCATCTAAGCGTGACAGTTAGACATATCGTTATCATATGCGCTCGTAGCTCAGTTGGATAGAGTATCGGTCTCCGAAGCCGAGGGTCGTGGGTTCGATTCCCGCCGAGCGCACCACTATTTATAGCTTAAGCTTTGTTCAAATTTCGCCTCAGGCATTAGATTGTTTGGGGTTTTTTTGTGTCTGAATTTTAGATCAAGCCCTTTATTCACAATGCCTGGCTATTTTATCTTTCTAAACTCTCATGAAGTCACATTCTCTTTAATCCTGTATTAGCTATAAGTTTGCGTACATACATTCTCTCTCTTAAAAATCAGTGACCAAGTTATCAGTGACCAAACGGTGACCATTTTGTGACCAAGGTTGAGAAACACAGGAACTTCTATCACTCCAACGATAGAAACGATGATTTGATAAAACAACTCATATAACTTTTGCTTAAAAAAAGGTCTTCAGCTCATTTAATTCAGTATTATATGGATACCTTTCTAGCATGATATCAATCAAAGTAAGCACGCCTCCTTCTATGTTACCTTTTTTTGCTTTTTTAATCGCTTTAGTCCATTGTTTGCCAAGGTTTCCATTGGAGTTTAAATCTTTGAGTTTGCCACCTGCTTTCTCCCACAGGAATTCTAATTCTTCTGAACTATATAAGGAACTGGCTTCGTCAACTAATCTACTAATAAGATAATCATCTGGCAATTCATCAAGGTTTATCTTAGATTTAAATGAATAGGCCCACTTTTGTTTTTTTGGTAATAGACTGTAGCAATATTTCAGCGCATTATTAACAACCTTCTTATTTCCATACAATGTATATAAAGCCTTAGTTATTGATATCCATTTACTTGAGTTTATGAACTCTCCTAAATTTTTACCATACTGTCTCCAGTTGTTGTCAGTATATTGACCTAAAATATTAATTACTTCAGATTCATTCACATGAACATTCCATCCTATTAATAAATCCATTACCTTAGGCGCTATCTCTGATTTTAGGAACTTCTCCTTTATATTTTCTTGAATGATTTTATCAGTTACGTTACTGATGCCGTTTTCAACGACATATTTACTTACCGTATTAATCAGTACCTGCGTATCCGATTTACTTAATTTATCCCAAGAAAAACCTTCAGTTAACTGCAACAGTGCTCGCTCAGCAAGATTTTCTTCAAAGCTTTTCTCTGCTAGTATTTCAATCAATCCATATGTTTCATGACCATTAGTAGCACTACGTAAAATACTGTCTATTCCATCGTTGATGATAATTTTGGATGGTATTGATAACTTACTGCGATAGCCCTGTGAAAGCAAATATCTATCAAACTTCTTATCTAGTTCTAGATAGGGTAGTAAATTTTCAACGAGTGTATCTGTATTCTCAATGTTTGTAATTACTCTCGTATCATCGATGACCCTAAAAGTACTTAATAGTTCATTTTCGTTATATAACTCAATCAAGTAATCAAAGCCAACTACCTCAGGATGCTCAAAATCTAAGATTTTATTCAGAGCCATTATAGGTTGATCTAATCTAAATAAGCACCAGGCATATAGTTTTGCCCAGTTTTTTGACCTAGCAAATTCCTTTAGCCTTTCGATATCATTATCATTAGGCTCATTTTCAAGAGTCAATTCTAAGATGCCCTTTTCAATATCTTTTGAGTCTGAAATAACATCACTCGCTATGGCAAACAATTCTTCATCTATAATCAGCTGTTTAGCTTGTTGAAGCCAACTAGGCGTCAATGTATCAACCCCCTGACTAATACCTTTCTTTAGGGCTATATACCACCACCTATTCTTCCTTATACTGTCGGCTATCAACCTATTTTTATCTTCATCTTTCAATAAAGTAAATTTATTTTCGATGTAACTCGCTAACGAAAGACATAGTAAGTTATAGTTGTGATTCTTTTTAAATACGATATTTTGTATTTTTTCTACTTCCATAAAGCTTAAACTTGTTAGGTTCTCTGCAAGATATATGAGTGCTTTGTTTACATATATATCTAAGTCACCTTCAGTATCTTCAAATGATAAGCTATTTCTAATAAGGTTAATTGCAAGAGACGCTGAAGGTTCTGTATTAAACGTGTCTATCAACTCCACAGTTCTTGATAACTTTCTCAGTCTTTGTAACGGAGGTTTTTCTATGGCTAATGATGTGTTCTCTAAGAGATTTTCAAGAATAGTATCCTGATGGTCTAAAAGAAATTTTACCGCTCTAGTATCGCTAACCTCATTGTTGTTGCCAGTACTACTAATAGCAGTATAAGGTTCAATCCATCGAAGCTTATTAGATGCTATAGATGCGACAATATTGAATTCGCTCTCATCGGCTAAGATTTGAGAAGGACTCCATTTCACGTTACATATTAGCCTTTTCCTAGCTTTTGGCCATAAACTTCTCCAAAGCTCCATAATGATAGTGGCAAAAGAAGCTAGATTTTCTAAGATTAAGACAGGGTGAGTTGCTATTACTAATGAGTCAAATACGTTTTTTAACTGCTCATTAGTAATTTCTGGTAATTTTTCAGAATTCATAATTGATATTAAAATATCTGTCAAATCGTTTAATTCTATCGCTTGATTAACAGGTAACAAGGCAACCTTACTTCTAACCATTCCTCCTCTAAAAGCTCCAAAATCAGGATACGTACACCATAAGCACCAATAATCGTTAAAGACCTCACATCCAAGAACTGGATACCAAACTACATTCGCTGGCAAATAACCTGCTGGTTTATCAGTAATAGATAGCAGTTGACTTGGAAGCTCTACTTCGGAATTAGTAGTATGGATAAGTTGATGCTTATTGTCTTTATCACCATAGGTGGCATAAATAGGAAAAGCTAAATCAGAGTCAGTCATTAAGCAACCATTTAATAGGTAAAGTTAGGTCGATATTTTTCTGCTCAATAGTCTCATTTGGCGATATAACCCAGCCCTGGTTCTCTGGACCTTCATCAATAAAATCTTCATCTTTTGACGCTTCTGTTAATTCCTTTCCTAATGCAGAAAGCCCCCATATACTTAATTTATCCTCGTCCCAGTTAGAGACCAAATACGAAGCTAACATTGGTAGTCGTTGCTCTAAAATCATATGTGGAGTGGCATTTTCAGTATTTACTTCATCGTAACAGGAAAGCAAAACGGCTACCTTAGGGCTTTGAACTTTGTTAGCTATTTGCGTTTTTGATAATTGTAATAGTATCTGTAACTTTTCTACCCAGTAAGGATTTGCGTCCCAATTTGTGGAATTAGGTGATTCATGCTTCTTTTCTGGTTTTTCATTATTGGCCAATTTTTCAAGGAAATCTGGGAATGTAGGTTCGCTTTCCACCCTAATCACGATAAGCCATTTATCACTATCATCTAATTGGCTTTTCCATTTCTCATCTAACGAGCGTGTAGAGAAAATAGTATCCCATTGCTCACCTGCGTATTCAGGCCAATTTATATCAAACTCTTTACCATTTTCATCTATTAATGGTATTTTTAGGCTATTCCAAGTCTCAGCCACAGTATGAGCAGAAGCTTTACCTTCGCTTAGTGCTTCAAAAACCTCACCAAGCATTTCTAAATTTGCTGGTGTTCCATTGATATTTAGTGAGCTTCGAGGCTCTTTAAGACGACCATAAAGTTGTCCAAAAAAGTGTGTTTTACCACTGTTAGCTCGACCAATAACCAATATATTTTTCTTAGACATGACTTCCTCGGTAGCACATAAAAGGTGAGTTGCTCACAATAGGGTCAGAAACTATTATCGGTTGTCTGAATGACTCATTCTCTAGTAATAAATCATGTATAACATTAGTAACTGAATCTGGGTTTTCTATGGTTACTTTATATTGTTTGGCATGTGGAATATTAAATAAAAGCTTATCAGTAATTTGTTTTTTCATTCTGTCTGAAATCGGGTTTTCTACTAACTCATCGGACTTAGTCCAAATTAAAGCTGTAGGTTTTTTTTTGGTAAATGGAATGAGTCTTTCAAATAACATAAATAACTCTTTTCGTGCCTTTCCTCTATTTTCTCCTGCAAACTTATTACAATCAGCTGTTATGATAAACATGTCTGAGTTCGTAGCCATCCATTGCGCACCACCCGCATTAGGATCATCTGAGTTTAATGACCATGTAGTGAACCATTCGCCAGGAGCATCAGTAAGTAACAAGTCGATCAAATTGCTTTCATTATCTCTTAATGCCAGGTGTAGTAACCCTGGAACCCTCTCTGATTGTCGAGAAGTATGAGGTGGGAAAGTGGACTTAGTTGTATCGAGTCTTGAATAAGATGACAGGTTCTCCCATGCTACCAAGCTTTTAGAACCAGCAAATTTATAACTTAATTTAAGTCCTTGGCGTATATAATTTAGATAAGCAATCAGTAAGAATGTGGTTTTTCCCGTGTCATGCGAACCAAACACACCAATAAAACGGCTTTCGCCTCGTGCCCGAATTTGGCTTAAGTCTTGTATTCCTAAGTTATTACCCGACCACCATATCCTATATTGCTTTAATTCAGGATTTTCTGTAGTTTCTTTTAATTTAACTTCAAAATATTGGCATTCATTAGGATAATCCTTACCCTCACTACAAGCTCCGCCATCACCGACATAACAATCTTTTCCCTCTCTAGAACAAACACCACCTACGGTTATTTCACTATCACTCATACTCATGTCTCTACTTGATTTTCAGCAGATTGTTCTCGAAAAATAGCTTGAGCCAATTTAGGAAGACTAATTTCTGTATCTTTGGAGATACTCAGTTTAGATATAGCGGTATCTGTATCGAAAGAATCATCAGAAAAAGCGTAACTAACAAAGTCCTTCAGTGACCAATTGTCTTTATAACCAATTGTTAGTTGCCGAATAGTCTCTTTCGGGACACTATCTTTATTTTTTGAATAAAATTCCCATATCTTTTCTAAAGAAAACTTTTCTTCAATATCTATATTAGGTAAGTCGGCAACTGTTTCAAAGATTAAATAAGAAATACTTGCTGGTGGCGCATTTTCCATTAGAGACAGTAAATCACTCACCATGACTATTAAGGCAATTTTACCTTCAAACTCTCTATAGCTTTGATTTAAGGAAGGAGAGTATAAAGCCTTACTCCACCAAATGGTGTCTAACTTTAAATTTTCATTAGACCTAATATTTTCATTTATACTATTTCTGTATTGTTCAAATTTTTGATACTGGCTTTGATAAAGACTTTCTCGGGTCGTAAAATCTTCAGATAATTTAGTATACATGGTTTGAAAGTCCTGGATGCCTTCAAGCTCAGTACTTAGTTCAAATGTAGGAAGCTTTCTTGGAAATGGTATTTTATTCCCTTTTCCGTTCTCTAGAAGATCGAAACTTGAATATTCCTCACTTTCTTTAGACCATTGTGAAAATATACTTTCAAAGACTTCTTTTTCTTCTGCGAACCGTTTGAAGGGTAGCATATCAGCAATTGTATTCCACAGTATATAAGCATACCTTTGATTATCTAATGCTAATTGTTGACAAGCATCTAGAAGCATAGAGCGATAAAGTAAGAATGGGGTGTCTATGTAGATTGACCTGGCCGACCTCCATACTTCTGTAAAACATTCATCTGCAATTTTTATTGCTATATCATCGCTATTAGGCGTTTGGTTTATACTGGTTAATACAAATGAGGTAAGCAATGGCTCATCTTCTTTCAACCTTTCTACTAGTAAGGTAGTTGCCTCAACCATATTATCAAAACGCCTATCATCGCCATCTAGCTTTTCAATTAAACCTAAACTATTGACTCCATCCAATACTCTTGACATTTACTGTACTCCAAATTTTATGAGTGGTAAGCTTTTAATAAAGATTTTATAGCTATGCATTGAGGATTATCTTTTTGAATGATTTGTAAAAGCGCTTTCGGTGTTACTTCTGAGCCTTGGTTTACTTTTTTCCATATGGTATGCCAGCGGGTATATGGGCGTGACTTATTTTCTAAATCACTCAGCTTACCTCCTGCTCTTTCCCATAAGACTTGAGTTTCGTCAAAGTCTGGATACAACTCTGCAAGCAGACGCACTATGTCATCACTGTCCATATTATCGCTTTCAATTTCTGGTAACTTATCTTCTTTACGAGTAAATAAAGACTCACTATTCCTTAATAAGAGAATAAGCAACTCAGCTGAAGCACGTGCTGCAAAAGTACGGTAACGATCATCTTTATAAGGATCTGCAAAATCTGATACTCCTTTTGCAAATATAAATGGCATATCGTAGCTATCAGCTGATGCAGCTAACCCACTTCCTTCCATGTCTAGTCCTAGCACTTTTCTCATATAACTTGAAAGCTTATTATATATTTGCTCATCTTCAGTAACAGTTGCTCCTGTTGCGATAGGTGCAACATGGACAGAAAACTCTGGTTCTGCTGGTAGTCCTCTCGGGTTGAGTAATAATAAATCTTGAATATATTCTATACCCGCTTCGGTTAACTTAACTGGTTTCTCGATATAACCTCTTTTTCTAAGTCTCAAGATAACATCGCTCCAATCTGGACACTTTTCATCAAAATTATCTTGTTCAACTGGTTTCTTATTATCTATTAATTGACTCAATACCCAGTTTTCTTGCGCTTCTAAAGAATACTGAGGCTTTAATTCCATCCATGCCATACTCTGATTTTTATATAACGTACTTGTACGTTGCATGTTTTGAACTATTGTTTCACTTGGTTTGTACTGCAACGTATCGCCTTGAAAGACTTTGAACCGCCCCGACTTTATCGGAGGCTGATTTACTTTAGTCAGGCAGCAATGCCT
>OAOU01000034.1_pt1 | contig 33188 bp, 22 predicted proteins | sample 1470821 | NCBI WGS metagenome assembly OAOU01 (sample SAMEA3275579, study PRJEB22092) | marine metagenome | biome: ENVO:00000447 MARINE BIOME; feature: ENVO:00002042 SURFACE WATER; material: ENVO:00002010 SEAWATER | collected 2014-06-20T12:30:00+00 | depth 0 m
ACTTTATAAAGTAAGCGATGGTGATGTCTACATGGTAACGCTAACCCCAGCGCAAGATAAATTCCTACCTTATGTGTTAGCCGTAGCGCTGTTTATGCAGATCCTTGATGCGACGATTCTTAACACGTCGCTGCCGCAGATGGCTGAGGCTCTAGGAGAGTCGCCACTCAAAATGCAGTGGGCGGTGATCAGTTATGCGCTAACCTTAGCGATCTTTATTCCGATTAGTGGTTTTTTGGCGGATAAGTACGGCACGCGTAAGGTGTTTTTATCCGCTATTATTATCTTCTCTGTCGGGTCGCTGATGTGTGCCGCTTCGCCGACGCTCGATATTTTGATTGGCTCGCGTGTTATACAAGGGATTGGCGGGGCGATGATGACGCCAGTTGCACGGCTGATCTTAGTCAAGTCTTATCCGCGCAACAAGCTTTTAACGGTGATGAACTTTGCGGTGATTCCGGCGCTGATTGCCCCATTAGTAGGCCCAGTGCTCGGCGGCTATATCGTACAATACTTCAGTTGGCATTGGATATTTTTAATCAATATTCCTATGGGTATCCTAGGCTACGTTATGGGCAAAAAACTGGTGCCTGACTTGTTTGAAGATGCCAAGCATTTAGATTGGGCAGGCTTTGCTTTATTTGCCGCCGCGGCTTGCGGCTTTACCTTAGCCGTTGAGTTTGGCTCACAAACTGGTCGCGGCTTATATGGACTGATACTCGCGCTAATTGCTTCAGTATTGATAGGCGCTTATGTCTGGCATGCTAAGCGCCGGCAAGCACCGCTATTTCCCTTGAGCTTGTTTCGTATTCGCACCTTTCGAATCGGCATTGTTGGTAATTTATTTACTCGCTTAGGAATTAGTGCGGTGCCTTTTTTGTTGCCGCTGCTGCTGCAAGTGGTGTTTAAATACTCACCTTCTCAGGCGGGTTGGTTGCTTGCGCCTATAGCCATTGGCGCTATGGGTATCAAGCCTTGGGTCAGTAAAATCATCCAGCGCTACAGCTACCGTAAGGTATTAGTGGTGAACACGATTTTATTAGGTATTTTGATTATTATTCTAGCGCAGTTCAACGATCCGTCTTATTGGATATGGTATATCCCTATTTTGATCATTATGGGTGCTTGTAACTCCATGCAGTTTAGCGCTATGAACACTCTCACGATAGGTGACTTGGAAGGCACACAGACCAGTAGCGGCAATAGTTTAATGGCGGTTAATCAGCAGCTTGCGATCGGTTTTGGGATTGCCTTTGGCGCGGCGGTACTCAACTTATTGCGTGAGCGCATGGATCTCGATATGCTGATGGCATTTCAGACGACTTACTGGGTACTTGGCATCTTGACTATTTTATCAGGGCTGCATTTTTTACGTCTTAAGCCCAATGATGGCGACGGCTTGTATTAGGGCGTGTCCCTAATTCAAGCGTTTATGACTAAATGGGCTAAAAATTGCTAAATCTTTGGCAAACGGTGTCAAATAGCTGGTCAATATCTTGATATTACCTGCGCTATTTTCCTTGTTTGCCTGCGATTTATCTCATTTTTATCACCATTTTTAAAATAGGGACACGCCCTAGTTGTCTAAAGATATAAACTTAAAAAAACCAGCTTAAGCACACAAGGCTTAGGCTGGTTTTTTTATTAACCGTATTACAAGAGCTTTTAGGAATAAACCTCAATTATAGTTGATAGAGAACTATAGTTAGTAAAGCTTGCATACTTACGGGGTATGATCGTCATTAATCTGCGATTGAATATAGTTATGCACGCCGACATCGCGGATAAGATCTTGCTGGGTATCCAACCAATCGTCGTACTCTTCATTACCGTCTTTTAGCTCGACAAGTAGCTTGCGTGAGACATAGTCTTTGTGCTGCTCACACAGGGTAATCGCATCGGTGATGATGTCGAACTTTTGGCGCTCTAAGCGCAGATTGCACTCAATCATCTCAGGCACATCTTCTGCGATAAACATCTTGCCGTAGTCCTGCAAGTTTGGCAGACCTCCTAATAGCAAAATGCGCGCAATCAGATCATCCGACCATTTCATCTCATAGATAGACTGTTTGTACTGATTTTCATTTAAAGCCTCAAGACCCCAATGACGCGCAATACGCGCATGCAAAAAATACTGATTAATCGCTATTAGCGACTGTCCAAGTACCTTGTTTAGGGCTCTAATTACTTCTTTATCGCCTCTCATCTCTCTCTCCTAAGCATCTAAAAAACGTAAGCATTTACATAACTGATATTAGCCTATCACCCGACTTCTAGCCTTGGGTTAATTCTGGCGGTACTTCTGCTATCTGGCTTTGTAGATAATTAGGCAAAGTCACCATATCAATCAGGCGAAGCTGCTGCTCTAACCAATGCGCGTGATCTTCTTCGGTGTCTTGCAGCTGCTCCACCAAGATATCACGAGTGACGTAATCGTGCTCCTCTTCGCATAAGGCAATGCCGTCTTTTAGGTGCTGCTGCACTTTGTATTCAAGATCAAGATCAAACTGTAGCATCTCAGGTACAGTGCTGCCGATACGGATCTCATTCACCGTCATTTTAGGCGTACCGCTGAGCATTAAGATACGGCGAATAATCGCTTGCGCATGCAGGGTTTCATCCTCCATCTCATGGTGGATACGATCATAAAGCTTGCCATAATGCCACTCAGCGTACATCTCAGAATGAATAAAATACTGATCCCGCGCCGCCAGCTCACCGCCTAATAAAAAGTTTAAATAATCGATAACTTTTTGGCTGCCTTTCATAATCGCTACTCCTTTGTTTATTCGCTTTTATCATTATCAGCGCTGTCAATAACACCGCAAGCTAAAACGTAATGAATCAACTGTTGAGTCTAACATAAAGACAGCGCGGGGCTTGTAATATTAAGAACTAAGAATAAGATGCTAACTGATAATTGTTATCAGACTAAATTATTATGAGCATAAGTCGCCGCTACTTTTAGTGCGCTCTTACGTTTCAGCCTTACTTTTGATTGAGGCTTTATGCACCTAGCTGCACACATCAAAAAGCCGCCCTGCTGTGATAAGCAATGGACGGCTGACTCATATCTGACTAGCTATTTATAGATTATTTATAGAAAAGAGCGCGAATCAAGTGGGCGATACCTAGCGCTATACGGCATACGCTAATACATCAAGTTTGGCGTGATGCTCATCAAGATAGTCATTGACCATAGGCTCACAGCAGCCGCAGCAAGTAGCGACATCAAGGGTGTCTTTTAGGCCATCAAGCGTATCAATACCTGAAGCTATGGCGGCTTGAATTTGTTTTTCTTTGACGTCGTTACAGATGCAAACGTACATATAACTACCCCTACTTTAAGCTCTTAATGCTATTGGTATGCCAATCACTATGAACTGGCTTAAAACCATTATAATGATAATTATTAGCATTTACAATAACTTTTATAACCACCCTTTATCTCTTTTTCTTTCTAATCATGCTTGCTGTCATTGAGATAACAGATCGCCCTTATGGCGACAATCAGCAATTACACTCATAAAAGACGATAAATAAAGAATTTTGTAGCTCTGCTTAGCAATATTTACTTAATCGCATATAAATTCGTTACTTAATTTGGTAGAATAAGCAGTATGAAGTGTAGCAAATTGCCGATGAACGGTTATTTTTATAGATTGACACTCAAACACCATGAAAGCTAGAATATCGTCGCTATTACAAATAGTGATTAATATTATTTTTAGTATATAAGTTATGTCAGTACTATAAACGAATGTCATAATTTATTTCTGAGCTATCATTTATGAGTATTTACTGATTTAATACCCTGTATTTGCCGATATCCTATTGTTTCTTTTTAGACGGGTTTATTCACCCATCATTGACTTTTTTGTGAACAGATTTGTGAGCAGATAAGCTATCATCCAAGAGACCTTTATATGTCTAACCCAAATAATGCTATACAGCCCATTGAGCTGTTCAAAGTCTTGTCAGACCCTACGCGCTTGAAGTTGTTCCAGATTTTATACAAAAAAGAAGCGCGCTGCGTAGGCGAATTAGTCGATATGCTAGATCAGCCGCAGCCGACGATATCGCGGCATCTAAACCATCTCAAAAAGCTAGGTATCCTTAGCTGTGTGCGTGATGGGACGTGGATGTGGTATAAAGTGTCGAATGACATGCCTGACTGGTGTGCCACTATCCTTGAGACCACTTATCAGACACTAAAAGAACAAAACGCACCTATAAAAGAGATAAGTACCGCTCAAAGTGCTGATGCGTAACTGCGCTGATAGTTTATTTATCAGGTAGAGCCACGTAATATAAGAGCTTATGTCATCTTATAAAAAAGCAAAAAAAAGACCTATAGCTAATAGTGAGCTATAGGTCTTTTTTTATAGACTATAACACTATGCCAAGTCTAAAAAGTCTCTGACAAAGCTATTGGCGGGCTGGTTAAGAAGCTGCTCTGAGGTGCCAACTTGCTCGACACGGCCATGATTCATCACCACAATCTCATCAGATATTGCCCGCGCCTCTTCTTGATCATGGGTTACCATAATACTAGTAACCCCTAGTTCATGATGAATGTCTTTTAGCCATGTCCGCAACTCTTTACGCACTTTGGCATCAAGCGCCCCAAATGGCTCATCCAATAGCAGGAGTTTTGGCTTGACCGCTAAGGCTCTTGCTAGTGCAATACGCTGACGCTGCCCGCCTGAGAGCTGATGCGGATAAGCATTGGCAAGCTGTGGTAATTGTACGAGCTCTAACAGCTCCGCTACCCGCTTCTTAATATCGGTTTTACTAGGCCTTTCAGACTTAGGTAGTAATGTTAGGCCAAAGGCAATGTTATCGGCGATGTTTTTATGACGAAACAGCGCATAATGCTGAAACATAAAGCCGATATGGCGTTTTTGTACCGGAATATTAGTCACGTCCAAATCATCGAATAGTATCTGACCAGAGTCTGCATATTCTAAGCCAGCAATAATGCGTAATAACGTGGTTTTACCGCAGCCTGAGGGGCCAAGCAGTGTCGTCAATTTACCTGTAGGTACGGTGATATTGATATTATTCAAAGCGGTGAAATCACCAAAGGTTTTATTAACATCTCTAATTTCAATACTCATACGTGTATCTCTTATTTGCTTATAATATAAATGGCTTACGCTATTTGTTATTCAGGCTTATGCCGTGTAGGTGTGTCATTGGCGCTGACAGGTAGCTCAGGAGCAGCAACCAGACGCGCAGACTTAGCGAATTTGCGCTCTTGCATCTTCGTCATCACCTGTTGTAGCAATAACGTCACTAGTGCTAGCGCTGCCAATATACTAGATAAAGCAAAGGCGGCGGTAAAGTTATACTCGTTATAAGCAATCTCGACCAGTAGCGGCATAGTGTTGGTCTCGCCTCTTATGTGTCCAGATACCACACTCACCGCGCCAAACTCGCCCATGGCTCGCGCATTAGTCAAAATCAGACCATACAGTAGCGCCCATTTAATATTAGGCATAGTAATATGCCAAAACGTCTGCCAACCGCTAGCCCCTAATGTTAGTGCCGCTTGCTCCTCCGAGTCGCCTTGGGTCTGCATCAAAGGTATTAGCTCGCGCGCGACAAAGGGAAAAGTGACAAATAACGTTGCCAGCACAATACCCGGTACTGCAAAGATAACCTGAAAGCCAAGACTCTCAAGCCAGCCGCCAACAGGAGAGTTCAGACCAAACAGCAAGATAAACATCAGACCTGCAACCACAGGCGATACCGAAAACGGCAGATCGAGCAAGGTGGTCACTAGCTGCTTACCTTTGAACTGATAACGCGTCACCAGCCACGCAATAGCGATACCCATCACCATATTGATCGGTAAGACGATAGCGGCAGTTAGTAGCGTCAGCTTAATCGCTTGTAGGGCCTCATCCTCCACAAGCGAGGCGATGTATAGATCCCAGCCGCCCTTTAGCGCTTCATAGAACACCGCAAGCAGTGGTATAACCAGCATCAAAATCATAAATAATACGGCGATACCGATAAATAAGCGTCTGATCCAAGGCGCGTCTTTGGTGGCAGGATTGCTTTGATAATCATAACTATTGGCGATTTGCATCTTAGCGTGCTCCTACGCGGCGCGACAGCTTCCACTGTACGATGTTGATACTGAGCAAAATAACAAACGAGATCATCAGCATAAATAAAGCGACAGCCGATGCCCCTTGAATATCAAATTGCTCAAGCTTACTGATGATAATGAGGGGCAAAATCTCAGACTCCATCGGGATATTACCGGCGATAAAAATAACCGAACCGTACTCGCCGGTTGCGCGAGCAAACATCATGCCCGCGCCCATAAATAACGCTGGTAGTAGCTCAGGCAAGATAACCTTACCAAATGTCGTTAATCGATTAGCGCCCAATACCGCTGAGGCCTCTTCAAATTCAACCGATAGCTCGGCAAGTACCGGCTGTACAGCGCGCACGATAAAGGGAAAACTAACGACGACTAAAGCCAGCCAAATCCCTATCGGTGTAAACGCCACTTGAATATCAAATTTGGCAAACCACTGCCCTATCAGACCATTAGGCGCATAAAGCGTGGCAAGCGAGATACCGGTTACCGCCGTTGGTAAGGCAAATGGTAGATCAACTAAGGCATTGATTAAAGATTTGCCCCAAAACTCGTAGCGCACCAGCACCCAAGCGACAAGCGTACCAAACACCATATTGGTCAGCATCGCAAGAAACGACACCCACAAGCTTAGCTTGATAGCAGCAGTCACTTGCGGCTGTGAGATGGTCTCCCAAAACCCGCTCCAGCCCATCTGCGTCGTTGTATATGCCATCATCGCAAACGGCAACACCACCAGCAAGGACAAGCTAAAAACGGTAATACCCATGCTAAGCCCGAAACCCGGTAACACATTACGCTGGCGCATACGGGTCAGCCAGCTTTTTTTTGCAGGTTTGGGCGAGGGGCTGACTGGAGGTGTCGTGGCGCTCATAGTGATATCCTAATTATTACGTCGCTGTCTGTATTGTTATCAGCACTTATTGATGATTATGAGTGCTTTGTCTTTTAGTGCTCTTGAATTTGTGGTGAGCATCTAGGCAGCTTACGGTATGAAGGACATAGCGCAGGTGGCCATGTCCTTATTTATTTATGATGAACATTTTGGATTTGTCTGTCTGTTAAGACAGCTCATAAAGGCAATAATAATGGCTAGCCGTTATGGTAGGCGCTACTGCGGAGCATTCACTGCCAGCTGATCAAAGACACCGTTATCACTAAAGAAGTTACCCATAATCTCATCCCAAGAGCCAAAAGTATCATTTGGACGGAAAGTCTCAACCGGTGGTAATTTGTCGCTGTTTTTCTCAAGGACGCTTTGCACACTTGGGCGCAGGTATAGATCAGCCGCTAGCTGCTGAGCCGGCTCGCTCCATAAGTAATCTAGATACGCTTTGGCGGCGTCTGTCGTGCCTTTTTTATCAGTAACGGTAGTAACGACAGCGACAGGGCTCTCTGATTTAATAGAATAATCAGGGTACACGATATCGACTTGTCCTTGTCCAAACTTAGTCGCAGCTAGGTTCGCTTCATTCTCAAAGGTCACAAGCACATCACCGATACCGCGCTGTACAAAGGTTGTGGTTGCCGCGCGTCCGCCATTCTCGTAGACTTTAACGTTTTTGAGCATGTCTCTGACGTAGTTTTGCGCGTCATCTTCGTTATTATCAAAAGCGTGTAAGCCATAACCATAAGCGCCCAAGAAAGCGTAACGACCGTTACCCGTCACCTTTGGATTGGCCATGACAATCTCAATACCGTCGTTGGTCAAATCTTCCCAATCGTTGATGTTTTTAGGGTTATCTTTACGCACTAAAAAGACGATCGTACTGGTAAAAGGTACCGCGTTGTCTGGGAATTTGCTTTCCCAATCTGATTCCACCAAGCCTTTTTTCTCAAGTAGCTCAATATCAGAGCCTTGATTCATGGTTGCCACGTCGGCTTGTAGACCACTAGCCACAGACAATGCTTGCTTACTTGAGCCACCGTGCGACTGCTTGATATTGATAGTAGCGTTAGGGTTTTCGGCTTGGTAATGCTCAACGAACATCGGGTTGTAATCTTTATAAAAATCACGCGCTACATCATATGAGACATTTAACAGCTCAATGTTTTGCGCCTCCCCGCTTGCCGCAGAGTCAGCACTGGTTGCCGTGTCTGCGGTCTCATTATTGCTACAGCCTGCTAGGCCAATTGTGACTGCTACGCCTGCGATACTGAGGGCGCTTAGCGTTTTGTTTTTAAATAAGTGGGTTTTATTTACAGAGTAGCTTTTGGTCATAAGTGCCTCGACTCGAATAGATCATTGATAAATGTTCAATAAAAAAAGGGAATAGGTCTTGCCCTGCGGCTGAATAATCATGCAAGTATGCTAACAGCGTCTGCATATTATCTTTAATGATGAATATGTGTATGTTTCTGCCAAAATGGAATATATGAGTATGAAAATATCAAAAAAGCTAATTAAAGGAATATCTTGGCATCAGCCACGTTATTAGCTATGCTGCTTTAATCTAATGGTTTTACCTTTATCTTCTTATTTACTAACTTTCTAATACTAACTTTCTAAGTATTAAGGCTTATATATGACCTTGCGCGCCTCTCAAAAACCTTATACATCGCTTGCCATGTTAACGGCAATATTCATCAGTAGCGCATCGCTAGTAGGCTGCAATAACACCTCATCCGCTACTAGCACTAGTACTAGTACTAACACTATGGCAACAGCTAGCTTAGCAACTGTAGCCGCCGTATCTCCTGCCGTACAAGTGGTAGTCGGTGATTATGTGTCAGATAGCTATAGTCAGCATCATCAAGGCTATGATTGGGTCGCCGTGAAGGTGCAAGCAGATGAGAATGATCAGAATAGCGTTCATATAACAGTGCGCTCTCGTGATGATATAAAAAAGCCAACTTGCACCTTTGATGGCCAAGCAAAATTTATGGGTCAAGATCAAGCACACGGGATTATCTTTGAGACTACAGCTAATGAAAGTAAAGTATTTTTACAATTTCAAAGTGATCAGCTGACGATAGATAGCGATGATAAGTACGCGCTTAATTATTATTGCTCTGGTGGCGGCTCAATCGTTGGCGATTATCAAAAGCTGGCAGGAGAAGTCGAATTGAATTAACGCTCAAGCGTTATAATGGTTTGGTTAGGTTTTAATGATAAAAAAGGTGTCAAACTCATGGTCTGACACCTTTTTTATGCTTGAAGATTTTAAAACTATCTTAAACTGCAGAAGCGCCAGTCAGCTTAACCTCAGCGCGTTCTTCTTTAGCAATACCGGCATAGTATTCACGCAAGATCTCAAGCACCTCAGGGCGGCTAAAGTTATCAGGTACCTCAAGATCCTCTGATAGCGCTTTACGCAGTTTGGTGCCGGATACTTTGACGTGCTCGCTTGCATCGTGCGGGCAAGTCTTATCAGAGGCCATCGCTTGACAAGCGTTACACCAAAAGGTCCAGCCAATTTTTAGCGGCTGAGTGATCAAATCGTCTTTTCCAACATAATCAAAGATAGTTTGTGCGTCAAACGCGCCGTAGTAATCACCAACACCGGCATGATCACGGCCAACGATGAGATGGCTACAGCCGTAGTTTTGACGGAATACGGCATGTAATAAAGCTTCACGAGGGCCTGCATAACGCATATCTAGCGGATAGCCCGCTTGAATCACGGTATCGGCTCTGAAGTAATTATCTATCAGTGTCTTAATGGCCTCTTGACGTACTTCAGCGGGAATATCACCTGGCTTTAGCGCCCCAAGCAAGGAGTGAATGAGTACGCCATCGCAAATCTCAATAGCAATCTTCGCCAAATACTCGTGTGAGCGGTGCATTGGATTGCGCGTTTGAAAAGCAGCAACCGTTTTCCAACCTTTATTACTCAATATCTCACGGGTCTCACTTGGGGTTTTGTAAATCTCCGGATATAGCTCAGGAAATTCGCCTTCACTAAGCACCTCGACGCGGCCTGCGACATTGACCTCGCCTTGATTGAGCACTTGTTGCACGCCTGGATGCTCAGGATCAGTGGTAGTAAAGACTTGCTGGCACTCGTGATCTTTATCGATATCGTAAGTCTCTTCGACAGTGATAATACCCATCACCTCGCCGTCCTCGCTTACAAGCGCAACTTTATCGCCTTGATTAAGAGTGTCGGTTAATACTTTAGGCGCAGATAAGGTAATCGGAATCGGCCAAAACAGACCAGCATTATCACCTGACTTTAGGCGCATCTCATCGACCACCCCTTGCCAGTCCGCCTGATTCATAAAGCCATCTAGTGGTGTAAAACCGCCAATACCTAGCATAATTAAATCACCGCGCTCGCGTGAGCTTAAGGTAATGGTCGGCAGGGTGCTGGCAAGCTTCAGCGCCTCTTCGCGCGCGCTATCTTTTAATAGCAGCGGCTTTAGAGTCTCGCTACCATGCGGCGGTACTAGCTTGGACTGTGATTGATCATCTGATGTTGATTGGGCAGGAATAGAAGTCATAGTGTTTTATACCCTTAGGTTGTGAGCAATTAATGGATGACGCCTAGGCTACCCAATTTTGGTTATGAAAATTTATGCTGACTTTGGATATGGATATAACTTATAGGAATTTATATTTATCCGCGCACAGTTATATGATGTCAGCCTATATTGCTTTAAGCCCATTTTTGAACAGCTCAGTGCTGAAGCACACCCTAGATTAGCGCCGAAGCACGCTCTAGATTAGCGCCAAAGCACGCCCTAGAATTATTACACACGCAAATCATTATTGAGATTACGTCATGTATAAATATAACTACGCCGATCAAACGCTGGTAGAAGAACGCGTCGCGCAGTTCCGCGATCAGACCGAACGCTTTTTGGCAGGCGAGCTGCCAGAGGATCAGTATCTACCGCTACGACTGCAAAACGGTCTCTACATTCAGCGCTACGCGCCGATGCTACGGATTGCTATCCCTTATGGCCTACTTGCCAGCTATCAGCTGCGTAAACTTGCCGAGATTACCCGTAAATACGATAAAGGCTACGGGCACTTTACCACGCGTACCAATATTCAGCTCAACTGGCCAAAATTAGAAGAGGTTCCTGATATCCTAGCGGAGCTGGCCTCCGTGCAGATGCACGCCATCCAAACCTCTGGCAACTGTATTCGTAATACCACCACTGACCCTTATGCTGGTATTCATCAGGCTGAGATCGCCGATCCGCGTCCTTACTGTGAGATTATTCGTCAGTGGTCAACCTTTCATCCCGAATTTGCCTTTTTGCCGCGTAAATTTAAGATTGCGGTTATCGGTACAGAGACCGATCGCGCAGCCACGCAAGTCCACGATGTTGGCCTTCATGTTAAGAAAAATGACGCCGGCGAGCTTGGCTTTGAGGTGCTAGTGGGCGGCGGTCTTGGTCGTATCCCTGTACTGGGTAAAGTCATTAATGAGTTTCTGCCGCGCGAGCATCTGCTCAGCTATTTAGATGCTATTTTACGGGTCTATAACTTGCATGGTCGCCGTGACAAAGGTAGCAAGTATAGATCTCGCATCAAAATCTTGGTCGATACTTTAGGCGGGCGCGAGTTTGCTAAGCTCGTTGATGCCGAGTGGGAAGCGAATACCAAAGATGGCCCGCTCACCTTAACTGATGACAATTTTGCGACGGCTACCAGTTATTTTAGCGAACCTGATTACAAGACGTTTGATGCGCTACAAGTGCAGTCTGAGCTGCAGCAGCAGCTTGCGGACGATAAAGACTTTGCCAATTGGTATCAGCAAAACACCGTCGCGCATAAAATTGCAGGTTACCGCGCGGTGGTCATCTCCTTAAAAGCAGGACTGGTTGACGGTAAATACGTGCCTTCAGGCGACGTTACCGACTCACAAATGGATGCGCTAGCCGATCTTGCAGATGAGTACAGTTTTGGCGAGCTGCGTAGTACCTATCAGCAGAACCTGGTTTTTGCTGATGTCGAAACCAATAAGCTATACGAGCTGTGGCAGCAATTATCAGATCTGCACTTAGCGCGTCCTAATATTAATACCTTAACCGACATGATCGTCTGTCCCGGTTGGGATTACTGCTCGCTCGCTAATGCCACGACGCATAACATCGCCGAGCAAATCGAGAAGCAGTTTAGCGATCTGGACTACTTGTATGACTTGGGTGATATTCGACTCAATATGTCGGGCTGTATCAATGCCTGTGCGCATCATCATACTGGCGATATCGGCATTCTCGGCGTCGATAAAAAGGGCGAGAACTGGTATCAGATCAGCCTTGGCGGTAACTCAAGTAACGATGCTAAATTAGGCAAAATACTTGGCCGCTCTGTCCCAACCGAAGCGGTGGCGGATACCATTCAACAGATCGTTGATGTCTATGTCGATCTACGCGCAACTACGGATAACGATGTCGAAAGCTTTGGCGAATTGGTAGAGCGCGTCGGTCTTGATCCGTTTAAGGAGAAGGTCTATGGCTAATCATCATATCTTAGATAGTCAAGGCGGTGATATTAGCGCGCAAGATAACTGGCTGGCACTAAGCACTGATACTCTACCCGGCGGTATTGCTTTGAGTGAGATCACTTTGCTTGAGCTGCTACACCGGCAAGAAAAGTCTGAGGTTATCGTGCCGCTAGCCGATCTGCTGAATACTGAAGGCGCGCTTGCAGGCGGGCTGATGAACGAGGTGTATGAGCTTATCGTTCAGCACAGCAGTCATCTTGGCGTGTGGATTACTGCCGATACTGATGCCGATGTCCTAAGCAAACTTAGCGAGCTGTTATTGAAGCAAACGCTGATTGTCATTCATGTGCCCAAGTTTGCTGATGGTCGCGGCTTTAGCTTTGTACAAACCTTACGTCAATTGGGCTACAAAAAAGAGATTCGGGTCGCAGGCGAGTTTGGCCGTGACCAAATCGCTTATCTTTTGCGCGTCGGCGTCGATAGCTTTGTACTGAGCGAACATGATGTACATCCGGACTCCAAGTTTCATATCGAACAGGCCTTTACCGCGCTTGCCAGTAGTTATGGGGGCCGTGATGCCTCCGCACTACCTATGTTTGCAGGCGCTTAGTTTTTACTTTTCTATTTAACAATGACATTAATTTTCTAATTTAAGGACATAACCATGAGCCAACTACATCCAAACCTAGACATCGACCAAGCTAATAAAGACTTGCAAGGCAAATCGCCTGAAGAGATCGTTGAGTGGGCGCTATCGCAAGCCAAAAACCCTATTATCACCACTAACTTTCGCCCTTATGAGTCTGCCATTTTGCACTTAGTCGCTTCACTGCGCCCTGACATCACCGTATTATGGGTAGATTCAGGCTACAACACCGATGCCACTTATCGTTTTGCTAATAAAGTGATCAACGACTTAAACCTAAACGTCATTACTTATATTCCTAAGCAGACGGCGGCCCACCGTGACGTCACTCTGGGTGGTATCCCAGGCGTCAATGACGAGCTACACGACAAATTTACTGAGCAAGTCAAACTTGAGCCGTTTCGCCGCGCCCTTGATGAGCTAAAGCCTGACGTTTGGTTCAACGCTATCCGCAAAGACCAAACCGAATTCCGCCAAGGTCTCGATGTTCTAAGCCTCTCAAAAGACGGTGTGCTAAAAGTTGCGCCGCTGTTTGAAAAAACCGATAGTGATTTAGATAAGTACTTAGATGAGCACAACTTGCCTAACGAGTTTGATTATTTTGATCCGACTAAGGTTGAAGAGCACCGCGAGTGCGGACTACACACCCAGCTGTAGGTTTTAGTACTCATCTATAATTTGTAAAAATCAAAAAGCTCTCTCACCTTGAGAGGGCTTTTTTTTGGTTTATCTATTTGTTTTATTTATGACTGCTAAAAAGAGGAATTGCTATTTACGGCCAAGCACCCAGCCGCCATCCATAAAGACATTAGCACCATGCATGTAGTTTGAGTCATCGGACGCTAAGAATACTGCCAATGCAGCAATCTCTTCTGGCTTGCCAGCACGCTGAGCAGGGATAAGATCTAAACGCTCATCATCGATACCGTCAGTCATTGGCGTTTCGATAAAGCCTGGCGAGAGCATGTTTGCGCTTTGATTATTGATTTATTGAAAATATGCTAACACAGTTAAACGAATATCGATGTTAGGGTATGTTTGCTTAACTTTAAATACGTAAAGAACTCGCCTCACTCATTCCTATATTAAACAAAAATCGCTTTTCTTATGAAAAATATAACTACACTAATGCCAATCCATTAGGTGACATAGCGCGCGCGATACTTCATAATGACGCCATACATAAATTTGCATAATCTTCGGTGCTCCTATGAATACCTTTCCCTTATTCTTTAAACTCGATAACCGCAAAGTATTGATCGTGGGTGGCGGCGATGTGGCACTGCGAAAGGCGGATTTACTTAGCCGTGCCGGTGCTGCTATTACTATTGTTGCCCCTAGTATCTGTGATGAGCTGCACGCGTTATTAAGTGATGAGAAGCACACTCTTATTTATGAAAATTATAATAAAAAGTACATGCAAGGCGCGCGCGTTATCATCGCTGGCACTGATGATGAGGCGTTGAACCATCAAATTCATGCCGATGCAACCGCGCTCAATATTCCGGTCAACGTCGTTGACACCCCGCATTTATGTGACTTTATTTTTCCCGCGATCGTTGATCGCAATCCGATTGTTATTGGTATCTCATCGAATGGTAAAGCGCCCGTGCTGGCGCGTTTACTGCGGGCACGACTTGAGACGCTGATCCCGCAAGGTTATGGTAAATTAGCAAAACTGGCAGGCGAGTTTCGTAGCGAGGTCAAAAATAAAATCCCAACGCTTACGGGTCGTCGTCAGTTTTGGGAGCGCGCCTTTGAAGGTAAGGTCAGTGAGCTCATCTTTGCCGGCAACGAGACTGAGGCGACTGCGCAATTGCAAAAAGACTTAGCTGAGACTGCTAAAAAGATTGCCAATCAACATAGCGATGATACAGAAGTGGCCACAAACTCTGCAGCAAACTTAGACAATCAAGATACAGATTCAGATATCAGCAATAAAGGTAAAAATCCTGTTGGCGAAGTCTATATCGTAGGCGCAGGCCCAGGCGATCCGGAATTATTAACCTTTAAAGCGCTACGTCTCATGCAGCAAGCCGATATCGTCTTTTATGATGCGCTTGTCTCCCCGCAAGTATTAGATTTGTGCCGCCGTGATGCGGACAAAGTCTATGTCGGCAAAAAACGTAGCAATCACGCGGTCGCGCAATTGGGTATCAATGAGTTGTTAATCAACGAGGCCAAAAAAGGTCGCCGAGTCGTGCGTCTCAAAGGCGGCGATCCGTTTATATTTGGACGCGGCGGTGAAGAGATTGAGAGCCTGCGCACGCACGGTGTGCCTTATCAAGTGGTACCAGGTATCACTGCTGCTAATGCTGCCGCGAGCTACGCTGGTATTCCACTCACCCACCGCGATCATTCTCAGTCGGTGCGTTTTGTCACAGGGTTTTTAAAGGCTGGTGTGCCTAATGAAAAGTTTGAGAATCTGCTCGATACCGATGAGACGGTGGTCTTCTATATGGGCTTGCATTCGCTAGAGCGTTTGACTGAAGGTTTAATCGAGGCAGGCCGTAGCAGTGAGACGCCTATCGCTATCGTCTCCAACGCTAGTATGCCTAATCAGCAAGTGCTGACCGGTACACTGGCTAGTATCGTAGAGCGACAAGAACAAGCGCAGTTGCCAACGCCTGCCTTACTCATTATGGGTGATGTAGTGGCGCTGCATCATGATTTAGCTTGGTACAATCTACATCTGCAGCAGCATGAGCAAAGTCTAGCTAATACTGAAAGTAATTGGCTGCGTGGCGGGACAGCAACAACACCAAAGGGTCAAGCTAAGGGTCAAGCTGTTGACCAACAAGCTCATGCGTTATCGATGATTGCTACTCTTTCTGAAGCAAAAGAGGATAGTTTAGAGCAGTTGATTATTGGATAAACACTTTATTGTCATTATTGAACGGAGCCACTTTAATCATTTATTAAGGTGGCTTTTTCGTTTTCCTAATTCTCTCAGTCTTAATAGACGGTTATTTTAGTTCATATTAGACCCTTCTAATCATTCAAGCACAGCAAACCTCAGCAATTCTTGCTAGAATAAAACCCTTTTTATTTATTGCTATTAAGTCTACCTATGTCCGCAGCTGATATTGTTAAAAACCCCGTTAAGCCGCTCACAATCCTGCATACCTCAGACTGGCATTTGGGGCGCAGACTGTATGGTCGTATGCGTTATGAAGAGTTTGAAGCTTTTCTAGCTTGGCTTGAGACGACCATCAGCACGCAAAATGTCGATGTACTGATCGTTGCCGGTGATATCTTTGACACCATGACGCCAAGCAATCGGGCGCAAGCTCTGTATTATGAATTTTTGGGCAAAGTCTCAACTTTATGCTGTGAGCATATTGTCATCGTCGCCGGCAATCACGACTCCCCAACCTTTCTCGATGCGCCAAGCCAAGTGCTCAAATTCTTAAACGTGCATGTCATCGGCACTGCTTGTGAGGACTTAAACGATGAGGTGTTAATATTAGATGATAGTGACGGTGATCCGCATTGCATCATTGCCGCTGTGCCCTATCTGCGCGATCGTGATGTGCGTAGCAGCAGTGCTGGCGAGTCAGCTGATAGCAAAGATACTAATGTTATTAAAGGTATCCGCGCGCACTACGATGAAGTCGCAAGCTTAGCCAAAGCCGCACAACAATCATTGTGCAAGAGACATCAGCGCCATATTCCTATCATCGCAACCGGTCATCTATTCGCAGCTGGTAGCAAAACCACTGAAGATGATGGCGTGCGTGATCTTTATGTCGGTAACCTCGGTCAAATATCAGCTGAGATGTTCGATGAGGGCTTCGATTATGTCGCGCTTGGGCATTTGCATGTGCCGCAGCGCGTTGGCGGACAAGAGCATATTCGCTATTCAGGCTCGCCTATCGCCATGGGCTTTGGTGAAGCCCGTCAGCAAAAGCAAGTGCTACTCGTACAGTTTGGCGCAGGGTTGGATAAATCTATTATAGAGCCGCAAACACAAGAACCAACTCATTTGTTAGCAGAGGTCACAGTAGAACCGGTTCAAAAAGTCACTAAAAAAGCGTCCACACTTAACCATGATTTGTTTGCCGATGGTCTTTTTGGTTTTGAGGATACAGACATTACGGACAATAAAAAAGATGCTCCTATTTCATCAAAAAATAATGAAATAAATGCAACCCAATCCACACCTAATGATTATAAAGTCCTATATTCAGATGACAACAGTCATATGCAAGTCGTCTCGCTAGCTATTCCTTGCTTTCAAAAACTCGCGCAAATATCAGGCGATTTGGCCACTATTGCTAATACCATCAAAGACTTAAACCCAACGGAGTTGATATGGCTTGAGATTATTTATGATGGTGAGGACATCGTCACTGAGCTGCGTGAAGAAGTCGCTGCTATGATAGAAGGGTTGTCTTGTGAAGTATTAAAGATAAGAAATACACGCACTTATAATAAAGTGCTGAATCAAGAACAAAGCACTGAGACGCTGCAAGACCTAAATGAGCAAGATGTGTTTGAGCGCTGCCTTACGGTTAATGACGTGCCAGAGGAGCAAAAAGAATCATTATTAGACGCTTATCAGCAAATTTTGCATACTATTTATCATGATGATAGTCGGGCTGAATAAATAGCTAAATTTCTAAAAAACATCATCCATATTTTAAAATTTTGAACCATCCAAATCATAAGACTTGCTCATGCGCCTCATCGAACTGCGACTCAAAAACCTCAACTCACTCAAAGGCGAATGGCACATCGATTTCGCTGATTCTGCTTTTATTAACGAAGGCATCTTTGCCATCACCGGACAGACCGGTGCGGGCAAAACCACGATTTTAGATGCGATTTGTTTAGCGCTTTATGGCGAAACGCCAAGGATTAATAGCATTAGTAAAAGCAGTAATGAGGTGATGACTCGGCAAACAGCAGAGTGCTTTGCCGAGGTAGTCATTGATCTCAATGGTGTCCAATACCGCTGCCGCTGGGGTCAGCGCCGCGCTTATGGTAAGCCTGATGGTAATTTGCAGGACGCAACTCACGAGATAGCCTTGGTTAATACTCAAACTGACAATGAGAATAGTGACGATGAGATTTTAGAGAGTAAGCTATCACGTACTAAAGAGAAGATCGTAGCGCTTACGCGCATGGATTTTGAGCAGTTCACGCGCTCCATTTTGCTCGCGCAAGGCAGTTTTTCCGCTTTCTTAAAGGCCAAAGCGGACGCGCGCGCCGATATTTTAGAAAAGATTACAGGCACGGATATTTACGCGACGATATCGACTCATGTCTTTGAAAAGAAGCGCTCTGAGGAAGATGTTTTAAGCAAACTACAGTATGGCTTGGATGGCTTGATTTTATTGACTACTGAAGAAGAAGCGCACATTTATGAGGAGTTAACAACGTCTCAAGCAGCACAAGCCAAACAGCAACAACAGTATCAGCAAATAAGTGAGCAGATTCAGTGGTTAGAGGCGGTTGACGAGCTGCAAGGCAGGCTTGCCGCTTACCAAAGCGACTTAACTCAAGCTGAACAAGCAAAACAAGACTTCACCTCTGATGCGAAGCGCTTAGAGGCTGCGATAAAAGCGCTGGAGTTAGAGAGTCAGTTCGGTCAACTCAGTCGCAGTCGTGACACTGTGCAGCGCTTGTCCGACGAGCAGCAAACAGTAGCAGCAAAACTACCTACGCAACAGTCTGACTTACAGCAACTGCAAACTCAGCTTGAAAGCATTGATCAAAACTATAAGCAGGCCCAACAAGCACTACAAGAGGGCTTACCTAAAATCGCTAAAACCCGCGAGCTGGATGCAAGTATCAAGCAGCACAGCTATAGTCTAAATGATAGCCGCCAACGTCAAGAGTCGCTATCCGCTAATGTGCAGCGCTTAACGCAAGACATAATATCGCATCAAACCCTAGCTGCGCAAAGTGAGTCGCAGCTGGCGAGTACGGTAGAGTATCTAGAGACGCATAGCGAGCTTAATGATATCGATACTGACATAGCCACTTTTGAGAATAGCGGTCGCAGGCTTAAAACGTTACTGCAAGATAATATGACTCTAGCGGAGCAAAAAAAGGCTCTAGCGGAGCAAACCCAGCAGTACCAGCTAGACAAAGCCAAGCTTATATCACAGCAAGAGGCGCAAGAGACCTCAATTGCAGCGACTCAAAAACAATTTAATGAGTTACAACAGCAACAGCAGCAAGTGCTTGCGACCACATCATTGGCGGATCAGCGAGCTGAACAGCAGCAGATTGAACATATCATCAGTCAAATTGAGCCACTGCTATATAGCAATCAGCAGCTAAGCACGCTCACCTCTCAAATCAAAAACCTGCAATCATCGCAGCCTAGTATCAGTGACACCTTAGCGACTCTCAAAGCATCCATCGCTGATACTGAAGAAGCGATTAAAGTAGCCAAGGATAAGCGCCTAGAAAAGCAGACGCAGTTGACGCTACTCCAAAAAGTTGCGAGCCTTGAGCACTACATTGATGAGTTAGAAAACGGTCAGCCCTGCCCGCTTTGTGGCGCTTTAGAACATCCGAATGCGAATCGTACAACGACAGATGGGTCTTCGCAAATTTCAATCACTGAGCAGCAGCTCACCGACAGTAACTCAGTAATAGAAGATTTAGAGAGTGAGCTGTCACAGTATAAAATTGCCTTCGCGACTACGACCAATCAGTCGAAGGAGGAGCAACGGCATATAGTAGCCTTGATTGCTCAAGCCACTAAGCTTAGCGGCGATATTCAAGAGATGAGCAATAGCATAACGACTGACAATGAAAACTATAGTCATGCCATGTTAACTAACATCGAAGCGCTTAATGAGATTAGTCCGCTTATTGAAACGCTGAAACAGAGTCTACATTCTAAAACGGTAAACGCTGAACTCATTAATACGATCACTGAGCTATGCCATCAAGCCAAACAGCAATTGCTTGAATATAAAGAGAGAGTAAAAAAGTCTGTAACCGATTACGAGATTCTGAACGACTCCATAGCGAAGGTTGAAAAAGAATTAGCGCTTTTTGAGAAACAGCAGTATCAGCTGGCAAGCGAAATCAGCTTGCTCGATAATGATAATAAGCTCAATCAGCAAAGGCTTGATGGCTTGCAAGACAATACTAAAGCTCATTTTACTGAGCTACAAACACTTATCGCGGATGTGATCAGTATTATTAATAAATACATTGCTAGTCACTGGGCGTCTGAGCAAACCCAGCAAACAGGCCTTGAGATTAAGCTGTTACGATCGAGTATCGATGAGCAAACCGTATTAAATAGTGCACAGATCGAGCAGCAGTTAACGGTTCTGCGTCAGCATCGCACTCATATGCTGGAGTTAAAACAGAAATACAATCAAGAAAAGCAGCGGCAGCAAACCCTAACGACTGAGCTAAGTCGCTTAACTACTCAGATTGAGACCAAACAATCACAGTTAGATAAAGAGAGCACTGAGCTTGACGATTTAAGCCAGTCTATTGCCGAGCAGATAAAAGCTATCGCCGAATTACAGCAAGACAGACAAACCCTATTTGCTGATAAAAATGTCGATGCAGAGGAAGATCGGTTACGTTTAGACTTTGAACAAGCCAAAACCGCGCAGTCCTCGGTACAAAGGCACATCGATAGTGCTCAGCAGCTATTGCAAATAGCCAAGCAGCAGCAGACACGACTTTCAAGTGAGTTATTGGCTGCAAAAACCACCTTAGAGTATCAAGAAGACATCTTTCAAGAGGCGCTAGCGAGCTCTGACTTTGCTATTGAGGCGGACTTTGTCAGCGCGCGCCTATCGCAGCATGAGCGCAGCCACTTAAGCGAGCAGCAGCAGCAAATCGACTATCAGTTAAAGCAAGCAAAATCCCTACTGCAGCAGACCGAACAAGCACTTGCAGACAAACAAGCTAATCCGCTCACCTTAAAGAGAAAAGACAGTCTGTTAGATGAGCAGCAGCAAGCACAAAGCGAGTCTAATCGACTAATAGAGTCGATCGGCGCGATGACGCAAAAGCTCAAAGATAACGAAGATAAAAAAGGCAGTCAGCAAGCCCAGCTCAAAGCCATCGCTGAGCAAAAACAGAATCTACAAGTTTGGCGTCAGTTAAATGAGCTGATAGGCTCGAGTAGCGGTAAAAAGTTCCGGGCGTTCGCGCAGGGCCTGACCTTTGATATTATGGTCAATCACGCCAACACCCAACTACACAAGATGAGTGATCGTTATTTGCTGGCGCGTGATGATAACAGTCCGCTTGAGCTCAATGTAATAGACAACTATCAAGGTGGCGAGATTCGCAGTACCAAGAATCTCTCAGGCGGCGAAGGCTTTATTATCAGTCTTGCTCTAGCCTTAGGTCTATCGAAGATGGCCAGTCAGAATATCCGCGTCGATTCATTGTTTTTGGATGAAGGTTTTGGTACGCTAGATGAAGAGTCGCTTGACATTGCGCTAGATACGCTAACAAGCTTGCAACAAGAAGGCAAGTTGATCGGCGTCATCTCTCATGTACAAGCGCTAAAAGAAAGGATTTTGACGCAGATTCAAGTCAAAAAACTATCCGGCGGTTTTAGCCAAATTACTGGCCAAGGCTGTTATCATATTGCAAGCTCCTAATAAAAAAGAGAATAAAATGGCTATGGTTATTAACAAAATTGCTCAGGTGTCTAGACCAATATCGCCAATAACGAAACCTCGCCATTTGCTACCGGTCACAGTTTTTGTAATAGCTGCGATAGCAACGATGCTGATTTTTATCTCTTTATAAGCATCTGGTTGTAGTTATCGTTAAATAACCAAACACTATTTATTAAAAAGCCACCGCTCATAAGCGGTGGCTTTTTTCTATACCATTGATGATTTGATTGTTTATTTACTGACTAGACTGCTCAGCTCGCTCATCAGCACTGACAGCGTGGACAGACTAATAACGCTATCATTGTTATCTAGCTTTTGCATCTCAGTTGTGACAGCGCTCAGTGCATTCTCATGACGTGACATCCACTCGTCAAAAGCGCCTTTAGCATCAGGCGCTGACAGTAGTGCATTCATAAGCAGACGCAAACTACGCGTCAGCTCATTGACGAGCGCGTGGCGGGCACGGCGATCCCAGTAGTCTTGCTGCGGCAGAGTGGCGATATGATCCATCATCCAATCGAACTGTAGCACTTGATAAGCTTCAAAGTACAAGGATGCGATATCTTCTACTGAACGCTCATATTTTTCAGCGAGTAAGGCAGTATCTAAGGCATCAACATGATAAGGCAAGATAGCAAATAACGCCGCATCATTGTCCTCAAGGCCATCAGCGGTGAGGCTTTCCGTATCGTCTTGTAGATACTGAGCAAACTGCTGCTCAATAAAGCCGTTTGATTTGGTGAGCTGTGCGACGCTATTGCCAAAACGCTCGATCATATCAGCCACTTGCAGATCTTGTCCAAAGGCATTGATAAACCACACTACGCCGCCCTCTAAGGCATCACGTAAGCGCAGCTCAAGCTTTAATAACAGCTTGGCATCGACTTTATTATCAAGCGATTCAAGCAGTTGCCATACTGTTTTTACCTCGAACACTTCACGAGTAATCGCATAAGCACGAATGATAGTGGCGAGCGTCTGCCCTGTTTCTTCGAAGAGACGGAACAGTGCCTCGATACCCAAACGATTGACCACGCTGTTGGTCAGATAAGTGCTGATAATCTCGCGGTTTAGACGATGCTCTGTCATCTCATCGAAGAAACGTCCGACCAGCTCATCAGGGAAATATTTACGCAGCTCATTGACGAAATATGGCGCATCAGGCAAGTCCGATAATAGCAGATGATCATAGACCCACATTTTGCCATAAGCCATAACCACTGCTAGTTCAGGATTGGTCAGACCGGTATTGGCTTTTTGCCGTTTGGCAATCTCTTCATCAGAGGGTAGATATTCAATCGCTCTATCAAGGCGACCTTCAGACTCTAACAGCTGAATGAAGCGTTGGTGATCACTCAGATTATCAGCGGCGCGTATTTGACTGAGCTCAAGCGCTTGTGGCTGAAGATAGTTTTGACGCAATACCAACTGCGCTACGGTATCAGTCATCGACTCTAACAGCTCGTTGCGCTGCTTTAAGGTCATATCGCCTTGCTCAACCACTTTACCGAGCAAGATTTTGATATTCACTTCATGATCCGAGCAGTTGACGCCGCCTGAGTTGTCGATAGCGTCAGTATAGATGCGCCCGCCGGTCTGTGCGTATTCGATACGTCCTTGCTGAGTGAAGCCTAAGTTACCGCCTTCACCGACTACTGCAGCGCGCAGCTCTCCGCCATCGACTCGCACGGCATCATTAGCGCGGTCGCCGACATCGGCATGACTCTCATTAGCGCTTTTGACATAAGTGCCGATACCGCCGTTCCAAATGAGATCAACTGGTGCTCGTAGTAAGGCACTGATAAAGTCATTAGGCGCTAAGCTATCGTCTTCAATAGCGAATATCGCTTTCATCTCAGGGGTGATGGCGATGGTTTTATCGGTACGCGCAAACACCCCGCCGCCGGCACTTATGAGCGACTTGTCGTAGTCATCCCAAGTCGAGCGCGGCGTATTAAATAAACGCTCTCGCTCGGCATAAGAGCTTTGGGGGTCAGGGCTTGGATCGACAAAGATATGCAAGTGGTTAAAGGCGGCGACAAGCTTAGTATGTTTTGATTGCAGCATACCGTTACCGAAGACGTCACCACTCATATCACCGATACCAACTACCGTAAAGTCGTCGCGGTTTTGGATGTCTTGACCTAGCATACGGAAGTGGCGTTTGACCGACTCCCAGCCGCCGCGTGCCGTAATGCCCATTGCCTTGTGATCGTAACCGACTGAGCCGCCTGAAGCAAAAGCATCATCAAGCCAAAAGTTATATTCGCTAGATAGCGCGTTGGCGATATCAGAGAAGCTGGCGGTACCTTTATCAGCCGCCACTACTAAATACGGATCATCGTCATCATGACGAACAGTATTGGCTGGCGGGACAATTTGCCCATCAACGATGTTATCAGTGACGTCTAACATCCCGCGCAAAAAGGTCTGGTAGCAAGCGATACCCTCAGCTTGAAAAGCTTCGCGGCCATCTGCCATCGTTTTGGTCTTAACGATAAAGCCACCTTTCGAGCCTACTGGTACGATAACCGCGTTTTTGACCATTTGGGCTTTGACCAGTCCAAGCACTTCAGTACGAAAATCCTCCATGCGATCCGACCAACGTAGACCGCCGCGGGCAACTTTACCGCCGCGTAGATGTACCGCCTCGACTCTTGGTGAATAGACGAATATCTCATACATCGGCTTCGGCTTCGGCAGATTAGGGATATCTGCCGCGAAAAACTTGAACGACACTCTATCTTTGCGTCCGCCCTCGCTATCGACCTGATAAAAGTTCGTACGAACCATAGCGTTGATTAAGTCTAAGTACCAACGCAGGATGCGATCTTCATCCAATCTATCAACTGCAGCCAAGTCCTCAAGGATGTTTTGCTGAATTTGCGCGGTTTTTTCTTTGCGGCTGTCCTCACTGTGCCTAGGATTCATACGCGCATCAAAGAGCTTAACTAAAGCGACACTGATAGCGTTATATTTGAGGACGGTCTGCTGAATATAGCTGCTCGAGAATGGCGCTTTCGCCTGACGCATGTAACTTGAAAGCGCCCGTAAAACAACGACATCATAGGTATCTAACTCGGTAATGAGCACGAGCTCATTAAAGGGATCGCTCTCCACTCTCCCCGTCCATATTTGCTGCAGGCTATCTTCAAACTGATCGCGGACTACGCGCATATCGACGGTATCGACATGCTCGAGCGTCAGCTCATACTCTTGCATCCAGATTGGCTGCTCAGGTAGATCAAACTCATAAGTTTGAGCGGAGACTACCGATACACCAAAATTCTCTAGTACGGGTAATACCTTTGATAAAATAACAGGCTGCTGATGGCCATAAAGTTTTAGATGCAGCTGATTGCTGGCATCGCCAGTAGACTGATATAAATGCCAAATCATTGGCTCATCATCTGTCATGCTGATCAGACGCTGCAAGCGTTTGGTGTCCTCAACCGCGGTACGCGCATCAAAACGCTCTTGATAAGCAGCTGGTATAAACGCTAGAAATTGGCGCATGAGCGCATTGGCTTGTTGCTCACCGACGTTATCGAGTAGCATTTTTTGATAATGATCGCTCCATGACTGCATCAATCCGGTGAGCTCTGCTTCTAAATCGCTAGTATTAACCTCATTAACTTGTCCTGGGATTGTGCGAACATGCACATGAACGCGGGCATGATCGGATTCATTAAACTCAGTGGTAAACCCAGATGAGGTGCCACCATAAGCTTCTTTTAGCACATTTTGTACTTTAATCCGTAGCTCAGTATTGAACTTGTCTCTTGGAATATAGACTAGGCAAGAGACAAAGCGCTGATAGTGATCGACGCGGCTAAATAGACGTAGGCTCTTTTTATCTTGCAGTTGTGAGATGCCTGTCACCATCGGATACAGCTCTTCGACGCTGGCTTGAAACAAGTCGTCGCGCGGTAAGGTGTTGATGATATGAGTCATCTTATGATAGGCGTGACCGTCTTTAGGAATGGAGGTCATTGCCATGATTTTATTGGCTTTTTCGCGCAGTAGTGGAATGTTGCTGACTGTTAGTTGATACGCTTGTGAGGTCAATAGGCCGATGAAGCGGTACTCACCAATGAGTTTGCCTTGACTATCGAACTTATGAATACCCAAAAAATCCATATAGACCGGACGATGAACAGGTGAGACGTGGCTTGATTTTGATAGCATTAGTACCCGCGGGCCTGTTAGCAGCTTTTTGAGCTCTGTTGGCAATTGGCTAAAACTCTCCGACAAGCTATCTTGACTACTGCCGCGTAATAAGCCAAGGCCGCTGTTACCAATAGAGTATAGATTCAAATCCTCATTATTAACCTCATTCATCCCCTCTTTTTCTAAGCGATACTCTCGGTAGCCTAAAAATATAAAATGATCATCTAATATCCAATCCAAAAAGGCTTGAATCTCTTGCTGCGAGTAAAACACCTCAGGCAAAGTCTGTTTTGATAGCTCGTTTTTTATCTGCGTTAGGCGCTCATGCATTTGCTGCCAGTCGCCAACTACCGTATCTAGTGTATCCACCTTCTCTAGCAGCATTTGTTGTAGATCCGCCAATTCGCTATCGTCTTGATAAGCAATTTCGCATTGGATCAGTGATAGATGCGAGGTTGCGCTCTCAGTGGCGCTATCGATTTGAGTAATATGACCGTCGTCATCGCGCTCTACACTGATGATCGTATTGTAGGTACGGTGTACGTTTATGCCTTGAGCCTCAAGACTCATCAAGATAGTATCCACCAGAAAGGGGCGATCATAGGCAACCATCTGAATGATGGTATGGGAGCTATGAAAATGCTGCTCTTCGGCAATAGGGTTTAGTATTTTTAATTGCGGTTTGTCACCTTTATAAGCCTTCAACAAGATAAAGTGGTGTAGTGCCATGCCGGCTAGATCGACATTGTCAATCTGATCAGCGATTTCGTGATGCAAAGTGCGATAGTAGCTTTGCATAAACGGCTCTACCAGTGACTTATCCTTTTGCACATAACTTGTGGCAATGTCACTGATTTGGCTAATATCCTCTTTACTGATACTCAAAGAGTTTGGCATAGCGTTTTCCTTATTATAGATTTTGTTTATCACGGTGTTTTTCGGTTTTATGTATTTTGAGCCAGTATGGTTGAATACGGCTAACGACTCAGAATGAGTAATGACGTTACTGTCTTTATTAAAGCGCTTATTTAGTGAAGTGTAACGCACCTATGCGCTCAGCTGTAGCGTTCAACATTATTTCATGCATTAAGCAGTCGTTAATAACCTTTGCTAATGAGACCACTGAGCTTAAAGTCAAGACCGAAAGATGAGCCAGTCACTACTTACTATTAGCGCTCAGCAGAGTTTATTTTTGCGTGCGCGGTGGGTTTTATACTCATAACAATTCATACAAATTATTTGTTAGAATACGCCATAGTAAATGAGGCGGGCTTGCAGAGTTATACATAAGCCATGATGCTTGATCGTCATTAAGAACTGACAATAACAACACTCAATAAATGCATTCAATAAACAACATAGTCGATTAAATCGATACAAAGGTGAAACGTATGATGAAGGTTTTGGTAATAGGTGCCGGTGGACGTGAGCATGCATTGGCTTGGCAGTGTGCCAAAGATAACAATGTTGAGACCGTTTATGTCGCACCAGGTAATGCAGGCACGGCGCTGGAGCCTAAATGCCAAAATATCGTTTTAGATAATAAAGACACTGATAATGAGCACAGCGCCGTTATAGAGTTTTGTCAATATAATGATATCGATATCGTCATCGTTGGCCCTGAGGCGCCTTTAGTGACTGGTATAATCGATGCTTGCCGCAAGGCAGGCGTGCAAGCTTGGGGGCCGACTGCTTATTGCGCGCAGCTAGAGGGCTCAAAGACCTTTGCCAAAGAGTTTATGCAAAACAACAATATTCCGACGGCAGCTTACCAAGGCTTCACGGATGCAGCCAGTGCCAAAGCTTATGTCGACGAACAAGGCGCGCCTATCGTTATCAAAGCCGATGGCCTTGCCGCAGGTAAAGGCGTTATCGTCGCTGAGACTACTGAGCAGGCCCATGTAGCTATTGATGATATGCTAGCTGATAATAAGTTTGGCGATGCCGGTAGCCGCGTGGTTATTGAGCAGTTTTTGCAAGGCGAAGAAGCCAGCTTTATTTGTATGATTGATGGCGACAACATTTTGCCGATGGCCACTAGCCAAGATCATAAACGTGCCTTTGAAGGTGATACCGGCCCGAACACTGGTGGTATGGGCGCTTACTCTCCTGCACCGGTCGTCACCGATGAGGTCCATAACAAAGTTATGACGCAGGTCATTCAGCCGGTCGTTGATGCGATGAATGCCGCTGGCCACCCTTATACTGGTTTTTTATATGCAGGTTTAATGATTGATGATGCAGGCGACCCTTACGTCATTGAATTCAACTGCCGTTTTGGCGATCCAGAGACGCAGCCTATCCTGATGCGCTTGCAATCATCAATAGTAGATTTAGTGACAGCAGGGCTGGCAGGTCAGCTACCAAAAGAGGCGAATTGGGATGAGCGCCCTGCTCTAGGTATCGTTATCGCCTCAAAAGGCTATCCAGAAACGTCATCCAAAGGCGATGTAATATCAGGCCTACCTGAGCTTGACGATCAGCAGTCTGTAAAAGTATTTCATGCGGGGACTGATTTTACTAAAGAAGTAGAAAATTTAGATATCAATATCAATACTCAAAGTGATAGCGATAAAGAAATTGTCACGAATGGCGGCCGTGTTGTTTGTGTGACTGCGCTCGCTGATAGCATCTTAAATGCACAACAAGCAGCATTGAGCGTTGCAGGCGCTATTAGCTTTGAGGGTGCACATTATCGCCGTGATATTGGTTATCAAGCGATTGCTCGCGAAGACTAAAGCTAGCTCAAAATAAACAATAAATGCTTGCTGGGAAGTGGCCACACCCTTATTGTCGGCAAGGTTGTGCTGCTATGATACAATTTTGTGCACTCGTAAGGTTTTTGACTTGCATTCATAGCGGCGCACCCACAAATCATTATTAACCTAGTGAATGATTATATTTATGGCAAATGATGTGTATAAACCTACTAATAATAAGCAGTCAATTGATAGCCTAAAAACCTCTGGGTTTGAGCGTCGGATGTCTATTGCTAAGACTTCTTTGAATATTGGCCGCCGCTGGGCAGGTAATAGTGTGTCTGGCATGTTTTTGGGTAAAGAAGCTCGCTCGGCGCGCAACCAAGTGTTTATGGAGGCACAAGCTAACTATGTGGCAGAAGAGCTTGGCAAGCTTAAGGGTTCAGTAGTCAAGATCGGACAGATGCTAGCTTTGTATGGTGAGCATATCTTACCTCCTGAGATTACTCGCGCGCTACAAACCTTAAACGACGATACGGCAACCTTAGCATGGCCAGGAATTGAGCAGACGTTACGCCGTACTTTAGGCGAAAAGTTCAATGAGCTTGATATCGATCAAGTACCTATTGGTACCGCTTCCCTCGCCCAAGTACATCGCGCTACCATAAAAGCGACTGGCGAAGAGGTGGTATTAAAGATTCAGTATCCAGGCGTTGCCGATGCTATCGACTCAGACTTAGCGCTATTCAAACGCTTGCTAAAAGTGAGTAATGCCGTACCGCAAACTCGTGCTTTAGATACTTGGTTTGAAGAGATTCGAGATCTACTGCACGTTGAGGTTGATTATAATATCGAAGCGGCGACCACTGAGCGTTTTTATGGGCGGCTACAAGATGACCCGCGTTATGCTGTGCCTAAGATATACCGCGACTTTTCAAGTCAGCGCTTATTATGTATGTCTTATGAATCCGGCGTTCCAGTGACTTCTGCACGACTAAAAGAGTTATCTGCTGAGCGGCGTAATGCTATAGGCCAAGCAGCTATCGAGATTATGATGCAAGAGATATTTGTATGGGGCGAGATGCAAACCGACCCCAACTTTGGCAATTATCTAGTACGCATTAGCGATAGCATGGATGAGCCTGATAAGCTGGTACTGCTCGACTTTGGAGCCATTCGCCAGTTCGATTATGAGCTATTAACGATTGCTCATGGCTTATTAAAGGCGGGTTATTATCATGATCACCAAGCGATGATGAACGCTATGACAGGCTATGAGTTCTTTGATACCATGAGCCAAAAAGTCAGCTCTGATATTGCTAATATATTTTTATTAGCTACCGAGCCCTTTAGCGATACGGCAAGTAATCCAGACATCCCTACTAAAGTCTTAGATGATAATCAGCGCTATATTTGGTCCAACAGTAAGCTGCACTCGCGCATCTCTGCCGCCGCTACTACTGCTATGCAGTCTTTTGAGTTTAATTTGCCACCCAAAGAGTTTATGTTTATTAGCCGTAAGTTTATTGGTGCTTATACCTTTTTGACGGTTTTGGATGCTCATACCGATTCTGATAAGCTGGTCAAGCCATTTTTACAGCATGAAAATAAGCCAAATTTTTGACCGCCCTTTAGTGGCGGTTTTTTGTGGTTCATTTTTACTTGCTTAGGCTATTTTGTATCTACAATCTATATGTAATAGCCTCTTCATTGACGCTACCACTGCTTTTTTCGCCCCCTTTGTGCTAATAAAGTTAGCTCACTTGCCAAGTATCGAACCTAGTTTGATAACCCTTAGGCTTAACCATAGTCAACTGCCAACACGTCTCTTTACGAGCTAGATATTTGATCTCAAAATGCGTACGCTGACTGTTTGCCGGAACCTCTGCTCTTGTGTTGGGTAGACACCACAGCGTGCCGGCCTGCTCTTGTGCATTGGCCATGTACTGCTCTATATTAGTTGCTAACACGATCTTGCCACCGGTTTGCAAGCGTGATAGTAAGAACTCAAAGAACGGCATATTTAACCACTGCTGATTAGGGTTATGCTGCTCAGGATTGGGATAGAGTAAGTATATTTGACTGATACTGTTAGGGGCAATTGCTTGCACTATCCAAGCGATTGCGTCGGCGTGGACAGGAGTAAGGTTTGCTAACTGCTGCGTCTTAGCTATTTTAGAGAAAGCCTCAAACTTATTACGCGTACGTTCAATGGCAATCAAATGTTTATCAGGGTTTTGCTTAGCAAAGCTTAGCGCGTGCATACCCTTCCCTGCCCCGATTTCGATAACGATAGGTGGGCTACTCTTTTGCTTGTTGGTTAGTATCTCAGGTATAACAAAGTTACGCGGTTTTGATAATTTTGTAGGCTGGAAGGGTCTGCTTTGTTTATGTGATAAATGTTTTTCGTTAGTCATTATTTTCTCTTTGTGCGTGATGTATATTTTTCATAATTTATTTTTTGCTTAGGCTATTTGAGTTCGCTGTATTATGTTATTTCTTGCTTGATTTCTCTTTAGGTTTTTTGCCTCTATTTTTGGCATTTGCGCCTTAGTCTGCGTTGTCTTTTATAAAGCACATGCTATTATAACGGCTGTTATTTATTAAAATCTAAAAAGTTGCCCTGTGCTTATGACTGACACGACTGACACTACCCCACCAAAAAGCTATCCTTGCCCGCGCTGCGGCACCCTCACAGCTTGGCAAGATAATAAATCCAAGCCTTTTTGTAGTGAGCGCTGTAAGCTCATTGACTTAGGCGCTTGGGCCAGTGAAGAATACACTTTACCCGCTGAGTCCACTCCATTTTCTGATGAATTATAACGCTAACGTTTTGTGGTCAGTATGGTAGCACCTAACAATTGAGCCCATTATTATAACAAATCACCCCAGAACCTACCCTCTCACATTTATATTTTAAGGATGTCCGTATGTCAGCGACTTATCTGATGCCTACCTATAATCGTCAACCGATAAGCTTTATGCGCGGCTCAGGCAGTTGGCTTTATACAAAGGACGATACCCCTTATTTAGATGCGCTGACCGGTATTGCCGTTTGTGGTTTAGGCCATTGTCACCCAAAAGTCACCGAAGCCATTCAGCAGCAAGCCGCCACTTTGATGCATACCAGTAACCTATTCGGTATCGATTGGCAAGAGCGCGCGGGTGAAGCGCTATGTACAGCGGCGCAGATGGATAGCGTGTTCTTTGCTAATAGTGGCGCTGAGGCTAATGAAGCGGCGCTGAAAATGGCACGACTTTATGCACATAATAAAGGCTTTAAACGCCCTAAAGTTATCGTCATGGAACACTCCTTTCATGGTCGTACCTTACTATCTTTGTCTGCCACAGCTAATCCAAAGGCACGTGAAGGCTTCTTTACTTTAGATGAGGACTTCATCCGGTTGCCGTTTGGTGATATCGAAGCTATCAGACAAGCCGCTAGCGACAATGACGAGATTTGCGCTATCTTGGTAGAGCCCATTCAAGGTGAAGGCGGCCTTAATACTGCGGCTAACGGCTTTACTTATCTAGAAGAGCTGCAAGCGGTATGTGACGCTCACGATTGGCTCTTTATGCTCGACGAAGTACAAACAGGTAATGGCCGTACTGGCAAATATTTTGCTTATCAGCACAGTAAAGCGCGTCCTGACGTATTAACCACAGCGAAAGGCTTAGGCAATGGTTTTCCGGTAGGTGCTTGCTTGGTACGTGGCCGAGCTAAAGACTTATTCGGTGCAGGCAGCCATGGCTCTACTTACGGCGGCACTCCGCTAGCAAGCCGCGTCGTCCATAGCGTGTACGAGGTGTTATCTGATAGCGGCGTAATGGACAACGCTGTGTTTGAAGGTCAGTTTATTCGCGACAGCTTAGCTAGTGAGTTGCAGCAATACGGTGTTACCACGCGCGGCGCCGGCACGATGATCGGTATCGTTTTGCCAGAAGATACGGATTGTAGTCAACTGGTTAATCTTGCTCGCGATGAGCAGCAGCTTATCATCAACGTCACTGGCGGTCATGTCATTCGTTTACTGCCGCCACTCAACATCAGCCGTTATGAAAGCACGCAAGTGGTTGAGCGTCTGCATAATTTATTAAAACCGCGACTTTAACGCTAAGCTTTTATTGAAACCTCAAAAAACAGAATTAAAAAAAAGCCTTTAGATGACATAGCTCTAAAGGCTTTTTAACTCTATAAGCGTACTAGGGCGTGTTGAACATTCGACCGTGGCACTGACAGAGACTATTTTTTAGACGATTTGCAGATAAAAATTGTAAGTATAGTCATTCTATACGTCAGTTTTTATCAATAAAGCGGCAAAAAAGAGTCCTGTCCCTGTTGTTAGAGTGAGGGCTGATGCTAAAATCGCCCTAGTCGTTGTAAAAATTTAGCTAAGGCATCTGCATTACCTGCAATTTTCCCTTAGACTAGAACGATTTTAGCTATCAGCAGTGCCTTCTTATGAATGTTCAACACGCCCTAGACTCTATAATATTAGACCCTATGTATTTTTATAGTCGGTGTTTATCTTATAG
>OAOU01000035.1_pt1 | contig 33067 bp, 28 predicted proteins | sample 1470821 | NCBI WGS metagenome assembly OAOU01 (sample SAMEA3275579, study PRJEB22092) | marine metagenome | biome: ENVO:00000447 MARINE BIOME; feature: ENVO:00002042 SURFACE WATER; material: ENVO:00002010 SEAWATER | collected 2014-06-20T12:30:00+00 | depth 0 m
TAGCCAGTTAGCCAGTTAGCCAGTTAGCCAGTTAGCCAGTTAGCCAGTTAGCCAGACAGCTAGTTAGACAGGCAGTTAGCACCAATAAAAAGCCTCAGCATATTGCTGGGGCTTTTTGTTAAGGTAAATATTTTATCTCTAAGTCAATAAAGCAGATAACTATGCACATTATTTGTCATCTATTTTATCTACTTTTACACCCTCAGTAGTAGCGATAGAGGCGTCGCTATCTTGAGCAGAGTCAGGTAGACGATTTGGGTCAAGCGCACCTTTTTTGTTTTTAGGCGCACTACCATTGCCATTACTGTTCGTAGAGGTTTTGGTCTTCGAAGTCGCTGTCGAATTTGCAGACATGACGCCTTTATTATCCACATTAGTAGCAGACGTTTTTGGCTCTTCTACTGGTTCACTTTTCTCTACGGTAGTACTAGAAGGTGACTTAGTCTCGGTGCTACTGCTTTGTGTAGTTGATGACTGATTAGCAATGTTTTGCTCATCATTTTTGTCACTATCTACCGAAGGCTCTGGCGCTGTTGTCTGACTGTCATCAGGGCTAGGCTCCTGCTCTTTGCGCTTTTCAGGGGCTTTCGAATTGGATTCAAAGTTAGCATCAGCCGCCATACGAGCCTGCTCTTGCTTAGGCGTTACATCGACTGGCTTCGGCTGTACTTCATCGTCTACCACTAGCGATATAAGCTTACGGTCACGAGGGACAGTACCGTCAAACTTATCGGTGATGACGTGCAGTTTGCCTTCTTTGTCGACGGTATATAGCGGTACGAATTGCTTATTATCCGCTTTATATTGCTCAAAGTTATAGCTATCCGTAATGTTGGTAATCTTAATTCGAGCTTTTTTGGACAGCATACTGGCAAGCTTGGTATAGGTCACATCTTTGCCAAACAACCACTGTGAATGGAAGTTCGATTGCTTGTCATCACGCTCGCTTTTGACTTTTTCGTCACTGAATTTAAGACGGTATAGCTTACGCTCACCAAATTCATGACGATAGTGAATCTCGGACAACGTATTCATTTCTTTGTCCATACTCATCGCAAACAGACGACCAATACCGATTAGATCCAGATGATGATCTGCATGATCAGAGATAGGATTACCAAAGTAAGTACGCAGACCGCTCATGCGTGCGCGTGCAATGTTGGTGTAGTTATTATGCGCAACGATGACGTCGAAGCCTTGGTCTTTGAGAGAGGTAGCAATCAATAGCGCAATTGGGTTTGAGCCGACGATGAGAATACCATTGGTCTCAGGCTCACGTACGCCAAGTAAATTGCCGACGACTTTTGCACCTAGACCCTGAATCATGACCGTACCAATGATGACCATAAATACCAGAGGTACAAGTAGCTCTACGCCCTGAATATCATACTCTTGCAAACGAATCGCAAACAGAGATGAGATGGCAGCAGCAACGATACCACGTGGGCCAATCCAGCTAATCATCAGCTTTTCATTGGTCTTAAGGTTCGAGCCGATAGCTGATGCCCAGACTGATAGTGGGCGTGCGACAAACATCACGATAGCAAGCAGCACTAGCCCTGCAAAACCAACGCTGAGCAAGCTTGCCAACTCTACACGCGCCGCCAAAATAATGAACAGCACTGAAATCAGCAAAATGGTCAACGATTCATTAAACTCTAAAATCGTCTCACGTGGGAATTTTGGCCAGTTCGCCAATGCCACGCCCAATACTGTGACAGTTAATAAACCAGATTCATGCTCTAAATGATTTGATATCGAAAATAACACCAGTACAAAAGCTAGGGTAAAAACATTACGCAAGAACTCAGGAATCATATGACGACGCATGAGGAATGCAAGTAACCAAGCGCCCGCCATACCCATTGCAGTTGCCAATACAACAATCTTAGCAAATAGTAGAATACTACTGGCTTCACCGCCTGAGATAATGTACTCATAGACCAATACCACAGCGATAGCGCCGATTGGGTCAATGATAATACCTTCCCATTTTAGGATGTTGGAAATGGTTTTGTTGGGGCGTACACTACGCAGCAGCGGCATAATGACTGTTGGACCAGTCACACAGACTAGCGCACCGAAGAGTAGAGCAATCAATGGATCGACATCGAATAGTAAATAAGTCGATAGGGCCACGATAGCAATGGTAATCAGTACACCGACCGATACCAGCATCTGTACCACGGTACCATGTTGCTTAATCTCATCGAACTCTAGCGTTAGCGATCCTTCAAATAGGATAATCGCTACGCCCAAAGAGATGAAAGGGAACATCAGCTCGCCCAACACCAAGTCTGGGTCAAATACACCCAGCACTGGGCCGACGATAATACCAATCAGTAATAAAAATAAAATGGATGGTTGCTTTAAATACCAAGCCAACCATTGGGCGGCAATGCCAATCCCAACCACGCCGGATAGCAAAAGGGCGGTATCCATAAATTAATCCTTTTATAATCTTGTCATATTTTATATCTATCGATAGCTGTTATAAGATAGTCGCTACCGTTTATTTAACATTAAGTTGTTATCCGTTTCTGTTGTAGCTAGGCCATCGCACTGATAGCCATCATGAATCACAACATAAGCTAGATATGATATAACTACTATAAAGTAGCAAAGACAAAAGCGCTTCTAGATAAATCACAATACGCTAGAAATGCAAAAGATGGAAAACAAGAGTGATGATAGCCAGTTCATAAGCCTGCAATAAACAGCCTCATATACAAGCTAACTTTTGTTTGTTTAGTAAAATATTTGGTTTGACATCATACCATGATTTTATTTCAAGCTGATGTAAGCCGTACCTGCTAAAAAGCTATCTCACGGCCACAAAAGTGTATAAAGCCCATATGAAATAACGCTGCCTTGGGTTATCCTGCACTATGAAAAAGGCATCAGCACAATACTTCAAGTTTTTATTTATCATACAGTAGCTACGTGGGGCATGCACGTCGCGCACAGGATAATAGTGTTAGCGCCATGAAATGTCATATACTGATTGCTGACATGGTTTATTTTTATAAGACACTATTAATCATGTTCTACACTATTAACCATCTTCTAAAGACAAGCGCTCTATAAATATTCAAGTAATGAGTAATGATAAAAATAAGCGTAAAGTAACGGCTAAAAAGCTATGACAATAAGTTCGAATAAGAGTGCTGCGCCGCATAAATAGACAAGATAAATAGATAAAAGAATATAATTTCACCAAATAGTAACGAATAGGGGCATGCCGCTTGGTGTAGTCGCTATCGCTGACAATCATAACGTGGCTGTTAATAACAGCGATTACTCATATGGAGGACACAAAATGCCTATCAATATGTTCAAAGGACGGACCACTGCCAATATGCAGCGCTGGTTACAACGTAGTGCCCTAGCACTCGCTGTTAGTACCGCGATGTTCGCTAGTATTAATGTCACGACGATAAACAGTGCGCAAGCTGCAGTCACTACGGCTGATTTCTCTGGTTTGGTGCAACAAGTTACGCCAGCAGTGGCACGCGTCAATGTCACCAAAACGATTAGTGAAGCCGAGCTTGCTAAGGCTCAGACGGCTGAAGTATTGCGTCAGTTCTTTGGTGATCGTCTACGTATTCCTGATCGAGTCGCGACGCCAGCGATTGAACATGCTTATGGCACGGCCTTTTTTATTACCTCCAATGGCTATATGCTGACCAATCATCATGTCATCGCAGGTGCGGACAAAATCACTGTGACGCTCAATGACAGAACCGAGCTTGATGCAACCTTGGTCGGTAGTGACGAGCGCTCAGATGTGGCCGTGCTAAAAGTTGAGGGCAACCAATTTCCAGCCCTGCCTATCGGCGACTCAAGTGGTCTAAAAGTAGGGGAACCAGTATTGGCAATTGGTTCGCCATTTGGTTTTGACTACTCAGCCTCTGCTGGTATTGTCAGTGCCAAGTCGCGTAGCTTCTCGCGTGAGACGAGCGTACCATTTATCCAAACAGATGTAGCACTAAACCCTGGTAACTCTGGCGGGCCACTATTTAACCAACGCGGCGAAGTGATTGGTATCAATTCGCGTATTTTTAGTGGTACGGGCGGTTATATGGGTCTGTCATTCTCTATTCCTATTGACGCTGCCATGGATATTTATGAGCAGCTAAAAAATGATGGTGAAGTGGCGCGTGCTTATTTAGGAATTTATCCACAAGATATCGATCGTAATCTGGCCGAGGCTTACAATTTAGAGCGCCCTCAAGGTGCCTTACTGACTCGTGTATCACCAGATTCACCGGCACAAAAATCAGGCCTAAAACCTGGCGACATCATTCTGCAATACAATGATGTACAAATCATGGAGGCATCAGACTTGCTGAACTTGCTCAATCGAGCGCGTCCAAGCGATCCCTTCCGTGCACGGATTCAGCGTAACGGTAAGCAGATGGTGATTAACGGCAAGCTCGCTTATGCGCCCAATGATGTAAGAGCACAGAGCGGTGATGAGCAAAATGATGATGTACAGTTGGGCTTGCGTTTACGAGATTTGACGGCGGATGAACAAGCAGAAATCGCCGTCGATAATAAAACGGGCATATTGGTTACCACGGTGGATCCTACTGGATTGGCCGCGCGCTCAGGTATTCTAGCAGGTGATGTTATTACTAACTTTCATCAAAAGCCGATTAAAACAGTGGCAGATTTTTCAGGTGCTATCTCATCTCTTCCTAAAAAAGGCGTGGTCACTATAGAAATTATACGCCAAGGTATTCCTGCTATTATTGGTCTGCGCATTGAGTAGGTGTCATGATTAAAGCGTGACTGTGAATGTCACTGTTAATGTGACTAATAACGTAACTCAGGTTCGATGCAGAGTATAAAGGCAGCGCGCACGTCAATAATTGTGCTTGTCTATCATGGAGGTCGACCTCTATAATGTTTGGTTTTTTATCAAACAGCTAAGAGTAAGACCTCAACAGTAATTCATTCGTTAAATGAGTTATTGATCGATCAATAGGCTCTAAGGTGGGCCGAGTCGCTTAGTAGGCTCGTACCATTATGCAACCGCTAGGTAATTATGACTGACCCCGCTCTACATACGCTTATTACAACGACGTCAGCAGCATTGCTAGCGTACATTGCACTGTGGTCAGGGCTACAAACGTTTAATGCTAATCCTACCAAGCGCTTTATGCGTATTTGGGTGAAGCTCGCATTATATTATGCCGCTTACACGATGCCTGTTTGGGTGATATTGCTTATCATGGTTTGGTCACAGGACCTGATACCGATGTTAGCGCAGCTATCATTACCTGCCGTACTGATGGCAATATTGATGATGGGTTTATACTTTTTTACTGTTATTGTACAACCCAACCGCTTACGACTAGAGCATCATTCTATTGACTTAGACTTGTCTACACCGCTTAAAGTCGCTGTATTAGCAGATTTACGTATAGGAATATACGGTGGTAAGCCGCGTCATATCCGCAAGCTGGTCTCTACTATTAATGCCTTGTCAGCAGATGCCGTACTGATTACTGGGGACTGGCTATATTATCCTAGTGCAGATTTAGTGGGTCAGTTAATGCTATTTAAAGGGGTGAATAAACCTGTTTATACAGTCATGAGTACCTCGGACTTGCGTTATCAATCTATGAATACGACCAAGCAAGGTCAGCCACTACTAGAAGATACATTGGCCAGTACTTTTGATGTACTCGATATTAACTATATCGGTCAGCAATGTACGTCACTACCACTCAAATGTGCAAGAGCAACAAATAAGCAGTCAGTCGTCAACCAGTCGACTTATCGAACTAACAATCAAGACAGTGTTGAGCAAGAAAACTCGAATACAAATCCATTAGTAGCGGTGCTTTGTGGCTGGCAAGATGTGCCCAAGCAGTCTACAGATATTGAAACGTCAGAGGCGACTGATAAAGCAATGCTTGGAACAGAGATTGCCAATGCCACCAGTCCAGTGATTATCTTAGCATCACGATTTGATAGTATCAGTGATCTGCCAAAATCTTTACAACCACGCCCTTTGTTGATAACAGGCGCTGCTAAGGCTATTCAAAAGAATATCCTGCTTGCTCAAAAACAAAACGACATTCGACGCAGTAGTGAGCAGTCAGCATTGCTATATAACAGTCGCATGGGTAAGCAGCGCGGCCTATATCAACATGCAAGTGCACAGATATTTGTCAGTAGTGGCATCGGTACGAGAGGGTTGCCTTTTCGATTCTATCGACCTACTATCGATGTGTTGACGATTCGTTAATATTACATAAGAGACTTATCAGCGCACGTTGATTACGCTAAACTGCTCCTGTAGTAGTGCGATTATTTATTTGGAAGGTTTTAGGCCAAGCTTTATATATTTAAGCAAAAAATAATTCCCGTTTTTTGGTACTAAAATTATGTGCTGACTGCCAATTGATTGATAGCGGTCAAATCAAAATATGCTACACTAACGGGCACTCTTATTATTATATTTCTGTCGGTTAGTAAGCAGGCCTATTACTCTTGGTAGATGGCCATCACGATACTGATATCGTAGATACAATCATCTATGATAAAAACGCTATTATAGTAAGTAGAGACGCAGCATTAACATCAAGTAAGTTACGCCATCAGCGTTTATCAACGCACACAAAGCAATGGCCACTTGCAAACGACCTATCATGTGACAGCTTTAATAAAAGCTAGGATAATACAGTAAGGCACGGTTATGAGCACAGCATACGACGAGATCAAAACCCGACTACAAGGCTCAATGGTAGCCTTGGTAACGCCCATGCACCCTGACGGTAAGGTCGATTATAAACGTCTCGCAGATCTCATAGATTGGCAGATCGAGCAGGGCACACACTGCCTTGTGGCTGTTGGTACTACTGGCGAATCAGCGACTCTATCTATGCAAGAGCATAGCGATGTCATTCGCTATTTTGTCCAGCATGTCAAAGGTCGTGTACCGGTCATCGCGGGTACTGGTGCCAACAACACGATGGAAGCCATCAAGCTGACTCAGGATGCTGCCGATGCAGGTGCGGACTGTGCGTTGCTAGTCGCTCCTTACTACAATAAGCCACCACAAGAAGGCTTATTTCAGCATTATCAAGCCATTGCCAAAGCCGTAAATATACCGCAAATGCTGTATAACGTGCCTGGACGTACAGTGGTTGATATCGCTCAAGAAACGGTCGAGCGTTTGTGTGATATCGATAATATCGTTGCTATCAAAGATGCGACAGGATCTGTCGGTCGCGGTGAGCAATTGATAAAAGCCGTTGGTGACAGAATGGTTGTGTTATCTGGTGATGATGGCACTGCGCTTGATCTAATGAAAGTAGGTGGCAAAGGCAATATCTCAGTAACGGCCAACGTGGCGCCAAAAGCCATGAGCGAGACTTTTTCTGCGGGTTTACGTGGTGATTTTGAAGCAGCTGGTAAAATCCATGACGTGGTCAAGCATTTGCACCGCGACCTATTTATCGAATCAAGCCCTATCCCAGCGAAGTACGCCTTGCATAAAATGGGCATTATCGATAAAGGTATCCGTCTGCCATTGGTTTGGCTCGCGGAGCAGCATCATGCGACTATCGATGAAGCATTGGTTCGAGCAAACATACGATAAATTGATATTTAGCCAATTGATATTCGGCGATTTAAGACTTGCTGCACATTAGATGAGTGCCATTCGAGCTAGCAGCAAGTCAACTTATCACGATAAGTCAATCGCCTACATGAGCAATAACTGCTAACTCAGAGAGACAACATGATGACAGTAACATCAAAGACAGCATCATCAAAGACGACAAAATTATTTCCAGCAATGCTGACCTTGGTTTTAGGTAGCACTTTGGTATTAAGCGGCTGTCAAGCAACTAAAAACTTGCTTGGTAAACGTGACAACGGTAGCTTAGATTATCAGCAGAGCAAAAAGCTAGCACCAATAGAGCTACCTGCTGTCCAAGAAACGGCACCTTTTGTACCTTTATATTCAACACCTAATGCTGGGGCAAACACGCTCAAACTACAAAATGAGTCAGGCAATCAGTATCAGCTGCCAAAACCTCAGCGTGCTGTTAGCAGCACTTCGAACTAAACTTATTCCCTTATCTATATCGCTGACTGTTGCGTTTTTTATCATAGCCGCAAACCATGTATCTTACATCAGTCAGCGGTAGCTGCGCGTTTTTACCACATAAGCTTGAACGAACAGGAACCCCCATAATGCAAAAGCAACAACTGCTGTATAAAGGTAAAGCCAAATCTGTCTATGAAACAGAGAACAATGACCTTCTGATTTTGCACTTCCGTGATGATACCTCAGCGCTTGATGGTAAGCGTATCGAACAATTAGCACGTAAAGGTGTGGTTAATAACCGCTTTAATGCTTTTATCATGCAAAAATTGTCTGATGCTGGTATCGAAACACATTTCGAGAAGCAGTTGTCTGATGATGAAGTGTTGGTTAAACGCTTGGACATGATTCCTGTAGAGTGCGTGGTTCGTAACTTTGCAGCTGGTAGTTTGGTACGTCGTTTAGGCTTAGAAGAAGGTCAGGCATTGACGCCGCCGACTTATGAGCTTTTTTATAAAGATGATGCGCTAGGTGATCCGATGGTTAACGAATCACTTTCTGTATCTCTTGGCTGGGCGACCAAAGAGCAACTGGCTAAAATGGAAGAGCTAACCTATCAAGTCAACGATGTACTAAAGGCATTGTTTGACGCTGGTGACTTGATTCTAGTTGATTTTAAACTAGAGTTTGGTGTATTCCATGACCGTATCGTATTAGGTGACGAGTTCTCACCAGATGGCTGCCGTATCTGGGACAAGAACACTAAAAAGAAACTTGATAAAGACCGTTTCCGTCAATCATTAGGCGATGTGATTGAAGCTTATGAAGAAGTGGCTGACCGTATCGGTGTACCATTAAAATAAGTATCAGATACTTAGCATAAAATAAAAAACTGAGCCATGTGCTCAGTTTTTTTATGGCATTATATTTATGATGGTACCCTAGTGAGGACTTGAATGATAGACTGTAGGCTAATAGCATCAATGGTTTGAGCGTATAAAGTACTGTGAGTGTACTTAGTAATGTACATGAAATAGAATTCCCAATAATATCTATCCTAATACTTAATCTCTCCAGCCTAAAGTGATCAAATTTAGTATTTCGCTGCTATTAAACTCGAAGTGTATGTATTTGTTCTTATCTAAGTAATATTTAATAAACTTCTCTTTTTCAACGTTAGGCATTCCTAGGCTTTCAACTACTTCTGCTCTAGTTGAAAAACGCTCAATATTATCGAAAAGCCTATCTCCTAATACGTATTTATCATAATCTTCATTAGCTACCATAAATATAAAGATAGCTTCCAGCACTTTATCTGTAAAACTAAATTCAACACCATGTTCTGAAAACTGATAAGAACTATACTCAATCCCTTCAATTTCCATAGTTTCCATAGAGAACCTTGGCCCTGGCAACACCATAGCATCTAGAATTTTTTCATTGCCTTCTATTGTACCTAGACTATTTAAATAGATATTAACTTCACCTGACAACATTAGCATTTTATTCTAAGCTCCTTACCTAGGAACAAAATACACCCGTAACTATTTACCAATACGTGATCGATGCGCTATACAGGCATCGAGCTTCTAGTGTTAGATGCAACTTTAGTAATTATGAAATAATCAGCGTTAGTCTTAATAATAAATCATTTATCAATTGCTAAGGCATTAAAAAAATACTGATATAGGAAAATGGCATGAAAGCAAATGATCAAATTATTTATCAAAAAATAGGTGAGTTGCTATGGTCAGTAATGTCTCCGAAAGATAATAATATTGTTTTTAGAGGACGTATTTATTCTGAACATCAAGACTTTCAGTTACTATGTGAAACAAATGAAGGGCCTAAATATATAGAAATGACAAATGATCTTTTCTTTGATTTACGAAAGCTGATGAAAGACTTGAAGCAATGCTTAATTTTCAATAAAGAACCTTGGACACAGTTTAAAATTGTCTTAAATAAAGATGGTAGTTTTAAAATTGATTTCGCTTATATTTCTGAAGAAGATAGTTGGCCTGGTTTATATATGAGGTCAGTTAGCGACTTAGATCAGACTGAGCTTGATGAATACTATATCCCTATGAAGGAATGGGAAAGATGTGTGAGTTCTAAAAAGTAAAAAGGCAGCTCAAATTCTCTATAACTAAAGCATAGTTTCGTAGAGTATACCCCAACGGAACTAGCTAATTCACTCTCCAAACGTATTAATAGACCACTTAAAACAGACTGCCATAATGGAACCACTTGTAACAGACTATAATTCCTATCTATTTATCAACAGTATCACTCTTTAGGCACAGGCTTGTAGTTTAGCTCGTATAAAAAATCAAACATAGCGCCAACACTGTCCCCGATACCTTGTCTTGCTTTTATGCTAATTTGTTAGTACTTACTCATATTAATTAAACCATAAAATAAGGAAAGGTTTCGCTGATGTCTACTGCCTCATCAACCGTTTTGGAGCCTGACTGGTTCACTCGTCCGACCTGTGTGGTCGCTGCTGACCTGATTGGTAAAGTCTTATGTCGACAGCTAACCGATAGCGATGGACAGCAAAAAACGCTACGTATGCGTATCTCTGAGACCGAAGCTTATATTGGTCAAGATGACCCCGCTTGCCATTCACATGCAGGCACTCGAACGGCGCGCACAGAGATTATGTATGAGCAAGGCGGCGTGTTCTACGTCTATTTGACCTATGGCGTGCATCATATGCTAAATTTGATTAGCGGCTCTGTAGAGTCGCCTGAATCGGTATTGATCCGCGCTGGGTTTTTGACTGATGATAGTGACCGTCTGATCGAAGAGCAACAACTCAGTTCAGATAAACAGTTTACACATCCTAAGCAGTTCGCAGGTCCTGGGAAATTGACCAAACGCTTGCAAATTGATCGTCATTTATATGGCAAATCTATTTCGCCATCATCAGACGTTTGGATAGAAGATGATGGCTGCCAGCCACCTGTATCACTACGCCCACGTATTGGTATTGATTATGCAGGTGACGCAAAAGACTGGCTGCTACGTTATATATGGACTGATCACCCTTCTTTATCTAAGAACTAGCAGATTGAGATTCAAAACTACTCTATGAGGTAAACCTATGTATAAGTTGACCGTTTTCATTCCTGATACAGCGTTAGACAAAGTAAAGTCTGCTCTGTTTACTGCTGGTGCTGGGAAGATTGGAAACTATGAGCAATGCTGTTGGCAGGTACGAGGGGCCGGTCAGTTTATGCCATTATCAGGCAGTAACCCGCATATCGGTACACAGGATAGTTTAGAAACGGTCGATGAGTGGCGAGTGGAAATGGTAGTGGATGAAGCATTTATTGATGCTACCATTACCGCGTTAAAAGAAGTGCACCCCTATGAAACACCAGCTTATGATGTGATAAAAGTCTTGGATTTTTAGTTTTATATAGAAAAATATCAGCTTATGGAATGTAAAGCGTTCTATAAAAAAACCAAATAAGCCACTTGATGACTTATTTGGTTGTAAAGTTTTTCATTTTTCAACTGAGTATAAATAGTGAATATCAGACCTTAATGATCGATTAATCTTTTTTGAGTTTAATCACGTTGTAGCTTGGATAGCCTAGCTCGATTTTGTAATCGTCGCGTCCGCGTTCAGCCTTTATTTTAATCTTACGATCACCGTTTTTATATTTGACGTCTTTGACGCGGTATCCCATGCTACGGACTTTACTAGCAGCTCGTTGCTCGACAACGGAGACATAGCTGTTTTTATCGTTCTTTTTGTCTTTGTGTTTTTTATGACCTTTATTGTCCTTATGATTATGCTCGTAAAGGTCGTCATAGCCATTGTAGCCACTCGGCGCAGTCACACAGCCTGTGGTCACTGCCAATAAAGCTGCGACTATGCTGCCAGTCACTACCGTTTTTAATGTTGAAAATGATAGAGTTTTCATAATGATCTCCTAAGGATATATCGTTGCTCAATATGGGTAAAAGTTAAATGTACCGAGGTAGTTAGCTAAAATGCTGAAAGTAATCAATCTTTTCTGACTTTGATCACATCTAAATTTGGATAACTTAATAATATCTCATACTTCTGTGAACCGCGTTTAGCCTCAATCTCAAAGACACCGCGCTTGTTTTTTTCTTCAAGATCGATATCTTCAACACGGTAGCCCATAGCCCTTACTTTGTTGATAGCACGGCGTTTGATAGCTGGGTAACGTGATTCTCCTTTAATAGTATCTTCGACATCGCCTTTTTTATAGCGCTGACCATTTTGATAATTACCTTGATGCTTGTTTTCTTTATAGCGGTCATTATTCTTTTGCGACTTATTATTATCCCAGTTATTTGGCCATGCTTTTTTGCTTGAGCTGATGAGTCTTAGGGCAGGGTAAGTATACTTTAGCTCGTAGGCTTGGTTGTTCTTTTTAGCATAAGCCGTAAGAGCTCGATCACCACGGTAGCTATCAGCTCTGATATCTATAACTTGATAGCCTCTGCGGCGCAAGTCTTGTCGAAGCTGCTGACTTACACGATTAAAATTATTGTTTTGGCTATTATTATCACCACGATAGACAGGCTGATTGTCATATCCTGAGCCTACAACTGCACAACCCACTGTCGTACCCAATAATGCAATGACAAGACTAGTAGACATAATTGCCTTAATAGAGAAGGAGTTTATCGTTTTCATGGGGCAGTATCCTATGATGGAATTAAGTAGGCAGTGTAAATTAGAAATAACTATAACTATAACTATAACTATAACTATAACTATAACTATAACTATAACTATAAGATTTTGAAGGTATTCTGGTGCATTAAATTAGGTCGTAATCAATAATTATTTTTAGTAGTTTATTTTCCGAAATATTTCCTTACATTATCTATAATAGAGTACAAAACTTTGCGCTAGGTGTCATTTGCGTTAATAAGTTGTAATAATTGTGGTAAGTAAAATAGATTGTTGTAAGCATATGCTTACACGCAATGACGTTTACGCGACTTAACATACGAGTGAGAGTTAGGCATTATAGTCACACGGCATTAGGGAATGTGACTCAAGGATTGAGTTAACCGCATTAAGGATAATGATTCGATGACTAACGTCAGGATGACAATAGTGATTGAAGTAAGGACACATACCCTTTGCTGATAGCAGCAAGTAATACTGAAGCTGTAGTGTAGTAAAAAGGGCAGGATGCCCAGTATCACAATATACTGAATATTTGTGCAAGGATGCATGAAAAACAGTCGTGATAGGTAACATGGATAGTTAACAATAAAACCGCATAACAATTGATTGCTATGCGGTTTTATCGTGTCTGGAGAATGGTAATTTATTTTTCCGACAGCTTATCTATACAGTATAAATATGCCACAAAAAAACCGCATATATTTCTATGCGGTTTTTCAGTTTATTCAGTACAGTAGTTATGAACTAAATATATTAATATTTATTTTCTACACGCCAGTCATCTACCTCACGCTCTGCGTCTTCTTTGGCATGACCATAGCGTTCTTGTACGCGGCCTACTAGCTTGTCACGGCTACCTTCGATATGGGTAAGGTCATCATCTGTTAGCTCGGCCCATTTTTGTTTAACTGAACCTTTCATTTGGTTCCATTCGCCTTTTAGAGTATGTTCGTTCATTGTATTCTTCCTTTTATTGAACTTATTGTGTTTGATTTATTTCTTAATCACTATTTTGATTCTTATTTCACGATATCGATTACTGATACTACTATTTAATTTTTATTTTAATTGTATTGCACAAGGATAAATGATTGGTTCCAAATATCTTGTGAGATTAAATATAGGACTTTTCAATTCAGCTGTCTGTATATGCTATGTTTATAGTGTTACTTAATTATAGTGAGCGTTTACTAAGTGTTATATACAGGGCTGCTGTAGTAGTGCCACGTAAATTGCGTCTATTGTGCGTGATAATAACTCCTTCTATGAACTTGTTGTTTATATAAATATTAAGAAAATATATTATTATTCAAAAATACTTATGTAGATAAAAAAGCAGCTACTCAAAAATAGAGTAGCTGCTTTTTTATTGTCTTTGAAATTGATTGAAAGTTATTTCGTGGAATGTTTATTCAAATACTGATGATAGCGTTTGGTGAGTTTTTTTATTCGTATACGATCAGAAATCAAGGAGAAAATTGGTGAGGCATTTGGTTTGGGGGATTTCCCATGCCCCATGCGCTGTAATTGTCGCTTGATGACCGCCATTGTAGCAACTGCACTTAAGGTTTTATCTTTCCAACGTACCACAGGATTGTGAGCACTAAGCGTACTATCATTTTTCCATTCATTCGGTAGAGCAGGGTTCATGGCTAATGCGGTTCCCATACCAACCACTTCAATCCCTTGCGCCAGTACCTCTTCTGCGACAGCCAATCGCCTAACGCCACCTGTCGTCATGATAGGCATGGTAGCAACTTGAGCAATCTCTTTTGCGAAGTCTAAAAAGTACGCTTCTCGTTGCAACGTACGACCATCTGCTGAGCTGCCTTGCATGGCTGGGCTTTCGTAGCTACCACCTGATAGTTCAACTAAATCTACGGCCAATTCATTCATCGCTGAAATAACTACTTTGGCATCATCTGCATCAAATCCTCCGCGTTGGAAATCGGCCGAGTTTATCTTAACAGCAACTGCAAAGGTAGGCGCAACTTGAGCACGAACGGCTTTGATTACTTCGATCAATAGTCGCATACGATTCTCAATCGAACCACTATATTTATCTTTACGTTTATTAGTAAGCGGTGATAAAAATTGAGAAATTAGATAGCCGTGGGCGGCATGAATTTGTACACCATCGAAGCCAGCTTGCTCTGCTTTTAGTGCACTATCGGCGAACCGCTGTATCAGTTGCTCGATATCTTGCTGCGTCATCGCACGCGGTTTACCAAATAGATGGGAGTGCTTGCCTAAATCGATCGCCACGTCAGAAGGTGATAGCACATCGCCACCCATAGCAGCATATACTTGACGACCAGGATGATTGAGCTGCATCCAAACCTGTGTATTGTTGTGCTTGGCAGCATTTGCCCACGCTCTAAAAGGCGCTATCTCACTGTGTTTGTCCAATACGACACCACCAGGCCCTGTCATAGCGCGGCCATCGACCATCACGTTTCCCGTGATTAACAGGCCTGTCCCGCCTTCTGCCCAGTTCTTATATAGACGGAGCAGAGTAGGGCTAGGGATTTGACCGACATCAGCCATGTTTTCTTCCATGGCAGCTTTCGCTAAGCGGTTGGGTAACGTAGCGCCACAAGGCAGCACTAAAGGGGTGAATACAGGTGATGTCATGATAGTGGCCTAGAAATGGTTGTTTTGTGAAGCATGAGTTCTACTATGGGTTTGGCTATAGACATATGGTTTAAATGACTATAACCTTATAGCTAAGATATTCGCTATCGGCAATTGACCATTATCATCACATTTTTTTGGCACAATAGCACCTAAGGTAAATTACTGGTGTGTCGATATAATTATCTATTGAATAGGAAGACCTCTGCATTGAATGTACTAACGCAAGATTTGACAGTCCCAGTAGAGTCCAAACGTGAGCTGGCGAAAGCCAAGACTCGGCGTGCGTTATTAAAAAGTGCTTTGCGGTTGTATAGCGTGGAAGGTGCTCAGGGCATGAGTATGAATAAAATTGCCAAAGGTGCAGGTATCGCCCAGCCAAGTTTTTACAATCATTTTGAGAGCCTAGAGGCGCTGCAAAACGAGCTGAGTGCCCAACTAAAAAACAATTATCTATCACCGATGCGACTGGCATGGGTCAATATGCTCAAAGATTATGACCTATTGAGTAAAGATCAATTTAATCGGCAATGTCGACAATGCCTGATGATGATTTTTGATTCTGCGTTTGAGAATATCGCATTGTTTCAGCATTTGTTAGAGGATCGCCCACGATTTAGTGACAATATAGAAAACCAGTCATCATTAAATAATGGACTGGGCAATCTGATTACCGAAATACAAGAAGAGTGGACAGAGATATTCATTCAAGGATTGCAGTTATCTAATCGTACTTGCGAGCGCAGTGCTATCAATCTATGCGTCGATATGGCGGCGGCACAAGTACATGAGTTGATATTGGGCTGTCATCAGCAGCGTTACTCAAGGCAACAAGCGATTGCCACCTTGAGTATCAGCTTTGATGCACTGTTCACCAATTTTTTGCACGGAAGCAATACTAGTCAGTAGTGATAATAAGCAAAAATTATTGTCATGAAATCTAGAACAAAAAACACAACAGGGAGAGTGACTATGGCCACAACCACGGCTGCACCAACGTTAGGCGAAGCGCAAACGCATTTTAGAACTTGTACATTGTGCGAGGCAATGTGCGGCGTCGAAATAAAACATGATGGCGAAAAAGTCTTGTCGATTAAAGGGGACAAAAACGATCCCTTTTCACAAGGCTATATTTGTCCGAAAGCCACCGCTTTGCAAGATTTGCATGAAGATCCTGACCGTTTGCGTCAGCCGGTAGAGAGAACGGCAGACGGTTGGAAATCTATTAGTTGGCCAGAAGCGTTGGATAAAGTCGCCGCAGGTATTCAATCCATACAGCAAAAGTATGGTCAAAATGCGTTGGGTGTTTATCTAGGTAATCCTAACGTACATAACATGGGTGGTATGTTGACCATCAAACAACTACTTACCAGTTTAAAGACGCGCAGTCGTTTTTCTGCCACTTCTATCGACCAGCTGCCGCATCATATTATTAGCATGCATCTGTTTGGTCATATGCTGCGTATTCCAGTTCCCGATGTCAATCACACCCAATACATGCTTATCATCGGTGGCAATCCGCTGGCTTCTAACGGCAGTATCATGACTGCGCCCAATATGCGTCAAAAGCTAAAAGATATCAAAGCGCGCGATGGCAAGGTAGTAGTGGTTGATCCCAGACGTACCGAAACTGCAGACATCGCTAGCGAACACCACTTTATTCGTCCAGCGACGGACGTATTGCTGTTATTAGCTATGCTCAATGAAATCTATACGCAAGGCTATGCGAAGCTCGATACTAGAGTGGCGGCCTTGGCACCAGAGATCGATCGACTTGCTTTGTTCGCTGAACAATACACGCCTGAGTCAGTTGCAGACATCACGGGTATTACCGCAGCTGAGATCAAACGTATCGTCAAAGAGTTTTGTGAAGCAGAAAGCTCGGTTTGTTATGGTCGTATGGGTATCTCGGTGCAAGAGTTTGGTTTGCTAAGCCAATATCTATCTATGGTCATCAATATCGTCACAGGTCGTTTAGATGAAGTGGGCGGACTCATGTTCCCAAATCCTGCCGTTGACGTTGTGAACAGCTCAGGCCCAGGCTATTTAGGTAAACGCCATAGCCGTGTCAGCAATTTGCCAGATTTTAATGGCGAGTATCCAGTGGTTGCGATGGCAGATGAGATGTTAGTAGAAGGGGAAGGCCAGTTAAAGGGATTCGTTACGGTCGCTGGTAATCCTGTTTTGAGTACCCCAAATGGTGAAAAGTTAGACGAAGCATTATCACAATTAGAGTTTATGGTTTCGCTTGATTACTTTGTGACTGAGACCAGTCGCCATGCCAATATTATTCTGCCGCCTGTATCGCCATTAGAGCGCGACCATTATGACATTACTTTTAATGGTTTTGCCGTGCACAATGTCGCCAAATACTCGCCTGCTTTGTTTGATAAAACTGACGATACCAAGCATGACTGGGAGATTTATTTAGGATTGGCTGACCGCTTAGACAAAGATGCGCCAGAAGCAACGCAAAAAGAACGTGCCGCGACAAAAGCCTTTGGTCCTAAATTCTTGTTAGAGCAAGGTCTTAAGTATGGCCCTTATAAAGAGGTGACATTTGAAGCGCTAGTCGAAAATCCACATGGTATCGACTTAGGTCCGTTGCATCGTATGTTGCCAGAGGCTATTAAACACGCCGATAAACAAATTCATCTTCATGTCGATTTTTATCAGTCAGATTTGGCACGTGTCAAAGAGATGGTACAGCAGTACAACAGTAATGAGATTTTGCTAATCGGTCGTCGTCATGTACGTAGCAACAATTCATGGTTGCACAATAGCCATCGATTGGTAAAAGGTAAATCTCGCTGTACATTGATGCTGCACCCGCAAACAGCAGCACAACATGGCATTGCAGATGGTCAAGATGTCAGAGTAACTTCTCGAGTGGGTAGCGTGGTCATTGCAGCAGAAGTGACGGATGAGCTGATGCCAGGAGTGGTCAGTATCCCGCATGGCTTTGGTCACGGTCGTAAAGGGGTTAAGCAAAAGATTGCGCAAGCACATGCAGGGGTTAGCGTTAATGATTTGACCGATGAGACGTTGATTGATCAGTTGAGTGGTAATGCTGCAGTCAACGGTGTGCCTGTGCAACTAGAAGCATTGGATATGGGTGCAGATGGTTTATCTACTGCTACAGAGACTGTAGCGGAAGGCGCACTAGCATAAAGTTAATCGCAAGTTCATAGACATGCAAAAAAGGCGTTTACGTAAAGTGAGCGCCTTTTTTTTGTTTGCAATTTAAATATATCGCTGATCCGATTAAACGCTCATGCCGATAAAGTCAAAATCGACATTAGGGGTTTCGCCTTGGATTAACAAACTAAGGGCTTTTGCAGAGCCGCAAGAGTGGGTCCAACCAAGCGTACCATGACCAGTATTGAGCCATAAATTATCAAAAGTCGCTGAAGCGTTATGACTGCCATGTTTGACTTGTCCGCAGTGTGCGCGACCAATAAGGGGCACGTTCGATGGGGTCATTGGGCGCAGTCCTGTCCAATATTGCACCGAGTTTGCGATAATACCTTTCGGAAATAATTGCTGCACGCGCCGAGTGATGGCTTCACAGCGCGTGGCATTTAAGTCTAGGTTATAGCCATTAAATTCAGCTGTACCAGCGACTCGCAATTTGTCACCCAGTCGTGAAGTGACCAGCTTAAATTCATCATCAATTAGACTAACAAAAGGCGCTAAATGCGGTGCACGTGGATTCACCGTATAGGTAGCCGAATAACCTTTTGCTGGAAATATTGGCGCGTGTATCCCCAAAGGTTTTAGTAGAGGTACGCTATAGCTGCCAAGCGCGACCACATGACTATCAGCCGTGAAAGTCTGCGCGTTTTCGCCTTTTGGACGGATAGTCATACTATGTACATGCGGACGGGCAGAGTCAGCATCAGCATTGAGTGCCAAAATCTCGGTATCATATAAAAACTGTACGCCAGCATCGATACAGCGCTGCGCCAAGCGCTGGGTAAACAGGTGCGCATTGCCAGACTCATCACGGCTGGTATAGGTTGCTCCAGTGAGCTTATGCGCAATTGGGTAAAGCGCTGGTTCTAAGTTGACGGCATTATTGATATCAATCACATGGCGCTCACAACCAAGCGCTTGCATGCGTTCAGTGGGTTCGATAGCCGCATCAAACTCTGCCTGATTGGTATAAAAATGCATGATACCGCGTGTTTGCTGCTCGTAGTTGATACCAATATCCGCGCGCAGCTGTTGTAGGGTATCTCTTGAATATAGACCTAAGCGCACCATTTGCACTAGATTGGCATCGGCTCTATCAGCGCGGCACTCTTGCAAAAACTGCATGGCCCATTTGAGCTGCGCTTTATCCGCACGCAAGCGATACAGTAGCGGAGCATCCTCTTTAAACAGCCACTTGAGCGCTTTCATCGGGGTCGCAGGATTGGCCCAAGGCGTGGCATGTGAAACAGATATTTGACCGCCGTTGGCAAATGACGTCTGCATACCTGCCGCCGGTTCGCGCTCAATCACGGTCACATCATAGCCTGCCTGACGTAGATACCATGCGGTGGTCACGCCCACCACGCCTGCTCCGAGTACCGCAATATGTGTCATAGGATTCTCTATGCTCATGTTAGTCATGACAGTCGCGCTGTATTGAACGACCATCACCTTTACTGCGTCGCTTGCCTGATTCGATGTGCTTTTATTTCGGGCGCGCAACATCTACTTGTAGTGCAGCTGGCAAGTCCAATATGCTCAAATCGCTTTCTGCCAATTGTTCAGGACGCGCCACGACCAAAGCGGTAAAGCCCTCATAATTTTTCATTGCATTGACCACTTGGATTTTATCAATCTTGTCACCTGCGTTTGGTGTCTCACCAGTGCCTTTTACATAGTGCAAAAATGCTTTGGGTGCAGATTTAAAGTAGATGCGAGCGATGACTTCTTGGCCCAAGTAGCAGCCTTTATCATAGTCCATGCCGCCGCGCTGATGTAGACGCAGCTCTTGCGGTTGGAACTCTCCTTGAGTCGTAGCTACAATCCAATAATTACCAGTAGCTAAGCTGCATGCCATCCAAGCCTGCGTATCCTCAGCAGTATTATGGTCGTCTTTATGGCTAAAAGTTGGCTCATCTGCTAACACACAAGGATAAATCGCTGCTGGTGCACTGGTCTCAAATTTAGAAAACGCCCCGTACTTATTAAGATGCGCCTGCAAAGACTCAGCACAGTCGCTACTGATGACCACATCATAATGTTTCTCTGCTTGTTTTTTGATCCAGATACCGAACTCAATACGACCTTTTAAGTTACCGATGGCGGCGGCCTGATAGCTCAGCCCGAGCTTGGTAACGTCACAAGTCAATTGCCCTTGCAAGAATTTTTCGGCATCTTCGCCTTGGATAGTTAATTGCGAAAACTGCGGTACAGCTGATAAATTTGAAGACTGAGTCATTGTTATTATCCTTCTGATGAGAGCTTACTTATTAATATATAGGGTAAATCGAAGTGATAAAAAATTATATGGGTGCTTTTATCATTGACAGCATCTGTGCACATAAATCTAAATGAGGCTAAGAAGAGTACCACAAAAAACCCTGCCATAAAAAACGTCATTACTAAGTGATGGGTTAAGCGTTAAATTGGGCATAGCGTTTGATTTTCAAGCTTACAAATTGGTTAAAGATGGTGAGTTACGGTACAATATCAGCTCTACAATTAACCTAATGTACGATGGCTGCCGAGGAAATAATGAGCTTACCAAATTGCCCTAAATGTGATGCTGAATATACGTACGAAGATGGTGCGTTACTGGTATGTCCTATGTGTGCTCATGAATGGACGGCGGCTGAGACTGATGCAGCGCAAGCTGAAGACCAAGACGCAGTTATTCGTGATGCTGTTGGCAATGAGCTACAGGACGGCGATGCGGTGACGGTTATTAAAGACCTAAAAGTCAAAGGCTCTTCAATCGTGATTAAAGTAGGAACGAAAGCGAAAAGCATACGTCTGTTGCCAGATGCTACTGACGGTCATGATATCGACTGTAAACTTGATGGCTACGGACCAATGAAGCTTAAGTCTTCTGTGGTCAAAAAAGCTTAAATTGTAAAAACTTCTTGAAAGATTCGATAATAAACAAATATAAAGCAGACGTTTAATTACAAAACATTGTCGTTATAAATGTCGCTATAAGTAGAGAATAATTATGAGTACTAAAAACGAACAGCTCTTTGCACAAGCACGTAAACATATCCCAGGTGGTGTTAACTCACCGGTTCGCGCCTTTGCAGGAGTTGGTGGGACGCCAATCTTTATGCACCGTGCTAATGGTAGCAAAATTTATGACACCGAAGACAATGCTTATATTGACTATGTTGGCTCGTGGGGCCCAATGATTTTGGGTCATGCGCACCCAAAAGTCATCGATGCGGTAAAAAAAGCGGCTGATGATGGTCTAAGCTTTGGTACGCCCACACCGTTCGAGACGACAGTTGCAGATAAAATTTGCGAAATCGTACCAAGCGTTGAGATGATTCGTATGACCAGTTCTGGTACAGAAGCGACCATGAGTGCGATTCGCTTGGCACGTGGTTATACTCAGCGTGACAAAATCGTTAAGTTCGAAGGTTGCTACCATGGGCATTCAGACAGCTTGTTGGTAAAAGCTGGCTCTGGCATGCTTGATATTGGTGAGCCAACGTCGAAAGGCGTGCCAGCAGACTTTGCTAAGCATACCATTACGATTCCTTATAATGATCCGCAAGCGATTAAGGACTGCTTTGAGAAATGGGGTGAAGAAATTGCCTGCGTTATCTTAGAGCCTATCGCTGGCAACATGAACATGGTTATCCCAACACAAGAGTTTCATGATACGTTGCGCGCAGAATGTACAGCCAATGGCGCAGTATTGATTTTTGATGAAGTGATGACGGGCTTCCGTGTTGGTCTTGGCGGTGCGCAAGCCCATTTTGGTATTGACCCAGACTTGACCTGTTTCGGTAAAATCATCGGTGCTGGCTTACCCGTTGGTGCTTTCGGTGGTAAAAAAGAAGTCATGTCTTGCATCGCGCCACTTGGCGGTGTCTATCAAGCTGGCACGTTATCAGGCAATCCACTAGCGATGCGCGCTGGCATTGCCATGTTTGAAGACTTAACTGCAGAAGGTTTCTACGACGAGTTAGCAGCAAAAGTTGATCGTCTAGTAGACGGTTTCCAAGCAGCAGCTGACAAACATGGTATTCATCTACGTACCAATAAGCTTGGCGGTATGTTTGGCATGTTCTTTGTCAAAGACGGTGCAACCGAAACGCCAAAGAACTTCGATGACGTGACAGAGTGCGATATGGACGTATTCAATACTTTCTTCCACGGTATGCTAGATCGCGGTATTTACTTGGCACCATCAGCTTATGAAGCAGGCTTTATGTCTATCAAGCATAGCGACGAAGATATTGATGCGTCAATCAATGCGGCTGATGAGATATTTGCAGAAATGGCAAAAGCATAGTTTAGCCATGTAAGTTATTAGCTAACTAAAAAGTTAAAGCTTAAAAAACCAGCGAGATCATCCTGTGATCTTTGCTGGTTTTTTTGTTTATCGATATCTTATTTATAATCGTATTGGGAATAATATAAAGTATTTTCGAAGATTGTTTGTATAGACATTAGCGTGACTGATGCTTATACAGTTCTTGCCTGCGCGTCCGAAAAACAGACAACAAGTTATGATATTCTGAGGTAAACCCAGACAATTAAGCAAGGATGCAAACGAATGAGTATCATTACTTCTAGCAATACCGCGCCACTATGGCAAGCCACTTACGACCAATACGGCCTAGACAATCATTTGGATGTATTGGAAGGTAAGCACAACCTAATTGACTTACTGCAACCAAAGATTGAACAGCATAGTGAATTGCCAGCTTTTAGTATGGGTGCGGCGTCGCTCACTTTTGGACAGTTAAACATTGCCAGTCGACGTTTCGCTGCTTTTTTACAAGCGCAAGGTATTGAGAAAGGCGACCGCATTGCGGTACAACTGCCAAATATCCTGCAGTATGCCGTGGTGCTATTAGGTTGCCTACGTGCAGGTGTGGTATTGGTCAATGTCAATCCCATGTATACCCAATATGAATTGGCACATCAGCTCACTGACGCTCAAGCCTGTGGTCTAATTGTGCTAGATGGTATGAGCACTGCTTATGAGCAATTAGATGACACAGTCAAAGCGCAGTTGAAATGGGTGGTCAGATGTTCCATTGATCCTAGCATTGCTGATAACGACATTGCCTTGCTCAGTCAAATTGGCACAGCACAATCTGCGAACACAGATGAGCAAACACATTCCTCGACCGAATTATCAAATGAATCATCACAGCACAACATAATGTTTGCACATATTATGCAGGCCTATGGTGCAGAAGCGTTCAAAACAGTTACGATTGAACGTGAAGATTTGGCGCTACTGCAATATACAGGCGGTACGACTGGCAAGCCAAAAGGCGCCATGCTAACTCATTATAATGTCATGGCCAATGTCTGCCAGTGCTATGCGATGTTTGGTAAAACGATTGAAGCCAATCGTAGCGAGCAGATTAAAATACTTAATCCCTTACCGCTTTATCATATTTTTTCGTTTACGGTCTGCAGCTTGCTAGGTCTTTATGGCGGCTGGGAAGATATATTGGTCACCAATCCACGTGATATCGATGGTTTAGTGAATACCATTGAACAGCACCGACCTCATGTTATCCCTTCAGTGAATACATTATTCATTGGCATGCTGCATCATCCAAAATTCGCTAGTCTAGATTTTAGTCGTTTAGCCTTATCTATCGGTGGCGGCACAGCGATTATTAAAGCGGTCTCTGATCAATGGCAGCAAGTGACAGGTATGATTATTAGCGAAGGCTATGGAATGTCTGAGACGGCGCCTGTTATTTCTTTCAATCCGTCTGGCATTACAGAGTTCAATGGCAGCGTTGGACTGCCATTGGCTTTGACAGATATCCATATCATTGATGAGAATGGGAATACGTGCCCAGTAGGTACAAGGGGTGAGGTCTGTATCAAAGGGCCTCAGGTCATGCGCGGTTATTGGCAGCGAGACAATGCAGATACTTTTACCCCAAATGGCTACTTTAGATCAGGTGATATCGGCGTTATGAATGATGAGGGGTTTTTGACACTCGTCGACCGTAAAAAGGACATGATACTGGTATCAGGATTTAACGTATATCCCAATGAAGTAGAGGCTGCGCTGACTGAACATCCCAAAGTGCTCGAAGTCGCTGTAGTCGGGGTGGCAGATGACCATAGCGGGGAAGTGCCAAAAGCGTTTGTGGTCAAAAAAGACGCGGATCTCACCGTAGAGGAGCTAAAAGACTTTGCAAGCAAGCGTTTAACTGGTTATAAGCGTCCACAGTCCTATGAGTTTATCGATGAGCTACCTAAGACTGCTGTTGGCAAAATATTACGCAAATCCTTACGATAAGAAATGTGTCGTTTCGCTTATAGAAATTAGCTGACATCAATGAAGCTATCAATATAATTGAAAACTGGGCCGCTAAAAATAGTAGCCCAGTTTTTTTGTCACTTAATTTATATGACGACTAAACGTTATCGTGCTTTATCAAACTTACGATCTCTCAAGCTCAGATTACCTCGTAGCACATCGCTATACATACGAAAATCGCTGACAAAGCTTTTCAATGGAAACTTAAAAGAAGCAGGCTTATTCTTTTCAAAGAAAAAATGTCCAACCCATGCGCAGGCATATCCAGCGGCAATGCCCTTTACCAAAGGCTTAGCTGAGCCAGTTTTGACAGACTTTGCCAGTCCTAATAAGCCAAAGCTACTGCCTGCGAAATGTAGGCGGCGACAGGCCATGTTTTGATGCTCATCTAAGTAAAAATCATAAAATGCCTGTTTGGGCAAATTTTCAGTTTTTACCATGTCTTTTTTAGCGCTACTAATAGGGGTTTCAGTATTTTGGGTAGCGTCTTTTGTAGTGGTCTGATTCATTTGACTAGCTTCCTTGCTGGTGAGGTTGATAACTATTAATTGCAGATGGTTTTTAACCGATTAGTTGGTGGCTTTTGAAGTAAATTGTACGGATAAAAATTCTGTAAATAACGGTTTTTTATCATGATATTGATAGCTTTCAATGTAGCAAACCGATATGCGTAACACAAGCGCTAGATGCTGAGCCGATACCTGTCAGTTTATAAGGTGGTCGTCGATATCCCTGCTACAACTTTGCATTGCTTGCGAGTGTTTGGCATAAATGCTTTAATGACAAAATTGCCCTGATTTTTGTGGTTATGACTTTTTTCTATACATGTGATTTTATAACTATATAGCACGTGATTTTGGTAAACTATCCACTCTCTCTAACACGGTGACGACTTGTCCTATGCCTATTGACTACCTTACGAATCCGCCAATTGGCGATGATGAAATGATGGCAGCCATCGATATTGGTTCCAACAGTTTCCATTTAGCTATTGCTCGTCTTGACCATGGGGAAGTGCGAAAAGTAGTCTCGATGTCTGAAAAGGTACAGCTCGCCGCCGGTCTGGACGAAAATAATATTCTAAGCGCAGCTGCCGAGCAGCGTGGTCTTGATTGTTTAAGCCGCTTTGTGGCGCGCTTGGATTCAGTACCGCCAGAGCGTATTCGTGTGGTGGCGACCAATGCATTGCGTCAAGCCAAAAACGCCAACGATTTTATTTCCCGTGCCAATAAAATCCTGCCAAAGCCTATTGAGATTATTGCGGGCCGCGAAGAGGCGCGATTGATTTATTTGGGCGTCTCGCATACCAACGAGAGTAGTGATAAACGCTTGGTTATGGATATTGGCGGCGGTTCGACAGAGTTCATTATTGGTCAAAATTTCGATCCATTGTTGACTGAAAGTTTACAAATGGGCTGTGTTTCTTTTACCCAAAAATTCTTCGCGGACGGCCTGATTACTAAAGAAGCTTTTAATAGTGCCATTTCAGGTGCACGTAAAGAAGTCTTAGCGATTAACGGTCGTTATCAAAAGACAGGCTGGAGTAGCGTAGTCGGCTCAAGCGGTACAATCAAAGCGGTGCGTAATGTTTTAGTATCAAAAGGTTGGGCCGATGAGCAAGAACGCATTACTTACAAAGGTGTCAAAAAATTAGAGAAATTGCTGATTAAGATTGGCAATATCGATGATATCGAGTTAGAAGGCGTCAAAGAACATCGTAAAGCTGTATTTCCTGCTGGCGTGGCAGTATTGCGCGCGGTGATGAAAGTGCTGGGTGTTGAGACCATTACCTACTCAGATGGTGCATTACGCGAAGGCGTTATGTACGATATGCTCGGACGCTTTGCTAGTGAAGATGTGCGTGACCGCAGTGTGCTTGCGTTAATCAAGCGTTACTCAGGGGACAAAAAGCAAGCCAAGCAAGTGGTAAAAACCAGTCGCCATTTATTCGAACAAGTAAAAGACAAGCTTGCGCTGTCCAATGATGATTGCGACTTGCTCAGACGTGCTGCTTTCTTGCATGAGATAGGGCTAGCAATCAGTCACAGTAGTTATCACAAGCATAGCGCATATTTGCTGGAGTATTCTGATATTCCAGGGTTTTCGCAAGTCGATCAAAAACGCATGGCACAGTTGATGCTTAACCATCGTCGCAAGCTCAAAGCCGATATGCTAGAGCAGACTTGTCAGATTGGTGGTGATCAGTTGGTTTATCTTTGTTTACTGTTGCGCCTCGCCGTACTGGCACATCATAGCCGCAGTGATTACGCGCTACCAGAGCTAGAACTAAAGGTAGTCGCTGAAAACAGTTGGCAAATCACCTTAGCGGATAGCAGTGAGCATTACGCATTCTTGCTGGCTGATTTGCGTACTGAAATTGACCAGTTTGCCAAATGGGGCGTACAGCTTAATGTGATTGAAGCTCAAGAGGCTGAGACTCAAGAGATTGAGCAGTTACCATTGTAAGTATTGAGTTAAAGACTAACGTAACAAAAGCGGCGTTGTCGATAATGTCATGCCATTTAAGATGTGCTACTATAGCTTCTATTGAGTTTACAACTGTACTTTCATTATCTGAATACCGATAACGATATTGTTCTTAAACATACATACATTAAGTATAATGATTAAAGGGAAGCGTCTATGAGCACTGTCTGGGATAGTGTGCAGCTTGCACGACACGCCAAGCGTCCATTATTTATGGACTATGTTAATCAGCTTTTTACCGAATTTGACGAGTTGCATGGCGACCGTGCTTTTGCCGATGACAAAGCCATTTTAGGTGGTCTTGCGCGTTTTGATGGTCAGCCTGTGATGGTGATTGGTCAGCATCGTGGTCGTAGCACCCGTGAGCGTATTGCTCATAATTTTGGTATGGCCAATCCTGAAGGCTATCGTAAAGTGATTCGTTTGGTCAAAATGGCCGAGCGCTTTAACATTCCGGTGATGACCTTTGTGGATACTCAAGGTGCTTATCCTGGTATTGGTGCAGAAGAGCGCGGACAAGCGCAAGCGATTGCAGAAAGCATCGCTGTATTTTCTAGCCTTAAAGTGCCTGTGATTGTGACTATCATTGGTGAAGGCGGCTCAGGCGGCGCGTTGGCAATTGGTGTTGGTGATAAAGTAAATATGCTACAAAACAGCATTTACTCAGTGATTTCGCCAGAAGGCTGTGCTTCTATCCTATGGAAAACCGCTGAAAAAGCACAAGACGCTAGTGAAGCATTGAAATTAAATGCAATCAACCTTTACCAAATGGGTTTGATTGACGCTGTCATCGAAGAGGGCGAAGGCGCACATGTGCAGCCACAACCTGTGATGAATGCGCTAAAAGCACTGATTACTGAGCAGCTTGATGAGATTAAAGATTTAGATCCTCAAGAGCGTTGTGAGCTACGTTATGAAAAGCTAAAGTCTTTTAACTCAGAAGTGATGTTGCCTGCTTAATTAATTGTTATGGCGCCTTCATTGCGAAGTCGCTATTATTAATGATAGGTTTTTCATATTAGAGTTTGAGTCTTAATGCTAAAATAAAAACGTGTCATTTAATGGCGCGTTTTTTTTTGGCTGTTATTATATGAAGCATCTAAAATAACGAAAAATAAGGCTGACTATGACCAGCAGCGCAATCATCTCACATCCTATTAAATCAATTGCCAATTTGCCAGTTGATAAGACACTAGCAACCGCATTATTGAGCAGTATGTCTGAGTATAATGATCAGCTGCATGGTCGTCGCCTTTGGCTGGCATGTAGTGGTGGGCGTGATTCATTGGCACTTGCGGCGCTGTGTGTGCAGCTCTATCGACAAGGTAAGTTGCCATGTTTGCCGCAGCTTTTACATGTCGATCATGGCTTACAATCGGATAGTCAGTACTGGGCCAAGCATGTTGCCAATTGGGCGCAAGCGCAGCAGATACCTTGTAGCATTTTACAGACACAAGTAAATGGACATGATGAGCAAGCTGCGCGACAAGCACGCTATAATGTTATGCGAGCACATATCAATAAAAGTGATGTTTTGCTACTGGGCCACCATGCTGACGACCAAGCTGAAACGGTGTTAATACGGCTCATTCAAGGCGCTGGAGTCAATGGTCTTTCTGGTATGCAGCCATGGCGAGTGCAAACGCAGGGCGCACAGCGCAATATTTTGTGGCGACCTTGGCTCACGATACGACGAGCCACTATTAGCGCCTACGCCAAGCGCTTAGAGTTGCCTTATATAGATGATCCTACTAATGACAGCGGCGACAATGTACGTAGTGGACTACGCCGTGACATCATGCCAATACTGGCTACGTACAATCCTAATGTCATCGATAATATTGCTCGCAGTGCACAGCTGTTAAGTGATGCACAGGAAACAATCAATGCTCAAGCTATGCAGGATATGCAGCAGACGGAAAGTACAGACCTGCAACTTTTACCCGCACAGCGCGTGCTGAATATCGATGCGTTGCAAAAGCTACCCATGTATCGTCAGCGGCAATTATTACATTATTGGCTCGGTCAAGATGAGCCACTACCACCTGCTAAGCAACTCGTCGATGATGTGCTAACTCTCAGCCTACGTGATGACCAAGACCATCAGACAGAACTGTTTTGGCAAGGTCGTAAGGCGTCTTATACCATTCGCCGCTATCGTCAGCAGCTCTATCGTATGAGCAGCGAGTGGCTGTCTTGGCTGAAGCTACCACTGACCGAGCAGGTGCTGCCACTATCTAGCCTGAGTTTGTCTAAGAATAATTCAGCTGATAATAGCTTCGAATTAGTCACCTTGTGCAGCAGTAATGACTACATTTGGCAGTTGCAAGTAAAGCCAGGTGCGCTGGTACGATTGTTAGATAATAGTGTGGACGGTATAGCACAGCAGGCAGTGTTAAAAATTGCGCCGTTAGGCCGTAAACAGCGGTTGAAAACTGAGATGGCTGCGCGCCCACAAGCAGGCAAAAAACTGTATCAAACGCTTGGGATTCCATTATGGCTACGAGAAAGCCTGACGGTAGTCAGCATCACCCTTATAAAAAAATTTGAAAATGGAAGCGACATTCAAACTGATATTCCTCTACTACTAGCATCGCCATTTGAGAGTTGGCTCTTGAGTTCTGAGCAGACAGATAGCGATGCTAAAAGCAATCAATTAGCCGAGCACATCAAAAGTGAGCTTAGACTAGAATAGAAAGCGTCAAAAGTTTAATATCCGTTGGCTGACTCATTGATTTTTATCAGGTTGATGTCAGGCGTGACATTTTGAATTTATCAAACGGTGATAGTGGCAGTATGATAAACTGAGTGTCGTTTTACATATCAGTATGTTAAGTTGAATACCTTTGAATTTTGTGACTAGGAGACAAGTATGTCGGTATTAGATAATAAAAAAATCAGTTTTATTGGTGGCGGAAACATGGCACAAGCGCTCATTAGCGGGCTTGTGGGTTGCGGCATCAAACCAAATCTAATCACGGTCGCCGATCCTAGCAGCGATGCACGTGAGCAATTAGCCGCCAAAGGTCTAAATACTGTTGATCCAATGGCTGATCCAAAATCTGCTGTGATCGGTGCAGATATCGTGGTGCTAGCAGTCAAACCACAAATGATGAAAGTAGTGGTAAGTGCTTTTGCAGATGTGCTAGATAATCAGTTGGTCATTTCAGTGGCAGCAGGTTTATCGACTGATCTTTTATCAAACATGTTGGGCGGCTATAGCAATATCGTCCGTGCAATGCCAAACACGCCTTCTATGATTCAAATGGGTGCGACCGGCCTCTACGGTACAGACAATATCTCAGCGGAACAGAAGCAGCTAGCAACAGCCGTTATGGAAGCATCAGGTTTGGTCATGTGGGTCGATGATGAAGAGCATATGCATGCGGTCACAGCCGTATCAGGTTCAGCGCCAGCGTATATGTTTTACTTTATCGAATCGATGGTCGATGGAGCAGTTGCATTAGGGTTAGATAAAGAACAAGCCTCAGCGCTTGCTATGCAGACCATGTTAGGTGCTGCAAAAATGGCGATGAATAGTGATGATGCACCAGCTGAGTTACGCCGTAAAGTTACTTCACCGAACGGTACTACTCAGGCAGCGGTTGAGTCAATGCAAGCCAATGAGATTGGTCGTCAAATCAGCGAGGCCATGCAAGCTTGCTATGATCGTAGCCAAGCGTTAAGTGAAGAGATGAGTAAGTAAACACTGACAAGGTGTGCTGTGAGTCACCACTGACGACACATTTATGTAATCATCAGCATCTGATAATGACATTTGTCATCCTAGAATCTGTTAATAATGTCACATTGAGTAGCACTTCATGAACAACATGTTATTTCAAATTTTTGATTTGGTCACCACATTCGCTATGATGCTGGTGTTTATTCGTTTTATGTTGCAGTTTGCAGGAATGGATGCAAGCAATCCGATGATTGCACCTGCTTATAAAGCAACGCATATCGTCGATGTATTCGGGCGTATTTTTCCGACTGTTGCACAGGGTCGTATTAGCATTGCTGCTATCGTGCTAATGTTTTTGATTCGTCTAATCGACATCTCTGGAAAGGCCGCATTGACGCATAAAGGTATTGCGCCTGTACCGCTATTCTTTACGGGTACCACTAGCTTATTGTTAGACTTTTTACGCATGTGTCGCTATCTAGTGATTGGTTCTATTATCGTTAGCTGGATTGTGGTGTTTACCAGATCTGAGCATCCGATTATTGGCATTATCATTAATTTGGCTGAGCCTATTTTAGCCCCTTTTCGTCGTATCACGCCGAATTTAGGTATGCTCGACTTATCGCCAATGGTGGCTTTCTTAGCGTTCTATTTGCTGGAGATATTCATCGGTGGTTTGGCCGCGAGTGTGTTGCCAACCTTGGGTTAAACCTAATTAAATGTAAAAACTGTCATAAAAAAGGCGTTCTATAAAAATATAGAGCGCCTTTTTTGCGTCTGCTATTTAGGTAAGCTATGGCTTGTTAGATATGCTAAAAACGAACAAAGCGATTTGGTATTAATTGAGCTTGAGTGTCATCAGGATACGGTGCATCAGCTGCCCGCAATGTCTGGGTAATCCAACTATCTGCCGCTTGTACAGCATCGATGAGAGCATCGCCCATTGCCAAGCGTCCAGCGATAAAGCTGGCGAGTGAACATCCTGAGCCATGGAACTCGCCGTCTAAGCGCGGCAAAGTACTTTTATGGACCATTTTCCCCTGTATATATAAGTACTGCTCGATATCACCACTATCAAAATCATGTGAAGTTTTTACGAGTACAGCATGAGCGCCTTGAGCACATAGCTTTTTCGCACCAATATGCAAGTCTTGCTCACCGCTAAGCGCTCGTAGTTCATGAGTGTTTGGGGTGACTAAAGTGGCGTAGGGCAGCAATTGTCTAAAGGCGCTAACCAGTGTTTTCTCATCGCCCAAGCTACCACCGCTATTTGCGACTAGTACAGGGTCTAAGACAAATGGCGTATCATTATCGATAATTTGATCAGCAAATAATTCGGTCAACATTGCGATATTATCAGTGGTACCGAGCATACCTGATTTGATAGCACTAACAGGTAAGTCATCAAGTACTGCAGTAGCTTGAGCTTTCACCAATGATGCCGCACAAGCCTCAAAGCCGAACACCTGCTGTGAGCTTTGGATAGTGACCGCCGTACACGCGATGGCTGCATGCGCCCCTGACTGTCCAATGGCCTCGATATCCGCTTGTAATCCAGCACCGCCTGAGGGATCTAATCCTGAAAAACACAGTACGACAGGTCGCATAATAGCTCCTTTTGAGATATTTTGAAATAAGTGACAAATACTATAGCCACCTACTACTAAAAAATCTATCATAGTCTTATGCTTGTGGATGAGGTATAAGACGGTAGAGTGAATAGGCCCAATATTAATAAGCAATTTAATAGTCATATCTAGCAGTAATATGCCATAATTTTCCGTATAAAAATGCAATATAAGTACTTGTATCTATAATTTTGATAAAAGCCGCATTAAATCTGTAGACAACGCTTGCAATTCGTTTTGGCTTTGTTATAATACTCGCCCACGACATGAGACGTATTGTTAGCATCAATACTATGTTTATAGATTTTTTATAAATGTCTTGAATCGTTAGGTGAAGTGGGTGAGTGGCTGAAACCAGTTCCCTGCTAAGGAACCATACGTGTAA
>OAOU01000040.1_pt1 | contig 30303 bp, 24 predicted proteins | sample 1470821 | NCBI WGS metagenome assembly OAOU01 (sample SAMEA3275579, study PRJEB22092) | marine metagenome | biome: ENVO:00000447 MARINE BIOME; feature: ENVO:00002042 SURFACE WATER; material: ENVO:00002010 SEAWATER | collected 2014-06-20T12:30:00+00 | depth 0 m
GTGACCAATCATCTTCATTGAATGTACCTTCCGATCTTGATAAAAAACGACCAAATGGCGCATAAAACCCTCTTTTACTTGGCTTCCCCCAGTACAATGGTAAAATCCCTACTAATTGGTCATTGTTATTCCTGGCTACAATATAAGAAGTTGTTCCTTTTTTTCTTAACTTTTCTGTTGCAAGAAGCCAAGGTCTACTTACATAAAAAGTACGGCCCGCAGAAAGAGGGTTATATTCTTTTTCCGATATCGCTTCAAGAGACTGTACTTCACTAAATTTAATTGGACCACTGTTTGATAATGATAAAGTTTGGTTTTTAACTAGTCCAAAAGTCAACCAACTTCAACCTCCTCAAGCAATGAAGTTAGAGTTTGGATACGAGCACCTTGCCATACATTATTCTCTTCTCTCTCAATTAAAACAGGCATCATTCCAGCGTTTGCTGCTCCTTCAAGTTCCTGGTCCATACCATCCCCTACATAAAGACATTGCTCACATGTTAACCCAAGTTCGTAAGCTGCTTTTTCAAAGATTTCTTTTTTAGGTTTCATAATTCCCACCTCGGAGGATAAGATGTATTTATCGATCAATGGCGCAATTTCTGATGATAAAATCATCTCTCGGACATCACTGCTACAATTAGAAACTAGTGCTGTTTGTATTCCGTTAGATTTCAAGGATTCTAAAACCTCAAATGCATTCGCATCAGGTGTACGGAACGCAGACCCATGGACAGTCCTCCGCACTTCCATAGCACGGTGTATTTTTTCATCTGACCACCCTGCGTCGAGTTCATTGTTTAACCAATGGAAATACTTTAGTAGATGCTGAGTTTCCCTATATGGACGGGTGTCTTGCCATGTTTTTTTTAACGACTCTGGTTTAACTCCTAGTACTGCAGCTGTTTCAATAAATGCTTTTTGTTTTAGCTCATTAGACAATGGTATTAGGGTGTTCCAAAGATCGAATACCACTCCGAAATTTCTCTCATTTTGCATATTAAGCCTCCTGCTGAAAGTTTTCTGGCCATTTTAGAATTTTCGGTTTTTCCCAATTTGAATTTTCAATAATTACATCTGCTATTAAACAAGGATTATATTTTTCTAGGTATCTACGTTGAGCTGGCAAATATTTGGTGTGGTACTTTCTTATTACTTCTTCACCTTGTTTAGGTTTATCTCTAAGTTGTGCTCGTTCTAAGACAGTTGATTCGTCTATATGAAGGTGTATAAAAGTATCAATGAATGGTCTTGTCTCATCACGGTAAATAAAAACACCTTCAAGTAATACGATAGTTTGAGGATTTATGAGGTATTTTTTATTATTTGTCCAAGTATCAGTATCCAGGTTTAGGTGGTTGATAGTGGTCTCTAACCCCCTATTTTTTTTAATTGATTTTAGGACATCTCTTGCAAGTTTTTCGAAATCGATCGATCGGTAATAATATTGGTCTGGTTCTGATAACTCTTTTGCATATCGAATTGCTCTTTCATTATGAAAATCATCAACGTGTACTACTTGTACTTGATAACCTTGATTTATCAATGCATTTTTAAGTTCATTGGTAAGCTGGGTCTTTCCAGAGGTGTCTACTCCAGTGATTCCTACTATTAAAGGAGTGTTTTCTTGACGTTTCTTAACAATTAATGAAGCTATATTCGTAATGACACTTTCTCTATTAATAAAATTCAACTTTCATGTCTCCCTTAAGGATGTTGTTAAATTGCGCTTCAACTTCTCAGCTAAATTACCGTATAAATTAGCTCCATACGCAGCGTTATCACGTTGATTAACTGGGGTCGGTTCAAGCCTTAAAATTGATAAATTCTTAAATTCTCTTCCTCCAATTAATGCATTTCCTTCTGTATTTCCCCATATTCTTTCATCAGAAGTATGTGTACGAACCACACTATTTGACACAGAGATAGTTGGGGCTTCACCATGATAGCCTAGCGCTTGAATAATCAATCCAGAACTTTCGAATAACTCTGAACAGTCACTCAAATTCTGTATTTTCACCACATTAATACCCTCTAAATCACCTGACCAAATTTTACAATATAATTCTTTGGATTTATGTCTTAAGCCAGAGTCACGAAAGACCACTCCTGTAGCCGGACAAATGTCTTTTTGAGGATCAAAAAGTTTTTCTCTGCCTGGTATTTGTTCTTGAAGAGCTTGTTTCTCACTTTCATACATAAGCTCTGTAAGGCTACGTTGCGTTATATATATAGGTGGCGATTTATAAGAAATATTCGTAGATTTTAATTCATTAGTCACTTTTATCAGAACCTGTAATACTGACATAGCACTATGTGAACATCCGGCCACTACAATAGGTTTGTTAGAAATGGAAAGTAATTCCTGTTTAAGGGATTCTTGTTTATTTAAGCTTATCGCTGTGCTAGATAGCATAACTTTATGCTTCCAATTCTTAAGCTCTGGGTGGGGACGTTCTCGCCTCCCACTAGCTAATAAAACCTGTTTAGCTTTGATAGTTTCGTTGCTATCTAAATGAATTGTTACAGGACTCTCATCTGATTCAATTTCTATTAACTTCACACGAGAGTTCGTTCGAATGGAGTTCTTCTTATTATTTAATTGATCCGTTATTACAGTGCCAATTTCTCGTAATGCACTAGCTAACTCTTGGGTTGAAACGGGTTTATTGCATTCAGAAATAAATGAAGCTTTTGTATTGGTTTTGAGACTAGAAAAAGGACCTTGGAAATTAAAGTTCTTGAACAAACTCTTTCCGGTTGAGGATGTAGTTACAATGTATTCATCAAAGGCACCTGGGCCAATGACATCTCTACTCTCTATAATGGTAACGTCATAGTCTAATAGTTCAGGCGAGGAAGCTAAAAACGTCGATGTACGAAAGCCTCCTCCAATTACTGCAAGATCCCAAGTTTTTGATTCTGATGTTATCACTTTCCAACCACATCCTGGAATAAATTTTCTAATCGGTTACATAGAATTTCTGCTTCAGTTAAAGTGAGAATAAGAGGTGGTCTAATTTTAAGGACATTTCCGTGACCATATCTGGATGTTCTTAAAATAAGTCCATGTTTCATAGCCATATCCGCCATCCAATTAGTTAGAGTTGGATTTGGTGAACCATTTTCATTGTTAATTTCGAACCCGATCATTAATCCTAAACCTCGTACATCACCAATAAATTTATATTTGGTTTGCATTTGTCGTAATCTATTTAAAATAAAATCTCCAGTTAACGTTACATTTTTTAAAAATTCAGGTTGTGACACGATATCTAATGTGGCTACTGCAGCAGAGGCTGCTAATACATTAGATCCATAAGTAAACGAATGTTCACTTGATGGTAAGCCACTAAGTTCATCACTAGCTAAAATTCCAGCCACCTGTGCACCGGAACCACCTAAGCCTTTTGCTACGGTCATAGCGTCAGGTTCAACGTCAAAGTATTCTGCTGCGAACATATGACCTGTCCTGCCAATCCCAGTCTGAATTTCGTCAAATATCATTTTTATATTGTTTTCATCACAAAATTTCCGTAGTCTTTGAAAATAGCCATCCGGCGGAACAATGTTACCTCCGTTACCTGAAATTGGTTCTACAATAATTGCCGCCACATTGCCAGTACTAGCGAATTCAAGAAAATCATCTAATTTACTTACACATTCAAAACTACAGCTATTTGGATCTTTCCCATAAAAACATCTATAACAGTAAGGGTCTGGCACTACTAAACTACCTGGAAGTGAATGGGCAAAATTTTCTTTGCGAAAAGCATTACCTGATATGTTAGCAGTGACCATTGTTTGTCCATGATGACTTCTGAATAAAGACATAATTTCTCTTTTTCCAGTTGCTCTTTGAGCCATTTTGATAGCGCCCTCATTAGCAACTGAACCACTAGATACTTTTAAGTGAACAGAAGTCAGCCGTTGTGGGGAGAGCTCTACAAGTTTACTCGCCAGTTGATTTATTGAATCAGTTTGAAAGGCAGAAGTAACATGAATAAGTTTTTCAGATTGTTCTTTTATTGCGTTGATAATCGCTGGATGACCATAGCCCAAACTTAGGTTGAAAGTTGCTGAGGCACAGTCTATATAATCTCTCCCATCGCTATCAAATAAATGAATACCTTCTCCTCGCACCATCTTAACTTCAGAAACAGAATTATAAAGCGCACTTGGATCACTTAAAGAAATTTGTTCTACTTCAGTTGTGTTAATCATTGTGTTTACACCTCTTAATTATCAAATTAAAGAATTCAACATTTAAAAAATTCAGTTAATTATAAATTCAATATTCTATATATCACCAAAAATATAATTGTCGAACGCCCAAGGACTATTGTAATAGAAGACTTTGTACTTCTGTTTTTGACTTAATCCTGTGCGCTGTTTTCTATGGCATACTAAATCTGGGCATTTCCTTAGTATCCTATCTGAAATATAACTCAAGGAATATCAACTAATATAAGTTAGGTGATTATATTGTTTCTTTCAATATTAATCCTATCGACTGATGTACTAAGTTTCTGTTTTACCACTCTTTAAACTAATAGAGTTATTAATAGAGATGGAGGTGCCTCATAATGTCAATTCGATTAGGATAATTTCAGTTTGTGGTTTTCAGGGTAAATAAGAATATTTATTGTGTGCTAGTAGTTAGTCTTTTTGAATACTTTGTAACGTTATATGGGAGTATGCACAGAGTTTGAAAGCTACGGGAATCGAGAATTAAATGAAGATGTTATGTTCAAATGCACTTTGAATTTTTGAAACTAGGAAAACCAGCCAAGGTGACGAGGTGTAGTATAAATAAACAAAAAACGCTCAGTATTAACTGAGCGTTTTTTTGTTTATTTTGGAATAGTAATTGTTACGTTTGTGCCCATTTCTTCTTTACTATGAAACTCAATATGACCACCATGTTCATGTATAATTTTGTAGCAAACGACTAACCCTAGACCGGTTCCAGAATCTTTATTCGAAAAAAAAGGTTCCCCTAAATGCTTTAAACGTTCCTGGGATATCCCGATTCCTTCATCGGATATCGTCAGGATAAACGAACGCTTGGTTACTCTTGATTTAATCCTGAGATTTCCCCCATTCGGCATTGATTCAATGCCGTTTTTAATGACATTTATTAGCACCTGTTTGATCTGATTACTCTCACATTGAATTGGATGAGCTAATATTTGAAAATCTGTTTGAATATCAACATCCCTTAACCGAGCCTGAGTTTCCATAAGTGCTACCGTACTTTTTATAAGTGCTGTCATATCTGTTGGTTGATATGTAATGGCTTGAGGTTTAGCTAGCGATAAGAACTCTGTAATAATCTCTTCTATTCTTTCTAATTCTGAAATCATTAACGCGAAAATTTCAGGGTTAATTTTGTCATGATATAACTGGAGGAACCCTTTTACGGATGTTAAGGGATTCCGTACTTCATGAGCGACAGCTGCCGATAATTGACCAATAGCCGAAAGTTTTTCAGAACGCATTAACAGTTCTTCTGTTTTCTTTCGTTCTCCAATATCTCTTGTAATCGCTGAAATCGCAGTTGCTTTTCCATGCTCATCTTTAATTGGCGAATATGTAACACTCACTTCGATTAAATGGCCGTCTTTATGTCTCCGAATCGTCTCATAATCAACAATTTCTTTACCTTGTGAAACAGCATCAGATATCTCTTTCGCTTCTGAATGATTTTCTAGTGGATATAAATCAATCATATATCGGGGCATATTATGTTCGTCGTATCCATAGAGCCTTTGAAAAGCACGATTTGTTTTAAGGATTTCCCCTTCAAGATTAATGACAGATATCCCATCAGCACTGTTCAAAAAAATGGATTCTAACAATTCCTTCGTTTCAAGTAAATCTTCCTCCATCTTTTTTCTCTGGGTAATGTCTCGTCCGATTGCTATGAGGTATTGTTGCTTTCCACTTCGCGTGAAACCGGGGGCTTTAACAACTTCGAACGTTTTTTCCTTGCCTCGATCTTTTAAAATCTGGTGTTTAAATAGGACCTTCGAGTGCTGATCCCAGGGATGATGAAATTTTTCTTCGTTTAACACAGGCGTAGCGTTCCATTCGTCGCATCCAATTTCCTCGCATGTTTTCCCTATTACGTCTTGGTCATTTAAATGAAAAATATCTTTTGCATATTGATTCATTTCCAACACTCGTCCATGTTTGTCCTGAAACACCACAAACTCTGGAATTGAATTAATGAGCGAACGAAGAATTTCTTCTTGTTCTAGTGCATCGGCTTGGGCTTTTTTAAATCCACTAATGTCTCTAAATATCGAGTAAACACCAATGCAATTATAATGCTTAAATATTGGGATCGTTTTAACGTTTAAGTAGATTAACTCCCCATTTTTGTGTCTAATGCAAGTTTCATAAACTTGACGAGACCCCTTTAACCCTTTTTGGGTATAATGCTTCATTCGAGCTAACTCTTTAAAAGAGACATTTTCCTTATATTTGTGGATGATTTCATCTGTTGAATACCCGATAATCTCCTGAAGAGCAGGATTGACATCTGTAATCACACCATTCTGATCAACGAAGATAATTCCATCTGGATTTTCTTCAATGAGGGAGTTAAGTTTTTGATGGTTTTCATTTAATTTATCTTGAAGGGAAGTCGTTTTAGTCGAAGTCTCCATACAACAAAGCAAAATAAGGTCATCTTCTAGCGAAGAGAATCGAACGCACATGTTCCTCTCATTTTGAACAGTGGTGAGGACGACTTCAACCTCCTGGAATTCAGTAGAATATGAGAGTTCTTTAACTAGCGAAGTTTCGATTGTGAGGTTCCAAAAGTCTGAAAAATAATACTTTCCAATTGGATCTGTATGGAAAGTTTTTGTTGCTTCAGTGTTTTGGTAAACCACTCTGCCTTCTTTATTTATAATAAGGATAGGCAAGGGAATACAATCGTAGTATTTATGATGGGACACGGCTTTCATCTTTCCCCTCCATATAATGGATTTCGTATTCTTTTATTATCGCATAATTTACCATTTTAGGAAGGTGGGATTGCAAAGTTGATTTTGGGAAAAGAACTGTAATTGATTGAAAGGACTTAATCAAAAAATCAATGACTTAGCTAATGAAGTGATTGAATTTGCAGCACTGCTTAAGATAAAAGAAGAGCAATCAAATATATTGAATCCAGCTCATATGAATCAAATTTGCGTATAATCCTCATCAGACTCAGGATCCTTATCCTGAGTGTTTCGTTTTGCTCAGATTTTTATTTCATTCTATTCATCTAGCATCTTTTACTGAAATCATCGAGATCGATCTGTTTTTTCGAGATAGTGAAACTAGCTTTTTTGCGTCTTTTTTTGAAAGACCCTGTTTTTTTGCACTGTTTTTTCTAGCCATATCTTTTCCACTCCCTACGAGAAATTATTCGTTATCAGGAGTATTAACAGGCTTTCTACCTTTTATACGTTCTAACCTCCCCTCCTCCCTCATATCTATGACTATATGATTTTTTCACTCTATGACTCTAGGATAATTCCTCAGAAGATAGGTACTTTAAAACGGGAGGGAGACAGGTGGATTCACTTAATCCAATGTTTCAAAAAAAGAAGCCAACACGATCAGTCCCCATTAGGACACCTAATGTTCGGAAAAAACCGATTACCAAAAGTGAAGGGCGTAAGGTAAGGAAGGATAAGAAACATGATATCAAGATACCTCTAACGCTTGAGCAGAGAAAAATGATCAAAGCTCTTTCTCTGCAAGCTGGTGAATATCCAACAAACTTCCTAACTCAAAAGATGAAGGTTGAACTGCCTAGAGCTGAATATCTTCCAGAGCCCGTCATTCCATATCCATCGAATTCGAAATTGTCTTATCCCGTGAAATTAGAACAGCCTTACTTTAAACAACTTCAAGACTTGAGTATCGAATGGGATTGTAGTTTAAGACGAGCTGCCTATCGCATCGTTTCTTCATTACTCTAATAAGGGGGTCTCCTGATGAATGAACCAAAGCCCTTTAAGCTAGTTCAAGAAGAAGTATGTAACCTTGCTTACGTGGCGACTTCTAGAGGTGAGCGCATGATGGATAAGCTGTTTCGCAGAATGAAATCGTCTGAAATTCTAAAGTATCGTTTTTTAGTGCCCGCCTCTCTTTATTTGCGTGGTGAGCTTCTATGTGAAGACATTACAGAGCTTAGTGATTTTGAATTTACTCAGGCTGATCTTTTAGACTTACTCCTGCGCGATTTTTTGCAAAATATACGGCAGTCACCTGATCATCATGCCGTGTTTCGCGAACTGATGGTGCGTGATAAGCGCCCTGCCCTACTCAGAACTTATTCCGGTCAAGAAGCCCTTCTTAGTCAAGGGAAACAAAAAATGAAGGATATTATTTGTCCCATTAAACGCCGCCAAGCTCTTCGTGTTGAAGTTTTTTTAGCCGATTTAGCTGAGTTATATGAAGATGCCACCTACTCTGTGGAGGATATTTTGCAAATCTTATACTGTGACTTCATAGAATCCTATCGCACAGGCCAGCTTCGTAATGTAGTGAAGTCGATTATTCAAAAACTTGAAAAAGAGGTATAACTTATTAGGATATCCATGACTTACTCCGTTTATACCTCTTTCCGAAAAATAAATACGAAAAATTCTAGGAGGTATTCGGCATACATATACTAACAAAAAGCTTCGTATGCTGACGTTTACTGCTTTTTGTTGCTGTTATTATTCATGAAAACTTTCATCAAATAAAAAGAAGGAACGACGGTAGTCGCTCCTCCACTTTTAAAAAACCTAAACTATCGTATAATATCATGTCGATATTAACTTCATATGAAGGATTCATCCTCCAAACAGTTTCGCAAAGAACCCCTTCTTAGCCTGCTTTTCTTCTTGCTCTTCTTGGGCTTTTTTCAAAGCCTCTTCCGCCTGTTGGCGCTGGTTTTCCTCTTCCTTTAGGCGTGCTTCTCTTTCCTCTTCTTTTTTTGTCATCTCTTCAAGCTTCTTTTTCATTTCTTCCTGTTCTTTTTTATAAGTTTCTAGAGCTTCCTGAGCTTTTTTGGTTTCTTCTTCATACGTTTTCTTTCCAGATGCCTCTTCTTTCTCTCTGGCTTCTAAAGCTGCTGCGACTTCTTTCAGCGTTTGGTTGGTTTGATCTAATTCTTCTCTTAACTGCTTTTCTTCCTCTTTCGGTGCATCTAATCGCAAGGTCATCTGATTCATTGATCTCTTTAATTCATTCACTTCTGACTGCAACTGCTGATTGGTATTTACAATCTTATTGAGTTCTCCAGCAATGAGCTGAAAGGCTTGGTCAAATCCCTGTTCTTTTAGAACGCGTTCAAAAGCTACTGACAATACTTTCTCTTGCTGTGTTAATGTTTCATTCTCTTCTTTCTCCATCAACATATTTTCCGCCATTAACTCGCGTCGAATGTCATCATATGTACGTTTAATACCTGCTTTTCGAGCTTCTTCAAATAAATCACGGATTCGTATAATTTTTTCAAACTCTGACTCATGAAAGTATCGTCCTGAACTTTCTTTAATCGATGTAATAAGTTCTTGTTTATCCCAATATCGTAATTGGGCTGTCGTTACATTTAATTCTCTGGCGGTCTCCGCAATCGATTTTAAGTCTTTTTCCATGTCTTTCACCCCTGTATCACCTTTATATCAACATCATACCATGTTATGTGAAGTTAATATGATGTGATATGAAGTTAATTCGTTATTTTAAAATTAATATGATAGGTTTTTCAAAGTATCCTTAAGCACTTTCTATTACTAGTTTTCATGGTGTTTTCAAATTTGTATGAAGAACATATTAAGAAAAGTTCGCAAAAAAACCCTCAAAATGAGGGTTTTTTAGTCGTCATCATCATCTAAATCAGCAAAAAAGGCTTGATCCATGAAACTAGCTGCCACATCATTTGCTTGAAATAGCTTTTCACTTTGGGATTGTTCTTCCTGAGGTTCATTGTTTTGAGCTAATAGCTCGAATGCTTTTGCAGGATCTGTTGCTAGCTTTAATACAATCTGTGAAATAAGGGCCTTTGTATGCTTGTTTTCTAGCCATTGCATTTCTTCTTTAGATAAATTTTCCGAAAGAGGAAGAGAGTAGTTGTCCGAATCCTTTTTTGTAATACGGTCATCAATCGCATCCACGAAAAGGGGGGCGATTTTGCTACTAAATTTCCGTCCTTCGGTCTTTTTTAACTTATTTAAATAGGTAATGACGTGAGAGGGCGTATGATTTGGAAGTCGAAAAGAGATTGTTTTTCCTGGCTCCAGTTGATCAGCCATCGTTATTCTTTCGTTGAAGCAACTTCGAGCTCAATGCCTTTTTTCTGGCAGTATGTGTAAAGGATCTTAATATACGCCCGAGCAATCATCCAAACACTATCATCTGGTTTTACAAAACGAAGAGGGTACTGTTCCTGATCTTCATTAATGCCTTCTAGATAAGGCTTAAGTACAACAGATCCACCGCCAATTAAGTAGGCATAGCGAAGAGAAGGAACGCGATTCCACAGTTTTTTCAGATGTTTGTATTCTTCTTCAGCAAGAGAAGAGAGCTCATCATCAATGATGTGCTTAATTGAAACGCGATTTCCTTTATTCCAAATATGATTTCTTTCTTCTGGATCTTCCGAAACAATCACGTCAACAACGGCACGACGGCTATGGAAAGGGTATTTGAACTCATTAAACGTTCTAGCGATAATGTTATCAAGGTAAGGAGATACACCTTCTTTGATTCCATCTGAGTTTTCGTTATCTACAGCAGCCTTGTTTACAATGGCCGAATCGGTCGATAAACCACCGATGTCGTTGATTAAAATTGGCTTTTGAATGAGTTCAGGATTTTTAATAGCTCCTTGTTCATCCGTTGTTAAGTCAACAAAGGCAGCAAAACCTTCAGAACTCACAATAACTTCTTCAAATTTGATTCGTACGGTTTTTCCACCAACTTCAGGCGTTTGAAGGAATTTTACTTCGTGCTGATTGTTACGCAATTTTTTACGATAGTCCTTTGAAAGGCCACGTTTAACTTCCTGAAGAGGTAATCCTGTTGATAAAAGATAAGTAGCTTCAACGATGCCGTCTTTGTCTGGGTTATTTTGCACCGCATCATAAGCAATGGCTGTTAATAAGAGAATAATAGGCTGATCACTATCAGCTTTATCAACTTCAGGCGTTAATTCATCTTTTTTTGCAGCTGAAGCTGCTAGATTTCCAACTTTATATGTACCATTTTTCATTTTTAGAGCAGAAGAGGTCAATTCAACGTGTAATCCTTCTAATATTTCTTTTTCTGCTTCAATAACCCCGCGATCTTCCTTTGCTTTTGCGACCACGTTTGGGATGCGAACTTGATTGTCATACCCGTTAAAATAGCCTTTGACCGCGTCGTTACCAATATCGATTGCTGCTAAACGCATACAAAAAACCTCCTTGATATTAGGTTGATATCACCTTTATATGACCTATTGTATGCTAATTGTATGCAATTCGCAAGAAAAAAGTGGTTGAGAGACCAAAAATAAGCATTTTGTATGCATTTTGCATACAACGTCTAATCGTTGATACATAGGGTTTACGGCAAAAAAAAAGTAGTGTATAGTAGAAGACGATAAAGATAGTTAGCAAATATTCCCTACATAAAAATTTAAAAACTTAACGTTACAATCATTTAATAGATTTTGATTTAAAAAGGTCATTTATAACAAAAAAGTCGACATACAAAAAAGAACAAATAAAAAAGATCGTGCTACCAACACGATCTTTGGGTATCCAAGCTAGCCAACCTACCACAGTCCCTAGCTTGAGAACGAAGTTCACTCCACCTACCAAGTTTTGTGAGCTTTGTTATTAATATAGTCATTTATGGCTAAATAATAACACATATTTGTATTTACTTGCAACTTCATACCGTGTTTTTGTCAAAAAAAACTCTGCTTTTTTGAAGACAAAAAGGCAATCTGATACGGTTTAGGGTTCTTGGAAGGTACTGATACGTTCTCAAGTATATAGAGTTAGATAGGACTGGTGTGAGCTCAGCTTGCGATCGGTCCTTTTTTGTTTGTCCCAGAAGGGAGAAACAAATGAATATTGCGTATCAAGATCGATTAGGACAGGATGTTCGGAAGAACGTTCAACCGGTAGAGGTCATGCAATTCATGACACATAACAGCTTACATCTATATAAGAAAAAGGGGTCAAGTGCGCCTTTACAAAAGAGAGTAGAGTATGAGAAGAGCGAAAACCAATCATCGTATAAAAAGGGGACCGTATTTGTCTCTTGTTCTAAGACTGATCTAAGTCAAGGGAAGGGGTTTCTCATTAACTCTTACGAAAGCTTACATGAGAAGCACTCGGAATTAACGCACTGGACGCCAAACACATATCGTGGCGGTACATACTATGATTTTGGTAAACGCGTGATAAAGGGACATACCCGTGATAACTTAAAACAAATTAACGTGATCGGCTTTGATATTGATACAAAAGATATTGATTTATACAGTGTTTTCCTTGGGTGCGAAGAGCTCGGCTTACCTTGGCCTAACGTATTGTTAGAAACGCCTAAAGGCTTTCAAGGATTCTTCGTCCTGGAGACACCTTTTTATATTCATAAACAGAAAGATTTTAAGGCGCTACGCGTAGCTGAGCGACTGTCTGACAACATTTTAAAGGCATTAAAGAAGTATGTTCCCGTAGATGTTAACTGCGCACCTTTTGGGTTTTATCGCATTCCGAAACAAGATAACGTGGTTTACTTTGGGGATCAGCCAGCTAATACAAGTAAACTATTAACCTGGTCCAAAAAGTTTGAAGAAGATGAGAAGAGAGCTTCCTTTCAAGTGATTTATTCAAAGGGTTCTGCTACATCAAATCAAACTTCTGCGGCATGGTATCAAGCTCTTATTCAAGCCACTCAAATCGAAAGTGGCCACTACAGTTCGAGTCGCAACAACGCTGTATTAACGCTTGCGATTGCCAATTTTGCAAGTGGGAGACCATTTGACGAGGCGTATGATGAGCTAGATCAGTTTAATAGTAACCTTGCTCAACCTTTAGGGAGAACTGAATTCGAACGCATTCTAAAAAGTGCCTATTCAGGAAAGTATAAAGGCGCCAAGCGTTCCTATGTGGAAGGCCTACTGGAACTCTGGACGGATGGAAAGACATCATTTCAAGGGAGAGATGGGTGGTACAAGTTCAAAAAGCCTAGGGAAGAACGCGTCCGTTCTCATTATGACGAGAGAGAACAAGATATTCTACAGTATGTGGAAAAAGTAGCGTGTCCAGAAAAGCCATTTTTTGAAGGGGCGCTTAAAACTCTTGCCGAACGATTTGGAATGGCCGTTTCAACTTTGAAAGAAGTGCTAAAGCGCTCATCTAAGCTAGTCAAGCGTACTGTAGGCAGGGGAAGAAATGCCGTGACGAAGATTACGAGTCGATCCATGCTCTTTAAAAATTTATTACTAGCAAGAAGACAGCGTGTTCAATTAGCTCAACTATCCTTTGCGCAGCTTCTTCCATCTTCACGTGAAGTGATTAGTGAGGAAGATCTACCATCTATTCAGGCTGAGTTATTAACCCATGAGGTTGATCTGATTTATCGGTCCGGCGCTAGCCAACCCGTTAAAATGACGAGTTAGCTTAATGAGCCAGTCTGCCAATACATATCTAAAGTACCCCTTTGCTGATTCTGGTAGGCGGTTTAGGGAATGCTCTTTGACAATTACATAGCGTTAAGAGGTTTGGTTATTTATTACTACGATTGAGGGCAGTACGATAGTCTTGTATTTTTCTGTGAGCGTAGTCAAATGGAACGAATTCCCATTCCAGTGATTGCCAAACAAGTGTGCTTATAGTAGACTGTGGTCAAGTTCATATGACGTAAATTATACGGAAATAGATGCGCAAAAGAGATGTTAATCAATGTTCTTTTCGTTTGCGGTTTTAAAGCGCCTCATCCCCTTATGTGACAAGGGTTCGATGCCTCCTGTTTATATTCGTAACCAGTAGAAGACCTCGCCTATACTACGTAAACATAGCCGAGGTCTTCTACTACTCTATAAAGGCGGAGGCATTCAGAGAGTTAGTGGGGGTTGAGGCGAGAGAATTTGGAGTTTGATTTAGATTTTAGGTTTGAGATGGATTAGGTCATGAGTAATAGGGAGGGGAGACTAGGAGGTAAGTTTTAGGATTTATTGTTTGGTTTTCAGGAGGATAAGTGTGAGTTCAAGAGAGTATTAGTTCAAGTAATTTAAGAGAGAGTGCAGGTAGGAGAAAGAGAGTTTTAGGTTTAATCAGTGGGTGTGTCATTTTATTTCAAGTTCAAGTGATTTAGTGCTTCCAGGTATGTGCTATACAGGAGGTGTTGATGGTGGAGGTTCCAAGGTGGTTAACTGCTTATGTGAGTCTTCTAGCTTTCTTGTATGGGGTAGTGTTCTGGTTAGGCGTTCAAGTGATTAAGGTCGTTTGGTTTTTCGTGATGGTTCTTTTTTTCTTTTTGGTTTATGGTATCGGCTTCTGTTTTGGTAAACTTCAAAGAAGGAGAGTGGTTCCGATATCAGAGAGAAAAGGATGATTGGTTTATGTTGAAGTATACTTCGCTAAAAGAAAAGGATCTATCGTATCTTACGTTTATTTTGAGAAACGGTATGGTGACAGCGAGGCAGATTATGCTGGAGTTTTGTGAGCCGAATATTCATCGGGTTTATCGTCGGTTACGAAAGTTAGAAGATAAGAAGTTTGTGAGACATGAACGAATTGCTCATAAAGTTGGTGTTTACCTGGGGACAATGGAAGCAAGAAAGCTTACTAATGTGAGTGTCACAGTGCCAACAAAAGCGTCCATTTATACGATGCAGCATGATTTGTTGATTACGGATTTGATTCTCTATTATCAGTTTCAGGCTCAAAAAAATGGCCTGGAATTTAAGTATCGCACAGAGCGAGAAATTCGTTATGCGATGATTGGAACTGGTGATAATCAAAGTAAGTTAAAAGCGTACAATGCGAAACGAGATCGTATCCCGGATGCCGTGTTCTTTTTTAAGTCAGCTGAAGGGAATGTCACGACGACGTGGGTAGAACTGGAACTTAATAAAAAAGAGCGTAAGCGTTATGACGAAAAGTTTTCGTTATTTGAGGAACTGCTTTCAAGTAAAAAAGCTAGTGACCAGCCTTACGCGTATGATCAGGTAATCTACTTCGCAGATGACGTTAAAATACATAATGCAGTAAACGAAGCAAAGGATCGACTAGTGAACGCCAATAAAATCTCTGTTAAGAAAATCCCACCCGTGATTCTCGAAGATCGCTGGGAAGAGGTGTTGCCAAGTGGATCCGATGGCAAAGAGAGAGGATCAGGTTAAGCAAACGGAAACGGACCGGATGATTGGCGACGTTGTGATGTATGGGGTACTTGGAGTTTTGATTGTGGTTTCTCTTCTCCCATTTCTGTTGGGGATGTTCCTTTTTGCGGTTTTTTATTCTTTAAAACGAGACTGGCCGTCTTATCTTGCGCTTTTAACGGGGAGCTTGCTGGTTTTCTGGCAGTTTCAAGCAGGGCATCTTCTCACTTATTTTGCTTTTCTATCAGAGATGAACGTCCCTTATCTGTCAGAAGTGATCGAGCGATTTATCAATAAAGGAGAAGCGATTCCGATTACGTCTCATTCGTATATCACGTTAGCCGGTCTATCCTTTCTATTTTCATTTGGTTTCTTTATCTTTGCGAAGTTTTTTTGGAAAAAACGCGTAACAACGAAGTCGGGGAAAGTTCAAAAGCAAAAAACTGAGCAAACGTATAAAGCGTTTCGCAAGCGTCGGGTTTTATTTTTGAACCGAAAACAAAAACAGTATCGACGAAAGCCCTCAAAAGAAGTATTCATTGGCTATACCGATTTTAAAGAGCGCGTATCACTGAAGTCGAAAGAGTTAAATTATCATATGCTTGCGACTGGGGGAACCGGGACGGGAAAAACGACGCTGATTGCGTCTTTGCTTGAATCGGCTCTTCAGCAGAATAAGCCCGTGATTTTTATGGATGGAAAAGGCGAACGGAAATCGATGCTTGAATTTAAAGCCCTCTGTGAAGCGTATGGAAAAAGAGTCTATCTTTTTTCAGAAATGGACTCCCTGACGTACAATCCGATAAAAAACGGGACGCCGACAGAAACGCGAGATAAGCTCATGGCGCTCTTTCAATTTTCGAGTGAAGGAGATGGCGCCTACTATACGGATATTGCTTCGCGTTATCTGCAGCTGATTGTGAAACTCATTGATGAAGCCGGTGTAACGAGAGATATTTCAACCATCGCTAGCTTAACGAATTCCAAAGCGATGAATCAATTTTTTAGGGATCACAGCACGCAAGAAGAAATTGAAGAAGAGATCGAAGTGGAAGTAGAGGAAGAGGTAGGCACACAAAACTCCCAGGACGACGATTTAAGCGATTTTTTCACATCGTCCGACCCGAAGGATCAAAATGTGGTGAAAACCGTCATAGAGAAGCGTACAAGGACTGTCACGAAGTTGCGTGAGGGTTTGAGTACGATTAAACGGATTCTAGACGAAGAATTTCCAGAAGAAATTGTCGTAGGTTGCCTAACGCGTTTAAAAATGCAGCTGGGTGAATTACTGGAATCAGATCTCGGCCATTTGTTTGTGGAAAGAGAGGATGGCATCGATCTTCAAGCGATTACTGATCAGAATAACGTGGTTATTTTCAGTATTTCAGGGAGTCGGTATGCCGATTATATTAAGAAAATTGGCAAAATGATTATTTTAGACGTGAACAGTCTCGTTGCCTATCGGCAGGCAAAAGGGAGAAAGGCGATCTTTGGGGTTTATGATGAGTTTTCTGCCTATGGTGATCGCCGTATCGTGGACATCGTTAATAAATCACGTTCAGCCGGTTTTGAATGCATCATCTCGACACAGACGCTTTCCGATATTGATGCTGTTGATCCGATCATGACAGAACAAATTATCTCGAACTGCAATGTGATTGCAACGGGACGTGTAAACTCGTCAAAAGATGCAGAGCGTATCGCGCAGGTTTTTGGCACCTTTTCCGATCGGGAAGTGACACAGCAGATTCAAAAGAAGTATCCTCATACTCGCTATGAAGCAGAGATGGGAACCGTTCGTGATGTGGAACGATTTAAAGCCAATCCAAGTGAGATCAAAAACCTTCAAATTGGAGAAATCTTTCTTAACCGTAAGATGGTTGAAGAAGCAGAGAGCGATACTTATTTCCGTCGTGTCTATGTTCGAAATGCGCTCGGACTAGGAGGGATTAAATGAGATTGTTCAGTAAGCTGAAGGAGGGACTTCATCTGAATCTCTTGAGAGGAAGAAAAAAGGTGATGAAAGATGACCGTCGACTTCCATCATCACGGTTTAATGGACGCCTCGCGTTCTCAATAACGTTTTGGTTGGTTGTGGCTGGCGTTGTTTTCTTCGCTTTTCAATCCTGGGCACGAACTGGATTTTTAAACGAAAAGGTGAATGGGTACCAGGAACAAGCTTCTGCTGAAATTGCCACGCTCAATGAAGTGGGATTTTCGAATTCACCAGAAGGAGAGCACTATGCGAGTCGGTTCCTTCAAACCTATTTGAATGTTCCGAGTGAAGAAGAAGAGCGAGAGGCGCGAGAAGAATCACTGCAAGCCTTTCTTGCGGAAGGATTAAAGGTAGGCGAACTAGAAAATTTGAGCTCGTTTCAGGGCAAACGCGTGTTGCGTGACTTGAGCTTATACGAAGTGCAGGACGTAAAGGAAGATGCCGCGAGCTACGTTTATCGGGTTGACTATGAACTCTTTAGCGTCAGTGAAAAGAAAGAGAAGGTAGAGGTAAAAAAGAAAGATTCAGATGGCGAAGAGAAGACGGTGAAAGAAGAAAAAGTCACTATGGAAAACAAATCTCTGGGGTTTAAACAACAGATGATCGTTGTTCGTCTTGGAACGGATGGAAACTCGTTTAATGTGATTGAGCAACCCTATTATCAATCACTTCCAAGTGAAACACGCTTAACTGCAGTAGCCAATGAAACCGATCAGGCTGAGAAAAACGTCAGTATGGAAGATGAGCTGAAACAATTTGCGACCCAGTTCTTTACGTCTTATACGACAAACTCTGTGGAAGAGATGTCTTATTACATGGAGGATCCTGAATCGCTTCAAGGGCTTTATCAGTATCAAGGAGTTGAAGACTTCACGGTTTATGACGGAGAAGACGGTCAATATGTATTAAAAATGCTGGTGTTTTTAGAGGAAGAAGGGACCGCGTTACAAACAAAGCATCCCTTTACCCTTGTCGTGACGAAAAAGAACGATAAGTATTATGTTCAAAAACTCAAACACACGATAGGAGGATGAAGACATGCCAGATATTACGGGTTTGACTGATTATGCGTCCGCACAGGTGGCAGCTGCTTTGTTCATTTTAATGATCGTGATGATTGTCCGCGCCTTTGTTTCACAGCGATGGGGTATGTTTTTCTCAAGCTTCCTTTTCGCGGTGGTGTGTTATGTGATTGTTGCAAATCCCGGTGAATTTGAAAGTCTGGCCAATGCGATTTGGAGCTCTGTTAAAAGTGGTGGTTTAAGTTGAGGGGAGAGTCCTACAGCTATCGGAAGTTCTTTCACTACCCCTTAAAAATTTGGAAAATTGGGAAAGGCGAAAAATCTATTGTTTTTTCGAAAGGGATTGAAATTCGACAAATCATTCTTGCTTTTCTTCTCTTTTGCATTCTCTTTCTCTTTCGAGATCAGATCAATGCGGTCTTGCCAACGGCTTTGCAGCTTGCCTTCTATGCGATTTTACCCTGGATGGTGGCAGGTGCTGTTTGTCGAAGTCGCTTGGATGGCAAGCGACTCGATCGCTTCTTTACGGGCTACCTTCGGTATCTTTATAGCAAGCGCTATTCTTACAGCAGTCATAAGCCCGTTTATCAGCCCCAGATGAAAAAGGTTCAATCGTACGAGCGATTTCAATAAGGTGGTGAAGTGTGATGTTACAATTCCCGATTCAATCGTATCAAGATAATGTGATCTATACACACGATTCGGAAGCCTGGTCTTACTATCGCTTACAAGAGAGCACCGTTGGGATTAATGAACAGGAAGCCGAAAATAACCTAGTGAATCGTTTAAAACGACTCGCTACTCAGCTTACGGCATTTGAAGAAGTGGACTACAAGATCGTTCCCGTCCCAGTGAACGTCGATCAGCGCATGCGTCATCTTCAAAGCAAATATCAAGGGCAGTATGCCGAAGCCGGGAGCTACTATGCGGAACGGGCGAGAGAGATTCTTCGAGAAGAATCGCAAAACATCGTTGAGTATCGATTTTTTATCGGGGTGAAGTTAAAGCGTCGTGAAATTGACGAGAAATTAATCACTTCTTTCTCTTCATCTTTTAAAAGTATGAATCGGTATCTTCAAAAGCTAGCTGGATTCGAAGGGCAGGGGGTGGACGAATTAACTGCGAGTCTCTTCCGTGAATCGGAAGAGGATGCTTATACTACGCTTAATCACTTTTTACACGCTTATCGTCTGAAAGAAAAGGAGCTTCGCTATCTTATTCGTACTCAGTTTGTTCGTGGCCAGTCGCAGCCGGATGGTGAAGGAAGTGTGTACAGTTTAACGGAAGGAATGCTTGATCCGGGAAAGGCAGGTTACCTTCATATTAAGCAGCTAGACGAAGAGTCCTGGTGTGCGTTTCTTCCCATATCTGAATTTCCGATTGAGCTGTCCTATACGGATTGGGCCTATTTCTTTCAATCCTATTCGTTTCCAGTGGAAGTGCATATGCGCACCATCTATAAGCAGAAAAAACAGGATGAGAATCAGACGAACAAGATTAAAAAACGGTTTCGTGATCAGGATGCGCAGCTGATCGAAGCCAATGAAGATGACGACAGTTTGATCAATACTGGGCGCGAGCTTCTACACGACTTAGAAAATCAAATTAAAAATCAGGGAAAACCCCTGTTACGTACGCACATTCACTTCGTTGTGTATGGTTCAACACGCGAAGACGTTCGAAAGCGAGCCAGAAGGCTGAAAATGGATTTTAATGACCATCACATCGAACTCGTACAACCACTTGCCGACCAACTTCTTTTATTCCACCAATCGCTACCAGCCTCTAAAATCGTTGCGCATGACTGGGAACAGGTGCTAACAGCAGAGTCCTTTGCCGAGTCTCTCTTTTCTCTTACCCGAAAAATTGGTAACACCGTTGGTTTCTACTTAGGGAAAAACATCTCTCATGAAGGAGAGAGCCTGGAAAATTCGCAGTCTCTCGTTTTTTATCATCCGTTTTTAGCCCACCAGGGCTTACCAGGCTCCAAGTACTCGTCCCCTCATGTGACCATTTCAGGGCCAACCGGGATGGGAAAATCGTATCTTCTGAAAGATATCTTGATGAATGCGGTCTTTTTTGGGGCGAAAATCCTGATGACGGATCCGAAAGATGAAGTTGAGAAAAAGTTTAAACAGTCGCTCACCCCAGAAATGGCGTGTCAAGTTCCTTATTTTAGCGACATGATTGAGAGCTTTAACTACATTACGCTCTCAAGTGATATAAGTGACGCCGGTAAGCTGGATCCCCTTACCTTTTTGGAGGGAGAGGAGGCGACGGATGCAGCTGTTGGTGTCCTCGAATATTTATCTGAGCTTCAATCAAGTGAGCGAAATATTAAAACGGCGATATATAAAGGGGTTCGCCACGTAGTTCAACAGGATCGAAAACCTGGACTGTTAAATGTTGTTCGCTATTTACAGGAATCAGAGGATCAGGACGTGCGAAACGTGGGTGACCTACTTTATGAAATTGGGCGAAACGGGATCGCAAAGCTAATGTTCTCGGAAGGGGACGTTGAAGGAATCAGCCTGGGTGAACAGGTGAACATTTTACAGATTCAAAATCTCAACCTGCCAGAAGAGGGCGAGAAGGCTGTCACCCGTGATGAACATGTGGCCGTCGCGCTGATGCAGCCTCTGGCCAAATTCGCGACGAAGTTTGCGCGTGATGATTCTGTCGTGAAGATGACCATCTTTGAAGAAGCGTGGATGTTGATGAATACGGGAGCCGGTGACCGGCTAATCAATGAACTGGTTCGGACGGGACGATCCCTTCGTTCAGCCGTGTACATTATTACGCAATCGACTTATGAGTACAACAAACCCCAAATTAAAGAGAATATCGGAACAAAATTTGCTTTTAAGGCGAAAACGATCGAAGAGGCAGGGAATATTATTGAATTTCTCGGGATGGAAGACAACAAAGCGAATCGCGATATGCTGAAGAATCTGACTGAAGGGCAGTGCATCATGGAAGACATGTATGGCCGAACGGCCAAGATCCAAACGGATGTCCTGTTCGATGAATGGATCCAGGCCTTTAACACGAAAGACCACGATCGCGATGCCGTTGAATCGGAGGAGGCGTTTATCTAATGAAAAAAGTATTCGCTTCGCTTTTCGTTTTAAGTTTTCTATTGATCGGGTGTAGCGAGAGTGAAGATCCAGAAGATATTGCAAAGATAACCTATGAGTGGGAAAAGGCTAAGTTTGATAGAGATTATGAATTACAGCAAGAATTTATTTATGAAAAGGGATCCTATGAAGCTTATAAGGGAGACGAAAAAATTAATTCGAATCTAGAATATCAAGATATCAGGTTTGAAATTTATTATGATGAAGAAGTAGAGAGCTACTATGTTTTTGCTGATTTTGATAATCCAAATGGAGAGAATACCGTAGAGGATAATGTCGTCCTTCGAAAGAAAAACGATGAATGGAAAGTTGATACTAGTAAAAGTTTAGACGTGAACCGAGAGGAGATTCAGCAAAAATTTGACCAAACGTCCTGTATTCACTGCGAATAGGAGGGATGAAATGAGGTTTTTGATAAGAGGATTCGGCGTAGCTCTTGTGCTATTGTTTCTTCTTTTGCCCACTGCTTCCCTCGCGGAAGATTCTTCTCCTATCGTCGAGAAGAAGGAGGAAACGGTTGGGCGCGTGACGCTTGAGAGTAAGGAATACCCTCTTGATCACTATCGTATGGAAGCTGATATCGGGGATGGATTTAAAGAAATGGATGATGGCGCTCTTCATGCGATTAATCAAGGGATGTGGGGGTTCAATAAAACCATCGCGAGCTTTACCCTGTACTCGATTAATGAGCTTATGTCATTTGACCTGATCAGCAGTATGGCCAGTGAAGCTGGCATTATGAGTGAACGAATCTATCAGTTAATGTCAGGTGCTTTCTTTTCGCTTTTTATTATCTTTATCGGTGCTTCTGCAGCCTGGCGTTACTTCGTGAATCAGCAGGTCGGGCATGCGGTTAAGGCTATACTCGGGGCTTTAATGATCACAGTGGCGACCTTCTGGTTTTTCTCAAACGCGACAGTGAACATTCAGTGGCTGAATGAACGAGGAAGCGAGCTAGAAGGTATGGCCAGCTCAGCGAACGTTTTACTGAGCACCGAGGAATTTGACGCTAATGAGGCTTATAACTCGAACGAAGGCGTCGCTGTTTTAGAAAATCAGCTTTTTAACCTGATGATCAAACGCCCTTACTTGCTTCTGAATTACGGATCCACAAAGGAATCCGAAGTTATAAGTGAAAATCCAAATCGAGTGGATAATTTATTGAAAATTAAACCATTTACAGATGAAGGAGAAGAACAGAGAGACCAAATTGTTCAAAAAGAAGTTTCAGATTTTGAAAATAAACAAATGTCTCCTAAATTTAGTGGCGAACGGTTTGGATATCTTATCATTACAATCCTTTCGACGATTGCACTTGCGATTCCAGTTTTGTTATTGGGGGCTTTTAAATTTTTGCTTCAAGTCTGGTTTTTAGCTCTTGTTATATTTACGGCGATTCCACTCGTTCTGTCACTGATTCCGGCTTACAGTGAAAGTGCCTTAAATCACGGCAAGAAACTCGTTGGGGTTTTAATGATGAAGGCTGGCTTAGTTCTATTAATCTCCGTTATTACGGGCCTTGTGACCCTTCTCTATGAATCTGTCAAAGTGACGAACGGAGTGGAGGGATATGCGTTTGTGGTGTTTTTGATTTGTTTGACGATGTGGGGATTATTTAAGTACCGTTCTGAAATCTTTGAGGTCGCTTCTGCCGGTATGGTACAGGGCCAGCAAGTGGTTGAGAGAGCGACGACGAAATCCATTGATAAAGTAGGCGAAGCGAGGCAGAAAACAACGCGAACGGCCACACGCATGGTAGGAAAAACGTATAAAAGTTTTCGAAATCACAAGCGTTATTCTGAGATGGGAGAAAGAATTTCTGATCTGAAAGCCTCTACTGGCGGTGGAGACGAAAAGCGTTCTGATCAAAGAATGGCAGCAGGTGGTAATGGGTCTGAAAAGCAAAAATTACCCAATCAAAAAAACGTCTCTTCTTCTTATTCTGGGAAAGAAGGCACGCGTTCAGCTGCACGGAATGCTGGGTCCGTTGTTCACTTACTCGACTACAAAAAGGGAAAGGCGCCAAGTTCTAATAAGAATGAGAGCACAGGTGGAGGGACAACCACTTTATCTTCTCCTACAAAAAAACAAAATGTTACTAGGAAAAATCAATTGAACGATACCGTGCGTGAACCTAGTCAACATCAAAAACAAGAGAGCTTAAAGGCGCCAGGTTCTGAGAAACGGAGGAGAGAAACCTCCCGAAAAGTACAGGAAGATCGAGTAGAGAAGAAGAGTGCTTACAGAAAGCTATCTAAAGACGATCGTTTCGTTTCAACTTCTGAAGATAAGCATCAAGCTTCTGTGTATGGTAATAAATCTCCACAGAAACAAGAACTTTCTCCTGTGAAACGGAGCTCTCGAAGCGTTCAACCTGTTTCTGATCAGCGAAAGCCTCCGTCTGAGAAATCATCCATGAGAAAAGAAACGCCAGCGTCTAAAGAGACTTCTAAACCGATTACGAAATGGGAAGCCCAGCAACAAATTGACCAACGCCGTTTTAAATCTAGTAATCAAAAGCGTTCCCGTCGACGGAAACCGGGAGAGGCTGTTTTGAAGAGAAGGAGATAAGGAGTCCGGATTGCCATCACACTTGCTCAATATGTCACAAGTGACTGTGGAAAGGAGAAGCTATGGAAGGCGTTATTAGGAAAGGAGCGAAAGTTGCCGGTGCGATCGCTGTACTAAAACATCCTTTTACCTGGATTGTTGGGGGGATTCTGCTTCTTCTGACCTTTCTTTTCGGGATAGGCTTGTTTCTCTCCATTAGCCTGGGAGGCGAGAATCAGTTTGAATCGGGCATGTCTGGTGAAGGGGCAGGAGGCACGGCTCAGGTCTCGGCTGAGGTTTTACGCTATGAGCCTCTTGTTGCGAAATATGCAGCTGAATATGAGGTGAGTGAATACGTTGGACTTATACTCGCCTTAATTCAGCAAGAGTCGGGAGGGAGACACTTGGACGTGATGCAGTCTTCCGAGTCCATCGGACTTCCTCCAGGCACGATTACGGATCCTGAATACTCCATTCAGCTAGGAGTGAAGTACTTCGCAGAAGTGATGAAACAGTCAAAAGGAGATATTCATTTAGCCCTACAGTCTTACAATTTTGGCAGTGGCTTTATTGGATACGCACTTGAGAGAGGAGGCTACTCGAAGGAAGTGGCAATAGACTTTAGCTATATGATGGCTCTCAAAATGGGGTGGAATACGTATGGAGACGTGAACTATGTTGATCACGTGCTTCGCTACTATGACTCTGAAAACGGAACTGTTTTGGTTCAGGGAGACGGGACCCAAATCTTCGATGTGGCTGAGGTTCACAGCATCATGAAGAAATATCTTGGAAGACCTTACGTGTGGGGAGGAAGGACACCTGCTGCAGGAGGATTTGACTGTTCTGGCTTGCTGGAATACGCCTTTGCGCAAGTAGGAATTGATTTGTATGGTACGGCCCAGTCTCAGTACGATAAAACCGTTCCTGTTTCAGAAGACAACATTAAGCCAGGTGATCTAGTCTTCTTTTCTACCTATAAGCCTGGTGCTTCTCATGTGGGCATGTATGTCGGGAATGATCAGTTTATTAATGCGAATAGTGGTAATGGCACCTCTTATTCTTCAGTTGAGCAGTGGAAAGGTCTATATCCCTTCCTCGGGTTTAGACGTGTTCAGTAAGGATGGTGTGAAATATGAAGTCTAAAAAAACGTACGTCTTTCTAATGAGTGGGTTTGTCGTTGGAATGCTCGTTGTATTGTATGTATTTAGTTTGCAGGCTCAACTAAGAGAAGTTCGGGCCAATCAACAAAACTATGAGAAGGAGATGGCTTCCCTATCATCAGTAGAAAGCTCGGATGCTCTGGAAGTCAATCAAGAGTTTCTAAATCACTTTTTCACTTATGAAACTACTAGTGAACGATATACCAATATTGAAGCCTACATGACTGACCAGGGCTTTCAGGCAACTCATCCATCCGGTACGGAACTTCCGAAGTCAGAGGAGTCCGTTATCTCTACCATGTCAGGGCTCAAGGCTTATGAATTTGATTCCTCTAAAACAGAAGCTGCGTTTTTAAATGAATTTCAGTTAAGTACCGATTTTAACGACGTTACAAATACAGAAACGGTCATTGTGAAAACCTCTTTAGTGTATGTAAAAGAACAGGGGTGGAAAGTGGACGATGTTGAGTTTGTGGGTCAACTAACGGGACGATGAAAATCAAGGTGGGTCATCGCTAATGAAAAGGAGAGGTTTATGTGAAGTCCACGGGTATTGTAAGGAAGAATGATGATCTAGGAAGGCTCGTCATTCCTATTGAACTTAGAAGGACATTGGGCGTGCAGATTAAAGATCCACTTGAAATTTTTGTTGAGGAAGATCGGATTATTTTGCAAAGGTATAAACCTACCAAAAGTGATCCAAGAATAGGAGCGCAGTGAATGGATAAAAATCACACCATTGTACACGCTTATCTTACAAGACCTTTCCGGTGATGAGGTGACACTATCGCTTTGTCATTTAAACAAAACAGTTTAAATAATGAGGAACAACCTCCATTTTATTGGACGTTATAAGTAATTAGAATGATAAATGATAGAGCCTCATCTCCATCTATATCAGAGATAAGGCTTATATTGCAGCTTTCTATATAAGAGTATGAAGTAGTTAAATACTCCAAATTAAATCATGAAGTAGCACTCGAATACCTCCTGATGCCCATCTTCCAAAGTGAACTTGTAAAAAAGTAGATACCTATAGTTAGAATAAGAAGAGCGACGAACTGAATGACCGATATCCCATTGAATAACACGGAGGTTGGAATCGCAGCTACGACACCGACAGGGACTAACGTATAGAGAAGCCATTTGATGAAAGGAGGATACATATCGACTGGATATTTCCCCATCGTCCAAATACTCGTGAAAAGAACGAACCCTCCTCCTGTTCTTCCTAGCCAGAAGCCTAGCGTGCCGATCCACATCCGAACTGAGTAACTGATCACCAAGGAACAGCCTAGTAGAGCAAAAAACTGAAGAAGCTGAATGATGGATTGAAATGGCGTTGTCGTAAACTGAGCTAAGTTGAAAAAAATCGATCCAATGATAATCGTAAAACCGAGTAGGATGTCATTAATCGCCCAAACATTACAGCTACCAAAGCTTGATAAAAATTGCGTGTTTTCCGGCATTAGAATGGTTTCATCCAGGTTGCCGTCTACAATTTTATCCGGCAGTTTTTGGACATTCTCCATTACAAAGAAGGCAAGAATACCAGCTACTAATTGATACACGCCCAACAGAGTCACAATTTCATAAAAAGTCCAACCTGCGAGAGAGTCCGTGTGATTAAAAACAATGCTAAGTCCAATCAGTCCACTTCCAAAATAAAAGAGCGTGGAAATGGCTTGTGTCACAAAGTTGATCCGATAAGGAAGCTGTGTCATCAATGATGTTTTGAAAAACAGTCTTATTAATGCGATTTTTTTCATGGTTACCCTCCGAGTGCAGAATATCGTTTGATTCCTTTTCTATAAACCCATGAACATAACAGTAAAAGGAGGAAGATCCAACCATATTGGAGCAGTAATCCACTAGTTAACGTCATTCCTTTTGTTCCGATTAAGGTTTCAGCTGGAAACCCTAACATCCCATAAAACGGAAGATAGTAAGCTGCATCACCGAAAAAGCCATTGATCAGGAATAAGGGAGCGACCTCTCCTCCGATTAAGAAAATCGCAACTTCGCCGGCATTCACTATGGACTGCGTTTTTTCCGTCCAAAACGCGGTTAACGTAAGCAAATACAGCCATAAAAATCGAAGAATGGATGCATTTACAACAGTTAGGATAAACAACATTATGTTTGAGATGGATGGTAAACTAGTCGGTGTAAAACCAATCCACAACAGGATGATCAAAGGGATTGACACGGTATAGGAAACGATTTTGACGGCTAGATTCTCACCAATCACCGAATACAGTAGGTGGTGTGGTTTTAACAAAAGACTTGTAACTTCCCCACTGTAAATGTTCATACCTAACATGTGATGCTCATACGATACCGTCAATTGGCGAACCATGATAATCGCTAAATAATAAACTAAGAATTCTGAAGAGCTCCATCCATTCACCGTTTGTTCTTGGGCGGTTACAGCTTGCCAAACGAGTAGAGATACCAATGGCGTGATGAGCTGTGAAAAGACTAAGAGATACATAAAGGATCGCCAGCTAAAAACATCCATCGTTTTCCAAGCCGTGTATCCTTTTATTAATTGAAGCGAATTTAGTACACCACTATTATTCATGAGTTCATACCACCTCCGATTTGTAAAGTTGTTCAATCGTGCTATCGAACGGTGGATTCTCAACGGTAAGGTCAAGTATGGAATGATCTGAAAGCAATCGCGCTGTGATAGCAGGAACCTGTTGATTCGGAACTCGTAACGTAAACTTTCCATTCACTTCATGTTCTAACACACCATATCGATCCCAGGAGATATTTGTGGAAGCTTGTTCAGGTGTAAAAATGATGAGTTTATATGGGGTTAAACTCTCTACAAGATGGTCAATATTCCCATCAAATAACAACTTTCCCTGATCAATCACCATGATTCGTTCACACAGTTGTGTCACATCTTCCATGTAGTGCGATGTCAGCATAATCGTGGCATTTGTTTCACGATTGTATTCCTTTAAAAATTGACGGATACGATTTTGTGCATTTGTGTCTAATCCAATGGTTGGTTCGTCTAGGAATAAAACCTCAGGGTTATAAACTAAGGAACAGGCTAAACCACATCTCATCCGTTCGCCGAGAGACAGTGTCCGCAGAGGTTTTTTATAATAAGGTTCGATTCCTAACCAATCCACAATTCGATTCAAATCCTTTGTAAATGCCTTATAGTGAATATCATATATAATGCGTTGCATTTCGAGAGCATCAAGTGCTGTCAGGTCAGCTGGAGCAAATAACGGCTTGCTGCCCCTTATTAAAGCAATCTTTTTTAAATAATCAGGCTGTCTCTTATAAGGCGTATAACCTAACACGGATATCGTTCCTTCACTTGGGTGCAAAATACCACTAAGCATTTTTAACGTGGTACTTTTGCCTGCACCATTGGATCCAATGAACCCGACCATTTCGCCTTTAGGAATTTCAAATGAAATTGTTTTAACGGCTGGGATGGCTTTTTTTTCGCGCTTTATAAAGCTCGATAAAGCTCCCTTTAAACCTGATTCTCTTACTGGAACGACATAGGTTTTCTTTACATTATCTACATGAATCATTGTAGGCCTCCTCGTTATTTTCGTTCCGAATATTCTGATTCTATCTATCTAATTTAATGGTAGCACTCTGACGCAAGGTTCAAGGGTTTTGTTAATTGATGGAGAATGAATAGTTTATAGAAGAGGGTTGAGACGAATAAAGTCGGATTGAGAATTCAACGTTCTAGTTTAATGTTTAGGGGAGGCGGCAATAGATTGGAAACATATCGGGGAATTGATATTACAAGACCACTTAATTTGAGTTCGGATTTACTGAGGAAATATGAAAGTTGGAAGCTTATCCCTGCTGCTCAAAGACAGAAAGGGAACAATTATCGAATTTATACAGAAGTTCATAAACAATTTTTTATTCACTCTAGAAAAATGCTAGATGGATTTTCGTGGACTGAAGTAGCAAAAATAATGAGTCGATTGGTTAAGGGTGAAGTGGAGGAAGCGACGGTATTAGCAATAGAACTTCAAGCGATACGTGGCAAAACTTATAAACAAAATCAAAACGTTATCGACCAGTTACACCAATCAATAGGAGGTCAAATCAAAAATTCATATATAAATTTATCTAGTATGAAGCGTCATCTTATGATACGAGAGGTATCAGATCTATTAAATGTTCCAATTTCAACTTTGCGAGTATGGGAACAGCAGAAATTATTTGAAGCAATTAGAAAAGAAAATAACTATCGATACTTTAATCAAGAACTTGTAAGTAGACTTTTTGTTATCAAATCACTAAGGTTGTCAGGTTTATCATTTGAGCAATGCAACGAAATATTGGAGGATTTAGACAAAGAAAATTATCAAGAAATTCTTGGCGTCTTGGAGAAAAGGATAGTAGAGATGAAGAAAGAAATTAAGGAAGGACTCAAAGCTTTAGGTTATTTTAATGATCTAGTAAATTTTCTAGAGAAGAGAGGTTTTTTGGATAAAGTTGCTAAATAACTGAACAACGCCGATTCACGAAGTAAACAAAAATAGTTAGGTATCTTAAGAACAGAATTTTTAAAAAAGAGGAGCGATCATTCAATAAGAGTATTCGTTCCTACTTTAAATTGAAAATCAGGTGAATATCGTAGTTATATAAAGCTGTATCTGAAAAGAGTAGACGTCAGTTGCAACTCTATATGACAGATATAAATTAGACTCTAATTTATAAAAATATCTTGAAACCAAGTCTTCAATTATCTCGGAGCTTATCTTTAACAAGGTGGGCTTCTATTTTTTAAAAAGAAAAGATTGAGTTATGAATACCAATTTGAAATAATTGGTATTAAAGGCTTCGGAAGCTCACTTTGAAACTTTAATTTTTCTAAACCGCATATACCGTACGAATTAGAAAAATTATGGAGGTGTCAAATGTGTCCAATGAAGTGATTTTTATATTAGTTTTAATATCCATGGCTATATGGGTTACGGTGTCTAGAGAAGCTGTAAAACCTCCAAAAGAAATAAACTGGTGGAAAATGATTACATTACTGTCTGCTGGTTCATTATC
>OAOU01000041.1_pt1 | contig 29912 bp, 36 predicted proteins | sample 1470821 | NCBI WGS metagenome assembly OAOU01 (sample SAMEA3275579, study PRJEB22092) | marine metagenome | biome: ENVO:00000447 MARINE BIOME; feature: ENVO:00002042 SURFACE WATER; material: ENVO:00002010 SEAWATER | collected 2014-06-20T12:30:00+00 | depth 0 m
GTCTGTTTTCCTCGTTACTCCTGGCCTTACTGCTCGTCCTCGAGGCCGGTGTAGTAGGCGCTGCCGTCGAAGCCGGGCATGGTGTCTTTGAGAGACAGCCCCATTTCGACGAGCTTGTCGCGTACTTCATCCACCGACTTCTGGCCGAAGTTTCGGATATTCATCAGCTGGTGCTCGGACAGAGCCACGAGCTCGCTGATGGTGTTGATGCCTTCGCGCTTCAGGCAGTTGTAGCTGCGGACCGACAGATCCATGCTCTCGATCGGAGTGGCGAGCTCGTTGGAGAGCACCGCCTCGACAGGAGCAGGACCAATCTCAATTCCTTCTGCCTCTTCATTCAGACCGCGGGCCAAACCAAACAGTTCAACCAGTGTGCGACCAGCGGACGCCACGGCATCGCGCGGGGCCATCGACGGCTTGGTCTCCACATCGACGACCAGGCGGTCAAAGTCCGTGCGCTCTCCGGCACGAGTTGCTTCCACGCGGTAGGTGACCTTCATCACCGGCGAGTAGATCGAGTCGACGGGGATGTGACCCGCCTCGGCATACTCGTCGCGGTTCTGAGTTGCCGAGACATATCCACGGCCACGCTCGATGGTGAGCTCCAACTCGAAGCTCGCCTTGTCGTTGAGGGTGGCGATGTGCAGCTCGGGGTTGTGGATTTCCACACCCGCCGGAGCCGAAATATCGGCTGCGGTGACCTGGCCCGCACCCTGCTTCCGCAGGTAGGCAGTAATTGGCTCGTCGTGCTCGCTGGAGACGACGAGGTTTTTGATGTTCAGGATGATTTCGGTGACGTCTTCTTTCACACCCGCGACGGTGGAGAACTCGTGGAGCACTCCGTCGATGCGGATTCCCGTCACGGCAGCGCCGGGAATAGACGACAGTAGGGTCCGACGAAGCGAGTTACCCAGCGTGTAGCCAAAACCTGGCTCCAGGGGCTCGAGAACGAACGTGGACCGAACGTTGGTGACGGTTTCTTCAGTGAGGGTGGGGCGCTGTGCAATGAGCACTATGTAGATCCTTTCGCAAAGTGTCCGCTATATGACACCTGTTACACGAGGCGGTTTTCACCGCGGAACATATTGAGTTGTGGTGGTGGCACGGCACAATCCGCCTCACGGGCGGATGGCCGAGCCGTTAGACGCGACGACGCTTGGGCGGACGAACACCGTTATGCGCCTGCGGCGTCACATCGGTAATCGATCCCACCTCAAGACCAGCAGCCTGGAGAGAGCGAATTGCTGTCTCCCGACCAGATCCCGGTCCCTTGACGAAGACATCTACTTTCTTCATTCCGTGTTCCTGCGCCTGCTTGGCAGCTGACTCAGCCGCAAGTTGGGCAGCAAACGGGGTGGACTTCCTCGACCCCTTGAAGCCGACAGCTCCAGATGAGGCCCAGCTCACCACCGCTCCGTCTGGATCGGTGATGGAGATGATGGTGTTGTTAAACGTCGACTTAATGTGGGCTTGGCCCACGGCGATGCTCTTCTTACCCTTACGACGCGGCTTACGCGTGGTGGATGTTTTAGTCGTTGCCATTGAAACTCCGAGACTCGATTCTTACCCGTTAGACCTTTTTCTTTCCTGCGACGGTGCGCTTGGGTCCCTTACGGGTCCTCGCGTTCGTCTTCGTCCGCTGTCCACGGACGGGCAGGCCGCGACGGTGTCGCACGCCTTCGTAGCTTCCGATTTCCACCTTGCGTCGAATATCGGCGGCAACTTCACGGCGAAGGTCACCCTCCACCTTGAACGTTCCCTCGATGTGGTTACGCAATTCGAGCAACTGGTCGTCGCTCAGGTCTTTCACGCGGGTGTTGGGGTCAATGCCCGTGGCGGCCAGCGTCTGCTGCGCCCGAGTACGACCGACACCAAAAACGTAGGTGAGAGCGACTTCCACGCGCTTTTCGCGGGGAATATCAACTCCGGCAATACGTGCCATGGTTTCTCCTGCAGAGTGTGAGAGGTCTTCGTCAGATTCGGTGCCCGGGCCTCTCTCCCGAGGTGTCCTCCCCGAAGGGATTCGTGAATCTGCCTGGTCTATTTAGTTGTGTTGAGCTCTAACCCTGGCGCTGTTTATGGCGGGGGTTTGAGCAGATCACCATGACGTTGCCGTGGCGCCTAATGACGCGACAACGATCACAAATTTTCTTGACGCTCGAACTGACCTTCATTTTTTCTCTCCTGCTGGCCTCGTACCCGGTCTCCCGGGCCGTTCCTTCTCAGTACCGGCTTACTTGTAGCGATAAACGATGCGGCCACGGGTCAGGTCATAAGGGCTCAGTTCCACAATCACGCGGTCCTCGGGGAGGATTCGGATGTAGTGCTGACGCATCTTCCCCGAAATGTGGGCAAGAACCTTGTGACCATTGGTCAACTCCACACGGAACATTGCATTGGGCAAGGACTCGACAACCGAGCCCTCGATTTCAATGACACCGTCTTTGTTGGCCATAGCCCCATTCGTCTATCTGATACTGGTCATGCTGGAGTGAACAACCCGAAGGCCAGAACACACCAAAGAATCAGTCTATGCGTTCTTTGCCAGCGGCACAAATCTAGGAAATAGCGACCCCCGCCGCCTGGAGTCGGTCCAGGATGCGTCCGGTGATTTCTTCGATGGGCCCCAGGCCGTCGACCGTGACCAACAGACCCCGATCGCGAAAGACGTTCACCAGCGGCGCGGTTTGTTCCGCGTACACACCGAGGCGGTGGCGCACGACGTCTTCACTATCGTCGGAGCGGCCCTGGTCAATAGCGCGCTGTCGCAGACGATTCACCACCACCTCGACATCGGCGACCAGTTCGACCGCGGCGTCGAGGGAGGCAGATTGTTCCGCAAGCATGCCTTCGAGAGCATCGACCTGGGAGGCCGTGCGCGGGTAGCCATCTAACAAAAAACCATCTGCGCAGTCTGGCTGGGCAATCCGGTCGTGAATGAGGTCGTTGGTGAGCGAGTCGGGAACATTCTCGCCCGCGTCCATATAGGACTGGGCTTTTGTGCCAAGCTCCGTTTGGTTTTTCACGTTCTCGCGGAAAATATCGCCGGTGGAAATGGCGGGGATTCCAAAATGCTCCGCCAGTCGTGCTGCTTGCGTCCCTTTCCCAGCACCGGGGGGACCGATGAGCAAAAGCCTCACACCGCTCACTTGAGCAGTCCCTCGTAGTGGCGCTGCTGCAGCTGAGAGTCGATCTCCTTCACGGTGTTCAGACCGACACCCACAATGATCAAGATGCTCGCACCACCGAAGGGGAAGTTCTGGTTGGCGTTGACGGTGGCCAGCGCAATCAGCGGAATCAGCGCGACCAAACCGAGATACAGCGACCCCGGAAGAGTGATGCGGGTGAGGACGTAATCGAGGTATTCCGCGGTGGGGCGTCCAGCACGGATTCCTGGAATGAACCCGCCGTATTTCTTCATATTGTCGGCGACTTCCTCCGGGTTGAAGATAATCGCCACATAGAAGTAGGTGAATCCGACGATCAACAAGAAATACACCAGCATGTAGAGCGGGTTGTCGCCCGAAGTGAAGTTGTTTTGAATCCAGATAACCCACTCCGGCACATCATCTCCGGCAACACCCGGCTGGTTGAACTGGGCCAGAAGTGCTGGCAAATACAACAGCGATGACGCGAAAATCACCGGCACCACACCGGCCATGTTGACCTTAATCGGAATGTAGGTGTTTGACCCGCCATAGGTCCTGCTCCCGACCATCCGTTTCGCGTACTGCACGGGGACCCGACGTTGGGACTGTTCGACGAAGACCACAAGCCCCATGATGATCAGGCCAATCGCGAGGACAACGAAGAAGATTTCGATGCCTTCGCTCTGCCCAATGGCCCACAGGGACCCGGGGAAGGTTGCGGCAATCGAGACAAAAATCAGCAGCGACATTCCGTTGCCCACACCGCGCTCGGTAATGAGCTCTCCGAGCCACATGATCAGCCCAGTCCCGGCGGTCATCGTAATAACCATCAGCATGATGGCGTACCACGAGTCATTGGCGAGCAGCTGGTTACAGGCGGGCACGCCAGAGTTCGCACCAAAGAGTGCCCCGGAGCGGGCAACAGTGATGAGCGTCGTCGACTGCAGCAGCGCCAGCCCAATGGTCATGTACCGGGTGTACTGCGTGAGCTTGGCCTGCCCCTGCTGTCCTTCTTTGTGCAGAGTCTCGAAGTGTGGAATCACCACCCGCAACAGCTGCGTAATGATGGACGCGGTGATGTAGGGCATGATCCCCAGCGCGAAAATCGAGAGCTGAAGAAGTGCCCCACCGCTGAAGAGGTTGACCAACTCATAGAGCCCGCCCGCACCGCTGGATCCCGCAAGACACTGCTGGACGTTTCGATAGTCCACAAACGGAGCCGGAATAAACGATCCCAACCGGAAGATGGCAACGATAGCGATCGTGAACCCAATTTTGCGTCGCAAATCAGGGGTTCGGAAGATCCGCCCTATCGCCTGAAACACTGTGCCCTCCTGCGGTGGATCGGCTCTGGAAATCCTGAGCCTATCGGTTTTCCCCTGACCCCTTCGGGTCAGGGGTGCCGGCTAACTAGCGGACTTCGCCACCAGCTTTTTCAATTTTTTCCTTCGCCTGAGCCGAGACCTTGTCGACGGTCACTGTGAGCTTCACCGACAGGTCGCCATCGGCAAGAACCTTGACTTTCTCGTTCTTCCGCACAGCACCTTTGGCCACCAAATCAGCCACGGTCACATCGCCACCCTTGGGGTAGAGCTCACTGAGGCGCCCAACGTTGACCACCTGGTACTCAACGCGGAACGGGTTGGTGAAACCGCGCAACTTCGGCGCGCGCATCACCGAGGTGAGCTGACCACCTTCGAAGCCAGGGCGCACCTGGTAGCGGGCCTTCGTTCCCTTGGTTCCACGGCCTGCCGTCTTACCCTTCGACCCTTCACCACGACCCACGCGGGTGCGGGCTTTCTTGGCTCCTGGAGCAGGGCGGAGGTGGTGCAGCTTCAGGACACCGGGACGGGCCACATCGGTCGACTTCTTGGCAGGAGCCTTCTTCGCAGCGGGCTTTGCCGGAGTCGACGCAGAAGACGTTTTCTCCGGAGACGTCTTGGACGCGGCCGGCTTCGCCGGCGCTTTCTTGGCGGCCGGTTTCGCGGCACCGGTCGACTTCGCCGCTGGCTTGGCTGCCGTGGACTTTGCCGCGGGCTTCGCTGCGGTGGTTGTCTTCTTCGCCGCCGGCTTTGCCGTCTTCGCAGCAGCCGGCTTGGCTGCTGCAGACGTGGTCTTCTTGGCTGCCGGCTTAGCAGCAGGCTTCTTGGCTGCGGGCTTCGCGGCGGCAGTCGTTTTCTTCGCCGCCGGCTTCGCAGCCGCAGACTTCGCGGGAGCCGCTTTCTTCGCCGCAGGCTTCGCGGCCGGCTTCTTGGCTGCGGGTTTCTTCGCAGCCGGCTTCTTCTCTTCAGCCATTAGTCAATCTCCTCGACCGTCACTAGGTGACGAACAATCTGGACGTATCCACGGTTTTGGGGGGTGTCCGGGCGGACCACTGAATCACCAATCTTCTTGAGACCCAAACTGCGCAGAGTCTCGCGCATGTTCGGACGCTCACTGATCTGTGACTTCACTTGCGTCACTTTGAGATTCTTTGCCATTACTCGCCGCCCTTCTTCGCCGCTGCGGCCTCAGCCTCAGCTCGGACCAGACGGGTAGGAGCGATGTCTTCGAACTCGAGACCGCGACGGGCCGCCACAGCACGGGGCTCCTCGAGGTTCTTCAGCGCCTCGATCGTGGCGTGGACGATGTTGAGAGTGTTGGACGAACCAAGCGATTTACTCAACACGTCGTGAATTCCCGCACACTCCAGGACGGCACGAACCGGACCACCGGCGATAACACCGGTACCCGCAGCGGCGGGGCGCAACAGCACAACCCCTGCTGCGGCTTCACCCTGCACCGGGTGCGGAATGGTCTGGGCGACGCGAGGCACGCGGAAGAAGTTCTTTTTTGCTTCCTCCACACCCTTCGAAATCGCCAAGGGCACCTCGCGGGCCTTGCCGTAACCAACGCCGACCATTCCTTGACCGTCTCCGACAACGACCAGAGCAGTAAACGCGAAGCGTCGACCACCCTTGACCACCTTGGAGACACGGTTGATGGTGACAACACGCTCGAGGAACTGGCTCTTGTCACCGGTGTCACGAGATCCGCGCTGCACCTCGGGACGACGCTCGCGGCTGCCGCGACGCTGCTCGCGAGGCTCCTCGCTAATCGGAGTCTCCTCGGCGGCAGGTGCTGCTTCCGTCGCGTCCGTACCAGTCGCCTCGACGGTGGTCGCCTCTGCGGTTTCGGTCACCGTTTCGTCCTTTGTCTCGTCGCTCACAGTTCCAATCCACTCTCTCGGGCACCATCGGCAATTGCTGCCACCCGTCCGGCGTAACGATTTCCCCCGCGGTCGAACACCACGGTGGTGACGCCAGCTTTCTTGGCGCGCTCGCCGACTAGTTCGCCGACGCGCTTGGCTTTGGCGGTTTTATCACCGTCGAAGCTGCGCAGGTCACTCTCCATCGTCGAGGCGGAGGCCACGGTGTGGCCGTTCTCGTCGTTGACAACCTGCACAAAGACGTGACGGGCAGAACGAGTCACCACCATGCGGGGGCGCTGCTCAGTTCCGACAATTTTCTTACGCAGGCGGTTGTGACGGCGGGTCGTTTGAGCCTGCTTACTGGAGCCGCGTGTTCCGACAGCCATGATTACTTACCAGCCTTTCCAGCCTTGCGGCGGACGTATTCGCCCTCGTAGCGCACACCCTTGCCCTTATACGGCTCTGGTTTGCGCAGTTTGCGGATATTGGCAGCGGCCTCACCGACAGCCTGCTTATCGATACCGCTGACGGTCACCTTGTCGTTTCCCTCCACCGAGAAGGTCACGCCCGCTGGCGGCTCCACCGTGATCGAGTGAGAGTAGCCGAGGGCAAATTCCAAGGATTGTCCTTTGGACGCTACGCGGTATCCCGTGCCGACGACTTCGAGGGTTTTTTGGAATCCTTCAGTGACACCAATGATGTTGTTGTTGATCAGCGTCCGGACGAGGCCGTGCAGGGCACGCGATTCACGCTCGTCATCGGGACGAGTCACCGTGACGGTGTTGTCCTCGATGGCGACCTCAATGGGGTCGGGAATGGTGAGCTGAAGCTCACCTTTCGGTCCCTTCACGGTGACCACACGATCCTCTTGGGACACAGTGACCCCGCCGGGGACAGTGATGGGAAGTCTGCCGATACGTGACATGTCAGATCACCACACATAGGCGAGGACTTCCCCGCCTACGCCCTTCTCATTCGCCTCACGGTTGGTCAACAGACCGGAGGAGGTGGACAGGATGGCAATACCGAGACCACCGTGCACCTCGGGCAGCTCTGTGGACTTGGCGTAGACACGAAGACCAGGCTTCGAGACACGCTTCAAGCCGACAATGGTCCGCTCGCGGTTGGGTCCGTATTTCAGCGACAGGGTGATTTTCTGTCCGACCTTCTGGTCGTCCATCTCAAATCCTGCGATGTATCCCTCGCGTTCGAGGATTTCGGCGATGTGGGCTTTGAGCTTGCTGCCCGGCATCTGTACCGTCTCGTGCTGGGCCTGGTTGGCATTGCGCAACCTCGTCAGCATGTCGGCAACGGGGTCTGTCATCGTCATGGTGTTTTTTATCTTTCTTCGAGCGGTTTCGACTCCCGGTCCACCGGGGCCGACCTGTTCGAGTTGTGGCCGTTAGGCCTCTTGGTTTGCGGTTACGAAGGGGAAGCCCAGCTGCTTAAGCAGTGCGCGCCCTTCGTCATCGGTTTTGGCCGTGGTTACGACAGTGATGTCGAAACCACGCACCCGGTCAATGTTGTCCGGGTTGATTTCGTGAAACACCGTCTGCTCGGTCAACCCGAAGGTGTAGTTGCCGTTGCCGTCGAACTGCTTGTCACTCAGGCCACGGAAGTCGCGAATACGGGGAAGAGCCAGGTTGACCAGGCGGTCAATAAACTCCCACGCCCGATTTCCCCGGAGCGTGACGTGGGCGCCAATGGGCATTCCCTCGCGCAGTTTGAACTGGGCGATGGACTTCTTGGCGCGGGTCACGATGGGCTTCTGCCCGGTGATCGCGGTCAGGTCGGCAATGGCGCCGTCAATGACTTTGCTGTCTTTGGCGGCTTCTCCCACACCGGTGTTGACCACCACTTTGACGATGCCGGGCACCTGGTGGGGGTTGGTGTAAGAAAACTGTTCGGTCAGCGCCGGAATGATTTCCTCGCGGTAGCGCGCCTTCAGACGCGGCAGTGCGGGGGCTGTAGCAGTCGACATTAGAGCTTCTCACCTGACTTCTTGGCGTAGCGGACACGGACGGTCTTCTTCACGCCGCCCTTTTCGCCGACCTCTTCGCGGAATCCCACGCGGGTGGGTTTCTTCGACTTGGGGTCGACCAATTGCACATTGGAAATGTGAATGGGTGCTTCGTGGGTTTCGATGCCACCGGTTTTCGATCCACGGTTGCTCTGGCCCACTTTGATGTGCTTGGAGACAAAATTGATGCCCTCGACCAGGATTCGATCCTGTTCAGACAGAACCTCGAGGACCTTGCCCTGCTTGCCGCGGTCACCACCGCGGGCCTGGCTCTTGCCACTGATGACCTGAACGAGGTCACCTTTTTTGATTTTTGCCATGGACTAGATCACCTCCGGTGCGAGCGAAATGATTTTCATAAACCGCTTGTCGCGAAGCTCCCGACCGACCGGTCCGAAAATACGGGTGCCGCGGGGTTCACCCTCCGTGTTCTTGATCAACACGGCGGCGTTTTCATCGAACTTGATGTAGGAGCCGTCCTGGCGGCGGGTGTTTTTCACCGTGCGAACGATGACGGCTTTGACAACCTCACCCTTCTTCACGTTGCCACCAGGAATCGCGTCTTTCACCGTGGCGACGATGACGTCGCCCAGACCGGCATAGCGCCGGCCGGAGCCTCCCACGACGCGAATCGTGAGCAGCTCTTTTGCGCCGGTGTTATCGGCGACTTTGACTCGGGATTCTTGCTGCAACATGAGTGTGGGGATCCTTTAGTTCTCGGGGCCTACTTGGCCTTCTCAGCGATGTTCACCAAACGCCAGCGCTTGGTGGCGGACAGGGGTCGGGTCTCTGCGATGACCACGAGGTCACCGATTCCCGCCTCGTTGGACTCGTCGTGCGCCTTGACCTTGGAGGACTGGCGGACCACCTTGCCGTAGAGGGGGTGCTTCACGCGTTCTTCCACCTCAACCGTGATGGTCTTGTCCATCTTGTCGCTCACGACATAGCCGCGACGGGTCTTGCGGTATCCGCGGACGAGAGGCTCGTTGGCCTCAGTCTTCTTTTTCGCTTCGGTCGCCATTAGGCGCTCTCCTCGCTCGCAGCCGCCTCAGCGGTCTCCTTGGTTTTCTTGGTGGCCTTCTTCTTCGCCGGAGCCTCCATAGGAGCGGGGGTGGCACGAATGCCAAGCTCACGCTCACGAATCACGGTGTAGATCCGGGCAATATCCAGACGGACCGCACGCAGGCGACCGTGGTTGTCGAGCTGACCGGTGGCGTCCTGGAATCGCAGGTTAAACAGCTCTTCCTTTTGACGCTTCAGCTCTTCGAGAAGACGCTGGTCTTCAAACGTGTCGAGTTCTTCTGGGCGAAGCTCTTTTGATCCAACAGCCATTAGGCGCCCTCCTCCCGGGAAACAATCCGTGCTTTCAAGGGCAGTTTGTGAATGGCGCGGGTCAGCGCCTCGCGGGCGAGTTCTTCACTCACACCAGAGACCTCAAACAACACGCGTCCGGGCTTCACGTTGGCAACCCACCACTCCGGGGAGCCTTTACCGCTTCCCATTCGGGTTTCCGCAGGTTTCTTCGTCAGCGGACGGTCCGGGAAGACGTTAATCCAGACTTTTCCACCGCGCTTGATGTGACGAGTCATCGCAATACGCGCGGCCTCAATCTGGCGGTTGGTGACATAGGCAGAGGTCATCGCCTGGATGCCGTACTCACCGAAGGCCACGGTGGTGCCACCGGTGGCGTGACCGCCCCGCTTGGGGTGGTGCTGCTTACGGTGCTTAATTTTGCGTGGGATCAGCATTAGCTCTCGCTCCCGGTGGTCGCGGCAACTGGCTCAGCCTGACGGGCAGGTCCACGGCGGGCGCCATCACGACGCTCCGGACGCTGCGAGCGCTGCTGCGCCTGCTCACGGGCCAGTTCCTTATTGGTCAAATCACCTTTATAAATCCAGACCTTCACACCGATCCGGCCAAACGTGGTCTTTGCCTCGTAAAAGCCGTAGTCAATGTTGGCCCGCAGGGTGTGCAGAGGCACCCGGCCCTCGCGGTAGAACTCGGAGCGGGACATTTCCGCCCCACCGAGTCGACCAGAGACCTGGATACGAACACCTTTGGCTCCAGCGCGCTGGGCTCCCTGGAGACCTTTACGCATGGCGCGGCGGAAGGCCACACGAGCAGCCAACTGCTCGGCAATTCCCTGGGCCACGAGTTGCGCTTCTGCCTCGGGGTTTTTCACCTCGAGGATGTTCAGCTGGATTTGCTTACCGGTGAGCTTTTCCAGGTCGGCACGAATCCGCTCGGCTTCGGCACCGCGGCGGCCAATCACAATGCCGGGGCGGGCCGAGTGGATGTCCACGCGAACGCGGTCGCGGGTGCGCTCGATTTCGATCCGGGCAATACCGGCGCGGTCGAGCTGCTCCTGGAGAAACTCGCGAATCTTGATGTCTTCGGCGACGAAGTCGCGGTAGCGCTGCCCCTTGGCGGTGCTGTCGGAGAACCAGCGCGACGTGTGGTCGGTGGTAATTCCGAGTCGGAAACCGTAGGGGTTAACCTTCTGACCCATTACTTGCTCACCTTCTGTGATCCGGCCTGACCTGCCAGCGAGGGCTCGTCCGGCGTGGCGAGCACCACAGTGATGTGGCTGGTGCGCTTCTTGATCCGGAACGCTCGACCCTGAGCACGCGGACGGAACCGCTTGAGGGTGAGGCCTTCGTCAACAAACGCTTTGGCGATGTACAAATCGGACTCGTCCAGGAAGGTCCCGTCGCGGTCAGCGATGACCTGAGCGTTGGCCATTCCCGAGGCAATGATCTTGCCCAAGGGCTCACTCACTGCTTGGGGCTGGTGCTTCAGGATGGCGACAGCTTCCTGCGCCTGCATGCCGCGAATGAGGTCCACGACACGGCGAGCCTTCTGCGGGGTGACGCGGATGTTACGGATCCGAGCCGTTGATTCCACCATGATTACTCCTCTAGTCCGCCGGGCGCTTAGCCGCGGCGACCTTTCCGGTCGTCTTTTTCGTGCCCGCGGAAGGTGCGGGTGGGGGCAAACTCACCGAGTTTGTGACCGACCATCGTCTCGGTGATAAACACCGGGATGTGCTTACGGCCGTCGTGCACCGCGATCGTGTGGCCGAGCATCGCCGGAACAATCATCGAGCGGCGCGACCATGTCTTGATCACGTTTTTCTGGTTCGCTTCGTTTTGGGTGGACACCTTTTTCATCAGGTGCTCATCCACAAAGGGTCCCTTTTTCAGGCTGCGTGGCATCCGTTTCTCCTAGCGCTTCTTGCCGGTGGGACGGCGACGGACGATCATCTTGTCGGAGGGGCGGTGGGGCTTGCGGGTACGACCCTCAGGCTGACCCCAGGGGCTCACCGGGTGACGGCCACCAGAGGTTTTACCCTCTCCACCACCGTGTGGGTGGTCGACCGGGTTCATCACGACACCGCGAACGGTCGGGCGCACGCCCTTCCAGCGTTTGCGGCCGGCCTTCCCCCAGTTGATGTTGGACTGTTCGGCGTTGCCGACTTCTCCCACGGACGCCCGGCACCGCGCGTCGACATTCCGGATTTCTCCAGACGGCAACCGCAGTTGGGCGTAGGGGCCGTCTTTGGCGACCAGACGCACCGAGGCACCAGCGGAGCGGGCCAACTTGGCACCGCCACCGGGGCGCAGTTCAATGGCGTGGACCACCGTTCCGACAGGGATATTGCGAAGCGGCAGGTTGTTGCCGGGCTTGATATCCGCCGAGGGGCCCGATTCCACGATGTCGCCCTGCTTCAGTTTGTCCGGGGCGATGATGTAGCGCTTGGTGCCGTCGACAAAGTGCAACAGAGCAATACGCGCCGTGCGGTTCGGGTCGTATTCGATGTGCGCGACCGTGGCGTTCACACCGTCTTTGTCGTGGCGACGGAAATCGATCACGCGGTACTGACGCTTGTGTCCACCACCGATGTGGCGGGTGGTAATGCGACCCTCGTTGTTGCGGCCACCAGTTTTCGGCAGTGGGCGCAGCAGGGACTTCTCGGGGGTGTTCCGGGTGACTTCTTGGAAGTCGGACACGGATGACCCGCGACGACCGGGGGTCGTCGGGCGGTGTTTACGAATAGCCATTGTCAGGTGTCTCCTTAACCGACTGCCGTGAAGATGTCGATGGTGCCGCTTGCGAGGGTGACGATGGCACGCTTGGTGTCTTTGCGCTTGCCGCGTCCAAAGCGCGTCCGGCGCGCCTTGCCCTGACGGTTGAGAGTGTTCACGCTAGAGACGGACACATCAAAGATGTTCTCCACCGCGTTTTTAATCTCGGTCTTATTCGCATCCGGGTGCACCTCGAAGGTGTACTTCCCCTGGTCAATGAGGGTGTAGCTCTTCTCGCTGACAATCGGGCGGATGATGATGTCCCGAGGGTCCTTATTACGGGCCAGTTCGTCGATACTCACTTGGCAACCTCCTCAGCCGGCACCGGGCCGCTCACAAACTGCTCGAGAGCGTCCTTGGTGAAGACAATGTCGTCGGATTCGAGAACGTCGTAGGTGTTCAACTGGTCGGGGTGCAGGGCGTGAATACCGGGAATGTTCCGCACGCTCTTCTGACCAACCTCGTCATCGCGGCCGATGACCACGAGCACGTTGCGACCGGGAGCGGTGGCCTGGAGAAGCGCCGCCGCGGTCTTGGTCGAGGGAGTGTCTCCCAGACCGAAGTCCTTGACCACGTGAAGCCGCTCGGCGCGAGCCCGATCGGACAGGGCGCCAAGGAGGGCCTGACGAATCATTTTCTTTGGCGTGCGCTGGGCGTAGCTGCGGGGAGTCGGGCCGTGCACGACACCACCACCGCGGTGTTCGGGGGCGCGAATCGACCCCTGACGGGAGCGACCCGTTCCTTTTTGCTTAAACGGCTTGGCACCCGAACCGGCCACCTCACCGCGGTGCTTGACCTTGTGAGTTCCCTGGCGGGCAGCGGCGCGCTGGGCGACTACCACCTGGTGAATCAGGGGGACATTGGTCTGCACGTCAAACAGCTCGGCGGGCAGCTCAACAGAACCAGCCTTCTTGCCCGAGGCGTCGAGAACGTCAATAGCGCTCATCCCTAGGCTCCCTTCCGGGCGGTGCGAACAAAGACGAGACGACCTTTGGGGCCGGGAACGGCGCCCTTGATCATCAACAGGTTGCGCTCGGTATCCACCTTGACCACCGTGAGGTTCATCATGGTGACTCGTTCGTTGCCCATCCGACCCGCCATCCGCATGCCCTTGAACACGCGGGAGGGAGTCGCCGAGGCGCCGATGGAGCCGGGCTTGCGGTGGTTGCGGTGAGCACCGTGGGAGGCAGAGACACCGGCAAAGTTGTGACGCTTCATCACACCCGCCGTGCCTTTTCCTTTGCTCGTTCCCACCACGTCCACGACGGCACCGGTGTCAAAGGTCTCGACGGTGAGCTCTTGACCGACGGTGTAGTCCGACGCGTCAGGAGTGCGGATTTCGGTGAGGTGACGACGGGGGGTGACACCGGCTTTGTCAAAGTGGCCTTTGAGGGGCTTGGTGACTTTGCGGGGGTCAATCGCACCGGCTGCGATCTGGACGGCGTCGTAGCCATCGGTGTCGGCGGTGCGGATCTGGGTCACGACGTTTGGTGACACTTCAATAACGGTGACGGGCACGACACGGTTCTTGTCGTCCCACACCTGAGTCATACCGAGCTTGGTGCCCAATACGCCCTTTGTGGCAGTCAAAGTTGACATGGTCGTTTTCCCTACAGCTTGATTTCAATGTTGACGTCGGCAGGCAAGTCAAGACGCATCAGCGAATCAACGGCCTTCGGAGTGGGGTCAATGATGTCGATGAGACGTTTGTGGGTGCGCTTTTCAAAGTGCTCTCTCGAGTCTTTGTACTTATGCGGCGAGCGAATCACCGTGACGATGTTCTTTTCCGTCGGCAGGGGCACAGGGCCCACAACGGTGGCACCGGCACGAGTCACGGTGTCAACGATTTTGCGCGCCGACACGTCGAGACCTGCGTGGTCATACGACTTCAGTCGAATGCGGATTTTCTGTCCCGCCATGGTGTTCTTCTTTCTTTTCGCCACGCCAGAAGCCAACGCCCCTAACGTCTCCACCGAATCGCTTTCACGACCCGGTTGACATCACTGTTTTCCTGTCAACGGATCCGGACACAGGGTCCGAACCACCACTCAGCCACCCGCTCACGAGCGGGAGCTCGAGGGAGATGAGAGTTCTGCTACCCGCGGCCTAGGTCTTTGACCTATGCACTACCTGGCAGTGAGCACCACGAATGGCGCGTATTGAACCTTAGAAAGTGTGCCACACCCCGGTATTTGCCGCAACCCGGGCGTGTCGTCCGTTCACAGTCTGACATGAACACGAAGAACACCGGTGTCGTCGTACGAATACACAGCCAGATGTCGTCGTACGTCGACACTACGCCCCGGGTCGGCCTGAAGACCTAACGGCCTGTCGGACCACCGAGACGCGACCACGCCGTGAGAAGCCACTCCATCGGGCCTTGGCGGAACCTGCGTAGCCACAGGTTGGCTACCGCAGCCAACACAAGCGTCACGGCGATGCTGACCAGAACGGCCAGCCAGTAGGGCAGCTGTTGGTAGAGCCCGAGACCCCAGCCACCAAAGATCACGTTTAGCAGCAGTGACTGTCCGAGATACACCGTGAGAGACATCCGACCCATCGCCCCCAACCAGGCAAGGGCAGCCGGTCGAGCGCGGACAACGGTCAGGACAAGCCCGACATAGCCAACGCTGAGAAGAGGCGCCGTCACCCAACTGCCAAAAAATGCCCCCAGTTCAAGAGCAACTGAGGGTGTGGCGGAGGTCATCGTGACCACCCACACACCAGCGAACAACACCTGTAGGCCGAGACCAAGCCCCAGACCCCACCCCATCATCTTCTGCAGCTGATTGCGGGACAGACCGGAGCTGGTGAGAGCTCCCCACCGAGAGGCAAGGACGCCCATCAGAAACGCCACAAAAGTCAGTGCCCCTTGGAAGAGAACCACGAAGATCGCCTCTGAGACCCAGAAATCAACGCGGGCTGGGATCGCAGCCAGATAGTTGTCCGAAACCACCGCGGCCTCATACGCCCGCGCAGTCGGTGAAGACTCCACAGCAGGGCTCAATCCCTGCGCCTCGGCGAGAGCAGTGAGCGCGACCACCGCTAGGGCGAGCGCGGTGAAGACCCCGTAAATCCAGGCTCCCCAACGGATCAGAACACGCCGGGGTTGGGCATAGAGGCCCAGAAGGAGAAGCCCTAGGAGTCCATAGAGAAACAAGATGTCGCCAATAAACAACAGACTCGCGTGGGCAAGTCCGAGAACCATCAGGCCCACTCCCCGCAGCCACCAGCGCCGGCGACCGCCCGAGGCGCTTCCCAACACATAGTGGGAGCTGTAGCCAAAGAGGAAGGAGAAGATTAAGTAGAACTTGCCCTGAGCGAGGGCGAAGATCAGAAACGCGGCCACCGAGTCACCAGTCGTCACCAGCGCATCGGCGGTCACTCCCGAATCGACAGAGCTCGAGAAGTAGGCGACGTTGACCAGAACGATTCCCCACAGGGCAAACCCTCGGAGGACATCCGGTGCTGGGTCTCGAGTGATCACCAGCACAGCTAAACACACCTGGACACACAAAAAGGCCCCGGGATTAACCGGGGCCTTTGTGCAGTAGCAGGAACTACTTGATGATCTTGGTCACCGTTCCGGCGCCGACGGTGCGGCCACCCTCGCGGATCGCGAAGCTCAGTCCTTCTTCCATGGCGATGGGCTGAATCAGCTCCACCTTCATGTCGGTGGTGTCACCGGGCATCACCATTTCGGTGCCGTCAGGCAGCGAGATAACGCCGGTCACGTCCGTCGTGCGGAAGTAGAACTGGGGACGGTAGTTCGTGTAGAAGGGGTTGTGGCGTCCACCCTCGTCCTTGGCGAGAATGTAGGCCGTTCCTTCGAACTCGGTGTGCGGGGTGACGGATCCGGGGATCACGACAACCTGTCCGCGCTCCACGTCCTCACGCTTGGTGCCGCGAAGCAGCAGACCACAGTTCTCACCGGCCCACGCTTCGTCGAGCTGCTTGTGGAACATCTCGATACCGGTCACCGTGGTCTTCTGCGTGTCACGCAGACCCACGATTTCGACATCGGCGTTAATGTTCAGCGTTCCACGCTCGGCACGGCCAGTCACCACGGTTCCACGACCGGTAATGGTGAACACGTCCTCAATCGGCATGAGGAACGGCTTGTCCTTGTCGCGCACGGGGTCGGGGACATTGTCATCCACGGCCTGCATGAGCTCCATGATCTTGTCGCCCCACTCGGAGTCACCCTCGAGAGCCTTGAGGCCCGAGACGCGAATCACCGGAGCGTTCTCGCCGTCGAAGCCCTGGCTGGAGAGCAGCTCACGCACCTCGACCTCGACGAGTTCGAGGATTTCCTCGTCGTCGACCATGTCGGACTTGTTGAGTGCAACCAGAAGGTAGGGAACGCCCACCTGCTTGGCCAGCAGAACGTGCTCGCGGGTCTGAGCCATCGGACCGTCGGTGGCGGCAACCACGAGGATTGCGCCATCCATCTGAGCCGCGCCAGTAATCATGTTCTTGATGTAGTCGGCGTGGCCCGGAGCGTCGACGTGTGCATAGTGACGCTTCTCGGTCTCGTACTCAACGTGCGAGATGTTGATGGTGATACCACGCTGCTTCTCTTCCGGAGCCGAGTCAATGGACGCGAAATCGCGCGGGACATTGACATCAGACGGAAGGCGATCAGCGAGCACCTTGGAAATTGCAGCGGTCAGAGTGGTCTTGCCGTGGTCGACGTGACCAATCGTTCCGATGTTGACGTGCGGCTTGGTCCGCTCGAACTTGGCCTTAGCCACTTGGTCCTCCTCAGGACATCGGTGTTTGAGTCAGCTGTTCCGACTCAAACGGGGTCGGTTACTTGTTTGGTACAAGGCTCGGCGAGCCTATTCGCAGGGGCTTAGTCTCCCTTGCCCTTCTGAATAATCTCGTCGGCCACAGCCTTCGGGACTTCAGCATACGAGTCGAAAACCATCGAGTACACCGCGCGACCGGAGGTCTTTGACCGCAGATCACCGACATACCCGAACATTTCCGACAGTGGCACGAGGGCGCGGACAACTTTGATGCCCGTTGCGTCCTCCATGCTCTGAACCTGCCCGCGCCTCGAGTTCAGGTCGCCGATGACATCGCCCATGTATTCCTCTGGGGTCCGAACCTCGACAGCCATCACCGGCTCGAGCAGTGCAGGGTTCGCTTTCCTGGCGGCCTCTTTAAAGACCATCGATCCAGCGATTTTGAACGCCATCTCCGAAGAGTCGACGTCGTGGAACTGCCCATCGAGGAGGATTGCTTTAACCCCCACCGTTGGGTATCCCGCCAAGACGCCCACCTGCATGGCGTCTTGAATTCCAGCATCCACCGAGGGGATGTATTCACGAGGAATACGTCCACCGGTGACTTTGTTCTCAAACTCGTACGTGGCCTCCGCGGTGACCTCGAAGGGCTCCAGTGTGACCTGCACTTTGGCGAACTGACCCGACCCACCGGTTTGCTTCTTGTGGGTGTAGTCCTGCTTCTCCACGGCACGGCGAATGGTCTCGCGGTAGGCCACCTGGGGCTTACCCACATTCGCTTCGACGTTAAATTCGCGCTTCATCCGGTCCACCAGGATGTCCAGGTGGAGCTCGCCCATTCCCTTAATCACGGTCTGACCGGTCTCGGGGTTTTGCTCCGTCCGGAACGTCGGGTCTTCTTCCGCCAATTTCTGGATAGCGGTGGAGAGCTTTTCCTGGTCGGCCTTGGTTTTTGGCTCAATGGCGACCTCGATCACCGGCTCCGGGAACGTCATCGACTCGAGGACCACCTGGTTGCCCGGGTCACACAGCGTGTCACCGGTGGTGGTGTCTTTCAGACCAATCACCGCATAGATGTGGCCTGCTTGGACGTTATCGACAGGGTTTTCCTTGTTTGAGTGCATCTGGAAAATCTTTCCAATGCGCTCTTTCTTGCCCTTGGTCGAATTGATGACCTGGGCGCCAGAGTCAATCGAGCCCGAGTAGACCCGGACATAGGTCAGGCGACCGAAGAACGGGTGGACGGCGACCTTGAACGCCAGCGCAGCAAACGGCTCAGATGAGTCGGCCTTACGCGTAATCAGCTCCTCAGAATCCCCCGCGACGTGACCTTCCACAGACGGAACGTCAAGTGGGGAGGGGAGGTAGTCGACGACGGCGTCCAGCATGGGCTGCACACCGCGGTTTTTGAACGCCGAGCCACACAGCACCGGGTAGGCCTCACCAGCGATCGTCAGCTGACGGATACCCGCCTTGATTTCGTCTTTGCTGAGCTCTTCTCCCCCGAGGTACTTCTCCAGAAGTTCCTCGTTGGCTTCGGCCACACCTTCCAACAACATCGCGCGGTATTCCTCGGCTTTCGCCTGGAGCTCCGCGGGGATCTCTTGGGTCTCATACTGAGCACCGAGCGACACATCACCCTTCGAGTCACCTTCCCAGACCTTGGCGTTCATCTCGACCAAGTCGACAATGCCGACAAAGTCAGACTCCGCACCAATCGGCAGCTGGATGACAAGAGGCTTGGCGCCAAGACGCTTGATGATGGTGTCGACCGTGAAATAGAAGTCAGCGCCCAACTTGTCCATTTTGTTGACAAAGCAGATACGCGGGACGTTGTACTTATCGGCCTGGCGCCACACGGTCTCGGACTGGGGCTCCACACCCTCTTTTCCGTCGAACACCGCGACAGCACCGTCGAGAACCCGGAGACTCCGCTCCACCTCAACGGTGAAGTCGACGTGGCCGGGAGTGTCGATGATGTTGATCTGGGTGCCATCCCAGAAGCAAGTGGTCGCCGCAGAGGTAATGGTGATGCCACGCTCTTGCTCTTGGGCCATCCAGTCCATGGTGGCCGCACCGTCGTGAACTTCACCGATCTTGTGCGAAATACCTGTGTAGAACAGGATCCGCTCAGTGGTCGTCGTCTTACCGGCGTCAATATGCGCCATGATGCCAATGTTGCGGACCTTGTTCAGGTCAGTCAGCACGTCCTGTGCCACAGTTCTCCTCCGGGAGGTTCAGTCGGGTGGGGTGGTTACCAGCGGTAGTGGGCGAAAGCCTTGTTGGCCTCAGCCATCTTGTGGGTATCTTCGCGACGCTTCACAGCGGCGCCGAGGCCGTTTGAGGCGTCCAAGATTTCGTTGGTGAGCCGGTCCGTCATCGTCTTTTCCCGACGAGACCGGGCGTAGCTCACGAGCCAGCGAAGAGCCAGAGTGTTGGCGCGGTGGGGTTTGACCTCCACCGGAACCTGGTAGGTCGACCCACCCACACGGCGGGAGCGAACCTCAAGAGTCGGGCGCACATTGTCCAGGGCTTTGCGCAGCACCTCGACAGGCTCTTGACCGGTTTTCGTCGACACACCAGCGAGCGCGCCGTAGACAATTTTCTCGGCCAGGCCTTTTTTACCTTTGACCAGAATCTTGTTCACCAACTGAGTGACAACGGGGGCTTCGTGGACCGGATCGGCCACGACGGGACGCTTGGGAGCGGGACCTTTACGTGGCATTACTTCTTCTTCTCCAGCTTGGCGCCGTATCGGCTGCGGCTTTGTTTACGGTCTTTCACGGCCTGGGTGTCCAGGGATCCGCGAACAATTTTGTAGCGCACACCCGGAAGGTCCTTCACACGTCCTCCACGCACGAGCACCATCGAGTGCTCCTGGAGGTTGTGGCCTTCACCGGGGATATAAGCGGTGACTTCAGTTCCGTTGGAAAGCTTCACACGAGCGACCTTCCGCAGCGCCGAGTTCGGCTTCTTCGGGGTCGTGGTGTAGACGCGGGTGCAGACACCTCGCTGCTGGGGGTTTCCGCGCAGAGCAGGGGCCTTGGTCTTTGAGACCTTCGGCGAGCGCCCTTTGCGCACCAGCTGTTGAATCGTTGGCACTAATGAACTCCTTGGTTTTTTCTCTGCACGGTGACAGGGGTGATGGTGGACTCCGGGGGTAACGGGTGTGTTGCTCCCGGGCGACATCGAACCGACTCCGATCGGGTGATGGGGCCGGTATGCCGTGGGGGCCTGACTGCTCACCGGGGTGAACGGGAAGACCCAACTGTGATGTTCGTGACCCGTTACCTAGGTGACCCGGAAATCCGGGCACACACTACGGGCGTGCCAACAAACACACAGTCCACCAGACTAACGCCCGAATACCTGGGGGTCAAGTAGTACCGCTCACCGGCCCGCTGCACCAAGAAGCGTGAGACTCCAGCCAATAACGAGAAAGGGACCAAAGGCCACTGGCTGATGCCGTGACAGTCGACCAGTAACCAGTTCGTAGAGGGCAACAACACCCCCTGCCACAAACGCACTGGCGAGGAAAACCGGCACGCAGTCAATCCCCCACCAGCCACACTGCAGACCAAGAGACGCCCCCAATTTCACATCCCCAAAGCCCAATGGATGCCCGGGAAGCTCATGCAAGAGCCACAGCACCAACACGCTCAGCGCTGCGGCGACGACGGCGCGCGAATGGCTGTCCGACGACACACCATGGACCACAGCCGAGACGACGAAAGATCCCCCAAGAAGGGGCAGGGTCCCGATATCGGGCAGGCGGTGGGTCCTCAGGTCGACAACAACGAGCCAGATCAGGACAGGCAGCGACGCAAGATGCGTCATATACAGCAACCCCACCCTGGCACCGTAAGCACATGCTCGGTGCCGGGTGGGGTGTTATCCCCAGAAGGGATTAGCTGTATTTCTCTCCGGAGGTGTCTTCGGAGCTGAACGCTTCAAAGTCCACGAACGAGAGGTCGTCCACTGAACCGAACGCATCGTCTTCGCTGAACAGGCGGGCCGGGTAGTGCTCGGCGCGCGCTTCCTCGGTGGGCTCCACCTGGATGTTGCGGTATCGAGCAAGGCCTGTTCCTGCCGGAATGAGCTTTCCGATAATGACGTTTTCTTTCAACCCCACCAACGGATCGCGCTTTCCTTGCATAGCCGCCTCCGTCAACACACGAGTGGTCTCCTGGAAGCTCGCTGCAGACAGCCACGATTCAGTTGCCAGCGACGCCTTCGTGATTCCCATCACTTCTTGACGCGCAGACGCCGTCTTCTTGGTCTCCTGCAGAGCTTCGCGGTTGACCTGGTTGTAGCGGTTGCGATCGACTAACTCACCGGGCAACAGCGTGGTCTCACCGTGGTCGACCACGGTGACCTTGCGCAGCATCTGGCGCACAATGACCTCGATGTGCTTGTCGTGAATCGGCACACCCTGCGAGCCGTAGACGCCCTGCACACCGTCGACCAAGTGCTGCTGAACAGCGCGCACCCCCTTGACCCGGAGAACTTCCTTCGGGTCAACCGGTCCGACGTGGATTTGGGCACCCAGCTCGACGTGGTCGCCATCGGCGACGGTCAGTTCCATCCGCTTCGAGACGGTGTAGAGCACTTCTTCGTCACCGTTATCTGGGGTCAGAGTGATCTTGTACTGCGTGTCGGTCTCGTCAATCTTGATCCGACCATCCGCCTCCGCGATGGGGCTCGCATTCTTTGGCGTCCGTGCCTCAAACAGCTCGGTCACCCGGGGCAGACCCTGCGTAATGTCGTCAGCTGAGGCAGACCCACCGGTGTGGAAGGTACGCATAGTGAGCTGGGTTCCCGGCTCACCAATGGACTGAGCGGCGATGATGCCGACGGCTTCACCCAGATCCACCGGGGTTCCGGTGGCCAAGGAGCGTCCGTAACAGGCAGCGCACACACCGATTGAGGACTCACAGGTCAACACCGAGCGCACCGTAATCTCGTGCACTCCTGCTTGAACCAGATCGTCAATCAACACGTCGCCGATGTCTGCGCCGGCTTCGGCCACCACTTTGCCCTTCGGCGTGGCAGCGTCGGTCGCGAGGTTGCGGGCGAACACTTCGTTTTCCACGTTGTCTGAGCGCACCCAGGTGCCCTCAGCGTCCTGGTGGGCAATCGGGAAGACAACACCCTTCGTGGTGCCGCAGTCTTCTTCGCGAATGATGACATCCTGCGACACGTCGACCAGGCGGCGAGTCAAATATCCCGAGTCCGCTGTGCGCAAAGCAGTGTCAGCCAGACCCTTTCTCGCACCGTGGGTGGCGATAAAGTACTCGGCCACACTCAAACCTTCGCGGTAGCTGGAGATAATCGGACGGGCAATCACTTCACCGCGCGGGTTGGAGACCAATCCACGCATACCGGCGATGTTTCCGACCTGCAGCCAGTTACCACGGGCTCCAGAGGTCACCATCCGGTTAATCGTGTTGTTCTCTTCGAATGCCTCACGCATCGCCTGGTTCACCTCACTGGTGCCCTGGCTCCAGATTTCCACGAGTTCGCGACGACGCTCCTGGTCGGAGATGAGACCGCGGTCAAACTGCGACTGCACTTTCTCCGCCTGCTTCTCGTATTTGGAGACAATCTTGTCCTTCTCCTTCGAGCGCGGCACGTCGCTCAAGGCAACGGTCACACCGGAGCGAGACGCCCAGTGGAAGCCGGCATCCTTGATCTTGTCCAGAGTGTCGGCGACCACAACCTTGGGGTACCGCTCGGCGAGGTCGTTGACCAACGCCGACACACGGCCCTTATCAATCACGGTCTCTGACCAGTAGTAGTCATCGGGCAACAGTTCATTGAACAGTGCACGACCGAGGGTGGTCTCCATCAACATGGACTGACCCTGAGTGAAGCCTTCTGGTTGCTTGCGCGGTGACATGTGCACACTGTCGATACGGATTTTCACCGTCGCGTTCAAGTGCAGCTCGCCGCGGTCCATCGCCATAATCGCTTCGGCCACCGAGGAGAACACCCGGCCTTCACCCGCAGCACCCTCACGAACAGTGGTGAGGTGGTGCAGACCAATAATCATGTCCTGCGTTGGCACCGTCACCGGACGGCCGTCGGAGGGCTTCAAAATGTTGTTCGACGCCAGCATCAGCACACGGGCTTCCGCCTGAGCCTCGACGGAGAGCGGAAGGTGAACGGCCATCTGGTCACCGTCGAAGTCCGCGTTGAACGCGGCACACACCAGCGGGTGCAGCTGAATCGCTTTACCCTCCACCAGCTGCGGCTCAAACGCCTGGATTCCCAGACGGTGCAGAGTCGGAGCGCGGTTGAGCAACACCGGGCGCTCACGAATGATTTCTTCCAGCACATCCCACACCTCGGGGCGGGAGCGCTCCACCATACGCTTGGCGTTTTTGATGTTGCTCGAGTGACCGAGGTCCATCAGGCGCTTAATCACAAACGGCTTAAACAGCTCGAGCGCCATCAGCTTCGGCAGACCACACTGGTGCAGCTTCAGCTGGGGACCAACCACGATGACGGAGCGACCCGAGTAGTCCACACGCTTACCGAGTAGGTTCTGACGGAATCGACCCTGCTTACCCTTCAGCATGTCCGACAGGCTCTTGAGAGCCCGGTTACTCGTTCCCGTCACGGGACGACCGCGGCGACCGTTGTCGAACAGCGCGTCGACTGCCTCCTGGAGCATGCGCTTTTCGTTGTTCACGATGATTTCTGGCGCACCCAGATCCAGCAGGCGGCGCAGACGGTTATTCCGATTGATGACTCGGCGGTAGAGGTCGTTTAAGTCACTGGTGGCAAACCGGCCACCATCCAACTGCACCATCGGACGCAGCTCCGGCGGAATCACCGGAATGACGTCCAACACCATGGAGGCGGGTGAGCCGCCGGTTTGCAGGAACGAGTTCACGACCTTGAGCCGCTTAATCGCGCGGATTTTCCGCTGACCCTTACCGTTTTGAATCTCCTCGTGCAGAAGGTCGGCCTCTGCTTGGAGGTCGAACTCTTCTAGGCGACGCTTGATGGCTTCTGCCCCCATGTGGGATTCGAAGAACATTCCGTAGCGGTCCTGGACATCTTGGAAGATGGCGTCTTCAGCCTTTAAGTCACCGACCTGGAGGGAAATAAATTCCTCCCAGACACGCTCTAAGTGAGCGATGTCGTCGTCGAAGGACTTGCGAATCTGCTGGAGTTCTTTCTTGCCCGCATCATCGGTCCGGCGCTTCTGGTCGGCCTTGGCGCCGTCTGCTTCGAGTTTCGCCAGATCCTGCTCCAGCTCGACCATCCGCTCGCTAAGGGCTGCCTCGCGCTCTTTCGCGAGCTGACCAATTTCTTGGCGGAGTTCTTTTTCCAGCTCCGGCATCTCACGGTGGCGGGCCTCCGAGTCGACGCTGATGATCATGTAGGCGGCGAAGTAAATAACCTTCTCGAGGTCTTTGGGCGCCATATCCAGCAGATAGCCCAAACGGCTTGGCACACCTTTGAAGTACCAAATGTGGGTCACCGGTGCGGCTAATTCGATGTGCCCCATCCGCTCACGACGCACGGAGGACTTGGTGACCTCCACGCCGCAGCGCTCACAGATGATGCCTTTGAATCGGACGCGCTTGTACTTTCCACACGCACACTCCCAGTCGCGGGAGGGTCCGAAGATCTGCTCACCGAACAGACCGTCCTTCTCCGGCTTCAGGGTGCGGTAGTTGATCGTCTCTGGCTTCTTAACCTCGCCGTACGACCAATTGCGCACGTGGTCGGAGGTGGCCAGACCAATCCGGATTTCGTCAAACGTGGTTGCTTCGAGCACGCTATCTCTCTTCTGTCTCTATCGAAAAACGTTGTGGTGGCGGTCTAGATTTCGTCGACGCTCGACGACTCGAACCGGGTGGAGATGTTGATGCCGAGCTCTTCCGCGGCGCGGTACAGCTCGTCGTCAGAGTCCTTGAGCGACACGGCCTGGCCGTCAGCAGCCAATACCTCGACGTTCAGACACAGCGACTGCATCTCCTTCATCAACACTTTGAAGCTCTCCGGAATACCGGGCTCCTGAATGTTCTCGCCCTTCACGATGGCCTCGTAGACCTTGACGCGTCCGAGGATGTCGTCGGACTTGATCGTGAGCAGCTCCTGGAGGGCGTAGGAGGCGCCGTAGGCCTCGAGAGCCCAGACCTCCATCTCACCGAAGCGCTGACCACCGAACTGTGCTTTTCCACCGAGCGGCTGCTGGGTGATCATCGAGTACGGTCCCGTGGAACGGGCGTGAATCTTGTCGTCGATCAGGTGGTGCAGCTTCAAGATGTACATGTAGCCGACACTGACCGGGTCCGGGTAGGGCTCACCGGTGCGACCATCGAGCAGACGAGCCTTACCGGTGCTGTCGACCATTTTCTGGCCGTCGCGGTTGGGTTTGGTCGACTCCAGAAGTCCCACGAGCTCCTCTTCGCTCGCCCCATCGAACACGGGGGTGGCGACGTTGGTGCCGGCGGCGACGTCTTTGAACTCTTTCGGAAGCTTGGCAGCCCACTGCGGGGATCCCTCAATCTTCCACCCCTGCTTGGCAATCCAGCCGAGGTGAATTTCGAGGACCTGTCCGATGTTCATCCGGCCAGGAACACCGAGCGGGTTCAAGATGATGTCCACGGGGGTGCCATCTTCGAGGAACGGCATGTCTTCGACCGGGAGGATTCGTGCAATCACACCCTTGTTGCCGTGGCGGCCCGCGAGCTTGTCACCCTCGGAGATCTTGCGCTTCTGGGCGATGTAGACGACGACCCGCTGGTTCACACCCGAGCCCAATTCGTCTTCGCCTTCTTCTGCGTCAAAGACTTTGACACCGATGATGGTGCCCTGTTCTCCGTGTGGCACCTTCAGCGAGGTGTCGCGCACTTCACGACTCTTCTCGTTGAAAATTGCGCGCAGCAGACGCTCTTCGGCAGAAAGCTCCGTCTCCCCCTTCGGGGTGACCTTCCCGACCAGGATGTCTCCCGGTCGGACCTCGGCACCGATTCGGATAATGCCGCGCTCGTCCAAGTTGGCCAGCAGCTCCGGTCCCACGTTCGGCAGGTCCCGGGTGATCTCTTCTTTACCGAGCTTGGTGTCGCGAGCATCGACCTCGTACTCCTCGATGTGGATGGAGGAGAGGGTGTCGTCTTTCACCAGGTTCTGGCTCAAGATGATTGCGTCTTCGAAGTTGTAGCCCTCCCACGACATGAAGGCGACCAGCAGGTTCTTACCCAGGGCCAGTTCGCCGTTCTCGGTGGCGGGGCCATCGGCAATGACCTGACCGTCTTCCACCCGGTCACCGACCGACACCACGATGCGGTGGTTGTAGTTGGTGCCCTGGTTGGAGCGGTCAAATTTCCGCAGGTAGTAGTTCTTCGTTCCGCCCGCGTCGAGGGTGACCTCGCAGTGGTCGGCCGAGACTTCGGACACCACACCAGCACCTTCGGCGATGATGACATCGCCCGCGTCAACGGCGGCGAAGGACTCCATGCCGGTTCCCACCAACGGAGATTCGCTGCGCAACAGTGGCACGGCCTGACGCTGCATGTTGGCGCCCATGAGTGCGCGGTTGGCGTCGTCGTGTTCCAGGAACGGAATCAACGAGGTCGCTACCGACACCATCTGGCGGGGAGAGACATCGACGTAGTCGACCTGGTCGGGTCCGACGAGCTCCACCTCACCACCTTTTTTACGCACAACAATTTTTTCTTCGGCGAACGTGCCATCAGAGTTCAGCGGCGTTCCGGCCTGCGCGACGACAAACTCGTCCTCATCGGTTGCGGTCAGGAAGTCGATGTTTCCCGACACCTTCCCGTTTTTCACCCGGCGGTAGGGGGTCTCGATAAACCCGAAGGCGTTGATCCTGGCAAACGAAGCCAACGACCCAATCAGACCAATGTTCGGACCTTCCGGTGTCTCGATCGGACACATCCGGCCGTAGTGGGAGGGGTGGACGTCACGGACTTCCACACCTGCCCGCTCACGACTAAGCCCACCCGGTCCAAGCGCCGACAGGCGGCGTTTGTGGGTGAGTCCCGACAGCGGGTTGTTCTGGTCCATGAATTGGGAGAGCTGGCTGGTGCCGAAGAACTCCTTGATGGAGGCCACCACAGGGCGGACGTTGATCAACGTCTGCGGGGTGATGGCTTCGATGTCTTGGGTGGTCATCCGCTCGCGGACCACACGCTCCATCCGGGACAGACCCGTGCGGACCTGGTTTTGGATGAGCTCACCGACTGCCCGAATACGACGGTTACCAAAGTGGTCGATGTCGTCGACATCGAGGCGCACATCGGACTTCTTACCGTTTCGCACACCCTCGATCGTGGTGCGGCCTTCGTGCAGAGCCAGCAGGTACCGGATGGTTTGGACGATGTCCTCAATGGTGAGCACCGAGACATCGAGCTCGTGGTCCAGACCCAGCTTGCGGTTGATTTTGTAGCGACCCACGCGGGCGAGGTCGTAGCGCTTCTCGTTGAAGAAGAAGTTATCCAGCAGGAGCCTCGCGGCTTCTGCGGCAACCTGCTCGCCGGGACGGAGCTTGCGGTAGATGTCCTTCAGCGCTTCTTCTTTGGTGAGGATGGTGTCTTTTTCCAACGTCTCCAACACCGAGTCAAAACCAGCGAAGTGCTTCTGGATGTCCTCGGTCGTGAGGCCGAGGGCTTTTAAGAAGACCGTGACCGACTGCTTACGCTTGCGGTCGATCCGCACACCCACCTGGTCGCGCTTGTCGACCTCGAACTCCAACCAGGCGCCGCGGCTGGGAATCACTCGGACCGAGTGGATTTCTTTATCGCTTTGCTTGTCGAGTTCTTTTTCGAAATACACACCGGGGCTTCGCACCAGCTGCGAGACCACTACGCGCTCGGTGCCGTTAATAATGAACGTTCCGCGGTCGGTCATCAGCGGGAAGTCACCCATGAACACGGTCTGCGTCTTGATCTCACCGGTCTGGTGGTTCATGAACTCGGCTTCGACGTAGAGCGGAGCGGCGTAGGTCTTGCCGCGCTCTTTACACTCGTCGAGCGAGTACTTCTCTTCTTCCAGATACGGGTTCGTAAACGACAACTGCATCGTTTCCCCGTTGTCTTCGATGGGAGAAATCTCCTCGAAGATCGACTCCAGTCCGCTTTGGGTCGAGATCACCTGAGACCCTGCGGCCTCGGCTTCCTTAACCCGTTGCTTCCAGGCGTCGTTACCAACAAGCCAGTCAAAGCTCTCGGTCTGCAATGCCAGCAGATCCGGAACCGTGACCGTGTCGTTGATTTTGGCGAACGACAGTCGCGGAGCGACTCGGCCGTTCTTCGGATTCGTTGCGGTGTGAGAACGCGCAGCAGCCAAAGAAATTACCTCCCGGGGTAGACCGCTCTACCCTCGTCATAGGGGACTAAACCGTGTGAGTGCCCACCCGCAGGTGCCCAGTTACAGGACCGTTGACGCGTTAGACGCGTCTTCTCTCGGGGCCGACCGCCATATGACGACTGAGAGGTTTGGGGGAGCGACCTTTTACCCTACCCATAAACATTCTGCATGTCCACTTGGGGGTGTGGGTTTCCGCTAGGTCTACTCGAGGCTCTATTTTTCTGCGTTGCGGCAGGGGCTTTTCTCGAGGGCGAGCAGCCGCCGATCCGACGTCTCAAACCAACAATCGTGGGCGGTAGCTTGGGCCAGAAGCATCTGATCAAACGGATCTCCAGGTAGTCCACCATTTTCTGCTCGCATGGCATCGGCACTTTCGACGTCAAATGCCAATGCCTCGAGCTGACTACTTCTCCGGCGAACCACGTCCACTCCGCTGAACTTGCCGAGGCGCTCTTTAATCTGCAGTTCAGCCAGAGAGAGCGGGCTATAGAACACCCGATCGGACTCAACCAAAGCCTGCTGCAATCTTTTTCCCACTCGGGTCGACCCCACTAACACCCACACGAGAACGTGGGTGTCGAGCAGTAGCCCCTTTTTTGGTCTCACTGTTCGAACAGTGCAGCGACGGCCCGATCGGAGTCTTCCCACTCCGCGTCGGTCATCTCGCGAATCTCGCCCGCCGCAACACCGAATGGACTCACCCGAGAAGGTTGCTCAACCGGAACGAGACGGGCAAGAGGCACGCCAGAGCGAGACAAAATGATTTCGTCTCCCGCTAGGGCGTCCGACACCAGGGTGGACAAATGTGTTTTGGCTTCGTGCATTCCAACGATCCTTCGCATGCTCTCATTATAACTTAGTCTTTCTAGCTAAGTAAATACCTAGTTCAGTGATTTCGAAGCTAGTCCTCGAAGGACTGCGCTGCGGGTAAAAATGCCGCTCTGTGGACAAACTTCGTGATAGCGGAGTCTGTGGAATAGGCCCGAGGGCAGCGCGCCCATTGCCTGGCTAGGCTCAGGACAATGGGCCGCCAGCACACAGTCCCCACCATCACGCTCTCTAGGAGCGGCCTCCAGGCAGCACTGACCCCCGATCGTTTTATTCGAGGGGGCTTTGTCCTCACTGTCGACGACGTTCCTCAATCCCAGGTCACTCCCGACCGACCAGAGGCACTGGTGTTCGAATACATCCAACGAATCGGCGCCATCATCGACCTGGTCCGGCCACACGGCGAGGCCATCACGTCTCTTCACCTGGGCGCCGGCGCACTCACGCTGCCGCGCTATATCTCGCTCACCAGACCCGGGTCCAGATCACAGGTCGTGGACTGGGACCAGGATTTGCTTGTGTTTTTTCGCGAGAACTTTC
>OAOU01000044.1_pt1 | contig 27512 bp, 23 predicted proteins | sample 1470821 | NCBI WGS metagenome assembly OAOU01 (sample SAMEA3275579, study PRJEB22092) | marine metagenome | biome: ENVO:00000447 MARINE BIOME; feature: ENVO:00002042 SURFACE WATER; material: ENVO:00002010 SEAWATER | collected 2014-06-20T12:30:00+00 | depth 0 m
TTATTGGCAACAGACTGCAAGCACAAAAAAGCTAAATAGAGCAGTTATGTTTGGCTAAAAAGTAATGCTTTTTTATTTAAAGGTGACATATGAATCAAGTTCAACCTAGGGTAGCGCCGCTAAACAAATGGCCCATGATCAGCCGTGTTTTTCATTGGATAAGCGCACTGCTATTATTAGTGACGTGGGCGCTGATGTTTCTTTATGACAATACTGATGACTCGTTTTATGTCGGTTTGCATAAAGCGTTTGGGTTAAGTTTATTGTTTTGGATGCTGGCTCGAGTGATTAGCCGAATATTCACAAAAGCACCACCTGCCGTGCCAATGCCAAAATGGCAACATATCATTGCTAAGTTCACCCACTTTGCACTTTATGCGCTGCTGATTGCGATGCCGGTAGTCGGGCTGTTGATGTCTGTTTATGGCGGCCGCGCCGTTGATATGTTTGGCCTGTTCGAAATCCCGGTGTTCGTTACCCCAGATCGCGGTTTGGCGCGTACCTTTAATGATTGGCATACAGAGATCATTTGGCCGCTGATTCTTGCCTTTACTGCCGCTCACATTGGCGCGGCGCTATACCATCAATTTATCCAAAAGGATAAGCTGATAAAGCGTATGTGGTAGCGCTGATGACGTCGTTTATAATGATTGACTGATGTTTTGCTAAATACTGCTTGGGGTAGTGACCGTTATGCGTACCAAAAAAGACCGTATTCGGCATACTTTAAGCTTTGAGATTATCGGGTTGCTCATCTTTGCGCCATTGGCAAGCTTGGTCTTTGGCTTTGAGCTACATACGATGGGCGCTATAGCGCTAGTAGGTTCTATTGTCGCGACGGTGTGGAACTATTTTTATAACATCTTATTCGACAAGGCCATGCTAAAACTGCGCGGTAGGGTACAAAAAACCGTGCCAATAAGAGTGCTACATGCCATTTTATTCGAAGGCGGTTTGCTGTTACTATTTCTGCCATTTATAGCGATATATCTAAACATTAGCCTGTGGGAAGCGTTTAAGATGGATATTGCGATGGCGACCTTTTATCTTATATATGCCTTTGTATTTAACTGGGTCTATGACAAAGTCTTTCCTATACCTAATACGGCAGCGGCTTAGGCCGAGCTTAGCGTTTCAAGTTTTTTCGATGAGTGTTGTATGATAAATAAAAGGGGTTTGCTTATTGGGCAAACCCTTTCGTCATGACACCATTAACTAAAAACTTGTCTTGAGCGGTTAATTGGATTACTTGGCAATAGCCGCTTGGCTGATACCATCAAGGGCTTTAGCGATATTGGCCAGCTGTCATAACTCATTAAACTTGTCTGTTTAACACAACCCTCATAGCAAGCTTCTAGCGGATACGTTTAGCTAGTCAAGGACAGGTAATGTCACCAAAAATATTGACGCACATCTCAACCCAACTGGCCTTTGTGATAGCGGCTATCGTCATCGCTATCATGGGCGTGACTATGATAGGGTTTGGCTGGGTGCCGCATCTATCTTTGCTACTCGCTATTTGCGTCTTATTAGCGATCGGCTTATTTAAAGGATTGAGCTTCGATGATATGCAAGCGCAAATGGCCTCAGGTGTCATGCGTGGTATCGGGGCGATCTATTTGTTCTTTTTTATCGGTCTAATGATAGCGGCTTTGATGATGTCGGGGGCGATACCGACCTTAATGTATTATGGCTTTGAGCTGATATCGCCAGAGTTTTATTACCTCTCTGCTTTTGTTTTAACCTCAATTATTGGCGTGACTTTAGGCAGTAGCTTAACGACTGCGGCGACTTTAGGAGTGGCGTTTATTGGTATGAGCCATGCTTTTGATGCCAATGTCGCTATTGCTGCTGGGGCAGTGGTATCTGGGGCGTTTTTTGGCGATAAGATGTCACCTTTGTCTGATACCTGTACGATTGCCTCCTCAGTCGTTGGTATCGATCTGTTCGAGCACATTCGTAATATGATGTACACCACCGTACCGGCGTGGTTATTGACGGTTCTGTTGTTTTGGTTCTTCTCGGGAGACACGGCAGGCTCTAATCTGAGCCAAGTGACGTTACTACAAGCGCAGCTGATTGAGAGCGGCCTAGTGCACAGCTACGCAGTATTGCCTTTTGTCGCTTTAGTTGGGCTGGCGGTCTTTCGTGTTAATGCTATCTATACGATTATTAGCACGATCAGCGTGGCGCTACTGATTACTTATTGGCATAGCGCACCAAGCTTTGGGGAGCTTGGCGGTTATCTGTTTGGCGGTTACGCGCCTGCAGAGTCGCTAGCGCTTGGTGAGGTTGCTGGCATGCTCTCACGCGGCGGCGTACAAAGTATGTTCTTTACCCAAACGATTGTAATATTGGCGCTGAGTTTAGGCGGGCTGCTGACAGCGCTAGGGGTGCTGCCGGCGCTATTATCAGGAATCAAAGCGTCTTTGACCTCATCAGGACGAGCGATATTTGCCGCTGCCATGTCGGCGCTGAGTATCAACGTACTGATTGGTGAGCAATATTTGAGTATTTTAATCTCGGGGACGTCTTTTCGCTCGACCTTTGAGCGCTTAAACTTGCATCCCAAAAACCTCTCTCGCACCATTGAGGATGCCGGTACCGTTATCAATCCGCTAGTGCCTTGGAGCGTCTGCGGCGTGTTTGTTAGTCAAGCGCTAGGTGTGCCTGTCCTTGATTACCTGCCGTATGCTTTTTTCTGTTATCTGTCGTTATTATTGACGCTCATTTTTGGCTTCACCGGCGTGACTATTAGTCCTGCCAAAAGTACCGAACCCAAAAATAAAGCGGTTTAAGCCTAAGACTAAAATGGTTTAATCAAGGCGGGCTCAGATACCGCTTAGTACTACTACCGCTTAGTACTAAGACTTAGCCTCAATGTCACATAATATATAGCATGTTAATATATGTTATTGTATATTGATGAGGATTGAATTCCTGTGTTATCTTCAAAGGTAGTTATCATTTATATTGCTTAAGGAGATATCGATGCTGTTTGAAAAAATAAAAACCCCGGGGCTCTCGCACCTATCCTATCTATTTGGCTCGAACGGGCAAGCGGCAGTGATTGATCCACGTCGCGACTGCGCTATTTATATCGAAAAAGCACGAGCCGCTGGGCTTAAGATTACCCATATATTTGAAACGCATCGTAACGAAGACTTAGTCTCAGGCGCGCCTATATTAGCAAAGCTTACTGGTGCAAGCGTCTATCACGGGCCTAATCCAGAGCGTGAAGTCGTTTATGCACAAACGGCGCGGGAAGGCGACTGTTTTGCGATTGGTCAGCTTGAGATACAAGTGCTAGAGACTCCTGGTCATACCTTTGATCACCTGGCCTATGTGATGTTTGATAGCGCTTATCCTACCAAGGCTGTGGGCGTATTTACTGGTGATGCGCTATTTGTCGGTGATGTGGGGCGCACAGATTTTTATCCTGACAAGCGCGAAGAGGTCGCCGGTCTGCTTTATGATTCGCTACAAAAAATCCTAGCTTTAGGCGATCAGGCGATGATCTATCCAGCTCACGGTGCCGGTTCGGTTTGTGGCTCAGGCATGGCAGATCGTGAGTTCTCAAGTGTCGGCCATGAGAGATTAAATAACCCAAGGCTACAAATCGAGAGCCGAGATGAGTTTATCCAAGCGAAGATTAACGAGAATCATTACCAACCGCCTTATTTTAAGCTCATGGAACGCCTTAACATGGATGGAGGTGATGCCGCGCCGCGCATTATGCGCCCCGTCAATTTGTCGCTTGACGAAATCAGCAGCTCTGAAGCCGATCACCTGATAGATATTCGCGAGCCGCTTGCTTATGCGGCTGGCCATCTACCGGGTTCTATGAGTCTACCTGTTGGGATGATTTCTGCTTTTGCAGGTTGGTTCATCGCTGAGGGCGAGAGCATAGCGCTGATTGCCTCGGATGAGGAACAGCTAGCGACGGCGATGACGCATCTTGTGAGAATTGCTTTGGATAATATTGTAGGCGGTTATGTCGGTGTCATTTCCGCGGCCAAACAAGGCAAGAGTATGGAGCAGACGCCGATGATAACGACCGAGGAAGTCAAATCGCGTCTTGAAGGTCATGCTAATACTAAAGCTAGCAAGGCTTGGACATTACTTGATGTCAGAGATGTTAATGAGAGAAACGAAGCTGCGATAGATGAGTCTGAGCATATCTATGTCGGTCATCTGAACGAGCGTTGGCGTGATCTTGACCCACAGGAGCATTATACCTTGATGTGTGCTAGTGGTCAGCGAGCGACAGTCGCGGCAGGGTGGCTAGCAAGCAAAGGTTTCAAGTATCTCGATATTTATCTTGGCGGAATGAGTGCTTGGCAGGCTGAGCAAGAGTAATACTTATGAGCTTACGTTAACTAAGTAGGCTGGACTATCCTATTGACTAGTAATGTGCTAATTTACTTTAGTAAAAAAAGCATACCAAAGCTTGCGGCCTTCTGCATTAAACTGACGCACAGTATCAAAAAAGCGCTGCCGGGCTGATTCTTCGACTAAAGGTGCGGGCAATAAAGGATCAAAAACGACATTGCGAATAGCAAAATCGCCAAGAAGATAAGCGTCACGCAGCGCCGTTTCATTGTCGAGACTATGCTGAGTCTTCTGCCAGTCGCTCAGCTGATTTGATACTTTCTTATAGTGTGCTTCGAGTTGCATCTGCGCCCACAGGCCAAGTGACTTCTTTTGTCTATCTTTATCAAAGTGGCTGGCTTGAAACACTGCAGCTTCAGGCTCTAGTTGCAAATCGAATAGCCGTGACCTTATCCCTTCAACACCGCCGCTCAAGTTATTAGGACGAATATAAAGCCCAGCATCTAGCTCACGAAAGCCTAATAAGGAAAGCGCTCTCATACGGGCGCGCAGTATTTTGCGATCGCTACGCGGCAGCCCGCCGGTAGTGACCGCTATCCATGAGCTATCCCATGCTGTAACGCGCTTATCCGCGTGCTCCCAAGCGGCAACGTCAGCGCCTAACTTCTTAGCTTTTGGGCCTAAGCGATAAACAGCAGCATCCACCGCCTCTACCAATTCCGCTTGCGTCAAACGAGCCATAGTCACTCGTATATTGTTTTCCTTGATCGCAAACAGCCTGCCTGCACGAATGATCTCCGCTATGCTCAGCGTCTCCTTGTCAGCCACTGTCAGTAAACGCAAAATGAGAGGGCGAGCGGCTGGCCATTGGTAATTACATTCTTTGACAATATATGATTTCATATGTAATACTCTGGGTTGAGTCATTTATTATTAAGTTGTTTATTATAATCAAATACAGGACATTATAAGCATTCAGTAAGATAAGTGATAAGTAACAAGGATAGTTAGCCAAATATTATGAAGGATTGCTATGAAAAATACCGAGCAGATGTCAACGACCCATCAATTCAGCACCCATGAAGTCAATAATCAACCTACTGCTTTAGCGAATTATAACGCTTGGGAGACCGATGATGCGCTAAAAGAAGCTGTCATTCGCGAAGGCGCGTCATGGGCAAGCGATCATCTGAGCGAGTTTGGCGCCCGTACTGGTGGTGATATGGTAGACAAAGGCTTTGCTGCCAATGAAAACCCTCCTAAATTTCGCCCCTTTGATCGCTATGGTCACCGTATAGACGACGTCGAGTTTCATCCTGCCTATCATGAGCTAATGACAGCGGGCGTATATTATGGCATGAGTAATTTTGCTTGGCGTAACGAGAGTCGCCAAAGTGCGCATGTGGCGCGAGCGGCCGTTATGTATTTAGGCTCACAAGCAGAAGCCGGTTTTGGCTGTCCGATGTCGATGACTTACGCCGCGATTCCGGCTTTGCGTCATAACACAAGGCTCGCTGAAAAGTGGATACCAAAACTGCTATCGACAGAATATGATCCTCGTAGCTTACCTATGGAGCAAAAGAGCGGCTGTACAATTGGCATGGGGATGACCGAAAAGCAAGGCGGTTCTGACTTACGGCGCAACAGCACCAAAGCTGTCAAGCAAAATGATGATAGTTATCAAATCATTGGGCATAAATGGTTTTATTCTGCGCCTATGTCTGACGCTCATTTAGTACTCGCGCAGTCTGAAAACGGGCTTAGCTGCTTTTTAGTACCAAGGTTTCGCCCTGATGGCACGCTCAATGCCGTACGGATTCAGCGTTTAAAAGACAAGCTTGGCGACTGGTCGAATGCTTCCTCCGAGGTAGAGTTTGCCGGTGCTTTTGGCGAATTAGTAGGAGTAGAGGGCAGAGGTGTTGCCACTATCATTGAGATGGTAGCCTTAACGCGGCTCGATTGTATGATAGGGTCAGCCGCGCAAATGCGGCAAGCGGTCGTGCAGGCGATTCACCATACTTCTGGACGTGAGGCTTTTGGTGATTTACTAATCAATCAACCGCTTATGCGCAATGTGCTTGCTGACTTGGTATTGGAGTCTGATGCGGCATTGGCCTTGACTATGAGAGTGGCGCGCGCCATTAGTCTGCTTGAGACCGACTCACATGAGGCTGCGCTGGCTCGCATCGCCACTGCCATTGGCAAATATTGGATATGTAAGCGTACGCCCGTGTTAGTCAACGAGGCACAAGAGTGTCTCGGCGGTATTGGTTATGTCGAAGAAAATATTATGCCGAGACTTTATCGTCAGGCACCGCTCAACTCAATTTGGGAAGGTAGCGGCAATATCCAGTGCTTAGATGTGCTACGTGCCTTAAATAAAGAGCCGGCTACTCGTGAGGCGTTGTTTACTGAGCTGCAAAGTGCGGCTGGTAAAGACAGTTATTTTGATAAAGAGCTTGGGCAACTAGCAAGTTATTTTGAAGAGGTAGAGACATTAGAGTTTAGAAGCCGCTACGTCATCGAGCGCTTGGCGTTGATGCTGCAAGCTTGTATCCTGCTAAATACAGAAAATAAAGACATAGCAGCAGAGTTTTGCCGCTCACGTTTGGGCGGCGCGCACGGACTGGCGTTTGGTACGCTCAGTCCAGATGCACCCATAGATCAGCTGATCGAACGCGCTGCAGGTGCCACAAAGTCTATGGCTTAGCATTTTTTACTAGCTACTTAGTCAGCTCGATAGTACCGTTAGCGGTAACAGAGACGGTACTATTACCTGATTCAAAATTTTGACTTGGTACCGAAGACTCAGCATCAGCGGCGCGCATGCTGCTATACATTGGACGTGGGTAGTCGGTGTTGCCAGCATTGAGGTTGACGCTGACCACGCGATAACCGCGCGCATCCCAAGCACGAGTGAGGTTTTTGGCCTGTTGCTGAAAAGCGCGAGACGCTTCCGTCATCAGTTTTTGCTCTAGCGCATCTTTTTTACTTTCTGAGACACCAAAGTTTAGATTATTCATCACTAAGGTTTCTTGCAAGTCTGCAATAAGCTGGTTTGTTGTGGTGAAGTCGGTGCTTTTTAGATCGATATTAGCTTGACCGGTCCAGCCGATGATTTTGTCGTTTTTGTCGTAACGCGGATAAGTGTGCTGCTGGCCAGTACTGACGGTGACGCTAGGGTAGCGCTTAGCAATTGCCAGTGCTCTATTGATTGACGTGTTCAATGTTGTAGCCAAAGCCTTAGCATCGCTCGCTTGTGCCTTTTTATACAGGCTTGCGCGCACTTCGTCATTGGCAATGTCTTCTTTAACTTGCGTCTCAAAGGTAAGCTGATCATAACCGGAGGGTTCAGCGTGGGCGACGCTCATCGCTGCACTCAATAAAAAAGCACTGCCAGTTATGAAAGCCAGTTTATTCGTTAGTAAGTTTTTCATCGTAACTCCTTATATAAATAGTTTTTAAAAGCATATAATTTAATAGTTTTTTTAGAGGTTATTAACATAACAAATCTGATAATAAATAATATAAGTGTTTTGTCACAACCTTACTGCTTTCTAGCAGCGTTAAAAATGGCGATAATATCTAAGCCCAGTTAACTTTGGCGTGAAAAGCTATCGTTTGTAGCGTTAGGGGTTGTAAAATAGAAAAAAGTAAGTATAATTTGCAACTGGTGGCTCCATTGGTAGCCTCGCAACAGTGTTCTATGAACCCCGCCAGGACCGGAAGGTAGCAACGGTATTAGATTCATTGTGTGCCGAGGATGTGCTGATGGAGTCGCTTTTTTTTGTCTAAAATTTAACTGTTATTGATTTGCTGTTCGATTTACCTGCCCTGCTAGAGGGTTTTTTTTGGGTCAAAATTTTGGGTCAGCGCCATCAGTAACTAATAAAATAGCTAGGTGAGTAGCTTGCATCCTGCTCGCTTAAAAGCTACGATATTGAGTCTAAATGAGTAGGGTAAACCATCTAAATGAGTGATAGCCAAACGACTTCATTACCTACTGAGCAGCGTCAAAGCTCAGAGCTTTTAGCTCGCCAGCAGCAAGCTCAGCAGCGACAGATTCTGGCGATGATGGGTATCGGACAATGGGTGCGGCCAGACTCACCAACGCTAAAAATAAGCGATATCACTGAGAGCGCAGGTGATATACAAGCACCCGATTCATTAACTGGGCAGCAGCCGGTATCAGACGAACAAGTTAGACCAGAGGTGCGAGGTGGTGATCCAATAGATAGACACACTACGACTGCGCCAGTTGCTTCAGATGATGAAGTATTAGCTACTGATCACGTAAAAATGAATAGCTTCGATAATGACAGCTTTGATGTTGATGTTGATGTTGATGTTGATGTTGCTAATAATAATGAAAGTTCAAATGCTAGCAACAAGTCTTACAACTTTAACAATTTAAATAGCTTCTCTGAATCAGCTAGTACTGAGCAAGTTGATACTGCTAGCCATACTCCTAACTTAGCCCCTGCTAACTCTGAGAAAATAGCGCCCTTTGATTTGCAAGGCGCTCGTTACGGGGACTGGGTACTGCTAGTTGATATTCAGGCGCTCGATAATGACAGTCAAAAGCTCTGGCAAAACATCACTCAGGCCCTATCATTAGACTGTGAGACGAGCTCATTTCCGATATGTGCGGGTATGGACACCGCTGAGCTGGCCAATGCTAGCCTTGCTGGTTATATTTTCAAGATTGCACAGAGTGAAGATATTCAGGTGGCTGTATTGACCGCTTTGCCCGACGGTTTGTCTCATCCTAAATTTGCGACGACGCCTAGCTTAGAGACGATGCTTGAAGACAGTCTACTTAAGCGGGAGTTTTGGCAGCAGATCTCCAATTAATTCATTGTTTTTGATTGCTATATCATTTAGCTCAAAATAGCTTTACGCGGTTCTAAAATTTATACTTAACTTTTTCTCTATTTCTTTGTTACTGCTTGGAATTCTTATTATGTCTGAACATACTGCTCCACATCGAACTCCCAACTTTTCTGCAGGCCCTGCTACTATTCCTACTGAGGTTCTACAGCGCGCGCAAAGCGAGATGCTCGATTGGCAGGGTCGCGGTGTCTCGGTGATGGAGGTCAGCCACCGTAGTAAAGAATATATCGCTATCACTGAAAAAGCGGAAAGTAAATTACGCTCGCTGATGGACATACCTGATAACTATAAAGTGCTGTTTTTGCAGGGCGGCGCAAGCCTGCAGTTCTCGGCTATTCCTTTAAACCTATTAAACAATGGCCGCGCTGATTATCTCTCGACTGGGACGTGGTCAGATAAGGCCATTAAAGAAGCTAAGCGCTACGCTAAGCTAGGTCTTGGTGAGGTTAATGTGGTCGCTAGTGGCAAACAAAGCAATTTTACGGACGTACCTGCGTCTGATGAGTGGAACCTAAGTGATGATGCCAAGTATTTTCATTACTGCGCTAATGAGACCATTCATGGCTTGCAAATATTTGAGCCGCCAAAGGTTGATGTGCCGCTCATCGTAGATATGTCATCAAATATTTTATCGCAGCCGATTGATGTCTCCAAATTTGGTATGATTTACGCCGGCGCACAAAAAAACATCGGTCCAGCAGGTCTTGTTATCGTTATTATCCGTGAAGATTTACTAAACCAAGCCAGCGATTGGTGCCCGCTGCTGATGAACTATACGCATCAGGCTGAAAAAGAGTCGATGTCTAACACGCCAGCGACGTATTCATGGTATCTAGCGGGTCTAGTATTCGACTGGTTAGAAGAGCAAGGCGGCGTTGAAGCTATCGGCAAAATCAATCAGAAAAAGGCGGATCTGCTATACCAGACAATCGATGATAGTGATTTTTATAATAATCCGGTTGCCAAACAATATCGCTCGATTATGAACGTGCCTTTTACCTTGGCAGATGATAGCTTAGATAAAGTGTTTTTAGAAGAGTCAGAAAAAGCAGGCTTGCTACATCTAAAGGGCCATCGCGACGTCGGCGGTATGCGCGCTAGTATCTATAACGCGGTATCGCTTGAGTGGGTAGAGCAGCTTGTTGACTTTATGCAAGATTTTGAAAAAAAGTATGCCTAATTGCTATATCGCCCCTTGCAGGCAAAAATAGCTATAATCAAAAGACGCCGCTGAATAAGTGGCGTTTTTTGATAAGTGGGAATAGCTGAGCGAGAATAGCTGAGCGGGAGTAGCTAAGCGGGAGTAGCTAAGCGGGTATAGAAGGTACTGAAATTATTTTTAAGGGCGATATTTAAAAAGTAGCAAAACACATCTACGCTTTTGATTAGGTTAAAAAAGCGAAGTTTGGTATGATTAGATTTCGCATCACCGCTAGAATTAGGCTACTGTAAAAGTCTGCTTTGATAAAAAGCGCCGATAGCGCCCATAATGATAGACAAGCTATGATCAATAACGCTCCGATACAAGCTATATTATACAAGTCTTATAAGGCCGCTACTTTGAGCCTACTGCTTTGCTACGCCTCTAGCAGTCAAGCCGAGGTGGTTACCACGTCAGCGCTTGGACATAATAGTAGCGCTGAATACATCGACACCCCATACATGCCGTACGCCAACCCTGATGCGCCAAAGGGTGGTACGCTATCGCTCGATGCTCGCGGCACCTTTAATGCGGCCAATAAGTGGATGACGACGGGCGTGGCAATGGTCGGCACGGATTATCTGTACGATACCTTGATGACTGGCTCACTGAATGAAGCCTTTACCATGTATCCGCAGCTGGCCACAGGCGTGACTTACGATACTGATGATGCCAGCTGGATCATTTATCATCTCAATCCTAAAGCCAAGTTTTGGGATGGTACGCCAGTCACTAGCAGTGATGTCAAAGCGACTTATGAGGCGATACTCAGCAAAGGCCCGATGTATATTCGCAGCTATTTAGGCGATATTAAAGAAGTACAAATCCTTGATAAACATAAAGTGAAGTTCGTCTTTACCTCCAGTGATAACAAAGAGATTTTGCTAACCGTTGGCCAGTTCCCTATCTTTGCCAAATCCTCCATTGATGCCGATTTTGAAAAGATAAGCTTAACGCCTTTGATGGGCAGTGGCCCATATAAATTAGGCCGTGTCGAGGCGGGGCGTTCGGTCAGCTATGTGCGCGATCCAAATTATTGGGGCCGTGATCTGGCGGTAAATCGCGGCCGCTATAACTTCGATATGATTAAGTTCGTCTATTATCAAAGCGATGAGATTGCCTTTGAAGGCTTTAAGTCTGGACAATATCGCTTTCGTCCCGAAAACAAAGCCTCGAATTGGGCAACAGGCTATAACTTCCCTGCCGTAAAAGCGGGAATGATTGTCAAAGAGTCGATAAGTAGTCAAAACCCTGTACCGATGCAGGGGCTCGTGATGAATATGCGCAGGCCTTTGTTTCAAGATATTCGCGTCCGTGAAGCGCTCAGTCTAGCATATGACTTTGAATGGATGAACAAGACTTTATTTCATGGCCAGTATGAGCGCTTGCAGAGTTTTTTTTATGGCTCAGAGCTGGCGGCGACTGGTACGCCAGCTGCTGATGAGATGGCAGTACTGACGCCACTACTCAGTGATCTAGAGCCTAGGCAGCGTCAAGGAGTGCTTAGCGATTGGCAGCTACCTAAGAGCGATGGTAACGGCTTTAACCGGGAGAGTTTACTCAAGGCAAGGCAGTTACTACTCGATGCTGGATTTTATTATCAAGACATGCAGCTGTATCAGCCAAATGGTGAGCGCGCGCAAATTGAGATTTTGATGACAGGCGATACGCTAGGCCGAGTACTGCTGCCTTATATTCGTAATATTGAGCGCTTAGGATTTGCGGCAAATCTGCGTCAAGTCGACGGGCCGCAGTACTATGAGCGCACGCGTCGTTATGATTATGATATGACGACCGATGTGTTCGCGCAAAGCTTATCACCGGGCGCGGAGCAAGCCGCCTTTTGGGGCAGCGCGGCTGCTGATGAAGTCGGTAATCGCAATACGATCGGCATCAAAAACTCGGCGATAGATACAGTCGTAGAAGCCCTTGGCGATGCTGAGAGTCGTGAGGAGATTGTACTTTATACCAAAGTGCTCGATCGCTTACTGCGTGCAGGTCACTATTTAGTCCCACTATACGGCAAATCTGGCACTAATGTGGCGTACTGGAATCAGTATCGCCATACGACTTTGCCGACCAATGCGGTTGGTATCGACTACTGGTGGGTGGACAAAGAGGCGGAAGCGAAAGTTAATGATTATTTAAAACGCTAAATTCAGCAGCAAGTGAAAGCGGTAAGAGGATAAGTACTTAACGTCAATTAACCGTGAATAACAGTCATATAAGCGCACATTTAAGATCAATACGTAAAACCAGTGTTAACCAATAAGGGTTCGATATGAGTATTCAAATTATTCCAATAAAAGCATTTAACGATAATTATATTTGGACATTAATCAATAAAAATAATAAACAAGCTATCGTTATTGATCCCGGCCAAGCGCAGCCTGTCGCGGACTATATGGAAGAGCATGACTTAGAGATGACCTCTATCTGGACCACGCATCATCATTTTGATCATGTCGGCGGCGTAATGGAGCTACAAGAGCACTTCCCGATGACGCATATCGTTGGCCATAGCGAGCATGGCGTTGAAGAGGATCAAACGATCAAAGACGGCAGCACGGTCAGTGCTTGGGGCTGCTCAGCACAAGTCTGGGATATCCCCGGGCATACGGCAAGTCACATGGCTTATGTGTTGGATATCGACGGTCAAAAGCACTGCTTTTGCGGTGATACGCTGTTTAGCGCAGGCTGCGGTCGTGTCTTTACCGGTACTATCGAGCAGCTTTACGAGAGTTTCAAACGACTAAACAGTCTGCCTGCCGATACGTTATTGTATCCTGCCCATGAATATACGGCTAACAATCTGCGTTTTGGGCTGTCTATTGAGCCGGGTAATATGGCGATGCAGCAAGCTTTAGAGCGAGCAGAGAGTCAGACGCAGCAAGGACTATGTACGCTACCGGTCACTTTGGAGCATGAACGCGAGGTCAATGTGTTTTTGCGAGCGCATGAGCCTAGCGTCATTGCAGGCGTAAAAGCCAAAACGAATATTGACAATGAAGAGCGCTTAACGGTGTTTACAGCGCTACGAGAGCTTAAGGATAACTTCTAACACTCGCACAGCACTACCTCTTACCTCACTTGTCCGCTGACTGTTGTCTGCTATTTTACCTTTGCAAGGAAGTCGTCATCATGGGTCGTTATATCTTAAAGAGACTACTACTGATATTACCGACGCTTTTCTTGATTTTATTGGCGAACTTTGTGATTGTACAGGCCGCACCTGGTGGTCCTGTCGAGCAGCAACTGGCTCTCATTGAACAAGGCGCAAAAGATAGCGCGGTTAATAGTAGCGTAGGCGCAGGCGGCTCTGGCGGTAATACCAGCACTTATCAAGGTACGCGCGGATTATCGGAGGAGATGGTCGCTGCGATTAATGCGCAATATGGCTTTGATAAATCCGCGCCTGAGCGCTTTTGGATTATGCTAAAAAACTATGCTCAATTAGATTTTGGCGAGTCGTTCTTTAAAGGGCAGACGGTAACTGACCTCATTATCGAAAAACTCCCTGTTTCCATCTCCTTAGGACTGTGGAGCACGCTGCTGATCTATATGATTGCCATACCATTGGGGGTTTATAAAGCTATGCATCACGGCTCGGCGGTAGATAAAGCGACAGCGATGCTATTAGCAGTTGGTCATGCGATACCGGTATTTGTATTTGCGGTAATATTATTGGTGTTTTTTGCGGGCGGTAGTTACTTTAATATCTTTCCGCTACAAGGGCTGACCTCAGAGAATTTCGATCAGCTGAGCACTTTAGGTAAAATAAAAGATTACTTTTGGCATTTAGCTTTACCTTTACTAGCGAGTACCGTCGGCGGCTTTGCCGGTTTGACTTACTTGACTAAATTTAGCTTTTTAGAGGAGCTGAGCAAGCAGTACGTGTTGACTGCTCGCGCTAAAGGCTTAGGGGAGCGTCAAGTGCTCTACGGGCATGTCTTTCGTAATGCCATGCTGATTGTCATAGCTGGTATTCCGGCCGCTATCGTCGGTATTTTCTTTGCCGGTAACTTTCTTATTGAGATTATCTTTAAACTTGATGGACTGGGCCTGCTTGGCTTTGAAGCCATTCAGCAGCGCGACTATCCAGTGATATTTGGCACGCTGTTTATCTTTACTTTACTTGGTTTATTATTACAGCTTATCAGTGATCTGAGCTATCATCTGATAGACCCTCGTATTGATTTTGAGGGTCGCTAATGTCTAATTATTCTACTGCTACGCCGCCACCTGCTTTAACGAAATCAAAAGCCAAACGCCTAAATCCGATTTGGCAGGCGCGGCTCGATCGCTTTCGTAGTAATCGCTTAGGTTTAATCTCTTTTATTATTTTCAGCTTAGTGTTCATCCTCTGTATGGCTGCTAATGTTATTGCCAATGACAAACCACTACTGGTCAGTTATGACGGTGACTACTATGTGCCTGTATTGACAGCTTATCCTGAGACTACTTTTGGCGGTGTATTTGAGACTGAAGCTAACTATAAAGATCCTGCGGTACAAGCGCTGATTGAGGACAAAGGCTTTTATGTGATGCCGATTATTCCTTTTGCCGATCAGACGCCAAATGTAGAATTGGGTCTTCCTTATCCTGCTGCACCTAACGCTCAGAACTGGCTCGGCACTGACGATCAAGGGCGCGATGTGCTCGCGCGCATTCTCTATGGTATGCGGGTTTCTCTGTTATTTGGTATAGCGTTGACTTTAGCTGGAGCACTAATAGGCATTATCGTCGGCGCAATTCAAGGCTACTATGGCGGCTGGGTAGATCTAGCAGGCCAGCGCTTTATGGAAGTGTGGGGCGGGATGCCGCAGCTATTTATGATTATCATTTTGGTCAGCCTGTTTAGTCCTAGTGTCTATGTGCTATTTGCTTTGATGTTATTGTTTGGCTGGATGGGTTTGGTCGGTTTGGTGCGTGCTGAGTTTTTGCGGGCGCGTAATTTTGATTATGTACGGGCGGCGCGTAATTTAGGGGTCTCTGACAGCCAAATCATGCGCAAACATATCTTGCCTAACGCTTTAGCCTCCAGTCTTTCGCAGTTGCCGTTTATCTTAACCGCCAATATCATTGCACTGACTGCGCTTGATTTCTTAGGTTACGGATTACCGCCCGGCTCACCGTCATTAGGGGAGCTGATGGTACAAGGCAAAAACAATCTCGATGCGCCTTGGCTTGCGTTATCAGGGTTCTTTAGTTTAACCTTTATTTTATCCTTGCTTATCTTTATTGGCGAAGCGTTACGTGATGCCTTTGACCCAAGGCGCAGCTGATATGACTGATAATACTAAGCAAAACCCATGTGTTCTAAGCGTTACAGATCTGACTATCACGGCGGATAACAAAGCCATATTAGTCGATAATTTATCTTATCAGCTGCATCAAAGCCAGACGCTCGCTATCGTTGGTGAGTCGGGCTCAGGCAAATCAATCGCCAGCCTAGCACTGTTAGGATTACTGCCAAATAGCCTAAGCGTCAGTGGCCAGGTCTTGCTCGATGGAAGAACGCAGCTACCCATTACCAATAACCAAGGTAAAGATAAGGCGCAAAACAGAGCGCTCAGATCCATTCGTGGTCAGCGCATCGGCATGATATTTCAAGAGCCGATGACTGCGCTGAATCCGCTACATACCGTCGCCAAGCAAATCGCCGAATCGCTGCGCCTAAACGGTATCGAAAAGCCGCAGTGGCGCAAGCATACTATCCAGCTGTTAGAAGATGTCAATATCACTGATCCTATTGATAAGCTCAACCGCTATCCGCACGAGCTCTCAGGCGGTCAGCGCCAGCGGGTGATGATTGCGATGGCATTAGCACAGCAGCCTGACATTTTGATCGCCGATGAGCCAACTACCGCGCTTGATGTGACTTTGCAGCACGAGATATTAGCACTACTAAATAGCCTAAAGTCTGAGCGAGATATGGCGATGATTTTGATCAGCCATGACCTAAATCTAGTCAAACGCTATAGCGATGAGATTATCGTTATGCGCCAAGGTCAAACGATTGAGCAAGGCAAAACTGCTGCTATCTTTGCGCAGCCAAAAGCGGACTATACTCGCACACTGATGCAGCAAAATTTTGGCTCAGCGCTAACGATTACCAATGAAACTGCCACTGACGAGCGAGTCTTAGTAGTCAATAAGCTACAAGTTGATTTTCCGATAGAAAAAAACCTATTTGGCGGCACTAAGCGCTGGTTCGAAGCAGTAAAATCAGTCGACCTGAGCTTATCAGCTGGTCAAGCTTTGGGTATCGTTGGCGAGTCGGGGTCTGGTAAGACCACTATTGCCTTGGCGCTGAGCAAACTACTGAGCAATCAAGCGCGCGTGCGCGGACAAGTGCTCATCGACGGTCAGGATCTTTTCGCCTTGAGTAGTAGCGAATTACGTCAGTTTCGCTCGCAGATTCAAATGGTCTTTCAAGATCCTTTTGCTAGTATTAATCCGCGTATGACGGTGATGCAGGTGGTCGAAGAGGGGTTGCTGGTGCAAGGCGTCACTCAGGCTGCGCGTCAGCAAGCCGTGTTAGAGAGCCTAGAAACGGTACATCTACCCGCTGATTTTATTCATCGTTATCCGCATGAGTTATCGGGCGGTCAGCGCCAGCGGGTCGCGTTGGCAAGAGCGCTTGTGATGCGGCCAAAGCTGCTGATATTAGATGAGCCGACCTCAGCGCTTGATAGCACCACGCAAGTGACGGTTGTGACGCTACTACGCGAGATACAAGCTAAGTTTAATATCAGCTATGTGTTTATCAGCCATGACCTAAAAGTCGTGCGGGCGCTGTGTCAGTATACTATGGTACTCAAACAAGGCGTTTGCGTAGAGGCAGGTGCAACAGAGGAGCTATTTAACCATCCGCAGCATCGGTATTCTCAGCGCTTATTGCAGGCTAGTGTTATATAGGATAAAGACCATCTGTTAATACCATCTGTTATTAAAAGAAAGTTTGGCAAGCAAGACCTCTGTGCTGAGCTCTAGTTATTGTTTATTTGTTTTTGATGCTTAATATCGACTGTTATGCGCTCATGATGATTACCAAAGTTTAGACGCTGCCACGACTAAATATTGACTAGAACATATGAGTTCATAATTATCGCAATATATATAAAATGACAGTGGTACAATTCATACAAACAGTCGTTTGGTGTTTGTTTTATTTACCGCCGCATTATTGAAAAGGATATTTCTATGCCCGCTACAAACTCTCCTCTTGCAAAACTCATGAACAACGACAAATTACAACATGCCGGCTACTTAGCTGTCGCAAAAACGCGTGCTAAAGCACTAAAAGTATTCTCGCACCTTATTCCGCTACCTAGACCTTTGTTATTCGTCGGTGAGGACGCTTGTAATGAGCTGTGCGATATGGTCATCAATGAAGGCGGCACTAACGTCTTTATCGTAACCGATGCCGTACTCAATAAGCTTGGTATCCCGGCCAAAGTTACTGACTATTTAGATCAGCATAATATCCGCTATCAGGTTTATGATGGCATCACTCCAGACCCTACTTTTGCCGTCGTAGAAGAAGGTCTAAGCCAAACGGTCAACGCTAAGTGCGATGCGATAATCGCTATTGGCGGCGGCTCAGTTATTGATGCAGCGAAGATGATCGCAATGTCACAAGGCAATAACTGTAAGCCGCAAAAGCTTATCGGTATCCTTAAGGCAAGAAAGAAAGGAGTGCCGCTGTACTGTATTCCAACGACTGCCGGTACCGGTTCAGAAGCGACGCTTGGCGCAGTAGTATCGGACAACGACACGCATCAAAAAGCGCTATCAATCGATCCTAAAATGATTCCATTAGCCGCCGCTATCGATCCTGTGATTATGAAAGGGATGCCTAAGCATATCACTGCGGATACTGGTATTGACGTTTTGACTCATGCCTTAGAGGCGTGGATGAGCGCTAATGCTAGCGTTGAGACCGACTATTATGCCGCTTCTGCCACCAAAGCGGTGATGCAGTATCTGCCAATCGCCTATGAAAATGGGGAAGACCTGCAGGCTCGCGAAGAGATGGGGATAGCTGCACATTATGGCGGTATCGCCTTTAATAAAGCTGGTTTAGGTTATGTGCATGCGATCGCTCACCAATTGGGCGCGCATTACAGTATCCCTCACGGCCGCGCTAACGCAATCGTTTTGCCTTATGTGTTAGAGGTCAACCGTAAAGGATCAGAGAAAAGATTGGCGAAACTCGCTAGAAAAACAGGCATCGTTGAAAGCGCTCAAGCGACTAAAACCGATAAAGAGCTGGCCAATTACTTTATCGAGCAAGTCCGTGAGCTTATCGAAACTGTCGGCATTGATCCTACCGTCAAAGGTATGAAAAAGACAGATTATGACGATATTGCCAAAGCTGCTGCCAAAGAAGTCAGCGATACTTATGCAGTACCCACTTATATGTCACCGGCGGGTATCAAGATGATCTTACAAAAAATTCAAACCGCGAGTGAAGATCGTCCCAATAATGCCACTCAAGATAAAAAAAGCGCTTAACTGACCTTATGGTCGATATTATTTAAAACTATTGGTTATTAGTATAACTAGAGTCTATCACCGTAAGGTAATAGGCTCTTTTTCTATTGAAAGCTAACGCTTTTCAGTCATTTAATAGATGTGAATCGAAGTCGTTGACTATGTAGAAACTATAAATAATAAATATATAACAAGAATAAAGTATTTTTGTCATGCTTGAGCGTTACTATAGTGTAACAAGGCTATAGTATTCAAAGAAGGTAGCAAACAAAACGGTTAGGAGCGTTTTATGAGTTTTCAACGTCAAATTAAAGTCATGAGTATGGCGGTGTTAGCCAGTAGCGCTCTGTTAGCAGGCTGCGCCTCCACAGAAAACAGCTCTAGTATAAAAAACCCTGATGCTGACAATCCTTATGCCCCTACAGATCCCAATCTAGCAGTAGCGACGGTAGCGGGTGGTTGTTTTTGGTGCGTAGAGGCCGGTTATGAAAAGATCCCTGGCGTCGTAGAAGTTGTCTCAGGCTATAGTGGTGGACAGACTGATAACCCAACCTATAATGCGGTATCAGCGGGAGGCACAGGGCATACTGAAGCTGCTCAGGTCTATTATGACCCTACTAAGATAACCTACAATGGTATCGTACAAGCCTTATGGCGTATCGCTGACCCTACTGACGATCAAGGTCAGTTTGTCGATAGAGGCACGCAGTATCGTCCGGCTATTTTTTATCATAACCAAAAAGAGAAACAAATAGCAGAAGCGGCTAAAAAAGATCTGCAAGCCTCCGGTGTGTACGATAAGCCAGTAGTGATAGAGATCGTACCGGCGAGTACTTTTTATCCTGCTGAAGAGTATCATCAGGACTACTATAAGAAAAATCCACTACGTTATAAGGCTTATACCTTTAATTCAGGTCGCTATCAGTTTATCGAGAGCGTCTATGGCAAGGACTATGAGCTAGATTTTAGTCAGTTTAAGCCCAAAGATAGCGAAGTCACTATAACTAATACCCAGACAATGAGCTCAACGACAACTGCAAACTCAGGCTTTAATCCTGCGTCATTTGTTAAGCCTAGCAAGGAAGAGCTCAAGCAGTCTTTAAGTGACATACAGTATAAAGTCACGCAAGAGGACGGTACTGAGCGCGCTTTTAATAATGAGTATTGGGATAATAAAGAGCCCGGATTATACGTTGATGTGGTTTCAGGTGAGCCGCTATATTCTTCTCGCGATCAGTATAAGTCTGGGACTGGTTGGCCAAGCTTTACGCGGCCACTGAGCCCAGAGATGGTCGTTGAAAAAGAAGACAAAGGGTTTTTCTCAACTCGTACCGAGATTCGTAGTCGCTATGCAGATTCACACGTCGGCCATGTCTTTAATGACGGTCCTGCGCCAACGGGCAAGCGCTATTGTATGAACTCAGCGGCGATGCGCTTTATTCCTTTAGCGGATATGGAAGCAGAAGGCTATGGTCAGTGGATTGATGACGTAAAAACGAGCTAAGCTGAGCTTTGATGTTTAGTGTGAGGTATCTAATATGAAAAAAGACGCAATTAAGCGTCCTTTTTTTTTAATACAAATTAAGAAGAATCAAATTAAAACGCTGTCTTGCGCGCTGGTAGCGCATTTAAAAACTCATTACGTGCTTGGTTATCATGTACATATTCGCCAAGCATAGCCGTGCTACGAGTCGTAGAGTGCTGCTTATTGACACCGCGCATCATCATACACATGTGTGAGGCATCCATAACCACTGCCACCCCGCGGCAGCCAGTCACATCCATAATAGCCTGTGCCACTTGCTCGCTGAGGTTTTCTTGAATTTGCAGGCGACGCGCAAACACATCTACAATCCGCGCAAACTTTGATAACCCTAACACTTGTCCGTTAGGCAGATAGCCGATATGCGCAAGGCCATGAAAAGGCAGCATATGGTGCTCACATAGAGAATAAAACTCTATATTCTGAACCAACACCAGCTCCCGGTTACTCGATGGAAATACCGCATCGTTGACGACATCGGCTAGGTTTTGATGATAGCCTTGGGTCAGGTGAGCAAAAGCCTTTGCTGCCCGCATAGGCGTATCTTGTAAGCCTGGACGTTCTAGGTCTTCACCAGTCGACTCTATCAGTTGACGATAAGATTCGATGGTTTCTTGATAGTTTGATGCTAGAGTTGAGTCATTACTCATAATTTTGACAGCCATCCAAAATGTGGGTATCGCTTAACGCTAAAGCCTCTCGCGCCCAAGACAGTTTATGTTGGGCTGCTGAGGATTTATGAAGAAAGTGCAAGCTTGGAAGGGTTGTGATTATACTTGAAATCAGCGCAACTTCATACCGCTGTCGATTGCGCTAGCAGTATTTAAGTTTACGACTGTTTACTTAAATTGATTCGTGTATAATGAGAACCCGTAGATTTAGATAATTATAACTGCTTTATAAGGACCTATTATGTTACTTCAAGGCCAACGTTTTGTCGTTACTGGTATCGCCAGCAAACTCTCTATTGCTTGGGCTATCGCTGAGGCATTACACCGCGAAGGTGCTTCATTAATTCTGACTTACCCTAATGACAAAATCAAAAAACGCGTCGATATGGCTGCTGAGAAGTTTGAAGCAGATTTAGTCCTTGAATGCGATGTCGCCTCTGACGACTCTATCGCTGCTTGCTTTGAGCAAGTGACAAACCATTGGGGCGATGGTATCGATGGGGTGGTGCATGCTATTGGCTTTGCCCCTATGGAGCAATTAGATGGCGATTTTGTTAGCGCTACCACCCGCGAGGGCAGCCAAATCGCTCATGATATCTCAAGCTATAGCTTTGTGGCTTTAGCTAAGGCCGCCCGCGAATTATTAGCGATGCGTCACGGTTCCATGTTGACGCTAACCTATGAAGGCAGCATCTCAGTACTACCCAATTACAATGTCATGGGCATGGCAAAAGCCAGCTTAGAGGCGAGCGTGCGCTATCTAGCAACATCGATGGGCGCTGAGGGTATTCGGGTCAATGCTATCTCAGCAGGGCCTATCCGTACACTTGCTGCTAGTGGCATCAAGTCTTTTCGTAAGATGCTCGATATCAGCGAAAAAATCGCACCTCTACAGCGCAATATCAATCAGATGGAAGTTGGTAATGCTGCGTTATTTTTACTGTCTCCTTGGGCATCGGGTATCACTGGCGAGATTATGTTCGTGGATGCAGGTTTCAACACCGTCGCAATCAGCGAGCAGCTGATGATGCTAGATGAAGCGGATAAATAACGTAGATTACTGCTGGTTCATTACTCTTAGCGCTAGAGTGTCGTCCTAAATAGCTAGCCCCAAAAAGCTATTATAGTGCTGGTTATCTTATATTAAGGCAGCGAATAGGCTGCCTTTTTTTATGGGCAGTGTTTTAGTGTATGATGAGCTGTTTTGAATCAGCGCGTAGACGAGAGCTATGATAACTAAACTACCGAAATGGATACTCTGGGGCGGGGCGGTGCTAGCGTTCAGTGCTGGCAGCGTCAACAGTGTGGCGCTTATGGGTTTTACCAATTTATCCGTGTCGCATGTGACGGGTAATGTAAGTTTATTCTCGGCGGCCATCGCGCATTTTGATGGTCCTAGTGTCTTATTCATTGGCGCTTCTTTAATCGCTTTTTTGATAGGCGCGGTGTTAAGCGGCTTTATCATCGGACAAAACTCTTTAAAATTAGGCCGGCGTTACGGACGCGCGCTATATTTAGAAGCACTCCTGTTAATAGCGAGCTACTGGCTCTATCAGCAGCATGCCTATCTAGGTCAGCTCACTGCGGCAATGGCTTGCGGATTACAAAATGCCATGGTAGCGACTTATAGCGGCGCGGTGATTCGTACCACGCATCTGACGGGACTGACCTCAGATATGGGCGCGGCTATCGGTAATTGGCTGGCAGGACGCGCTATTAGTAAGCCCACTTTAGGCTTTCAGGCCATTATTTGGTATTGCTTTTGTGGCGGCGGGGTAGTCGGGGCTTTTTTATTTGCTAGAGTTGATTATGCCGCCTTTATCGTTCCTATTGTTATCGTCTTAGCAGCAGCATTTATATATAACCAATCCTTAGATCAGCTACCTGAGAGACGTCCTCCTGCTTTGTAAAATTTGTCTCGCTTGCATACAGAGCATACCATCTACTCACTAAAAAGCGCCTATCAATATGATAAGCGCTTTTTAATTTTGATAGTCTATTAGCAATTTTATAAGCGATGTAAGTTTAGTAGCTATAATCAGTACCTATAAAAAGCTAAATTTTTAACTGTTTTATTCATTCTCATCTTCATGATCTTCATGCTCGTGCATACCTTGCATCATATCGAGAGCTGAATCGTCAGTACGTTGTTGATCCTTTTCAGATAGGCCATCTTGATTAATATCGTTAGGTGCCATCTTGGTTGTTGCATCAGTTTTATCACGATTTGACATAAAGTACTCCTAGTTAATGTTATTCCATATTTATTTATAGTATCCAAAATAGTATGGTTCAAGCAATAAGATATGTACACGGTATAACTGCATAACTTTCGTGACTAAGTGTAACATTTCTCTCTACACTGCCGACACTGCTGAGACAGTACCTCTTTGAATAGAGCTCATTTAATAAGTGCTGCAGTCTTTTAGCCACTAGTAGCTATAATCAGGCAGGTTAAAAATCATCAGCAATATTCACCCACACCCAGCCGTTCTCCAGCCACTCCATTAAGTCATCGGGATCGATGTCTGCAACATCATCCGCCTGCAAAGCTTCACCATCTGCCAAGCGCTGCAATGTCTGTTTGGCAATAGTATCTAGACCATCTAGGCGTTGACCATTAGCGTACAGGATGAGTTCACCGGCATGTTTATGATAGAGCAGCCGATTGCTGTAATCTGCTTGCAAGGTCGCGCCTTCCGTTATGGCTTGCATGAGCTCATCGGTCGTTAGAGTCTCCTCAGGTACGAGCGCGTCATATTGACGCTTGCTGACGACCTCAGATACTGCCTGACGAATGATATCGTCACCACGCTCAGACTGTAGCATGTGCAAGAGCTGCTCTTTGATCGCACTGATACTCTCTGATTGCAATGCGCCAGATGCCTGTAGTGCTTGCGGCAATAGCAGCGGAATAAACAAATCGCTATCGTTGGTGGCGATATCCGCTAAGCTATCGATAATTTGCATCAAATTTGGACGACGGCAGCCAAAAGAAAAAGTCAGACAATCATCTTGCGCCACGCCGAAATGCGAGAGTTTGGGCGGCACATAAAGCACGTCACCCGCTTCTAATATCTCATCAAAGATGATGTCGCCCATATCATCAAACAGTCTTATCGGCTCATCTGCGACAAACTCCGTATTCTTATCACAGTATTTACCTAGCTGCCAACGGCGAGAGCCATAGCCTTGCGCCAAAAACACATCATAATCATCATAGTGCTTGCCGACCGAGCCGCCTTTAGGCGCGTAAGAGACCATAATGTCATCACGCTGCCACTGCGGAATATAGTCAAACGCTTGCCACAATTGCCCAAGCTCAGGCGACCATTGCTCAAGGTTTTGCACAAGGACTGTCCACTGCGCTGGCAGGTTGTCAAAGTCGGTTTCGCTTAAGGGGCTTTTTTTGAGTTGCCACTGCGGCTCATCGACAGGCTTAGTTGCCGCTTGAGTAAGCAGGCGGGCAGAGGCCTCTTCTTCAAGCGCTAGGCCGAGCATATCTTCTGGCTCAAACATACCGATTAGTTGCGGCAGACCTTGCTTGATCAGCAATGGCTTTTTTTGCCAATACTCGTTTAAGAATTGCTCAGGGGTCATATTATCAGGTAAACAAAGGGGTATAGCGCTCATTGGTAAATCCATATAAAAATTAGGAAAAATTAATAGTCAGGATGACTTTATAGGAGAGTTTTAATCGTTTATGATGACTTTTCGATAGCTTAATACAAAGACTATCGGCTTATCTTAAAATTATAGGAAGTTTATGAAAAAGTTGCATTTCATCGTCATTATCGCCAGCGTATTTGTCCTACAAGCTTGTGTCCACAAAATTGTCACTGTACCTGCCAAAGTCGCTTATAAAACCACCAAAGGCGTAGTCAAAGGCACGGTCGCGGTCGGCAAGGCTATCATACCAGGCGATAGTGATGACGATGATGATAAAAAGGATAAAAAATAAAACCTTACTTATCACCTATGAGTTTTTAAGATCATCATAGCATGCAAAGTAAGGTTGTTTTTTTATGGACTTAGGCGAATGTATAGCCAGTTTGAACAAATAGAGATGAGGCAATTGTGCCTTATCTCTATTGTTTTAAGGTATTCAATTCACCTTAGCAAACTTTAAAGCTTTGCTATCCAGTCTTGAATAGCGCGTGCTTGCTCAGCAGCGTTACCCGTATAAGTAGCTGGCGTCAGCTCGCGCAGGCTTGCTTTGTCGCTATCTGAGACAGCAGCCAACTCATCGCTCTCTACAAAGGTGAGCATGGCTTCGCGAGTCATAGCATTACCGCGAGTCAAGGCTTTGAGCTTCTCGTATGGGTTTTCGACACGGTAGCGGCGCATGACTGTTTGGATCGGCTCGGCAAGTACCTCTTGCGCTTGCTCCAAGTCATCATTTAAACGCTGAGGATTGACTTCTAATTTGCCTACACCTTTTAGGCACGCATCATAAGCAATCATACTTTGCGCCAGGCCGACACCGATATTACGCAGTACTGTAGAATCTGACAAATCACGCTGCATACGCGAGATAGGCAGCTTTTCCCCTAAGTGCGCTAGCATGGCATTGGCCACGCCCAAGTTGCCTTCTGAGTTTTCAAAGTCAATCGGGTTGACCTTGTGCGGCATGGTAGATGAACCGACTTCGCCGTCTTTTAGGCGCTGCTTAAAATAGCCTAAGCTAATATATTGCCAAATGTCACGGTTAAAATCGATTAATATAGTATTAAAACGTTTGACCACATCAAACAATTCAGCGATATAATCATGTGGCTCAATTTGAGTCGTATAAGGGTTAAACGTCAGCTCTAAGCTTTGATTGATAAACTGCTCAGCATGACTTTGCCAGTTGACTTCTGGATAGGCTGATAGGTGAGCATTGTAGTTACCGACTGCGCCATTGATTTTACCGAGTAGCTCAACCTGACCGATTTGCTTAATTTGACGAGCTAAGCGATAAGCGACATTGGCCATCTCTTTACCTAGCGTCGTTGGGCTAGCAGTTTGACCGTGCGTGCGTGACAGCATGGGCTGATCAGCGTGAGTAATCGCCAAGTCAACGATGCTATCGGTCACTTGCTGCATTTTAGCAACCACAAGCTCGCGGCTGTCTTTGAGCATAAGCGCATAAGACAAATTGTTAATATCTTCACTGGTACAAGCAAAATGGATAAACTCCAAGCTGTCTTCTAGCTGCTGATTGCCGCGAAACTTATCTTTGATAAAGTACTCAACCGCTTTGACGTCGTGATTAGTCGTCGCCTCAATATCTTTAATCGCCTGCGCGTCACTTTCACTAAAATCATCGACAATACTATCCAAAAACGCATTGGTCTCGTTATCAAATGCTGCTAACTCACCAATCGCGCTATTATCAGCCAAAGACTGTAACCAACGAACTTCAACGGTTACGCGAGCTTTGATCAAACCAAATTCAGATAAGTATGGACGCAAGCTGTCAGCTTTGCTGGCATAACGGCCATCAATTGGGGAGAGTGCGGTAAGTGGGGTCATGGTATCGCCTTTGAATGAACAGAAAGTGAATGACTGCTTACGACAGCAGTAAATTTTGGTGGCGCAATTATAGCAAAAACCGATGCAAAAAAGGGAGTGTCAGCGATATTTCCCACGAATTAATAGTACGTCAAAGACAGATATCAACGTCAATAGATTTGGGAGAAATTGAATAGAGAGAGGAGTCAAAAACGATTGAGGATCATAATCCAAACGCGAACGGACGACATGACAAGCGGAGCAGTAACGGTTGCTACTGCCGCTTGTCAAAAATTAAATGCTATCTAAAAACCGCAAGGCGCATCAATCGATGCAATCACGCCGCCGCCTAAACATACTTCATCGATATAGAATACCGCAGACTGCCCAGGCGTTACTGCGCGCTGCGGCTCATCAAAAACAACCTTGACCTCAAGGCCTTGCTCATCGATAGCAAAAACTGTGCAGGCTTGATCGGGTTGACGATAGCGTGTCTTTGCCATACAGCTTAAACCTTCGCTAGTAAAAACAGCTTTGGGTGCAGCACCATCGACCCAATCCATTTTATAAGCTTGCAGCTCATTACTCATCAGCATTGGATGCTCATGCCCTTGACCGACGATTAGCTGGTTTTTCTCTAAATCTTTAGCAAGGACAAACCAAGGCTCCTCAGGACGATCTTTTACACCGCCGATACCGATACCGCCGCGCTGACCTAAGGTGTAGTACATTAGCCCATCATGCTGACCGATAACATGTCCATCGTCAGTGATGATATCGCCTTTTTGGGCAGGCAAGTACTGCTGCAAAAAGTCCTTAAAGCGGCGCTCACCAATGAAGCAAATACCGGTTGAGTCTTTTTTCTTCGCGGTCACTA
>OAOU01000045.1_pt1 | contig 27335 bp, 30 predicted proteins | sample 1470821 | NCBI WGS metagenome assembly OAOU01 (sample SAMEA3275579, study PRJEB22092) | marine metagenome | biome: ENVO:00000447 MARINE BIOME; feature: ENVO:00002042 SURFACE WATER; material: ENVO:00002010 SEAWATER | collected 2014-06-20T12:30:00+00 | depth 0 m
ACTCTCCCCTTGTGTATAGTCATATCGTTATGATTCTATTGTAATAGATAAATAGTAATGGTCCTTTTAGTCTGTGTATTTACTATATTTGTTAAGTAATACATAATGTTACTTATACTTCTATATACGTCATCAAATATAACTATAGGAATATTTTGGATAGGAGAGAGGTTTTATGACTTTTGCCAGTTTGGGACATGAAGTAAAGATTTTAAGAAAGAAAAGAGGATTTTCACAAAAAGAATTAAGCAGCGGAATTTGTTCGCAAGCACAAATAAGTAAGATTGAAAAGGGGGATGTTTATCCACTAGCACCTACTTTGTATGAAGTAGCCAATAGACTAGGGGTTGACATAAATTATTTTTTTGAAAGGGCTCTAATGGAGCGACTAGATTATATAGAAGAGGTTTATTATCAAATTAGACAAGCTATCAATAAGTATGAATACGGAAAAGTAAAAGAGATTATTAGAATCGAAGTAAAGAGTCCAATATATAATAAACACTTGAATTTCAGGCAATTTATTATGTGGCATAATGGTATTTGTACCTATCATGTAGATCAAAATGTGGAAAAGTCATTAAATTTATTAGACCAAGCATTTAACCTGTCTCATACTAAGAAGTATTATAGCGAAAGAGAAATCGAGATCTTAAATAGTAAAGGTGTAATTTTTTTACTAACCGAAAGGTACCTTGAAGCTATTGAATTATATCAAGTGCTACTTTTGGAACACGGAAAACTAAAATCTGAAAAAGATCCTACAATAGCAATACGACTTTACTATAATCTGGCTAAGTCACTAAATAAAAATAAAAATTTCGATGAGTCAATTAAAGTTGGTGAACAAGGCATCAAATATTGTGTAAATAAAAATAGCATGTATCTTTTGGGACATTTATATTTTCAAATAGGCTTTAACTACTTTCAAATGGAACTTAAGAAAGAATCCAATTACTATTTTTCAAAAGCCCATACAATATTTGACCTTCAAAATAAATCAGATTTTAAAGAGCATATTACTAAAAAGTTCTTAAATAAAATCAATTAAAACCAGTTACAGTTAATAAGGCAATGACAATTCCGACCACTTACGCGATCTCCAGTTATTATTGAGCACTTTAGCTCCTTCTTACTGAAAATCGATCAGTAAACTTGGCATAAATCGACCAATCTTTCAGTACATTTATCAAAGAAAATAGAAAAACAGACTTTAATAATCTCGACTCTAGAGATGGAAGAAGCTTCAGAAAAGATTGAAACGTGTTTTTCAGAAACAGATACTGCCATTACACTCTTTTATCAGTGTGTCGTTCCATGATTCCTTACGTCAAAGAACTAATTATTCCCCCTAATACGGCTCGTTTAGTATTATATAGACGTTTATGCAGAATACTCTCTAAAATAGCCAAACCTTTCAATAAGTAAAAAGAGTTTGGAAGTTCTCACTTCCAAGCTCTTTAATATGAATATATTTTATATAATGGACTCTTTCATTTCATTTAATCTAATCTAGTTTTTGCTTCAACTCTTCTGAAAGAATTCTGGCACCTTTAGGGCTTAAAACAATATTACCACTCCCAAGTAAGAAGTTATTAGAGGATACCTCACCTGTCACAGCACATGCTTGTTCACTTGGCTTATACTTTTGAAATACGATTTGCCCATCATCCAAAAATATTTCAAGTGGATCTCTTTCCCGAATACCAAATGTTCGACGAAGTTCAATCGGAATCACAATTCTTCCTAACTCATCGACTTTCCTAACAATTCCTGTTGCTTTCATTTTCTTCCTCCTCTTTTTAGCTATCTCATTCCTAACCAATGACCAAAGCAGCTAAAGTTTAACTTTTGATTAGAATCCTTACCTAAAAATACTTTATGTTTAGTATTTTACTATATATCAAGGTAAAATATTGAATTTATGGGATTTATAACATGAAGTGAGTATCGCGCTTTTAAAGAAGGAGTACTTCAAGTTTATAATAAGCCCCTTTAACAGCGCTTAAAAAGCCATGCAATTCTTCCAACATAACGGATCCAGTATGTTAAGATATGTAGGATAGATTCCCATATATTGAAAGGATGAACATAGATTGGAAGACAAGTTACATTATCTATTAAACAATTTTCGCGCAATGTATAAAGTATTAGAAAACGATTGGGAAAGATCCGCCCAAAATATGGGGATTACGAAAGCTGAACAGCACCTTCTATGGATCGTTTATTCAGAAAAAGAAGTAACGGTTAGTCGCTTATCCGATTTATGTTTATTAAAAGTCTCCACCGTGATGCAGGTTCTTAAAAGAATGGAAGAAAAGAGGCTCATCAACCAAATCAAGCGCCAGGAAGACCGTAGAGTAACCTATGTCAGTATGACCACACTTGGTTATGAAACGATTCGAACCTCTACGACCTTTGAATACCATTTCCTAAACTACTTTCAAGAAATGGACGAATCAAAAAGAACCCAGATCCTCGATTGTGTCCAAGATCTGAATCGTCATTTTTACGGCGATGCATTCGTTCAGTGGGTTGAAAAAACAGATCCCAAAACGCCATCTCTTTCAAAGTAAAAGAGAGGCGTTTTTAATTTGTTTTTTTCACTTTTTGAGCACCATTCGTTTCATTTGGGATTGTTTTATACGATGAAGATAAGTTTGCAAGAACTCCTCCGTTACTTTAACCGGATAATACCCCATCCGGTCTTTCAAGATATTTTCAATAATCCACACCTTTCGCGTTGCTTTTTTATATTCCTCATAACTTTGATGCTGAATTTCCTCTAAAGCTTGATCACTTTTCCTTTCCTCGGCTTTATAACTAATAACACGTAAATGATAGACTTCAGAGCGATAAGAGCGAGCGTACTTCAACAAAAAGAGAAGATCAACCGTTTCAAAAGTTAACAGTTCATCAGTTGTCAAAAAGATTGCTGCTTCATCTGGCGTCCTTTCAATCATATGATCCACACGTTTGTGTTCATCTAAAACGTGTTTTTCATCCAGCCTCATTTCGCAAAACGAACAATAGTCCCCTTGAATATCCGTCCCACAATAGCCACAGGTTTTCATGTTCCCACCCTTTCCAAGTTCGCTTTCATTCAACGGAAGTAAAGAGGGGTAATATCCCTCTCAAATGAGCTCTCCTCTCTCACCCATGAAACCAATCAATAGCTCAATCTCTTTCGTGTATTCGCACCGTACGGATATCGCAAAGTTATACGGATGCAGATAAAAAACGGCTTTCTCTCCCGTATCCTCATCTCTCGTGATAAACGTAAAGGTTTGCTCATGAAAGCCCGTAAACGTAACTTCTTGATAGTTTTCTTGATGTTGTTCTTTAATTATCTTTTGCATGTTTGAAACAATCTCGTTCTCCATTTCTTTTAAGCTTTTCATTTTTGACGCCTCCTTTGAATTTTCGCCCCCAGAAGGGGGCGATCCTTTTCTAATATTCAGGCCAATGGCGTTCCTAAAATATAATCCGAGGCTTTTTGCGCTTGTGCCGCAGCTTGCATCACCAGGCGATGATCTTCTTTTAAAGAGCGCAACCAGGATTGGATATAGCTGGCACTATTCTTAATGGTGCTGTTATCAATGCCTGAAACCCCACACAACATAGCTGCCCCCATCTCAGCGACGAGTTCTTCTTTCGAATACACCTCGTCGCCAAATGCGACACGCTGCGTGGTAACACCTGGGCGAGCGAGGCGTTTTTTATGGCCTGTGCTGTGCACCATTTCATGAAAAAGGGTGGAATAGAATTCTTCAGCCATTTCAAAATCATGTAAAGGCGGAACGTTTATGCGATCAAAGGTTGGAGTATAGACGGCCTGTCCAGATTCAAAGGTAAACTCTGGAGCATTTAGGTACCCTTTATAAATCGCTTCAGCTTCTGCAATCGGATCATGGTCAAACGTGGTTGCATCTCGTTTACTTTCTAAGCCCTCCACCTGCGTTTCAATATGAAAAACACGATAGTAACGTAAGAAAGGAACTGTCTCGGTTTTCTCACTTTCCTGATCTTCTTTTTCAATCCACTTCCAAAAGACAACGATGTGAGAGCTTGCTCCCTTTTTCACCTTTCCACCGGCTTCTTGAATTTGCTTGAAGGTCGCATATTCACCCGGCTCTAATAAGAAGGCATTAATGCCGCGATAAGCTTTTTGCGTTTTCCAATTCACTGCTCCTCCGTTAATCCAGGGCTGCCGCCATGGAATCACACCCTGCTCTAACTGCCCAATGATTTTCTCCGTTACGATCTCATAAACGTTTTTCTTCATTTCGCCCTTCCTCCTTTGGTTTTTCCTTTTGACTGAAGAACCGAGTCTGTCCCTCAAAAGGGAGAATTTTTTCCCTTTTGACGTGAAGAACGAAAAGCGAGCATCTTCAGGGGATCAAGGGATAAAAGCAGGAAGTTTTTTCAGTTGCGTAGCGTTCGTAGGAAAAAAGTTTTTGCGCCCCTTGAACGCCTGAGCCCTGACTTGGTGAGGAAAGGAAAGGTTCGGGTGTCCTTTCCTTTTCGAACCCTTAGTCAGCTTGCGAGCTTTACGATTCGGAAGGCAAAAGGAAAAATGAACAATAAAAGAGCAGCCTCAAGGCTGCTTTCTTTGCATTAAGAGGTTGCCGTCATCGGCTACTCGTAAAGAAATCACCAGGAACCTACGGACTGACCGAAAGCGACATATGATTTCGGATCAGCCCGTCGTTATCGGGGATTTTAGAGGAGAGCGAGATGCCATAGGCTGTTTGCTAGCGTTTGGGGCTAGCTTATCAGCCTGTGAGCAGACCCTTGTGGTGACCCAACTAAATCCATAAAGAATGTAAATAACTCAAGAAGATCGATCGTCTTTATAGACACGAATAAGTAGTCAATAAAGGACAAACCAGATGAAGTAAATCAGATAAAAAATCTCCTCACTCAGAAAATCCCTTCTGAATTTTGAACAGATGAAAGAAACCCCTCCCATTCAAACTCCAACACCACAAAAAAAGAGAAGGCTCCCCTTCTTCGAATAAGCAAACAACGGCTGCTTAAGCAGCCGACAAGCAGGCTCGATGCCTGCTTCCATCAACAAAAGCGTAGCTTTTATCCATGCGAAACCGAGGCGACGATTCTTCGCCGCCTGGCGTGTCTACAAATGTCCCTTTTCTTTTAGACTATAATGGTCCCCGTTATGTGTCACAATCACGTGGTCCAATACATCAATGCCAAGCAGTTGACCGGCCTGGACAAGACGCTTTGTGACGTTCAAATCTTCCATGCTTGGGGTCGGGTCGCCACTCGGATGCTGATGACTCAGTACAATCGAGGCGGCGTTATTTAAAATCGCTGTTTTAAATACTTCTCTAGCGTGCACAATACTCGCATTGATGCTGCCAACGTGACAGCGATGAGCTGCCGTTACCTGATTTTTCGTGTTCAAACAAAGAACCAAAAAGACTTCACGGTCTTCATCCCCAATCAGCGTCCCAGCAATGTTCGCGGCGTCATCAGGGGAACGTATTGCCCCAATCGCAAAAGGTGTCGGCACTTCTTGAACCACTTGTTTAATGCGAATCACTTCAAAAATGACGTTAAGACCAATGCTCTTCTCTTCTGACGGTGTGTTTTTTTCTTCCTGTAACTCCCGTTTGAATTCCATGTTCTTCATTGAAACAAAAGCGTTCATAAGCTTGTCCTCCTTTTTTGTTTTGCCAGGCGGGCGCTGATTCCCGAAAGGGTATTTTTTTGCCTTTTGGCACGTAGGACGAACAAATCGCCTCACCAGACGGTCAAGGGATAAGACCAACAGTTTTTGACGGCACCTTGTCAAAAAGTTTTGGGCCCCTTGACTGGCTGGTGATCCGTCTTAGGTTCAAACCGGGAAGAGATCGAGGCTCGCCCGGATTGAACCTTAGTCGGATGGCGCTTTTGTATGCTCCGCAGGGCAAAAGAAAAAAAGCATAAAAAAGAGGCAGCCCATAGGCTGCCTTCCATGGCACTCTTCTCTTTGGCTCGTTCGGTCCGGCGCTTTGCGCAAAGGGACCAGGAACGTACGGACTGTTAGCGAGGGCTTACAGACCGTTGTTATCGGGCACTTTAGGATCGAAGCGACACCTACAGAATGACAGAAAGCGTGTTGGGCTTTCTGATCAGTCTGTCAGTGCTGCCGCCATAGTGATGTTTTCAAAGAACTTTTCTTGAGAAAAGAAACTCGCCTTAAGGCTCATAAATAGTCCATGTGCTACTATTTACCAAGATAGATAAAGGATATATCTACCTACTAATCGCCCTGATCGGGGGTGATATAGAATAAGGGAAGTCTTTGAAAGGTTGCATCTTCTGATTAATTCTGGACACCTTGCAGTTTACACCACGATGAGCATTTTAACGTCTCGTTTGGAGCAAAAAAATAGAGAAAAGACTGTGCAGGTCTTTTCTCTATTTTTGAAGTATCTTTTCAAATTATATAGAATTATTTTTTCAATTTTTTATTTAAGTTTAGAGCCTTTATTAAAGCCTCTTCATCCTTTAATATATCGTTTGGTTTTACGCCTTCTCCAAGTATATATCCTTGAAAATCTAACCCTATGAAATTGCAAATGTAAGAAAATTGCTGGATCAAAGGAAGACCCTTTATCTTAGGTGCATCTCCTCCAACAGCGATAACATAAGCCTTTTTATTAGCCATTCTAGTTTTGAAATTTGGATACCTTTCATCCCTAACCGTTTGTGACCATCGATCAATAAAAGATTTCATAATGCCTGACATCCCATACCAATAGATTGGTGTAGCAAAAATAAGGACGTCGCTTTCCAAAACCAAATCAATCAGATGATCATAATCATCAGAAACATAATCAAAACCGTTTTCTTCGTGTCGTTGATCAATAATATCTTTTATTTGATAATCTTTTAAAAATATTTTTTTCACCTGTAGACCTTTAACAACGTGGTCAGTCAATAATTCCGTATTCCCATCAGCTCTTGAACTGCCATATAATACTGCAATACTCATGTTATACCGCCTCATACTTAAGATTGGAATTCTCTTTTCTCTTTACTACCACAACTTGAAGACCAAGCCCTAGTAGCATTAGTCCTCCCATGCAGATGAATCCGATACTTGGAGAGAAAATATCAATTAAAAGTCCTAGCCCACTAGCTAATATAGCTTGTAAGAAGAGGGCAATCCCCATCCAAACAGATAAGGCCCTTCCCATTAGAGGTTTAGGAACAATTTCCATTAACATAGTGTTCATAATGATTCGTAAAGATGAATTTGACAATCCAATAAGAAAACTACCCAGATAAATTACCAAGACCACATTATTAACAGCAAGACCAAAGAGAGTTAAAACTGCAAGTATAAATATCATACTAACAGCCTTGTTTCCGGATATTTTCCTTGCAAAAGGTGCAGCAATGAAACCAGATAATAAGCCCCCAATCCCATACGCCATGTCTGAGAAACCAAACACGACAGAATCTGCGTTTAGTGTATCACTGACATACCCTGGAAGGACTACATTATAGATCATGGTGGCGACTAATGGGACAATTGATACGATTCCTAACAAGAATGTCATTTTATGAGATCTTAAATATTGAAGGCCCTTTTTAAATGAATCGGAATAGCTTTCATCACTTCCCTCAAGAGCAATCGACTGGTATTTAACGAACATTACCAATAGACTACTAAACACAAACATTAAGGAATTCATGAGTAAAATAACTTCAAATCCAAAAAATTTATAAATGAAACCAGATGCAGCACCAGCCATAAACATTCCTACTTGAAGGCTAATTTCAATAAGGGAATTTCCTTTAGAAAGCTCTTTCTCCGGTAATAATTCTTGTATTAAACTTCTCGATGCTGACATGTATATGCTCCAACCTATCCCATTGATTATAGCGAAAGCATAGATATAGCCAATTGAAAATCCATCAAAGATAAATAAACCAGTTAAAGCAGCAATCGTAATTGCTCTTAAAATAAAGGTTGCCTGAATGACACTTTTTCGATTAAATTTATCTGTGATTATACCTGTGAAGGGAGATACTAAAAAACCTGATATGACATTAATAGATAACATGAGACCGATTGCTCCTACTGATCCTGTTTCATCTAATAAATACCAATTTGCCCCGATTGTACTCATACCTACTCCAAAACCAGAAATAATATCTGCTAAAAAAAAGAACAAAAAATTCTTTCGTATAAAAGACATATCTTCACCTCTCCTATTTTTTCATTTATGCGTCTTTCCTAAAATGCTATAGCAGTCTCATTAAACAGTAAAACTGAATATATGAATCGCTTCCATCGGAAAATTCGATGCTATCAGTAGACTTCAAAAATTTACTAATATGTAGTCCTATCTCAAAGAAAAGAACCCCTCATTACAATAAAGTAATGAGGGGTTTTCACCTGGTAAACCTCTACATCAATATTATTAATGGTTTTATTGGTATTGCAGTTTAATTCGGTTAATTAAGCTTAGTGCGTTATGTTTAGCCTCTTTAGAATTTTGTCCAGTAGTGATCACATACCCTAGACGATCATCAGAGCTTTCAGGAACTTTCACCACATCACCAGTTTTTACAGCAATGTCGTATTTCAACATATTTAAGTCATTCGCAATCTCCTCTTCACCGTGAATAGAAGAGATAATGCCCTCTCTATCTGCTGTTAAATAAGCGATAGAAGTGGCTTTCTTTTGGATATGAGACTCAGTAATAGGTAAATCCAGATAGAAGTTTACCGTTTCATCGAAGATATCTAAACCGTAGGAGGTATGCAATAATTCGGAGGATATTTTATCTCCCCCAGGCCTACCATTCACCTCAATGATCTTAGGGCCATCTTTCGTTAACTTTAATTCAACATGACTTGGCCCATTATCGATTCCAATCGCACGCAAAGCTTGAACACAGACGCGAATCATATCATCAATCTTATCGTTCTCTACAGATGCAGGAACAGTGTGTGAGATTTCCACAAAAAAAGGAAGATCAGAAGTAAGTTTCTCTGTCACTGATGAAAACACAACTTCGTTGTCCTTCAAGAAAAATTCCACACTAAATTCTGGACCAATTAAGTATTCTTCAATGAGATATTCTTTTCTTACATCAAAATCCATATAGGTCTTTTTGAACTCTCTTAGTTTCTCAAATGCTGTTTCTAATTGTTTGTCATTTTCGATAAAATAAACGCCTTGACTACTGGCACAATTTGTAGGCTTAAGCACTACGGGATAGGTGATTCTTTTAGCAGCTTGTATCGCTTCCCTTAAGCTGGATACCTTTTGATATTTTGCACTCGGTACTTTATGTTGCTCATACACCTCACGCGCTAAATCTTTATTTCTGGCATTATTTGCTGCTTGAGAAGATATCGTCTTTAGCGATAGCCTTTCGGCTACCTCAGCTGTTAAATGCGATGCATAATCAGTCGCAGGGATTAACGCATCAATTTGACCGTCATAAGAAGATTCTTTAATCGCATTGTAAATCGATTCTGCACTTCTTATGTCAGCTACTAAAAAGTCATGATAATAGTTTTCATACCCATACTTCTTAGGATTATCAATAGAAGAGCCTATTGCGATGACCTTACACCCTTTTCTATGCGTTCTTTCTACAAAATCAATGCCATAAAAGCTCGGCTCTACGAATGCTACAATTTTTTCTTCAACCATGGTGTACACGATCTCCCTTCACATGAATTACTAGAAATGAAGCTATATACTTACTTTCTCACCTATCATACTGTCAATTTTCTCTCTTAAAACCTTTGAACTAAATCCTAGATATTCTAGCGTCTCCTGATGGGTACCCCGTATATTAGCCAAACTTCATCATGTTGAGAATAAACTTAATGATGCTTGAGTTGTAATATATTCACAATTCGCGTCAACAACTTTATTCTATGATAATATGTAACTATATCCCAGTTAAAAAAACCGATTGAACCCATCGGAAAACTTGATAGGAGTAGATTTGAATGGATATGAAGCAGTTATCCACCTTTCAAACAGCGAGTGAGACATTAAATTTCACCAAAAGTGCTAAGATATTAAACTATGCTCAATCTAGCGTAACCTCCCAAATAAAAAGCTTAGAAGATGAACTTGGTGTAAACCTTTTTGAAAGGTTAGGAAATAAACTGGTGTTAACTCCATTCGGGGTTAAGTTTAAGGTTTATACTGATAGTATTATTTCTCAGTATCATTCGGTATTGGATGAAATTAACTGTGATAAAAACATGACAGCAACAGTAATCGTTGGCGCTACTGAAAGTCAATGTGCTTATAAATTGCCGACTGTTTTAACTGAATTTAAAACATTGTTCCCAAAGGTCCAGGTAATAGTGAAACCTATACATAATCTCGAACAAATACAGGCGGACCTTCAAAATGGCGAATTAGATTTCGCATTTTTATTTCGCGAAAAATTCGAAAAGGCCAATGGTCTAAAAATATCGAAATTAGCAAAAGAAAACTTAGTGTTGGTGGCTTCTCCTTTAAATGACGCAAACAATTTGAAAAAACCATCACTAATCGATTTGCAAAATGAAACAATTTTATTAACGGAAAAAGGTTGCTCTTATCGAAATTTATTGGAAAGCATGATAGCTGATTCGAATATGAGTTTTACTTCAACATTCGAAATTACAAATATAGAAACCTTAAAAAATTGTGTTAAATCAAACCTTGGAATTGCCTTGTTACCTTACGGAGTCGTCAAAGACGAAGTGAATAACAAAAAATTAAAAATAATAGACTGGGAACCTACTTCCAATACTGAGATATTTCATTTTGTCTCATGGCATAAAGATAAAAAATTCACCCCATTATTAGAAACATTTGTTTCAGTTAGTGAGAATATTTTTTAATAACAAAAGATCTTGCCTCTCTTGTTCAGAGGCAAGGTCTTTTTAATTTTTGCTTCTACACAAAAGCTAAAGTTAGTGAAGAGATTGATGCTCGCCCGGATTGAGCCTTAGTCGGATGGCGATTTTGTACGCTCCACAAGGCAAAAGAAAAAAACATTAAAAAAGCAGCCCGTAGGCTGCCTTTCATGTCACTATTCTCTTCGGATCGTTCGGTAAGCGTTCGTGCAAAGGGACCAGGAACGTACGGACTGTTAGCGTGAGCTTACAGACCGTTGTTATCGGGCCCTTTACTTTAGGATCGAAACGACACGTACAGAATGACAGAAAGCGTTTTGGGCTTTCTGAACAGTCTGTCAGTGCTGCCGCCCTGAAAATCCTTTATAAGTCGTACTGTAATGATCGTAAAAAAACCTTTTTAGGTAATCGTTCGATTGAGTACTTCAAAAGGACTCTTCAGATAAAAAATAGTAATGTTTCAAGAGTTGTACGTTCTTTGTCGAAATCAACTTATGCTAATATTGTAGTGAAATGAGGGATTCCTATGTCAAAAAGCCAGCCAAACATGAAAGCAAGTACGAAAAAAAGATTGAACGGCGAGGATCCATCTTGAACATCGACGACAAGACATTCCAGTTAGAGTGCATAAATGTAAAAGACTACTTGACCTACTCTCCCTTAAGCCAGTGCCTCGTGACCTTCCAAGAGGGCCAAGAAAACCTTGTAACTGAAGTGATGATAAGAGGGGCGTTAGGCTATGTGTATAATCATCCTGACCACATCGCAAAGGCCAAACAAATTATTAGGGAGCACGGGATGTTCATTGAGGAAAGAGCACATATATGTTTGTTAAAGGGATATCGAGCAGCTGCAACAAAAAAAGTTAATGAAAGTTTGCTTTCAGCAAAAGAAGTAGAGTTACTTCAGCTGATTGCTGATGGATATGAGAGCTACAGTGCCATCGCTATGAAACTGAAGCTAAGTCACAGCACCATTCAAAATCATCACTACAATATTCTAATGAAGTTAAATGCAAAGAGCCGGACGGAAGCGCTGGTTTTAGCCTACAAACATGGTTTGGTTCAGATTTCCTAATAAAAAAACCTTTCGTTAAGAAAGGTTTTTCACCGCCTCTTGTGGCATTTCTTTATCTATGGCAATACTTTTCTTATTGCTGTACGTTCAATACAAAACTGTCATTCTTGCATCCTTCTAATTTTGTGCGTTTTAGATACGTTTAAAAGTACCCCCATCCCAATCATGACGGTCAATAGTGATGATCCTCCATAGCTAATAAACGGAAAGGGAATGCCAGTCATAGGAAGAAGCCCTGTGGCTACTCCCAGATTGACGGATGCTTGGATGCCAATTAAATTCCTCTCCTACAATGGCCATAATAAAATCGGTATGGGCCTCAGGCAAATATCCCATTTTCTGAGCACTCATGCCAAAGCCCCTGCCCCAGATGCCACCGGATGCGATAGCTATATAAGAATTAATCCTCTGGTAGCCACCTTCTGGATTTCAAAAGGATTATATGCGGCCCCAAATCGAGGAAGCAACTGTTACCATCTTCTAAATCTCATGATCTTGATTAAATATATGGGCTTTTTTCAAATAAATATAGTACCAATATACTGGGATATAAAGGAGTAAATAGGAGATAAAGGTCCAATAAATATGCCAACCATTCTCATACTCTGCCTTCCCCATTAAAAGCATGATCCCTTCCAATAAAGTCGTGATTAGAGTGAATATCATGATCTGTGAGACTGGCATTATAATCTTCCGTCTGATGAAATAAATGAACCAGCAAGATAGGACAGGGTACAGCCCTAAATTATATGGAAGAGCCGAAACACCTTCTTCGTCAAAATATGGTTGTAGATGCCAGAAGTTCATATAAAAACCAAGTTCATTAACTGTAAAGGCAACAACAGATGCGAATGGACTGACAATCAAAACAATCTGTGCATCTTTTTTAAATAAATAGCCTCCTAAAATCCAAGGAACTACAAAACCCACTACAATATTGAACACCATTGCCGTTCCCCCACCATCATGATCTAATCACTGTATCAAGGTTTCTTTTATGTACAGCTTCTCTAAAAAGAATCCTTATCATTCAAGGATATTAACATTTTACTTATTTTGTTAATCCATTTCTATTCTTCAAGGTTTTTATCAATAAATTCGTTCTCAACATATCCTCTTTGGCCTGTATCAACAAATAAAACCAATGACTTACCAAATTGATAATCAATCACTGTTACACGACTTCCCTTATCTCCAACGAAAATGGAACCTTTAACCACCATTTTGCTTAGTGCATCATCGTTTTGCACCTTTAAATAATTTAGCATTTCCTGATAACTGGCTTCATCTATTGCAATAAATGTTGATTCAGTTAAGTAATCATTACCTCTTTCAAATAATGTTCTATTTGATCCATCATCTTGAGCATTAATTAAATCACACCCCTTAAATATTCCTACAAACAGTGCGGCGCATATTACAAAGGTCAAAATTTGAGTCCCTTGTTTAATTAAGTCCCACTTCATCATGAAGTACCCCCTTATCACTAAAAGTATCGACACCTAAACATAAATTATTTAAAAATGGAAGGTACTTAAATGAAAAAGCCTACTTTCTCAGTATTAAAATTAAGAAAGTGGGCTTTTTTGTTGCTCCATTAAAACTCCGAGATTGTTGAAGACTTGAAGTCAAGATAATTAGAAACTCTTTTCCTTGAGAACCTATATTTTCAAATACTCTCTCTACCCACCATTAGATTATTATCATGATAACTTCAGAGAGTCTTTTAACTCTTCCTTCAAAAATTCTAACTCGTTGAGATCTGGTATAAAGTATGAAGGTCCGGATACTTCAGGTGTCGTTCCCTTGATTTCCCTAGTTTGAATAGACGTTGAACTTATGGAAGGGAACTCTTTTTGCAGGGCAAGCATTTCACTTGGTTTAAAATTTGTCTCAACGCTATTTTTTAATACCTCTGAAATCTTATTGATTTCAAATAAGGTGTCCCCTGACTTGACCTCATCTAGCGTAGCTTTAATAAACTGTCTTTGGCGTTCCTCTCTTGAGTAGACTGTATTGACATCACGCTTCCTCATTCTTACAAATGCGAGTGCTTCTTCCCCATTCATTTCAGTTATCCCCTCTTCAAAATAAATCCGATCATTCGAATAGTAATTCTTTTCCCAAAATGGATATTTCACATCCACCTCAACTCCACCAATAGCATCAACAATGTCATGAAACCCCTCAAAATCAACGGCTACATATTTATCGATCGGTATACCCAAGAGATCTTCCACCGTTTCTACGGCTAACTTCTTGGCTCCATAATTGGTAAGGTACCCGTATGTATAAGCAGCGTTTATTTTATGAGTTCCAGCGTATTCACTACCAACTTTTTCTACTGGAACTTGTACTTTCGTATCCCTAGGAATACTTGTCATCGTTACTTTCTTTGACTTAGGATCAACAGTTATAACAATTTGGGTATCAGCTCTTCCACCTTTTCCATCTGAGGAATAATCTTCAATTCCTAGTAGCAAAATCGATAGAGGTTCATTTCCTACTTTTACTTTCGTATCTCTTAATTCTGACATATCGTTATCCCGTTCGAGTTCACTATAAGATTCCTTCGCCGTATCATATACTTGAAATCCTAAATAACTACCGATGCAAATAACAATAAAGAAAAGTGAAAAGGTACCAATGAGGATTTTTTTCCTACGCTTTCTTCTTCGTCTATCTTTAAATCTGTCTTTCATCTTTTTCTCCTTTTTCCTGTGGATCGTCAAAACATTATTCACTTAAGTGTTTCCATAATAGGTTCCTGCGCTATAGTGATCTTGCATCGATAGCAACTGAGAAACAGTTAAAAAATGATAGCCTTCCTCTTCAAGGGTAGTTAAGAGCCGTGGTAAGGCATCAGCCGTAGTCGGATGCACATCATGTAAGAGGATGATCGAACCAGATACCACTTCCTTGTTTACCACCTGGTTGATCGCATCAACATTTTTACTTTTCCAATCCAGTGAGTCAACGGACCATAGAATGAGAGAAGATCCGTTACGTCTCGCCACTTTTTCGACTTCTGAATTGATCGCTCCATAAGGCGGTCTGATAAGTGTTGGCGCTTCTCCTGTCGCTTCCTGAATCTTTTGAGTGGAGCTTTGAAATTCTTTCAGTATTTTGGATTCTCCTAATTTCGTTAAGTTCATGTGGTGATCAGTATGGTTCCCAATTTCATGCCCAGCTTTAGCCACTTGCGCAGCAAGAGAAGGGTGCTTTTCTACTTGGCTCCCTAACATAAAAAAAGTAGCTTTCGCTTGATGTTCCTTTAGTACCTTCAACACCCGTGGGGTTACGTCAGGATTAGGTCCGTCATCAAAAGTAAGCGCAACATACTTTTCTCCAGGTTTAAGAATGGGCTGATCACGCTTCGCTGTTGCAGCTGTGCTTTTTTCATCTAAAGGAATTTTAATTTCAATCGGACCCTCCCCTTTTTCGGTTAGGCTAGACTCCTCCAAATAGAGGATAAGCGCATGCTCCTTTGCCAACCAATTCCATGAATCTGGCGCCTTCAATACTTCACTAAGCTTTTGATCAATTAAATGCTTATTGATCCGATCATTTTGTTTTAATTTTTCCTTTATGTTTGAACGAACGCCATCTAAGGTTTGTCCGTATGTAGTGAGTAAATCACTTATTTTTATGCGTTCATGATTGGCATCCATCGTAAAAACTTTGACATGGTTTTCACTAGAGGCTGGATGAACCAAATGATTGGCGTGAAAGATTAAATTTGTTGTATCTTCTGCTCCATGTTTTGCATCTGCTTGAATCGTTAAGTGAGCACGACTTCCCGAACCAAGCTGATCTTTCTCAGAGTCTACTTTAGAGAGAAATGTCTCTTTTTGTTTATCGATCCACTCTTCAATCGTTTTTTCAAGAGAGGCATTATCAATAACAGGTGTAGTAACCAGCATGGTATAACGATCGGTTTCTTCTGTCTCTTGCTCAAATTCAATCATAGTCTCCTTACTTTTTGAAGGAACTTCCTTTGCACTGCTATCTCCTGCCCACTTCCCAATCCCAATAATGATAAAAAGTCCTAATAAAAAAAGCACAACCCACCCGGGCCATTTGATTCGCTTGAAAGGCAATTTCTTAATCATATTATCTATCCTCTTTCATTTCATCTATGAGAAATGCGAAGTCACATAGAATAAATTGACAACCTATTTATAGACATATAGACCAAAGAAGTCTATCTTTAGATAGACTTTCAAATTGAAAACTACTTTTAAAGCTTACGATAATTGGTTTAGTAACCCACCTGTTCTGTAATAGATTCAACAATGGCAGAGACACTTACGTTTTCAGTCGAGAGCGATTTTCCAAAATCGTATTGCTCGAACGCCTCTAAACAAGCATCCGTCTGGTGGAAGCACCAGGCTCCTTTTTGTTCCCCTCGATTGAATAGTCTCTGATAAATCGTTTCTTTACTTGCTGTTAAGCAAAAAGCATACATATCCTCATCCAATTTTTTCAATCCATTATAAATGTATTGAAAATATTCAGGATTTCTAAGCGTCATAGGAACGATTAAGTTCATTTGGTAACGCGTGATAAAACGTGCTGCTGTTTCTACCGTCAATTCCATCCACATCTGCAGATCTTGAAAATCACCCGTCTTCGATTCTTGTAACTGAATGTCTTTCGGAACAACATTGCGTAACATGTACCCGATTTCTTCTGGATCATAAATCATACTATTGTCAATTTCTTTTAATAAAGCTTCTGCAACGGTTGTTTTGCCAACACCGAATGCTCCGTTTACCATGATAATCATTAGACGATCCCCTCATCACCAAAGTTTCATTTACTTAAGTTATTCCTCTTCCATAAACCAGGACTACGACTTCATTAATCTGAATTTAGACTGTTTATGACCAAACCGTTCGAGCTCTTCCTCAAATTGCATCCCAACTTTTTGAAGCAGACGACATGAAGCTTTATTTTTTGTTTGGGTTTCAGCCACAATGGTAGAATAGCCCAATGTTTTAACCCCAAAATTGAGTATAGTGTTAATAACTTCTGTGGCATAACCTTTCCCCCAATAGTCCGGTAAAAATTGATAGCCGATTTCTGTATCACGATCATCATGATAGGTGTCGAGAAAAACTAGTCCAATAAACTCTTCAGTCTCTCTTAACCTAATAATCCAGTGCAAAGCTGCATTTTGAGATTGAAGCATCTCATTAAATCGCACCTTATACGCAACTTCATCCACGGGACCACCTAAATATTCTCGAACACGCTCATTTTCATATAACCTCTTAATATGAGCATAATCCTTCATTGAAAGAGGGTTTAGCTTGCATCGTTCTGAGTTCAACAAAGCTGTGTCTCCTTTCGCTCCACCGTCTAAATCATCTGACAGGTGAAATTAATAGAATTTTGACAGCGCAGGGAACGCTTCAATCACATCATCATATTCGGATACTTGTCCAAATCCGTACTGTGCATAAATGAAAGGAATTCTGGCGTACCTCGCTGCCTTTAAATCTCCTTCCGTATCCCCTACATAAATAGGTGAAGTAAGGTTGTTTCTCTCCATAATCAGATTAATATTTTCCCCTTTTGAAAGGCCTGTTCTCCCAGGGTTTTCAAAGTCTTGAAAGTACTTCTCAAGTTGATGATAGGCATAAAAGGATTCGATATACCCATCCTGGCAGTTACTGACGATATAGAGTTTGTATGAGTTTGATAGTGTCTTCAGTACGGTCTCTACCTGAGGAAAAAGAGAACCACCATGTTTTTCTAAGTATCCTTGTTCAACCTCACAACACTCTCTTATCACCTGTTCGCGGACGTCTTCGGATAAATAAGGAAACAGTTTTAAACTGATTTCCTGCATTTGTAACCCCATCGTTCCTTCAAAATCAGTCCTTGTCAGTTCTCGATTAACTTGAGGATGTTCTTTCAGACGGCTATTCCATGCTAGTAAAACAGTATCAATCGGATCCCAAATGGTTCCGTCTAAGTCAAAGATAATGCTATCCATAAAGTGACCTCTCCCTAATACGTTTAATAAGTTAAAAGTTCTTGTTTCTTAAGTCCAAGAGTAGCTTCGTAATATTTTAAGCAAAGGAACGGAACCATGCTTTCCGCCTCTAATATGTATATAATTGTAAAGAGCGACATTAGGTAGCGTTTACTTCCATATTCAACCTTCGATATAACTCGAGGCATATTTTATAAAGGATGATAAGATGACGTACTCAAATTTAGGACTTGAAATAAAAGCATTGCGCCGGATAAGAGGATTTTCGCAGGAAGAACTTAGTAAGAAAATTTGCTCCCAAGCCCAAATCAGCAAAATCGAAAAAGGCGATGTCTATCCTCTGGCGCCAACCCTATATGAAATTGCGATCCGATTAGGGGTAGATATCAACTACTTTTTCGAGAGGGCCTTGATGGAAAGACATGATTATGTCGAAGAGGTTTATAGTCAGATAAGAGAAGCGACCAATCAGCAAAACTATCAAAAAGTATTTGAAATTGTTCAAACGGAAAAGAAAAATCCTCTCTACCATCACCATTTAGAATTCAAGCAGTTTATCATGTGGCATGCGGGCATTTGTAAATACCATTTGGAACACGATACAAAGAATACTTTCGACTTGTTGAATGAGGCTCTGAAACTAACCCATACAGGTAAATTCTATAGTGAACGAGAAATCGAGATTTTAAATAGCAAAGGGGTCATTCATCTCTTAACGGAGGAGTATGTAACAGCCATTGATCTTTATCAACGCTTACTAGAAGAGCATGATAGGTTAAGGTACGAAAGGGACAGAACGATCAAAATTAGACTTTTTTATAACTTCGCAAAAGCGCTAAATAAGAATAAAGATTATGAATCCTCCATCCTAATTTGCCACAATGGAATTAAGGATTGCATCACCAAAAAAAGCATGTACCTTTATGGCCATTTATACTTCCAGTTGGGATACAATTACTTTCAAACGGACCGTAAAGAAAAAGCAAACCAGTACTTCTCGAAAGCCTATACCATCTTCGACTTACAGGATGAGGAGGAGCTCAAAAAGCATATTGATCATTATTTCTTAAAAGGACGTAAAGGTTACAACAGAATGGATGTTTCACTCTCCGGTTGCACAATAGAATAGAAAAATAGAAAGAGAAGAGGAGCCAATCCATTCCTCTCTTCTCTACGCCTTATTTCACTCCTGGACAGTTAGTTTATGAATTAACGAGATGAGGGTTTTATTGTCAACTGGCTCAATGTATATCTGCTTTGTATTTGTAACCATATCCTCTGTATATTCTTCCATGGACTGATCAATCTGTTTAGGGCTTGGCCAATGCGATGGAAGATTGTATAAATTGATCGTGCCATCTCCATTGCCACTATAAGTGACGATTCCATCAGCCATCCTCTTCCCTCCTAATTGAATCACCTCTTCCGAAAAAGTAGCGCTGTCTTCGCTGTAAGGATTCACTAGTTCTCCGGCTGAAAGATGTCGAACGGTTAATTCTTCTACTTCTGTATTCCCTACGACTTGTAACCAAACGCGAGCGTATTCAATCTTGTCGGCAGGATATTTGGATAGTAGACTTTCTTTGTTAGCTCTATCATTCGCATCGTCGTCTCCCGTTTCTTCTGAAGAAGCTTCATCCGTATCATGATTTTCAGCTGATGCTGAGATAGCATCCGATTGATCCTCTTTTTGATTTGAAGCACTAATTTCTTCATCGTTATCCCCGTGTTCCTCAGCAGTTTGACTTGCATTTACGGACTCACTATTTTGATTTTGTGTATCCTCAGGACCACAGGAAACGAGTAATACCGTAATCAATAAAATAGGAATTGCTATTAAGATCTTCATTTTTCGTCTCCCATTACCTTAACGATGGTATCCGCCTTCGCTACTGGATTCACTTTATGAAGGTAATACTGTTCAGCTAACCAATACCTTCTTTTTCACAAACTAATGAAAGGATAAAGAAGTACCTTTCATATTTCTTTTATTAAACACACTTAATTTTAAATACATCAATATAATCGTATTTATCATCAGAAACGGTCTCAACATAAGTCCAACCTCTCTTTTTATAATAGTCTGACGTATCTTCTGTTCTTAAGTAAAGTTCATTAAACCCCAATTCTTTGACTACATCTATTGTCTTGGAGACTAAGTGTTGGCCTATACCTCTACTGCGAAACTCAGGTTTCGTGTATAATGATGCAAGCCACGGTCTATACATATCTCTTATCTTTAAATCGTTTTCAAAGATTGATACAGTTCCTAAACATTCGTCGTTCTCTATAGCCACAAGTGTTATCGGAAATGCATTGTGCTTCGTATTTGAAAAATGTTTTACAACATCATCTAACTTCATACCACTCTCCGTTTTTACTACAAATGCCTTGTAAATCATGTTAGAAACTTCTTTTATCTTATCGGGATGGTTTGATAAAAATTCAATATTCACGTTAATCTCCCTTAATGTTTTATGTATTGCCCTTCTTAAAGTATCTTTCTCAAAACCTATATAGAGCGCTTACTATTATCAAGCAAACGCTCCGAGTTTACGGAATAAGACGTTTTAATACATTCTATACATACCATGTGAATTAGGATAGGTATACTTGAATCCAAACTGTTCATACAGTTTGTTTGCTGGATCGTCTGCTATAAGACTTACATAAGAACCAGGATACGTGTTTTCACTAAGATAGTTTACTAGTTCCTTCATCACCACCTTACCAAGCCCTCGACCTTGATAGCTTGGTTTTACTACTATATCGACTATTTGAAAAAAGGCGCCACCATCACCGATCACACGCCCCATGCCAATTAGTGACCTATTATCGTAGATGCTCACCGCAAACAATGAATTTTTCAATCCGACTGCTGCAGCTTTGTGTGATTTTCCACTTATACCACCTTCTATTCGCAATTCGATGTATTCGTCAGGAGTTGCTGGCTCATGAATAATAGTAAAGTTGTTTTCCATTTTGTATTTCCTCCATTTAATAATTGCGTTTGTTAGTATGGAAACTTGGAAATAGTATATTAAATCTCTACCGATGTTTCTAATAGTCGTTTTATTGCACCTATAACAACGGATGGTTCATCATCTTGTATGTAATGTGCACTATTTTCAGCAATTATCATTTCACTATTAGAAGAATATTGAAGAATCTCTTCTTGCATTTGATTCCATAGGTTTTGTGATTCACTCGAATAGTGATCTTTTTTGCCTGCTGATAAAACAATTAGAGGGACGCTTAACCTCACTTTGCATTTCTTTAATTGATTTAAACTTTCACCAAATTCATCATAATTGCCTTCTACAGTGAATTGTTTATAATAGGCTTCTTGAAATTCTTCTGACATAGTAGGCAGGAACCTTTCTCTATAATCCTCCGGGGTAGAGTCCACTAGTATTAATCCACTAACATCATCAGGGTATTTACTGGCATACAATCTTGCGTTAACTCCACCAAAGGAATGTCCAATTAATAGGTAGGGAGGAGTAATGGTTGTTTTCCCAAGGAGTTCCTTCAGTTCTTTTATCATCTCTAAGCTAGTTCTAGGATTAGAACTTGCTTTACTTTTTCCTAAACCTGCTCTATCATAAACAAGCACTTCGGTTAACGAAACAACTTCAGAAATAATCGAATCCCAACCCTTTGAATAATCTCCATATCCTGCTTCCATAACAACAGTCGGTTTACCGTTCTTCTTTCCAATTAATTTTGTAAACAACTTAAAATCACTTACTTGTATTAATGTCTCCTTAGACATAAATAAGAACCACTTCCTATTCTACTTTGAACTCCAATGTATTTCTTTACTGCTCAATAGCTTAGTACCAATTATTTCAAAATTCTATCAATAATTCCATCTTTTATTTCATTAAAAAGAAGCCTATCTTTATATAGATAAGCTCCGAGATGGTGGAAAATATTTTTTTAATTTACACCCCATTTAGTTTCAATAAAACTCACAATAAAATTAAATTTTCTTAATTGACCAACCGAATTCATAAACAAGATGTTCAAGAGTATCTAAATCAGGATGTCGTTGAAGGCCACTCTTTTCTACGACTTTAAGTGATGGGATATTACTAGAACGGACTCTTGCTATAATGGGAATATTAGATAAATAATTATTTCTCATATCAACAGCACACCTTGCTAGTTCTGAAGCATATCCATTTCCCCATGCCGTTGGTAAAAATCTATAATATAGGTTTAAGACATCTCTGTCCTTCCACCGTATGCTTTTAATACCACCAACGCCTATTACCTCAGGATCATTCGGTAAAGTAACCATCCAATAGCCAAAGCCATATGTATTCCAATCTAATTGCCATCCATTTATATTTTCAGTTGCCTCTTCAATATGCTCCATGGGTCCTGCTGGTCTAAATTGATTTGTTCTAGGGTCACTTTCAATCTGAAAAACATATGGTGCATCTTCTTGACGAGGTTTTCTAAGCAGTAGTCTATCTGTTTTAGCTTTTTCAAAATGAAGTTGAATAAACTCTTTCACATTATTATTATCAGTAAAGCCCTTTTTCATCTCTATCTCCCTTTTTTTTACATTCACTATAGTTCAGATGAGTATTCTTTACTCCTCTTTTCACGAATATATTTCTGCGCGAAATCCATAAAAATAAGCTAGCGCTTTTATTTGAACATTATTAAGCTATCCTATGAATATATATTGAGGGTGCATTTTCTACTATGTATCTTCATCCTCCCAGTAACTCTATAAGCATTTGTGGAGGTTTTAAAATACTTTCTTGCACCCTGGTATGTCGTGTACCACAGTTTATTAATTATGTGATACTCACCTTTTACCTCGTCCAATACTATTGGATGGAATAAAAACACAAAATTCGAGTCGCGAATTTTAATTATTCCATGTATATTATTTTCATCTAGCCAAATGGTATGTAAATTCTCCATCTATGATCCCAGCTTCCCACTACGAACTATTTAAAAGATAATCAGCCTATCTTCTAGAAAATATTTCATTTTGAACTTCCCTCCTTATCCATCACAAATCTTATTAATAGTCTGAAACCTCTAATACCAATTATTTCAAAACAATTCACATAACTCAATCTTTTATTCAAATTAAAAGAGCTTATCTTATTACAGATAAACTCCGATTATATGGAATTAAAACTTCTGATAATATCAGTGATTGCTCCAATGTTTTAGCTCCATCATTTTAAAATCAATTTCTTCATCTATTTTCAACGGCGTAATAAATTCTAAAGAGTTGCCATCAGGATCATTAAAATAAATAGCAGAATGCGTTTGGGGATTATTTGGTAATACAATAGGTTGTTGTTCAGGTTTAAAATTAAATGCTGGTCTAACCTCGATATCTCTTTCCTTTAACCATTCTTTAGCAGCGAGTAAATCATCTAGTTCTACATGGAAAGCGATGTGTCTTAAAGAAGGATGGTAAGGTGTATCAACTTTATCCGTCTTCCATAATCCCAGCCAGCTCTTTCCTTTTTCTATCCAAAAGAAAGTTACGGCTTCTCCACGATGAGCTAATTCTAATCCCAAATTATTATAAAACTCGATGGATTTAGATATATCACTTACCGGTAAATGAGCTTCATAAAGACCTTTAATCATTTTAATCAAACCCTTTAATCATTTTATTTACTGAATAAACGCTCCGAGAAAAAGAGCGAATTTATCTCTGAAATTCCATTCTGGCTTTTTTGATAATGTCTTTAATGAATGGTTCTTTTTGTTGGGTATATGCTGGTCTGTCATACTTGTATTTAATAGCGAGTTCACTTTTTAGCAAAGCATATTCCTCAGCAGATTCAGGGTGCTTTCTAAGATAATCACGAAACACTGTTTTTTCGATCCATTCTGTACTATGTATTTCACATATGTGTAAGTGACAAGTTCCGTTGCCCCATAATCCTTTTCTGAAAAATATTCTATCTGTTACCTCTGGCTTTGGAACATATTCATATTCTACTTCGCTTAAAGGTTGTACAAAAGCTGATGTACTTTCTAAATTCTTTACCCCTACCATAATATCAATAATAGGCTTCGCTTTTAATCCTCTTATTGAAGTGCTTCCAATATGTTCAATTCCATCTATTTGATTACCGATAGCAGCAATAATAAGGTTTTTTTCATATTCGAATTGCCTTTCCCATTCAGCATTAAACTCATTCAAAATTACAATCGGTTTCGTCATTGCTACTCCCACCTATAGCTAGACTTTTAAATGTAAACCTACCACTACACGTATATTTTAAGAACGCTCTGATATTGTTGAGCACTAGTATAGTTGTTTAATTCTTTCATTTAATTTATCTATCTATTAATTTTTCTTTCAATATCAAATGCTTGTCATCTAAATAAAGGTACTTACTAACAGCACTGGTTTTGGTATATTTTCTTTAGCTTCCCATTCGTACCTAGGGAAAATGTGTGCGTACAAGAATGCATCTGTATTTCCGTAAATAGAGTAATTAATCCTCATTGGATTGCATACCGCATTTATGACGTCCCCAACTTTGCTGATATCAAATAGATAATCACTTCTTTTTTTAACATCGAGAAAATATAGAACCATTGATTCGAACTATACCCTACTTGATCTTCATTATTTTCTTAGAGATTACTGAAGATCAGCCAATATAGCTTTTTTGGAATACGGACATTAAAATAATACCATGCCAGTTACCGTTTCTAAATAATTGCTCTTTTTGCTCTCCTTCCTTCTCAAAACCTAATCGTTTGTATAAGTTAATAGCTCTCTCATTAAATGAAATGACCCTTAAATATACTTTATGTAAATTTAATTCCAAAAAGCAATATTCCAGTAACAATTTCATCGCCTCGGTACCATAACCCATACCCCAGTAGTCCTCGTTACCAATATCTATAATACATTCAGCATTCCTATTCTTAAGGTCAATATTAATTAATGACACGATGCCTATAGGTTCATCATTTTCTCTGTGTTGAATGATATAGCTTTTTGAATCACCAGAATTAGTAATCATTTGTATGAATTTTTCTGTTTCCTCCAACGTGTAGACATCCAATTTTAGGCTGGTATTCTCCATTACCTTGTGATTACTTCTCCATTTATGATAAGTATCAACATCATTCTCTGTGACTTTTCTTAGGTGAATTCTATTTGTCGAAAACATCTCATTCCTCCTTCAAAAATGATCTGGTGAATCTTCTAATTTGTTCAGGCTTCTCGAGGATTGTCCAATGTCCACTTTCTTTTACTTCAACAAGTTCAGCATTCTTCAAGTGGTTCATCACATTTTCTTCAATAAACTCTGGAGTTAAGATATCGTGTGAGCCCTGAGCGATTAATATAGGCAACGTATCAATATGATCGATAACTGGATGAAGATTGTACTCTTTTTCAATATCTCTGCTAATTTTATTTAGTGCATGTTTGTTAAAGTGAATTTCTTTCTTCTTTGTTAAGGTTTCAACAGAATACACATAATAGGGGTCCATTAGAGTATTTACCTTTTCGGTTACATTTCTTCCTAACGCTGCAATGAGCGAGTAATAGCCCAGCTTCATTTTTTTATATGGTCCTAACCTTTCAAGAAGGGTCTTTTTAAATGTATGGTATTCCCTTGAAGATAAACCAATAACGGCAGTTAAAATAAGCTTATGAATATTGCATGGATACTGAGCTGCATAGGATAGCGCTAGAATACTTCCCCACGACTCACCGAATAGGGTTACTTTATCTAGGTTAAATGTCTTTCTTATGAGCTCAAGATTGTTGATTTCATCTTGTAAGGAATAGTGATCAAGTCTATTGGGTTCTGACTTACCGCAACCTGCTTGATCATAAAAAATGACTTGATGAGATTCGCTTAATGGCTCCATATGAGGTAGAAAGTATTCAAGACTTCCCCCTGGGCCACCGTGAATGAATATGATCGGCTCTCCCTCACCCTCAGTCTTAACAAATAGTGATTTACCATTTATCTCTATAAACTCTTCACTCACTACTACACTCCCTTTGGGTAATGCGTTTAGTAGGTTGTTTTATAAAGATATACACAGCAGTAAACAACCCTTAGAATACACCTTTCTGCTTAGTAATTGGTGTGGTAATTTTATAAGCAATTCAGGTAATGTTATTCGATTAAACTGCCACTAATCAATTCCAATTATTTCAAAATAAAGATGTAATTCCTTAGTGCGGAATTGCCATCTTTATAGTTTCCTCTCCTTAACCTTTGTCCAAGACCGTTAACATTTCATATTAGACTTTTAGTAAGACCTTACCTTCGTAATTACGACTCTCAATTAATTTATGTGCTTCTGCTGCATCATTCAAATTAAATATTTTTGCTATAGGCAGAACAATTTGTTTTTCCTCAAATAATTCTATAACATTTTTTATAATAGGTGCTAACCGTGCTGGATTGTGTTTTCTTGTTGTGCCTAAGCTAAATCCTTTAATATTTCTACAACTACTATGAACATCACTAGTCTTAATAACACCAGCTTCCCCACTACTATTTCCAAATTGCACAAGAGTTCCATATAATGCTAAACAATCTAAACTCAGTTTGGTAACATCTCCAGCAACAGAATCAAAGATAATATTTGCCCCTTTATGATCTGTTTGCTTCAAAACTTCTTCTGAAAATGTATCGTAAGTACATACAACATCTGCCCCTAATTTCTTCACGTAATTTGCTTTGTCTTTACTTCCGACCGTTGCAATAATCTTTTGGACACCCGTTATTTTAGCCATTTGTACAAGCATCGAACCAACTCCACCAGCAGCACTATGTATCACAATGGAATCGGATTTTTGAATCTGTCCAATTTCATGTAATAGAATATAAGATAAGATTGATACGGTTGGCATAGCTGCAGCCTGTTCAAACGTCAGAGAATCTGGAATCTTAAAAACTAACTGCTCATTTGCGATGACGTTTTCTGCATAAGAACCATTCTTCGGAAAAGCAATCACACGGTCTCCTATTGAAAATAATGACTTAGGACCAGCATCTACAATGGTTCCTGTACAATCCAAACCTAATATTAAAGGGAAATTCCCTTTACCTTTTTTTCCATTACGTGTTTTTATGTCTGCATAGTTCACGCTGGTATACGCTACTTTAATTAAACATTCGTTATCTTTTATTTCTGGTGTTTCAATATCTAAGTATGAAAGTACATTGGGATCACCAAATTCATTTAGGATTATGGCTTTCATTGTTATAACCATTCCTTCCATATTTCTTTTATTGCTACCTTAAGGACATATTATAGATTAGCTCCGTTATTGTTGAATAAAATTAAATAATCCAACCATTGAAAACCATACCTAAATTAATA